>ERZ791741.3150-NODE-3150-length-10608-cov-5.097792_pt1 | contig 10608 bp, 9 predicted proteins | sample MGYA00510040_ERZ791741 | MGnify/ENA primary metagenome ERZ791741 (study PRJEB30046, sample SAMN00791960) | human gut metagenome | study: EMG produced TPA metagenomics assembly of the A metagenome-wide association study of gut microbiota in type 2... | reverse complement strand
ATTTGGTCAAGGTGATAATGGTGCATATAATACGCCCGCCACAGCCAGCACACAGCAGGCGGACAGCGCCGCCAGCCGGAGGGTCAGCCGCCGGGCGGGCCTGCGAGGGCGCGCCCCTTGCTCCGCCGCCTCCAGCACCCTTTGCCGGAGTCCGGCGGGCGCGGTGATACGGTCCATATAAGAGCGATAGTGCTTCATTCGTATTCTCCTTTCAGCACTTGGCGCAGTCTGGTCCGGGCGCGGGTGAGGCGGGAGCGCACCGAGCCCTCCCGCAGGCCGGTGAGGGCGGCGATCTCCGCGGTCTGGTAGCCCTCATAGTAATAGAGGTGGAGCACCGCCCGGTCCCGGGCGGGCAGGGCCTGCATAGCCTCCAGCAGCGTCCCCTCCTCCGGCGCGGCGGCGGGATAGGCGTCCAGCAGAGGGGCGGTGCGCCTCCGCCAGGGGGCGCGCAGGCGGCTCTTGCAGCCGTTTACCGTCACCCGCAGCAGCCAGGCCCGGGCGTGGGCCGGGCTCTCAAAGTCCGGGGCCTTTTCCAGACAGCGCAGAAAGGCGTCCTGCACCGCGTCCTCCGCCTCGTGGGCGTCGCCCAGAATGGCCAGGGCCGCGCGGTACAGCGTGGTTTCGTAGGTGTTGACAAGTTCCTCCAACCGGTTGGGGCCGTCCATCTCGGTTCCCCCTTTCACCCTATATACGCTTTGGAACCGCAAATTGTTGCAGGGGGTGTAAAACTTCATGCGCACAGGACCTTCTTTGCCCGGCAAAGGCGGAGCAAAAAAGACGCGGGACGGATACTTCCGTCCCGCGTCCGGCGGGTAAAATTCAGTTCTTGGCCGCGTGCAGCGGGGCCACGTCGTCCTTGCCGACGATGAGGGTCCGCCAGATGAAGATGCCCAGGAACAGGGCGGCGGCCACGATGCCCACCGGATAGGCGATGGCGGTGGACAAGCCCAGGCACTCGGGGGCCTGGAAGAAGTAGGTCACGGACACCCCGGACATGAAGGTGGCAGGCAGGGCCGCGATGAAGCACGCCTTGGGCGGATAGCCGAACTTGTGCAGGAACACGGCGCCGGTCCACAGCACGATCATGGCCAGGGTCTGGTTGGCCCAGGAGAAGTAGCGCCACAGCACGTCCCAGGGGAGGGCCAGGGCGATTACCGCGCCCACGGCCAGCAGGGGCACTGACAGGGCGGCGCGGGGGCCCACCTTGGCCTGGTCGATGTGGAACCAGTCGGCGATAGTCAGGCGGGCGGAGCGGTAGGCGGTGTCGCCGGAGGTGATGGGGCAGGCGATGACGCCGATCATGGCCAGCACGCCGCCCACTGGGCCGAGCAGGGTGGTGGAGATCTGGTACACCACGTCGCCCGCGCCGCCGGCGGCGATGGCGTTGGTCAGGCCGGTCATGCCGTCCAGCAGGGAGCCGTGGTTGGTGTAGAAGGTGACGCCTGCGGCGGCCCAGATCAGGGCGATGACGCCCTCGGCCACCATGGCACCGTAGAAGATGGTGCGGCCCTGCTTCTCGCTGGTGATGCAGCGGGCCATCATGGGGGACTGGGTGGCGTGGAAGCCGGAGATGGCGCCGCAGGCCACGGTAACGAACATCATGGACCACTTGGGCAGGCTGTCGGGGTGCACCACGGTGAAGGCCGCGGCGGTCAGCTCCGGCATGTCGGAGCCGCGGGTGAGCACGATGGCCCCGCCGATGCCCAGGGCCATGATGATGAGGCAGATGCCGAACACGGGGTAGAGCTTGCCGATGATTTTATCGATGGGCAGGAAGGTGGCGATCAGGTAGTAGACCATGATGACCACCAGCCAGAACATGGTGCCCAGCATGTCGGGGGTCAGCTTGGCCAGCAGGCCGGCGGGGCCCACGGAGAAGTTGACGCCCACCATCACCAGCAGTACCACGGAGAACACCCGCATGATAAAGGTGATGACCTTGCCCATGTAGAGGCCCACAACCTCGGAGATGGACTTGCCGTCGTTGCGCTCGCTCATCATGCCGGACAGGAAGTCGTGGACGCCGCCGCCCAGGATGGTGCCGAAGACGATCCACAAATACACCACCGGGCCCCAGCAGGCGCCGGACAGGGCGCCGTAGATGGGGCCCAGGCCGGCGATGTTCAGAAGCTGTACCAGGAAGATGCGCCAGGTTTTCATGGGTACATAGTCCACACCGTCGGGGTGAGCCACAGCAGGGGTGGGGCGGTCGTCGATGCGGAAGATCTTCTCGACGAGCTTGCTGTAGGTGAAGAAGCCGACGATGAGGAGCACCAGGCAGACAAAAAATGTAACCATCAGTGATTCCTCCTCAGACTGTTTGGCTCCGTGCCGCCTCTCAGTTCTGCACGGAACCGGCGGGAGCTGCGGCAGCATGCCGGCCGGCATGCACAGGGGGCCCGGGCCCCCTGATGCGCTACTGCTCCAATTCCCCCAAAGAGGCGCGCGTGGGAAACGGCGCGCCTCTGCTAAAGCACTTTTATTATACTTCCCCGATGGGAAAAGTCAAGGGCAAAATTGTATGAAATACGGTGGGATAATTGCAAAACAGAGGGTCCATGTGTTATACTAGCGATCAAATGAAGCTGAGAAATGCTTGAGAGAAACGAGGTTGAATACCGTGAAGAATGGAATCAAGGCGGTGGTTCTGGCGGCGGGCAAGGGCACCCGCCTGCGCACCGAGGGGGTGGATCTGCCCAAGGTGCTGCGGCAGGCGGCGGGCCGCCCCCTGCTGGGCTATGTGCTGGAGGAGCTGTCCTTTTTGAAGAAGGAGGACGTAGTGCTGGTGGTGGGTTACGAGCGGGAAAAGGTGCTGGCGGCCTACCCGGAGTACCCCCACGCCGTGCAGGAGCCCCAGCAGGGCACCGGCCACGCGGTGCAGTGCGCCCGGGAGGCCCTGGCGGGCTTTGACGGCAGCGTGCTGGTGTGCTACGGCGACATGCCCCTCATGCGCCGGGCCACCTACGAGTCCCTCATTGAGACCCACAAGCGGGAGGGCAACGACTGCACGCTGCTCTCTGCCGTGTCCGACGAGGAGCTGCCCTACGGCCGCATCGTGCGGAAAAGCGACGGCTCCTTCTCCCACATCGTGGAGGACAAGGACTGTACCCCCGAGGAGAAGGCCATCCGGGAGCTGAACGTGGGGGTCTACGTCTTTGAGAGCGGCCCCCTGTGGGAGGCCATCGACCAGCTCAGGCCCAACAACGCCCAGGGGGAGTACTACCTCACCGACGCCCCGGCCTACATCCTGTCCAGGGGCGGCAGGGTGGGGGCCTGCCCCACCTGCACCGCCGAGGAGATGCTGGGGGTCAACACCGTGGAGCAGCTGGCCCAGGTGGAGGAGCTTGTGCGCCGCCGGGAGGGGTTGAAATGAGACTCTATTTGAGCGCCGACATCGAGGGCACCTGCGGCATTGCCGACTGGGCGGAGACCGAGCGGGCCACCATGGACGACTACAGGCCCTTTGCCGCCCAGATGACCGCCGAGGTGGCCGCCGCCTGCGAGGGGGCCGTCGCCGCCGGGGCGGAGGACATTCTGGTGAAGGACGCCCACGACTCCGCCCGCAACCTGGACGCGGCCCGGCTGCCCCGGCAGGCCCGGGTGCTCCGGGGGTGGACGGGCGATCCCCTGTGCATGATGGCGGGGCTGGAGCGGGGGGCCTTCGGCGGGGTGCTCTTCACGGGCTACCACGCCTGGGGCTGCTGCGGCGGCAACCCCCTGTCCCACACCATGACCACCGCCTGCGACCAGGTGACGCTCAACGGCGTCCCGGCCAGCGAATTCCTCATCAACGCCTATACCGCCCTGTACTTCGGCGTGCCGGTGGCCTTCCTGTCCGGCGACCGGGAGCTGTGCGCGTTTGCCCAGGACTGGCTGCCCGGCCTGGTGGCCGTGCCGGTGAACGAGGGCCGGGGCGGCGGGGTGCTGTCCATGCACCCCCAGGCCGCCGTGGAGGCCATCCGGGCCGGGGCGGAGGAGGCGGTGCGCCGCCTGCGCGCCGGAGGGGCGGGCATGTCCGTACCCCTGCCCCGGCGGTTCGCCGCCACCGTGCGCTACAAGGAGCACAAGGACGCCTACCGCCGCAGCTTTTACCCCGGCGCCCGGCTGGAGGACAGCAAGACCATCTCCTTTGACGCGGAGGACTGGTACGAGGTGCTCCGGTTCTGCCATTTCGTGCTGTAAGGAGGGGGAGATATGTCGGAAGAGAGGGATCTCCGCCTGGCGGTGCTCATCGACGCGGACAACGCGCCCCGCTCCGCCCTGGGGGACGTGATGGCCGAGGTGGCGGTGTACGGCACCCCCACCATCAAGCGCATTTACGGGGACTGGACGACCCCCAACCTGGCCTCGTGGAAGCCTCTGCTGCTGGAGAACGCCATCACCCCCGTGCAGCAGTACGGCTACACCACAGGGAAAAATTCCACCGACTCGGCCATGATCATCGACGCCATGGACATCCTCTACACCGGCCAGGTGGACGGCTTCGTACTGGTGTCCAGCGACAGCGACTTCACCCGCCTGGCCATCCGCCTGCGGGAAGCGGGCAAGAAGGTGTACGGCATGGGGGAGAAAAAGACCCCCAACCCCTTCATTGTGGCCTGCGACAAGTTTGTGTATATTGAGGTCATTCGCTCCGCGGCCCAGCAGGAGCGGGCGGAGGAGGCCGCCCGGGAGGAGCCGAAGGAGCCGCCCAAACCGGCCCGGCGCGCGGCCAGAAAGAAGGGGGCCGAGGCCGCCCCGGCCCCCGCGCCGGAGGCCGAGCCCCCCTCCAGGGTGCCCAAGGAGATCATCACCCTGCTGGCCGACTCGGTGGAGATGCTGGCCGACGAGGACGGCTACGCCCCCCTGGGCGAGGTGGCCAACCTGCTGGTGCGCAAGAAGCGGGACTTCGACCCCCGCAACTTTGGCTTCTCCAAGCTGAGCAAGCTGGTCAAGGCCCTGCCCCGGTTCGAGGTGGACGTCCGCCAGGGCGGCCAGTCCAACATGAAGCACTTCTTTGTCCGGGACAAGGAGCGGAAATAACAAGAGAGCGCGCCGCGGCGCGCTCTTTTTTCTTGACAAAGTGATGAGACAATTGTAAAATGAAGTAGAAAAGACAAATGTCTTATGAAAGGGTGAACGCGATGGAACGGCTGCCGGATGCGGAACTGGAGGTCATGCAGGCCCTGTGGCGGCAGGAGAAGTACCCCGTCTCCTCCGCCGCGCTGATGGAGGAGCTGGCGGGGAGGCGGTGGCAGACGGCCACCCTGCTCAAGCTCCTCTCCCGCCTGGAGGAGCGGGGCTTTGTGAAGCGGGAGAAGGAGGGGCGGAATAACCTGTATACCCCCCTCGTCCGGCGGGAGGACTACCTGTCCGCCGAGAGCCGGGCCTTTCTCCAGCGGCTCCACGGCGGCTCCCTGCCCAGCCTGGTGGCCGCCCTCATGGACAGCCGGGCCATCTCCCGGAGGGATCTGGAGGAGCTGGAGGAGATTCTGAGAGGGGGGGACGGCGGTGCGTGAGTTCCTGTCCGGCCTGTTTGAGGTGAGCCTCACCATGGGGGCGGTGACCGCCCTGCTGCTGATCCTGTCCCCGGTGTGGAAGCGCCGCTTCCGGCCCCAGTGGCGGTGCTGGGCGTGGCTGTTGGTGGCCCTGCGGCTGGCGGTGCCCTTCAACGTGAGCCTGCCCCGGGCCCCGGTGGTTCTGGAGGCCCCCGCCCCGGCGGCGGTGTCGGCTGCCTGGGTGGAGGAGGGGGGATTCCAGGGGGTGGAGCTGACTGCCCGGACGCTCCCGCCGGGAGAGGCCGCCCCGGAGGCCGTGGGGCGGGGGTTGTCCCTCACCACGGCGGAGCTGGCCTTCGCCGTCTGGGCCGCCGTAGCGGCCGGAGTGCTGGCGGGGCGGCTGCTCCGGTACGCCGCCTTCCGCCGGAGAACGGCCCGGTGGTGCACCCCGGCGGGGGCGTATGAGGGGGTGCCGGTATACGCCTGCGCTCTGCTGTCCTCCCCGGCGCTGACGGGCCTGCTGCGGCCCCGCATCCTCCTGCCCGAGGGGGTGGAGGAGGAGCGGCGGGCCTTTGCCCTGGCCCATGAGGCCATGCACGCCCGCCGCCGGGATCTGTGGCGCAAGGCCCTGCTGCTGTGGGTGTGCGCCCTCCACTGGTTCAACCCCCTGGTCTGGCTGCTCCGCCGGGCGGCGGAGCGGGATATGGAGATCGCCTGCGACGCCGCCGTGCTGGCCGGCCGGGACGGGGAGTGGCGGCGGAGGTACGGCGCGGCCCTGCTCTCCTTTGTGCCCGTGGGGCGGCCCGCCCCCCTGACCAGCCAGTTCGCCGGAGGCGCCCGGGGATTGAAAGAGCGGTTCCGCGCCCTGATGGACGCCTCCGCCAAGCGGCCCGGCCGGGCCGCCCTGCTCCTGGTGCTGTGCGCCGCCCTGCTGGGCGGCCCCCTGGTGGCCTGCCAGTCCCGCGCGCCGGAGGAGAGCTTGCCTGACGGCACCTACTGGGCCACCCTGTCCCTGTCGGACTGGTGGACGGCGGGGGAGGAGGGGATAGAGCTGCTCCTCTCCCTGGTGGAGGTGGACACAGACACCATGACGCTTCTGCGCGTGGCGCCTGAGAAGACGAGCCTCCCTGTGGCGGACGACGTGACACTGGGCAACCACGGCGACAGCGGCCTGGATGGCTTTTTGCAGTGGGCGGCAATCTCCTCCTACTGGCCCATGGTACTGGAGGCGGAGGTGGCCGGCGGCGAGATCACGGCGCTGACCTGGCATGACGCCAGCCTGCCACTGGATCCGGATCCCCTGAGCCAGTGGGAGCAAAAGGCGGATCACCCCGCCTCCCACTATACAGGGCTGCCCGACGGCACCTACTGGGCCATTCCTATGAGCGCCACAGACTGGGAGGAGGCCGGGAAGCGCGGCAGGGAACTCTCTCTGAGGAGTGTGACGATGGATCCCGATACGATGACCGTCACCACCACGGATGGATTCTCCGGTATTTCCCTCCCTGTGGCGGAGGATGTGGTTCTGGGCGGCGGGGAAACAGAGCTGAGCGATTTCTTGAACCGGCCGGATTGGGGCACAGGGGCGGTGCTGGAGCTGGAGGTGACGGGAGGCAAAATCACCGCCCTGACCGCCTGGGAGGCGCGGTTCAGCGTGGAGGAGCTTGCCCCGGACGGGGACTATATCATCGGAAACCTGTACGATTTCAGGGCGGAGAACGCCAGTGGATTTCCAATCTGCTTCAAGGCGCGGATGTATGAAGTGGAGGAGGATACCTGGCGGGTGACAAATTTGATCGGGACTTCCACCTTCCGCGTGGATGAGGCGGATCTCTGCCGGGAGGATGGAACCCCCTATGAGGGGGGCGTTCTCTCCTTCCTAAATGAATTCTGCGCCGATTCGGACGAGCTGTACTGGCGTCGTCATCCGGAACCATATCCCTTTGTAAACCGCCTCACCCTGCAAGCCACCGTGCGTGGGGGATATATTACCTCCCTGACCCGCCTGCCCGAGCCGGAGTGGTGACGGCCGGGCGGCCACAAGGGCCGCCCCCACGGAAAGGTGCACCGGCGGTAGGGGCGGGGCTTGTCCCCGCCCGCCGTCTCACGTCCCACCACCGGAGATCACGAAAGAGGAGGCGGCCCCAAGGACCGCCCCCACGGAGAGACGCACCAGCGGTAGGGGCGGGTGCCCACACCCGCCCCCCTACGCCAGCGGGAACACACTGCCCACGGCGTACAGCTTTTCCCGAAGATCCGCCCGGTAGTCCGGGGCGGCGGGGTCCAGGCTGTTGATCACCACCCCGTCGCTGCCCGCCCGGGCGGTGGAGTGGATGTACCGGTCGTTCCCCAGATAGAGGGCGATATGGCCGGGGAAATAGAGCAGATCCCCCGGCTTCCGCGCCTCAAAGGGGATGGGCCGCGCGGGAAAGCCGTCCACCAGCCGGGCGTCCCGGTAGAGGGACACCCCGCAGAAGAACCAGGCCATGAAGGTCAGCCCCGAGCAGTCCACGCCCAGGGGGGACTTACCGCCCCAGCGGTACTGGGTGCCCTGGTAGGACAGGGCCACCTCCACCGCCCGGGCCCGCAGGGCCTCCTCGGACACGGCGGGTGGCGTTTTGTAATCATCCTCCCAGAGACTACACTTTGTATAGCCCTCCCGGCCGTCCGGGAGGGCTATTTTCTGCCAGCCCTCCCCGGCCTCCCCGACGGGGGCGGCCAGCGCCCCCCGGGGCAGGGTGTCCAGCACGGGGCTCTCCACCTCCGGCCGGGCCAGCACGTCGGCAAACGGGGCGCGGACGAGCCGCTTGTTTCGCCCGGTCCAGTCCCCGGCGGGGCGCAGATGCTCCCGGCGGGCCCAGCCCTCGTAGCGGTATTTGGTGCGGACGCGGCACCAGCCGGTGGAGAATTCCTCCAGAAGCTCGGCGGTCCAGCCGCACAGCAGCTCGTCGGAGCGCTCCGCGCCGGCGCTGGCGGCGGCATAGAGGGGGCACAGGGGGGCAGAGACTACAACTTCCATGAAAAAACCTCGCAATCTTTACAATTTTGTGCTACGCTAGAAAAGAGCGGTTTATTGGACTAAAAAACCGCTATTCTGAGAGAGAGGAAGGGGGAGAGAGGCATGCCGCGAAGTGCAAATCAAAAGCTCAAGCTGCTCTGCCTGTGCAGGATTCTGTGGGAGCGCACCGACGAGGACCATCCGCTGACGGTGCCCGAGCTGATTCAGGCCCTGGAGGCGTGGGACATCAAGGCCGAGCGCAAGAGCATTTATGACGATATGGAGGCCCTGCGCACCCTGGGCATGGACGTGCAGAGCCGCAAGGGAAAGTCCCCGGGCTGGTTCCTGGGGGAGCGGACGTTTCAACTGGCCGAGCTGAAGCTGCTGGTGGACGCGGTGCAGTCCTCCAAGTTCATCACCCAGCGCAAGAGCAGCGAGCTCATCCGCAAGCTGGAGTCCCAGGCATCGGTGCACCAGGCCCGCCAGCTCCAGCGGCAGGTGTATGTGGACCGCCGGGTGAAGAGCATGAATGAGAGCGTGTACTACACCATCGACAAGCTCCACACTGCGATTGCAAACCGGAAAGCGGTCACCTTTAAATACTTTGAGTATAACGTCAAAAAGGAAAAGGTCTTCCGCCGGGAGGGAAAACGGTACACCGTCTCCCCCCTGGGGCTCATCTGGGACAACGAGAACTACTATCTGGCGGGCTATGACCACCGCTCCTGCGAGATGCGCCACTACCGGGTGGACAAGATGGCCGAGCTGGCGGTGACCTGCCTACCCCTGGAGGGGGCGGACGGTGGTTTTGATATCGCATCCTATGCGCAGAAGCACTTCGGTATGTTCTCCGGCCGGGAGGGGCAGGTCACCCTGCGCTGCCGCAACAGCCTGGTAGGGGTGGTGTTGGACCGCTTTGGCCGGGACGCCATTCTGGTGCCCGACGGGGAGGAGCACTTCACCGTCACCGTTCCGGCGGTGGTGAGTCCCCAGTTTCTGGGCTGGGTGTTCGGCCTGGGGGACGGGGTGCAGATTCTCCGCCCCGACTGGGCGGCGGAGAAGCTGAAGCGCCAGCTGGCCGCGGTGGCGGCCCTCTACCAATAAGGGGACGTGCCGGGGCGGCTGCGCCCCGGCACGTTTGCTTATGCCCAGCCCTGCCACACCTCGGGGCAGTAGCCCACGGTGGCCTGCCTGCCGTTGCGGACAATGGGGGTTTTCAGCAGCCTGGGGTTGTCCAGCAGCTTTTCCACCTTGTCGGCGTCGTAGGCCAGATAGGCCAGCAGGGCGGCGTCGGGGTGCTTGGGGTCGACGAGGGCCTCCAGCCCCACGGCGTTCAGCACGCTTTTCAGCTCCCCTGGGCTGATGCCGTACTTCCCCAGGTCGATGGACTGGAACCGGATACGCCGTTCCTTGAACCAGCGCTCCGCCTTTTTGGTGTCAAAACACTTGCTTTTTCCAAAAATCTGAATGTTCATGGCCGTTCTCCTTTGCTCTCTGGTCACAATATTGTATCATACGGGGGCGGTTCCGGCAATAATACGGGAAACTGTGTGTGAAAGGATGGTTTCCCACCTTGAAAGCGATCATTCTGTGCGGGGAAGGGGAGGAGGGGCTCGCCCCCCTGACGCTGGAGCGCCCCCTGCCCCTGCTGTCCCTGTTCGACAAGCCCCTGCTGGCCCACCAGGCCGGGCTGCTCCGCCGCCACGGCGTGCGGGAGATCGGTGTGGCCCTCCCACGCCTGTCCCGCATGGTGGAGGATGCGATGGGGGACGGGGAGGAGCTGGGGGTGCGCTTCACGTGGCTGCCCTGCCGGGGGGCGGGGGAGCTGGAGCTGCTGGCGGCCTGCGCCGGGTTTCTGGGGGAGGAGGACGCCCTGGTGCTCCCCGGCGGCGGACTAGGCGACCTGGATCTCAGCGCCCTGCTGGCCTTCCATCAGGTGCACCGCTCCGCCGCCACCCTGGCGCTGGCCCACCGCCCTCCGGCGGCAGGCCGGGCGCTGGTGTTCTCCGACGGGGAGGGGCGGGTGGAGCGGCTGCTGGACGCCCCGGCAGGCCGTCTGCTGGCCAGTCAGGTGGAAACCGGCGTGTGCATCCTCACGGCGGCGGCCCGGGCCGGGGCGGCCGGGGAGGGGAC
>ERZ791741.3145-NODE-3145-length-10625-cov-3.519205_pt1 | contig 10625 bp, 10 predicted proteins | sample MGYA00510040_ERZ791741 | MGnify/ENA primary metagenome ERZ791741 (study PRJEB30046, sample SAMN00791960) | human gut metagenome | study: EMG produced TPA metagenomics assembly of the A metagenome-wide association study of gut microbiota in type 2... | reverse complement strand
CAGCCGGCATCTGTATAAGATGCCAGCTGTCCGCATGAACAGAAAAGGATTACATGATTTTGGTAATCAGGATGTTTGCGTTGGTTACTTTGGTTGTTTCGCCTGAAGTGTTGGACAAAGCGATTGTTCCGGTCGTTCCGCATGGAACGGTTACGATAGTAGATGCACTCATGGAACCAAGCTCGCCGGTAGAAGCAACAGTGGTTGCTGACTCGGAACCTGGGATGACAGAACCGCCGGAGAGCAGTCCCAGAGTTTTTCCCCGCCTGCCGCTAAAACTACAGCTGTTTTCTGCAGCATTTTTTCTATTTTTACCTGGGTTGACAAGGGAAACACCTCCTGAATGGTTGGCTGTTAAAGCCAGTGTGATTTAAGAGAACTGTTTTACCGGCTGCGGTCAGTGGGTATTGGCGTTGATAAAATCGACGATATTACCGGTAGGCGTACCTGGAGTAAAGACTTCGGCTACACCGGCGGCTTTTAAACCGGGAATATCAGTATCAGGGATAACGCCGCCGCCGATAACCAGTACATCGTTTAAACCTTTGGCCCGCATTAATTCGACCACTTTCGGGAACAGGGTGTTATGTGCTCCGGAAAGCAGGCTCAGGGCGACGACCTTGACATCATCCTGAAGAGCTGCTTCAGCGATTTGTTCCGGGGTCAGCCTGATCCCGGTATAAATAACTTCAAAGCCTGCGTCACGTAAGGCGCGGGCGACGACTTTGGCGCCGCGGTCATGTCCGTCAAGGCCTGGTTTAGCTACTAAAACACGAATTTTCATTTACAACACTCCTCAATAAAATATAGTTTTTTGATTTAAGCGGCAATAAATATCTGCCTGAGTTTATTTAACCTAATTATATAAGCTGGATATTTGTTTGAAAAATATGGATGTTTGTTAGGTGAACGGGTCGAAATTGATAAGTAACAGTAAAAAATAAATGGTTAAAGGGCCAGATGATTATAAAAACTGTCTAAAACCATTCAGAGGGCAGCCTGATAGATATTCTATCCAGTAAAGTTGGTTGTTTTTATATATCCAGATATCAAAAAATATTATAATTGGATAATATTTTAATGAAAATTTACAAATAGCGGCTTTGTGATATTTTAGTAACATTGCAGGATAAGTTGACGCAAAAGCGAATTATAACAGCAGGAACAATCGCAAAGAGGTGATACCATGACCGAAGAAAAAGAATTACAGCCTGTCGATATAGAGTGGGAAGCTGAAAAGATCTGCCGCTGGGGAGCAGCCCGTGCCGGTGTGATTGTAGTTGCGCCTTTGGTGGGAACAATGGCTTTGATGGCTAACGAGGTCTATATGATTATGCGCATGGGCGAGCTGCGCGGAGTAAAGCTGGAAGAAAGTGCTGTTTTGGGACTTTTGACTTCACTGGGGGCGACTTTTGTCGGTCAGACACTGGTAACGTTGATTCCAATAGCGCCGATCCAGGTGCCGGTAGGTGTATCGGTGACTTATGCTGTAGGCAAGGCCGCTAATGCCTGGATTAAGGCCGGGCGTCCCGAAGATATTGCTGAATTCCGGGAAGTTTATGAAAGCGCCCGTAAAGAGGGAATGAAGCACAGTGAAGATTTTGAAAAAATGGATTGCAAAGACACGCCTTTGGGCGATGAAAGCAAACGTTTTGAACTGCGTGAGCTGAAGGAAGCTTTGCGAAACAAATCAGGAAATTTGTTTTCTAAAATAGAAAAACATGCTGATCGGGCGGAAACGGTTTTATCAGAAAAAATCGCGACGGTCAGTGAAAGACTGCGGCCGTTGAAAGATAAGGGGCAGCTGTGGTTCTCGGCGCAGAAATGGGAGCAGCTGAGCCAGGGCGGTCTGGTAGTCCCTTATGATGAAATCGTGGATTATGTGCGTCAAAGCCTGGCCGGCAGCGAATTTACATTACAGTCTCTGGCTTATGCCGAGCCTGATCTGCTGCGGCTGGAGCTGCAGCATACAACGCACGGCACTTTGGAGCTGCTGCTGCAGGTCGAGGTGTTTAATGTCGATGCCGAAGCTGCTTTTACAAGGCTGAAGCTGGTCGATTTTGCTGTCGCAGACAATGATTTTGCGCAGCTGGTAGTGGAGCTGATGGGGAGCAAGCTGATCATGGCTATCGTAGATCTGGTGATCGACAGGGTGGATATCGATGCGGATAGTGTTACGACCAATTATGAGCAGGGCAGTATCAGTGTCGATTTTACGGCTGCGCTGCAGCAAAGCAGGCTGCAGCAGAAAAAAGTCCTGGATCGTTCACTGTTCGATGTAGTACATTTGGTTGAGCTGGTGCCTCAGGCCGATGGCGTTCTGGTAAAAGCTAAAACTGAATGGAAATAAAACCGTTTTATAAGGTGACGCTGCTTTGGGCAGCGCCACTTATTTTTTGCGTTTTTGCCGTTTTCGGTGTAGAATATACATACCTAGCTATATATATGTATGTATAGCTACGAAGGAGGAAATTAAGTGATTCGTAAAACTTCTGCCATGGTAGAAGCGGGCATTTTGGCCGCTATCGCCATAGTTTTTGCTATTATCAGCATGTATGTGCCGGTCATCGGCAGCTTTATCAATTTTTTATGGCCCCTGCCTATCGCTATCTGCGGTATGCGCAACGGATTGCGCTGGAGCGTTATGACGCTGATAGTAGCTGATATTGCCGTAGCAGTTCTGATCAGCCCGCTGCATGCTTTTTCGCTGCTGGCTGCTTTTGGTTTAGTGGGGCTGACCTTGGGCGAGTGTATGCGCCGCGGGTATAAGCCTTTCAAGCTGATGCTGATCAGCTCGGTGGCCTGCCTGATTTCTATCGGTGCCAGTTTTTTGATTGCGCTGTATATCATGGGTATCCAGCCGGTCGATATGATGTTTACTTCATTGGAAGAGGCTGCCCGTGAGAGCGTAGGCTATTACCAGTCCATGGGAATGAGCCAGACCGAGATCGACGCAGCCGTTAAAAGCAATGCCGAGATGCTTCGGATGATGCGACTGATCATGCCGGGAGCTTTTTTCCTGTGCGCTCCTATTATTGCCTTTGTCAATTATCTGGCCGCACGTAAAATTTTGAGTAAGCTGGGAGCTGCTTTTGAGGAGTTTCCTCCTTTTACGCAATGGAACGTACCTGGCTGGATGCTGTGGCCTTATGGTATTTCGCTGCTGATGGTTTCCTATTATGTTCAGTATCCGGAAAGCCTGATGTACCATATCTCAGTTAATCTGCAGGTGATAACCAGTGTTTTCTTTGTATTGCAGGGTATTGCTTTGATCTATTGGTGGCTGGAAAAAAACAATAAACCGAAATGGTGGGGAACTGTATCGGTGGCACTGTTGTTTTTTGTCCAGATATTTTCTCAGATTATTGTGTTTGTGGGCGCGTTTGACCTGGTATTTGATTTCCGTAATCTCAGCGGGAAAAGGACTTCCAAGCGCGCATAGAGATGAGGCGAGTATATGTTTAACAAAATTTGGGATTCGCGCAGTGATATCATACCGCTGATACTGATCGTTTTTCTGACGTTCATTATCGGTTTTTACGAACCGTTATGGATACCGGTATGTATTCTGCTGATCGGCCTGCTGTATTATTACAACAAAAAAAGTCTGCGCAGTAAGGAAGTACGCTTTAACAGCTATCTGGATACGGTAGTGCGTAATATTGAGCGTACTAATCATCATGCCGTTCAGAATCTGGATATCGGGATGGCTGTTTTTGCCAAAGACGGTAAACTGCAGTGGAAAAATGAGCTGTTCAGTAAATATGTGGGTACTAAAAATCTGGAGGGCAAACGTCCGGAAGATGTTCTGCCGCTGCCGGCCAATGCGTTCGACACGCTGAGCGTGAAGGACGGAGAACGCCTGATCCAGATCGAGGACCGCTACTATAATTTGAAGCATTGCCGGGTGCAGACATCGGAAAAAGGTGAGAAAAAAGGCACGGGCCTGATGGTTTATCTGAGCGACGTGACTGATTTTGAGCTGCTGCGCCAGAAATATGATAATGAGAAGCTGTGTCTGGCCTACGTCAGGTTTGATAATTATGAAGACGTGATGAAGGGTATGAGCGAAACGACCCGCGCCAATATCAGCGGCGAGGTCAATGAAGTACTGAGCAAGTGGGCCGAGGAAGAAAACGGCTTTATCAGCCGTTCTAATAAAGAATTGTGTCTGATTGGTTTTAATCAGGCGGTCCTGCGTGATTTAATGGAGCAGAAATTCCCCGTTTTAGACAGTGTACGTGAGATCCATGTCGGCAATAAGATCACTCCGACAGTGAGCATTGGTATTGCCTGCGAAGGCGACAATCTGGAAGAACTGAGCCAGAACGCAGTCAAAGCATTGGATCTGGCGCTGGGGCGCGGAGGCGACCAGGTGGTCGTAGCCGTAGACGGCGGGACACAGTTCTTTGGCGGCACGACTACCGTAACTGCTAAAAGTACACGCGTGCGCGCACGTATCGTAGCGCATACGATCCATGAACAGATCATTGCCGCAGATAAGGTTTTCGTTATGGGGCATATGATGGAGGACTTTGATTCGATCGGCAGTGCTATCGGTGTAGCGAAAATGGCGCTGTCACTGCAGAAGGAAACTTATATCGTTGTCAGCGGCGAAACTGACGCACTGGATAAGATCAAGGAAATGCTGCAGCGTGATGAACTGAAGCTGATCCAGGATGATGAACAGTACTTGGAACTGATGCTGGAAGGACCGGAGGCAATGGCCCATATTACGCCCGGCAGCCTGCTGTTTCTGGTCGACCATCACCGGCCGATGCTGTGCGCAAGCAAAGAGGTTATGGAAGCGATCCCGAAACGGATCATTATCGACCATCATCGCCGGGCGGAAGACGCCATCAAAGAAACGGTGCTGCAATATATGGAGCCTTCTTCTTCCTCGACCAGCGAACTGGTAACGGAGCTTGTAGGCTATTTTAATGACCGTCTGGAATTTACTAAAGGCGAAGCGACCGCGCTTTATGCGGGCATCGTTGTCGATACGAAAAATTTTGCCGTACAGACCGGTGAGCGCACCTTTGAAGCGGCAGCTTTACTGCGCCGCAGCGGGGCTGACCCGACTGTGGTAAGGCAGCTGTTCAAGGACGATATGGAAACCTTCCAGATCCGTTCGCGGCTGATTGCCGAAGCAGAAAGCCCGGAACCGGGACTGATCGTTTCCGTTTATGAACAGGCTCCCAAAGAAGCAAAATCATCAGTCATAGCGGCTCAGACTGCCGACACGATGGTTGCCATCAGCGGTATTTATGTCAGTGTCGTTATCGTGGAATATGTTGACGGTTCGCTGGGCATCAGTGCCCGCAGCGACGGTACGGTCAACGTACAGATCATTATGGAAGAGCTGGGCGGCGGCGGTCATCAGACTGTGGCCGGCGTACAGCTTGACAATAAGAGGGCTGTGGATATCATGCCGCAGATCATCTCTTTGGCAAAAAAACAGTTAGAGGAGATTGATAACAATGAAAGTGATCTTATTGCAAGATATTAAAAGTTTAGGTAAAAAAGGCGATATCGTAGAAACGGCCGAAGGTTATGGCCGCAACTATCTGCTGCCTCGCAAATTAGCGAAAGAAGCCAGTGCGGCTAATTTAAATCAGGCCAAGCAGGATCAGGCCAATGCTGCCCGTCGTGCCGCGCAGAAAAAAGATGAAGCTACCGTTCTGGCAGCTCAGATCGAAAAAGTGACCGTTACCTTGAAGGTACGTGTCGGTGATAATGGGAAAATGTTCGGCTCGGTTGCGTCTAAAGACGTGGCGGAAGCATTGATCGAACAGACCAAGCTGGATATCGACCGCCGGAAGATAGAACTGAAAACACCTGTTAAGGGTTTAGGCAATTATACAGCTGTAGCTAAACTGCACCCTGAGATTGCTGCGGAATTTGCCGTAGTAGTTGAAGCGGAATAAGCGAAAGACAGGGAAGGTTATGCAGGACAGAGTACCACCGCAAAATATAGAAGCCGAGCAGTCAGTGCTGGGCGCGATGCTGATCGAGAAAGAGGCTATCCCCAAGGTCATGGAGATCCTGCGGGATACTGATTTTTACCGTGAGGCGCACCGCGTCATTTTTAACGCTATGCTGGAGCTTTACAATAAGAACGAAGCTGTGGATATGATCACGGTGACGGAGATTCTGAAGCGTGACAACAAGCTGGAGGATGTGGGCGGTATCGCTTATGTCACTTCGCTGGCTAATGCTGTGCCGACTGCGGCCAACGTAACCTATCATGCGAGCATTATTGAAGAAAAATCGATTCTGCGTCAGCTGGTTTCCGTATCGACGCAGATCGCTTCGATGGGTTATGAGGCTAATGATGATGTGAAAAACATCATCGACAGTGCTGAAAGCAAGATTCTGGAGATTTCCAACCGGAAGAAGACAGCTGATTTTACGCCGATCAATGAGATCGTTCTTGATTCTTTTAAGAGTATCGAAGCGCTGATGGGCAATAAGAATGGTCTTACCGGACTGCCTACAGGCTTTGAAGATCTTGATAATCTGACCTCCGGCCTGCATGGCAGTGATTTTATCATCCTTGCGGCCCGTCCTTCCATGGGTAAAACTGCTTTTGCGCTCAATGTGGTACAGAATGTGGCGATCCGAGCTGCCAAAAAGGTTGGCGGAGCTCCGAAAACAGTTGCTTTTTTCAGCTTGGAAATGAGCAAGGAGCAGCTTGTACAGCGTATGCTCTGCGCCGAAGCCAACATTGATTCGCAGCGGCTGCGTATCGGCGAGCTGCGTGATGAAGATTGGGCGATGCTCATCAATACGGCAGATACGCTTTCCAGTGCTAATATCTATATCGACGATACAGCAGGTATCACTGCCATGGATATGAGGTCGCGCGCCCGCCGGCTGAAAGCCGAACACGGTCTTGATCTGATCGTAGTCGATTATCTGCAGCTGATGCAGGGCAGCGGTAAAAAGAACAACAGCGGTGACCGGCAGCAGGAGGTTTCAGAGATCTCACGTTCGTTGAAAGCGCTGGCCCGTGAGCTTGATGTTCCGGTCATTGCTTTATCGCAGCTGAGCCGCAGCGTCGAAGCGCGTCAGGTCAAACGTCCGATGCTGTCTGACCTGCGTGAGTCTGGTTCTTTGGAGCAGGATGCGGATATCGTAGCCTTTTTATATCGTGAAGATTACTATAATCCGGAAACGGAGAATAAAAATATTACCGAACTGATCATCGCTAAGCACCGTAACGGCCCTGTCGATACGGTCAATCTGTTCTTCCACAAACAATATACCAAATTTGTGGGACTCAGTAAGCGTAAGGAGTAAACTCAGACCTGTGAGCAGATGAGAAGGAGGCGGCGCGTGGAAATATGGATGGAGCAGCTGATGGCTTTTTTGCAGAAGCATTGGCAGTTTACTATCATCGGCTGCGGCCTGCTGATTTTTATCGGCGCGCTTTTAAACTGGCGTTGGGTCTGCGAATTTGACCACAGGCGGGTGCGCCCGTTTGCCTTTGATACGCTGGTGCATGATTTTTTCGGCGATCAGGGGTACCGTTTTCTGATGGGTATCAGTGGACTGGTCATTATTTTGTGTGGTCTGGTATTTTATTTTTGTCATAAATAATGGAGCGCTTTAAAGAAAAACAGCGTGAACGCCTGTGATAACAGGTTTTCACGCTGTTGTTTATTTTACGAATGTTTTAAATAAATTTGCAAAAAATGTTCAGTAGTCTTGCAGTGAAGAACTGAAAATGTTATGATATGAGAGGATAAAAAAGTTTATTTATAAGAGAGGAAGAACGCAAGCAGGCCTTCTTCCTATTCTTATTGCAAAAAACACCGATTTTACGGGGGGAAACAAAAAAATGATCGAACGTTATACTCATCCCGAGATGGGTCATATCTGGACTTTGGAAAACGAATTCCGAACAATGCTGCAGGTAGAAATTCTGGCCTGCGAGGCGATGAACAAATTGGGCATCGTTCCTGATGACGCATTGAAGGATATTCAGACTAAAGCTGATTTCCGCATCGAACGCATCAAAGAAATCGAAGCTGTCACCAACCATGACATCATTGCTTTTCTGACAAATGTGGCCGAATATGTGGGCGATGCTTCCAAATACATCCATAAAGGCCTGACCTCCAGCGATGTCAAGGACACCGCTTTGGGTGTGATGATGAAACAGTCTGCCGACCTTTTACTGAGTCATCTGGAAAAATTCCATACTGTCCTGAAACGCCGTGCCGCTGAACACAAGCATACGATTATGATCGGTCGTACTCATGGCATCCATGCCGAGCCGATGACCTTCGGGCTGAAGTTTGCGCTGTGGATGGATGAGACAGAGCGCAATATCGAACGGTTGAAGCAGGCGCGTGATTTTATTGCGGTCGGTAAGCTTTCGGGCGCAGTCGGCACTTACTCCAATATTGACCCGTTTATTGAAGAATATGTTTGTGAAAAATTAGGTATCAAGGCTGCCCGTCTGGCTACCCAGGTCATTCAGCGCGACCGCCATGCCGATTTTCTGACTACTTTGGCGATCATTGGTTCTTCTCTTGATAAAATGGCTACGGAAATCCGTAATCTGCAGCGTACGGACATTCGTGAAGCTGAAGAATATTTTGCTCCCGGGCAAAAAGGCTCCTCGGCGATGCCGCATAAACGTAATCCCATCACCTGCGAAAAAATCTCCGGTATGGCGCGTTTGCTGAGAGGGTATGCCGTTGCTGCGCTGGAAGATGTCGCCTTGTGGCACGAACGCGATATTTCCCACTCTTCTGTGGAACGTGTGATTTTACCGGATGCTACTATCGCGCTGGATCATATGCTGCGTAAATTTACCGGTATCGTCGACAAGCTGCTGGTTTATCCGGAAGCGATGATGGCGAACCTGAACAAAACCGGCGGCCTGATCTTCAGCCAGAATCTGCTGATCGCACTGGTCAGCAAGGGCGTGCTGCGTGAAGACGCTTATAAATGGGTGCAGCGCAACGCTATGGCCCGCTGGCTTGAAGGCGCTGATTTTAAGACCAACGTGGAAATGGATGCGGATATCCAGAAATATCTCTCCAAAGAAGAAATCGAAGCCTGCTTCGATCCCAAACCCATGCTGCGTCATGTAGATTTGATTATGTCCCGCTTCGGATTATGATTTAGATAAGGAGATGCTCACATGTCATCTGTTGTAGTTATTGGTGCCCAATGGGGCGATGAAGGTAAAGGTAAGATTGTTGATTATTTGGCACAGAAAGCCGATGCCGTCGTACGTTATTCCGGCGGTTCCAACGCAGGTCATACGGTAGTCGTCAATGACGTTTCCTATAAACTGCGTCTGCTTCCCTCCGGTGTTTTGTACAGTGATAAGACTAATGTGCTGGGTAACGGCGTCGTTATCAACCCCGGCGTAGTTCTGCATGAAATTGCTGATATGAAGGCTAAAGGCATCAGCTGCGACAATCTGGTCATTTCTGACCGTGCGCATGTGGTGCTGCCTTACCATGCCCGTCTGGATGAACTGCAGGAAGCAGCTTTGGGCTGTAATAAGATCGGTACGACCAAAGGCGGTATTGGCCCCTGCTATATGGATAAGGTTGCCCGTACCGGCATCCGCATCTGTGATTTGATGGAACCCGATACTTTTGCAGAAAAGCTGAAAATCAACCTGGAAGCCAAAAATGCCATTATTACTAAAATTTATGGCGGCGAACCTTTTGATTATGAAACTATGCTGCAGGAATTTTTGGCTTATGCCGAAGAGCTGCGGCCGTATATTGCCGATACCGGCGTAGTTTTAGACGAAATTTTCAGCGAGGGTAAAAACGTGCTGTTTGAAGGCGCGCAGGCTACTTTCCTTGATATCGATCATGGTACTTATCCGTATGTTACCAGCTCGAACCCGACTGCCGGCAATGCCAGCACCGGCAGCGGCATCGGCCCCCGTTATATCGACCATGTGGTGGGCGTAGTCAAGGCTTATACGACACGCGTCGGCGAAGGTCCCTTTGTTACTGAGCTGCTTGATACTGACGGACCCGGGCATCAGATCCGTGAAACAGGCCATGAATACGGTACCGTTACCGGACGTCCCCGCCGCTGTGGCTGGCTTGATGCTTTCATGCTCAAATATTCCGCACGTCTGAACAGCCTGGACTGCCTGGCAGTGACCCGTTTGGATATTCTCGATAAAATGCCGAAGATCAAAATGTGCGTCGGCTACAAGATCGACGGACAGGAAATCAAACAGATTCCTGCCAGCCTGAACGTTCTGGCAAAGGTTGAACCGGTTTTTGAAGAGTTTGAAGGCTGGCTGACTGATATTACGTCTATCCGCACCTTTGACGAGCTGCCTGTTCAGGCGAAAACTTATCTGAACCGTCTGAGTGAGGTTGCCGGTGTCGAACTGGGTATTGTTTCCGTAGGTCCGGAACGTGAACAGACTATCGTACTGAAAAAATTGCTGTAAATCAAAAATTTAAACCGTCAGATTTTTTCTGACGGTTTTTATATTTTTGAAAATTATTTCTTGACAGAACAGTGAAAGGTAGTTATAATTATATCGTTGTCAAGTTGGCTTGAAACTTGATAACTATGTGATCCACTAGCTCAGTCGGTAGAGCACCTGACTTTTAATCAGGGTGTCC
>ERZ791741.3144-NODE-3144-length-10627-cov-9.628736_pt1 | contig 10627 bp, 6 predicted proteins | sample MGYA00510040_ERZ791741 | MGnify/ENA primary metagenome ERZ791741 (study PRJEB30046, sample SAMN00791960) | human gut metagenome | study: EMG produced TPA metagenomics assembly of the A metagenome-wide association study of gut microbiota in type 2... | reverse complement strand
TTCAGGCGAAATCTCCCCTAAATTGTAACGCACATCTTGCAGAAAGCATTTTTCAAACACGCTCTAATACAGAAAAACTTTATACAATATTATATAAAAATGTGCCTTAGAACAAGCTCTTAATGCGATTGAGCATTAAGAGTGCAGTGATACGAAGCATTTTATATAATATTGTATAAAGTTTTTCGTCTGTTTTTCAAAAAAACACTTGACATCTCTTAGTACCCATGATATCATACCAAAGTATGAACGCCGAAGACAGCAGGTGCCGTAAGGCATAAAGTAAGAACACCTGCCGAGGAAGTTATATTCAGATAATTTTATTCTTAGAATATTTCTGCTCTTTGTCTTTGGACAGAGAGTTTTTTTATTTCATCGAAAGATGAACTGACGGCGGTACACACAAATATTTAAGGAGGTGCACCAGGAAGATGGCTAAAGTAGAATTAAAACAGCCTATTGTTGACGAGATTAAGGCTCAGCTTGACGGAGCTAAATCTATGGTAGTTGTAGATTACCGTGGAATTTCCGTAGCTGATGTAACAGAACTTCGTAAACAGTGTCGTGAAGCAGGTGTTGTTTATAAAGTTTATAAGAACACTATGGTAAAACGTGCTGTAGAAGGTACAGAATTCGAAGGCGTTGTAAAAGATTTGGAAGGAACAAACGCATTTGCAATTTCCAAAGATGATGCAACAGCTCCAGCAAGAATCCTTTGCAAATTCGCAAAGAATGCAAAAGCCCTTGAATTAAAAGCAGGTGTGGTTGAAGGAACATTATATGATACAGATGCATTAAATGAACTTGCTAAGATCCCTTCAAGAGACGAGCTTATTTCCAAATTACTTGGAAGCTTACAGTCACCTATCACAAACCTGGCACGCGTTCTCAATCAGATCGCAGAAAAAGGTGGAGCAGATGCTTGTGAAGCAGCTCCGGCAGCAGAAGAAGCTGCAGAGGCACCAGCAGCTGAATAAGCTGATGGCAGCATAATATTTTATTTCAAAAAGAAAATAAGAAAAACGGAGGAAAATAAAATGGCAAAGTTAACAACAGAAGAATTTATTGAAGCTATCAAAGAGTTATCTGTATTAGAGTTAAATGATCTTGTAAAAGCTTGTGAAGAAGAATTTGGTGTATCCGCAGCAGCAGGTGTTGTAGTTGCAGCAGCAGCTGAAGGTGGAGCAGCAGCAGAAGAGAAAGATGAGTTCGACGTAGAATTAGTTTCTGCAGGAGCAGCTAAGGTTAAAGTTATCAAAGTTGTTCGTGAAGTAACAGGACTTGGACTGAAAGAAGCTAAAGCATTAGTTGACGAAGCTCCAAAGGTAATCAAAGAAGGCGCTTCTAAAGCTGAGGCTGAGGAAATCAAGACTAAACTTGAAGCAGAAGGTGCTGAAGTTAACCTTAAATAATTCGAGTTTGATTGAATTATCAGGGCATTCCGGTGACGGGATGCCCTTTCGTATTATAGGGATGCTGAATATAAGAAAGAGCCTGCAAAGCGGATTTTTTCTTATGTTCAGCAGTACCGGCAAAGTCTTGAAAAAAACTGGAAAAAATAACACAGATTTGCTTGACATACTTGACAAGCTTATGCTATAGTAAAAAATGCGCTATTGTGGATAGTTATGCCATGACTGCGTATGAAAAACAGCAAAAAATACGTTGTTTTTGAGACTCTGCAAGTTATATGGGCGGTAAAAAGCCCAGCCAGAAAAATAAATGAGGAGTGAAACGTCAATATGGAGAAAAACAGAATTCGTCCTATTAAAAGCGGAAAAAGTTCACGAATGAGTTATGCCCGACAGAAAGAAGTCGTTCAGATGCCTAACTTGATCGAAGTTCAGACAGATTCTTACAAGTGGTTTCTGGAAGAAGGGTTAAATGAAGTGTTCGATGACATTTCCCCAATCACAGACTACAGTGGAAAATTAAGCCTGGATTTCGTAGATTTTACTTTGTGTGAAGATGAAGTAAAATATACGATTGATGAGTGTAAAGAACGTGATGCAACATATGCAGCACCTCTGAAAGTCAAAGTAAGACTTCACAATAAAGAGACAGATGAAATCAATGAGCATGAGATCTTCATGGGAGATCTGCCGCTGATGACAAGAACAGGTACCTTTGTAATCAATGGTGCAGAGCGTGTTATCGTCAGCCAGTTAGTACGTTCTCCTGGTATCTATTATGCCATTGCACATGATAAATTAGGTAAAAAACTGTATTCAGCTACCGTAATCCCGAACCGTGGTGCGTGGCTGGAGTATGAGACGGATTCCAATGACGTTTTCTATGTACGTGTAGATAGAACAAGAAAGGTACCGATCACTGTGTTGATTCGTGCATTAGGAATCGGTACAAACCCAGAGATCATCGAACTCTTCGGAGAAGAGCCTAAGATCCTGGCAAGTTTTGAAAAGGATGCTGCAACAAACTATCAAGAAGGACTTCTGGAATTATATAAGAAGATCCGTCCGGGTGAGCCTTTGGCAGTAGACAGTGCTGAAAGTCTGATCACAAGTATGTTCTTTGACCCAAGACGTTATGATCTTGCAAAAGTAGGACGTTACAAGTTCAATAAGAAGCTTGCGTTAAAGAACCGTATCAGCGGTCATGTCCTGGCAGAAGATGTTGCAAGTCCGATGACAGGCGAAGTACTGGCAGAAGCCGGAACAAAGATCACAAGAGAACTGGCTTCTACAATTCAGAATAATGCAGTTCCATATGTATGGATCAGCGTAGAAGAAACAGAAAGACCGATCAAGGTTCTTTCTAATATGATGGTTGACCTTGACGCAGTTGTTGATGTTGATCCGGAAGAAGTAGGAGTTACCGAGCAGGTATACTATCCTGTACTTGCAGGAATCCTGGAGGAGACAGCAGGAGACATCGATGAGTTAAAAGATGCGATCAAGAGAGATATCCACGATCTGATTCCAAAGCATATCACAAAAGAAGATATCTTAGCTTCTATTAACTACAATATGCATCTGGAATATGGCATCGGAACTGATGATGATATTGACCACCTGGGTAACAGACGTATCCGTTCTGTAGGTGAGCTGCTTCAGAATCAGTACAGAATCGGTCTTTCCCGTCTGGAAAGAGTGGTTCGTGAAAGAATGACAACACAGGATATGGAGGGAATCTCTCCACAGTCCCTGATCAATATCAAGCCTGTAACTGCAGCAGTGAAGGAGTTCTTCGGATCTTCCCAGCTGTCACAGTTCATGGATCAGAACAACCCGCTTGGTGAGCTGACTCATAAGAGACGTCTTTCAGCGTTAGGACCTGGTGGTCTTTCAAGAGACCGTGCCGGATTCGAGGTTCGAGACGTACACTACTCTCACTATGGAAGAATGTGTCCAGTAGAGACACCTGAAGGACCTAACATCGGTCTGATCAACTCCCTTGCAAGTTATGCAAGAATCAATGAATATGGATTTATCGAGGCTCCGTATCGTAAGATCAACCACGATGATCCGACAAACCCGGTAGTTACAGATGAAGTTGTATACATGACAGCGGATGAAGAAGATAACTACCATGTAGCACAGGCGAACGAACAGTTAGATAAAGAAGGACACTTCGTACGTAAGAATGTATCTGGTCGTTACCGTGAAGAGACACAGGAATATGAAAGAAGAATGTTCGATTACATGGACGTATCTCCTAAGATGGTGTTCTCTGTTGCTACAGCCTTAATCCCATTCCTTCAGAATGACGATGCGAACCGTGCCCTGATGGGATCCAACATGCAGCGTCAGGCAGTACCGCTTCTGTTCACAGAGGCTCCTGTAGTAGGAACTGGTATGGAAGAAAAAGCAGCCGTTGACTCTGGTGTATGTGTAGTTGCTGAAGAAAGCGGAACAGTTGAACGTTCTACTTCTACAGAGATCACAGTTCGTCAGGACGACGGAAAACTGAAGAAATATAAATTAACAAAATTCCAGAGAAGTAACCAGAGCAACTGCTATAACCAGAGACCGATTGTCTTCAAGGGCGACAGAGTAGAAAAGGGTGAGGTTATTGCAGACGGACCATCTACATCAAATGGTGAACTTGGCCTTGGTAAGAACCCACTGATCGGATTCATGACATGGGAAGGTTACAACTACGAGGATGCCGTTCTGTTAAGTGAAAGACTGGTACAGGATGATGTATATACATCTATTCATATTGAAGAATATGAAGCAGAAGCACGTGATACAAAGCTTGGACCAGAAGAGATCACACGTGACATCCCAGGTGTCGGCGATGACGCACTGAAGAATCTGGATGAAAGAGGTATCATTCGTGTCGGAGCTGAAGTCCGTGCCGGAGATATCCTGGTAGGTAAGGTTACTCCTAAGGGAGAGACAGAACTTACAGCCGAAGAAAGACTGCTTCGTGCGATCTTTGGTGAGAAAGCCCGTGAAGTAAGAGATACTTCCCTGAAAGTACCTCACGGAGAATACGGTATTGTAGTAGATGCCAAGGTATTTACAAGAGAAGGCGGAGACGAGATGTCACCGGGAGTAAACCAGTCAGTTCGTATCTACATCGCTCAGAAGAGAAAGATCTCTGTCGGTGATAAGATGGCCGGACGTCATGGTAACAAGGGTGTCGTTTCCCGTGTACTTCCAGTAGAAGATATGCCGTTCCTTCCGAACGGACGTCCTCTGGACATCGTGCTGAACCCACTGGGTGTGCCTTCACGTATGAATATCGGTCAGGTCCTGGAGATTCACCTGTCCCTGGCTGCAAAGGCACTTGGATTCAATATCGCAACTCCTGTATTCGACGGAGCAAACGAGATTGATATTATGGATACTCTTGATCTGGCTAATGACTATGTCAACTTAAGCTGGGAAGAGTTTGAAGCAAAACATAAAGAAGAACTTCTTCCGGAAGTACTGCAGTATCTGTCAGACAACAGAGAACACAGAAAACTCTGGAAAGGTGTTCCAATTTCAAGAGATGGTAAGGTCCGCCTGCGTGACGGACGTACGGGTGAGTACTTCGACAGCCCTGTAACCATCGGACACATGCATTATCTGAAACTGCACCACCTGGTAGACGACAAGATCCATGCACGTTCTACAGGTCCTTACTCACTGGTTACACAGCAGCCATTAGGAGGAAAGGCTCAGTTCGGTGGACAGCGTTTCGGAGAGATGGAGGTATGGGCACTGGAAGCTTATGGTGCATCATACACACTGCAGGAAATCCTGACTGTGAAGTCAGATGATGTCATCGGACGTGTGAAGACATACGAAGCAATCATCAAGGGTGAAAATATTCCTGAACCGGGAATTCCGGAATCCTTCAAGGTATTGCTCAAAGAGTTACAGTCACTCGGACTGGACGTACGTGTCTTACGTGATGACAATACAGAAGTGGAGATCATGGAAACTTCCGATATGGGAGAGACAGATTTCCGTTCTCTGATCGAGGGAGACAGAAGATATCGTAATGATGATGACGAAGACTTTGGTAAACACGGATACAGCAAACAGGAATTCCAGGGTGAAGAACTGGTTGATGTAGAAGAAGAACCAGAATCAGACGATGATTTCGATATGAACTTTGAAGAAAATGATGACTATGATTTCGGCGATTCATCTGACGATGAATAGGAAGGGGTCCAAAGTATGCCAGAAAATAATAAGGAACAAACTTATCAGCCAATGACTTTTGATGCGATCAAGATCGGTTTGGCATCACCTGAAAAGATTCTGGAATGGTCAAAAGGAGAAGTTACCAAACCAGAGACCATCAACTATAGAACTTTAAAACCAGAAAAAGACGGACTGTTCTGCGAAAAGATCTTCGGACCAAGCAAGGACTGGGAATGCCACTGTGGAAAGTATAAAAAGATCCGCTATAAAGGTGTGGTCTGCGACCGTTGTGGTGTTGAAGTAACAAAAGCAAGTGTACGTCGTGAGCGCATGGGCCATATCGCCCTTGCTGCTCCGGTATCACACATCTGGTACTTCAAGGGAATTCCAAGCCGTATGGGACTGATCCTGGATCTGTCCCCAAGAACTCTGGAAAAAGTACTGTACTTCGCTTCTTATATTGTACTGGATAAGGGCGAGTCAGACCTGATGTACAAACAGGTATTATCAGAGGCTGAATATCAGGAAGCAAGAGAAAAATGGGGAAGCGCATTCCGTGTAGGAATGGGTGCAGAATCCATCAAAGAGCTTCTTGAGAACATTGATCTTGAGAAAGAATATACAGAACTGACAGAAGGCCTGAAGGGTGCAACCGGACAGAAACGTGCAAGAATCGTAAAACGTCTGGAAGTAGTAGAAGCTTTCCGTGAGTCTGGTAACAAACCAGAATGGATGATCATGACAAATATCCCGGTTATCCCGCCGGATCTTCGTCCAATGGTACAGCTGGATGGTGGACGTTTTGCAACATCTGACCTGAATGATCTGTACAGAAGAATCATCAACAGAAATAACCGTCTGAGACGTCTTCTTGAATTAGGCGCTCCGGACATTATCGTTAGAAACGAAAAGAGAATGCTTCAGGAAGCTGTAGATGCCCTGATCGACAATGGCCGCCGTGGCCGTCCGGTAACAGGACCTGGTAACAGAGCACTGAAATCTCTTTCTGACATGCTGAAAGGTAAGTCCGGACGTTTCCGTCAGAACCTGCTTGGTAAGCGTGTTGACTACTCTGGACGTTCCGTTATCGTCGTAGGACCGGAACTTAAGATCTACCAGTGTGGTCTGCCAAAAGAAATGGCAATCGAGCTGTTCAAACCATTCGTTATGAAAGAACTGGTTCAGAACGGAACAGCACACAATATCAAAAATGCTAAGAAGATGGTAGAAAGACTTCAGCCGGAAGTATGGGACGTTCTGGAAGAAGTAATCAAAGAGCATCCGGTTATGTTGAACCGTGCTCCTACACTGCACAGACTTGGTATCCAGGCATTCGAGCCAATCCTTGTAGAGGGTAAGGCTATCAAGCTTCATCCACTGGTTTGTACAGCGTTCAACGCCGACTTCGACGGAGACCAGATGGCTGTCCATCTGCCACTGTCAGTAGAAGCTCAGGCAGAGTGCCGTTTCTTACTTCTGTCACCAAACAACTTACTGAAACCGTCTGATGGTGGTCCGGTAGCCGTTCCTTCACAGGATATGGTACTTGGTATCTACTATCTGACTCAGGAGCGTCCTGGTGCCAAGGGAGAGGGCATGATCTTCAAGAGCTTCAACGAGGCACTGCTTGCTTATGAGAACGCAGCAGTTACACTCCATTCACGTGTAAAAGTACGTGTATCTAAGAAGATGCCGGACGGAACCGTGAAGACAGGAACTGTAGAATCTACAGTCGGACGTTTCATGTTTAATGAAATCATCCCACAGGATCTTGGATTTGTAGACCGTGAAGTAGAAGGAAATGAACTCCTTCTGGAAGTTGATTTCCACGTAGGAAAGAAACAGCTGAAACAGATCCTTGAGAAAGTTATCAATACACATGGTGCTACTGCAACAGCAGAAGTACTTGACCATGTAAAGGCTATGGGTTACAAGCTTTCAACAAGAGCTGCCATGACCGTATCTATTTCTGACATGACGGTACCTCCGCAGAAACCGGAGATGATCAAGAATGCTCAGGATACTGTAGATAAGATCACAAAGAACTTCAAGCGTGGTCTCATCACAGAAGAAGAAAGATATAAAGAAGTCGTAGAGACATGGAAAGCAACTGACGATGCCCTTACAAAGGCACTGCTTGACGGTCTTGATAAATATAACAACATCTTCATGATGGCCGATTCCGGAGCCCGTGGATCTGACAAACAGATCAAACAGCTTGCTGGTATGCGTGGTCTGATGGCCGATACAACAGGTCATACGATCGAGCTGCCAATTAAGTCTAACTTCCGTGAAGGTCTGGACGTATTGGAGTACTTCATGTCTGCACATGGAGCTCGAAAAGGTATGTCAGATACTGCTCTTCGTACAGCTGATTCCGGATACCTGACAAGACGTCTGGTAGACGTATCACAGGAGCTGATCATCCACGAAGTAGACTGTGCAAAACCTGGAATGCCGATTCCGGGAATGTATGTAAAAGCATTCATGGATGGAAACGAGGTCATCGAAAGCTTACAGGAACGTATCACAGGACGTTACATCTGTGAGAACATTGTAGACAAAGATGGAAATATCCTTGTAAAAGCAAACCATATGGTAACACCTAAGCGTGCAGAACTGATCTGCAAGAAGGGTGTTGACGAGAAGGGTGAACCGCTGACACAGATTAAGATCCGTACAATCCTTACATGCCGTTCACACAGCGGTGTATGTGCAAAATGTTACGGAGCCAACATGGCAACTGGTGAGCCGGTACAGGTTGGTGAAGCTGTCGGAATCATCGCCGCACAGTCAATCGGAGAACCTGGTACACAGCTGACTATGAGAACATTCCATAGTGGTGGTGTAGCCGGTGGAGATATCACACAGGGTCTTCCTCGTGTCGAGGAGCTTTTCGAGGCAAGAAAGCCTAAGGGACTTGCAATCATCACAGAGATCGCAGGAACTGCTAACTTAAATGACACTAAGAAGAAACGTGAGATCATCGTTACAAATAGAGAAACAGGCGAATCCAAAGCATATCTGATCCCTTATGGATCACGTATTAAAGTAGCTGACGGAGCTGAGCTTGAAGCCGGTGACGAACTGACAGAAGGTAGTGTAAACCCACACGATATCCTGAGAATCAAGGGACTTCGTGCCGTACAGGATTACATGATCCAGGAAGTTCAGAGAGTTTACCGTCTGCAGGGTGTAGAAATCAACGATAAGCATATTGAGGTTATCGTTCGACAGATGTTACAGAAGATCCGCGTAGAAGAGAATGGAGATTCCGATCTTCTTCCGGGCAGCATGGTAGATTCTCTTGATTTCCTTGAACTGAACGAAAAGCTTGAGGAAGAAGGCAAGGAACAGGCAGTTGGTTCCCAGGTATTACTTGGTATCACAAAAGCATCCCTTGCAACAAATTCATTCCTGTCAGCTGCATCCTTCCAGGAGACCACGAAGGTTCTTACGGAAGCAGCAATCAAGGGCAAGATTGATCCGTTGATCGGTATGAAAGAGAACGTTATCATCGGTAAGCTGATTCCGGCAGGTACCGGTATGAAGAGATACCGCAATATCAAACTGGACAGTGATGTGAACGAAGAAGAAGAGTTCTCATTTGACGATCTGGAAGATTTCACTATGGATGAAGAAGAGGAAATGATCCCGACAGTAACCGTTCCGGATGGAACAGATCTGTCAGCCGTTTCCGGAACTGATGAGGATTCATCGGAAGAATAAATTACAGCACAGATAATAGAATCTGTGAAGATACAAAAGAGGGAGAGCAAATCTCCCTCTTTTTCATGTATTTTTTAAAAGTGGGTTGACAAGCACAACAGAAATTTATATAATATTTTAGCGTGCATTGTGGTATGATGCATGCTTGAAGAATAATACAGGAGGTGAAAATAATGCCAACATTCAACCAGTTAGTAAGAAAAGGACGTCAGACTACTGTAAAGAAGTCTACAGCACCTGCACTTCAGAGAAGCTTTAATTCTCTGCAGAAGAAGCCAATCAATACTTCTTCTCCACAGAAGAGAGGTGTTTGTACTGCTGTTAAGACAGCAACTCCTAAGAAGCCTAACTCAGCTCTTCGTAAGATCGCCAGAGTTCGTCTTTCCAACGGAATCGAAGTAACATCTTATATCCCAGGTGAAGGACACAACTTACAGGAGCATAGTGTTGTTCTGATCCGTGGTGGTCGTGTTAAGGATTTACCTGGTACACGTTACCATATCATCCGTGGTACATTAGATACTGCAGGTGTTGCAAACAGAAAACAGGCTCGCTCTAAGTACGGCGCAAAGAGACCAAAAGCTGCTAAATAATTTAGCAACATTGTGTATCACAAACAGAACTAAAGTAGGTTAGTGTTGGGATTAGACCTGCAGATGCAGGATTTCACTTTATGAATACAATTCCGCACGAACACATTAGAGAGACACATGTGAGTACCGTTGAATTAATTAAAAATGATTAAGGAGGGAAGTAACGTGCCACGTAAAGGACATACTCAGAAAAGAGACGTATTAGCAGATCCGTTATACAACAACAAAGTGGTTACCAAGCTTATCAACAACATTATGTTAGATGGTAAGAAAGGTGTTGCACAGAAGATCGTATACGGCGCTTTTGCTAAAGTAGAAGAGAAGACAGGAAAGCCAGCAATCGAGGTATTCGAGGAGGCTATGAACAACGTTATGCCAGCTCTTGAAGTTAAGGCAAGACGTATCGGTGGAGCTACCTATCAGGTACCTATCGAGGTTCGTCCGGATCGTCGTCAGGCATTAGCTCTTCGTTGGTTAACAACTTTCTCACGTGCTAGAGGTGAGAAGACTCAGGAAGAGAGACTGGCAAACGAGATCATGGATGCTGCAAACAATACTGGTGCAGCAGTTAAGAGAAAAGAAGATATGCACAAGATGGCAGAGGCAAACAAGGCCTTCGCACATTACAGATTCTAATTGGAAATCTAATAGGAGGAAAAAACCTTGGCTGGAAGAGAATATCCACTTGAGAGAACCAGAAAT
>ERZ791741.3142-NODE-3142-length-10638-cov-2.686384_pt1 | contig 10638 bp, 10 predicted proteins | sample MGYA00510040_ERZ791741 | MGnify/ENA primary metagenome ERZ791741 (study PRJEB30046, sample SAMN00791960) | human gut metagenome | study: EMG produced TPA metagenomics assembly of the A metagenome-wide association study of gut microbiota in type 2... | reverse complement strand
ATCCAGCATGAAATTCGGGTCGTTGTTGAGGAACAGGATGCCGTCGCCATGGAGCGGCACACCGTTCACCGGGCGGCAGAGGATGCGGTCATCCGAGAAGACGAAATCGGTGATGCAGCAAGGCAGTTCACCGGGGTCGAGACGGAGATTGAACGCGGCCTCCGGCAGCTCGAAGGTCGCTGTCACCATGCCGTTCAGCTCGTCGTATTCGTAGTCCGGGGCCTTGACGGTGTCTTTCTGGGAAAAGCCGAACCCGGCATCATAGTAAAGCAGCGGCTGCACCAGAGCAGGCGAGTCGGTCTGCCTCTCTTTCTGGGGGTGGGCAGCATAGAAGGTCTGCAGCTGCTTTTCCAGCTCAAGGCAGCGCTGGGCCAGCCGCGAAGTGCCTTCGTCTGCAAGTTTGAGCTGTTGTTCAAGGTCCGCAATGCGGCTGCGCAGAGCCGCTTCAGGAGTTTCGTTCATCATTACCGGGGCCTCCTCCAATTTATCGCAAGGCGTACAACCCGCGCTGCAAGCCCATGCATCAAAAGTAACTATAGTCTACCCTCAAAATGGATGGATACCAAAGCGCAGGAATTTCAGTGTTTTGCCGCATAGCGGCGGGTCTTGCTCCGCTGCCGGGGCTTGTCCGCAGGCTTGCCGCCCCGAAGCTTCCGGCCAAGCTCTTTGCGGCGCATCAGAAGTTCGGTGACGGCGAAGATGGACACAAGCGAGAACACGAACTGCAGCAGCATCCCCTGCACCGGATGGTCAGCATACTTTGCAGCCATCAGATACCACGGGATGGCCGTCAGCTCCACAGTGTGGATGCAGAAGATGAAGAGCGAGCGCCGGCCCACCCACTCGATGGCATGGGAGATGGGGCCGTCCACTCGGCGCTGCCATTTCAAAAAGAGCCGGATGATGCCGTAGCCCACTGCGCCATCCAGCAGGATGCTCAGCGGCCCCATCGTCCACTCACCCAGCGAAACGCAGTCGGTGCTTTGGGTCAGCAAAACGCCCGCGACGACGCCCAGCGCGGACGCGATAAGTCCGGCTTTGGCTCTGCCGGAAAGGGGAGTTTCAAAAAGACGGCGCTTCTTGGTCAGATAGCCGATGTAAAGGTAGGGCAGCGACACCATGCCCTGTGCGATGCAGAAGGGAGCCTCCCACACCAGCGTGACGCCCCAGCCAAGCAGGGTGACGCCGACGACTGCGGGGGTTATGTACCGCTCGGGGAAAATCTCGAGCAGCACGTCCAGAAGCACCCACGCCAGCATCAGAGCCACTAAGTACCACATGGGTCCGCAGGAGAAAAACTGCTGCCCGAAGTAAGTGGCCGTGTGGGGCAGGCCTAACAGGAAACCGCCTAAGACCTTGGCCGATTCTGAGATGGCAGCATCCCACGAGCCGAAAGCTGCATGGTGAATGAAAGCGTGGAGCACCGTGGTGGCCAGTGCAGTATAAAGGTAAGGCTTGAGCAGGGTCTTGAGCTGCTGCTCGATGCATTTGTGAATGGAGCGCTTGCGGAAGCCGTAGCCGCTGGCAATAAAAAAGGCGGCCATCAGCGCTTCGCGGTAAGCGAACAGCGCGAACGCGAAAGGGGTGACGTCGTTGGTGCCGAGGGGGTAAAGCTCTGCCGTGTGGGCAAAGACGATGGCCAGCATTCCGATGCCTTTCAGCAGGTCGAACATGCCAAGGCTGCTTACAGTGCGGGGCTTGGTGCCTTCCATGAAAAGGGTCCTCCTTGTGCGCCATTCGTCCCGGAGGCCCCGGAAGGCCGTGTTTTAGGCGCGATAAATAAAAATATGAAGCTCGGCGGGGAGCTTTTTTGCTAAATAATATAAACAGTATAATGCTTTTTGGGCTTGCTGTCAATTTGATAAGGACTCGACCTCCGGGCGAAGTTTCGTCCTGACGAAAAAAAGTGTATCACAGCTTTTCGCACATCGCAACAAAAGGAAAGAATTACATCTGCCTGCACAAATTGAACGCAAGCTCAAGTTGCATATTTGTGCAATTAAATCTTGCGTTTACGCTCTGCTTGCGGTATACTGTTGCCATGAGGAGTCGTGCCAAAGTTTTCCTCGGACTGCCAGAGATTCGGAATGACTCTGGAAAGTAAATAAAAAGTACAGAACTGAAAATTTGACAAAAAAGGAGAAAGACCGATGGCTGAATGCATCAAAGTACCTGCAGGCGTATACGACATGGTGACCCGCTGCATGGAACAGGAGTTCCCCGATAATGTGGCCATTCGCTATGTGGCCGAGGACGGCAAGACCGTCGTGGAGAAGAAGTATCGCGAGTATGCGCAGGACATCCGCCGGATGGTGGCCTATCTCAAGGCCGAAGTGCCGGACATCAAGGGCCAGCGCATCGTTCTGCTGAGCCGGAACTGCTATGAATTCTGCGTGGCGTCCTACGGCATCATCCTCGCCGGCGGCGTTCTCGTGACTCTGAACCAGAAAAAGACCTGGGAGGAGCTGGAATATGAGCTGGGCCTCGTGGAGCCCGTCCTCATCCTGAACGACGGCATCGACTACGGCTGCCGCGCCGAGCTGGAAGCCGCCTACGGCCCGAAGCTCCGCCCCATGGACTGCTATAAAGAGACTGCCCCTGGCGAGCTGACCAACTGCGTGGGCCACGATGATTTGATGATGCTGATGTTCACCTCCGGCACCACCGGCCGCAGCAAGGGCGTCATGCTCTCGGAGCGGAATATGTGCGCCAGCCTGCACACCTATTCGGAGGTGGCAGAGAACTGGATCACCAACCGCCTCCCGGCAGGCCAGAAGCTGCCGCTGAGCCATATGACCCTGCTGCCTCTCTTCCACATGGCCTGCTTCGTCTGCGTTATGTCCTACCCGCCTGCCGGATGGGCTCTGAACCTCTGCGGCGACATCCGCGACTTCTACCGCGACCTGGGCCTGATGCACAGCGACGTCATGGCCTCGGCCCCCATGCTGGTGGAGACCATCTACAATGACATGAAGCGTGGCCGCGTCAGCCGTCTGAACGGCCTGTGGGACCTGTGCTGCTCTTCCGCTGCCCTCGACCCCAAGATGCTGCTGGAGCTGGCCCAGAACGGCTTCGTCGTCAACCAGTGCTACGGTATGACCGAGACCTTCGGCGACGGCATCCTGAACTTTACGCAGGTCGAAAAGCACATGAGTGCCGTGGGCAAGCCCGACGACCACGTTCAGTATAAGCTGGACGAGACCGGCGAGATCTGCATCAAGGGCGACTGCGTGATGCTGGGCTACTACAAGGACCCCGAGGCCACGGCAGAGGTCATCGACGCCGACGGCTGGTTCCACACCGGCGACCTGGCCCGGATGGATGAGGAAGGCTTCTATTACATCACCGGCCGCAAGAAGAACCTCATCATCCTCGCCAGCGGCGAGAACGTCAGCCCTGAAGAGCTGGAAAAGAAGCTGGCCCTCTGCCCGGCCATCACCGAGTGCATCGTGAAGGAAAAGGACCAGAAAATTTGTGCCGTCATCTACTGCCCTGAGGATAAGCAGGAAGAGGTCAGAGCCTTCGTCATCGAGGTGAACCGCAGCCTGCCGCTGTATAAGCGCATCAGTGCCGTGGAGTTCACCGTTGAGCCCCTGCCCCGCAACGCTCTGGGTAAGCTGCTGCGCAAGTAACAAGTAAGAAGAAACAGTGAAAAGGATACGCCGCGTAGTTGCATTTCTCTGCCGAAACAGGTATTATTACTCTGAGGCAGAATATGTCAAATGCCGGCGTTTCGCTGCAATAAAGAAAAACAGCAAGGAGCGACAAAAATGATAAATACTGTATATGAGCTCATCACGAACGTCATGGCGAAGCAGTACCCCGACCGGGTGGCTTTCCGCTATGTGGCCGCCGATGGCAAGACTGTGGTGGAAAAGACCTACGCTCAGTATGTGCAGGACATCCGCAGGGCCGTTACTTATTTTAAGGAGAATATCCCCGACATCAAGGGCAAGCGTGTCGGCATCATGAGCCGCAACTGCTATGAGTACGGTGTCAACAGCTTCGGCGCTATCCTCGCCGGGGCCGTCGTCGTGACCATCAACCAGAAAAAGACCTGGTCCGAGCTGGAATATGAGCTGGGCCTTGCCGAGCCTTCCCTCATCGTCAACGACGGCATCGACTATGGCTGCCGCCCCGACATCGAGGCCGCCTACGGCGATAAACTCCGCCCGATGGACGCCTTCAAGGACAGCGCGCCTGCAGAGCTTGTTGACTGCGTGGGCCATGATGATTTGATCGTGCTGATGTTCACTTCCGGCACCACCGGCCGCAGCAAGGCCGTCATGCTCTCGGAGCGTAACTTTTTTACCACTGTGGAGTGCCAGGTCAAATTCGGCGACGCCATGCTGGACTATAAGCACGAGCATATGCCCGAGGACAAAAACGACGTCCTGAGCAACTTCGCCATCCTGCCCCTGTTCCATCTGGGTACGTTCATCTGCCTCTTCGTTTGGGCCTGCAAGGGCTGGGCGCTGAACCTCTCCGCCGACATCCGCGACTTCTACCGCGACCTCGGCCTGATGCACAGCGATGCCATCGCTGTGGCTCCCATGCTGATGGAGGCCATCTACAAAGACGTCAAGCGGGGCCGCCGCGCCCGCCTGAACGGCGTCTGGAACCCCTGCGGCTCCTCTGCCATGTTTGACGGCGCCATGCTGGCCGAGCTGGCACAGCAGGGCATGATGATCACTCAGGTGTACGGCATGACCGAGACCTGCGGCGACGGCATCATCAACTACGAGCAGGACGAAAAGCACATCCGCGCCGTGGGCAAGCCCGACGACCACGCCGAGTACAAGCTGGACGAGACGGGCGAAATCTGCATCCGCGGCGGCTGCGTCATGCTGGGCTATTACAAGGACCCCGAGGCCACCGCAGAAGTCCTCGACGCCGACGGCTGGTTCCACACCGGCGACCTGGCCCGTGTGGACGAGGACGGCTTCTATTACATCACCGGACGCAAGAAGAATATCATCATCCTCGACAACGGTGAGAACGTCAGCCCCGAAGAACTGGAAAATCTGCTGTCCAAGTGCGAGGCCGTCAAGGAATGCATCGTCAGGGAGAAGGGCAAGAAGATCTGTGCCGTCATCTACTGCGGCGAGGCCGACCAGCAGACCGTCCGCGACTTCATCACCGAGACCAACCGCACCCTGCCGCTCTACAAGCGGATGAGCGCCGTGGAGTTCAGCACCGAGCCTCTGCCCCGCACCGGCACCGGCAAGCTGCTGCGCAAGTAAGAATAAACCGGGCAGGCTGCGGAATACTGGAAAAGAGCCGCAGCCGCCTTTAATGGAACTACGAAAGGAAGATCTAAGCTATGGAAAGAACCGAGATCGTGTCCCAGATCCTTGCAATTCTGGAAGATGTTGCAGAAATTTCCCCCGATGATGTCAACGAGAACAGCGTCTTGATGGACGATCTGGACCTGTCGTCCATGGAGATCCTGACCGTCGTCGCCGACCTGGAGGAGACTTTCGGCCTGCGCATCCCCGAAAAGGAGCTGCGCAACTTCGTCACCGTCAGCGATTTGGCCGACTATCTGGCCGCACACGCGGGGGAATAAGGAATGGATGCCGAACAGCGCTCTGTTTTTCAGGGTATCGTTTACTATTACCGCGAAAATATGGTCAACTGCCGCTATCAGGTCACGCTGAAAGATGCCGTGGACGGTGCGCTTTTGCAGCAGGCTCTGGATGCGGCCCGGGCAAAGGCACCCTACTATTTCCAGAAGCCGGTGTGGGAGAAAAAGCTGCTCCACCTCGAGCCGTCGGACGCCCCCTGCCCGGTGCGGCAGGGCAGCGCAAAGCCCGAATTTCCGGACGAGAACGGCTTTACTGTTGCCCTGAGCTATGAGGGGAAAGTCGTCTACTTTGACTGGTTCCACTTTCTGGCCGATGGCCGGGGCATAGCACCCTTCATGACCATGGTGCTGCAGTTCTACTGCAACCTGCGGTACGGCACGGCTTTCGAGGGCCAGACCCTTGAGACGGACCCTGCCTACGACATCGAGGACATCCTTGTAAAGTACCCCGAGAGTCAGGTGGCAAACGATATGCAGCGCCCCGTGGTGCAGACCTTTGAAGAGACGCCCACCTGCTGCCGCATCCGGCTGGAAAAGGCGGGGCTTGTGGACGCCGCCCTCCGCTGCGGCGTCAAGCCTTTCAGTACCCTCACGGCCCTGCTCTGTAAGGCGGTGCGGGCGTATCTGGACAAGGACGAGGTGCTCTACAGCTACTCAACAGACGCCCGCGACGCGCTGGGTGCGCCGAACGCCCTCTACAACTGCGTGGCATCCTTCCAGCGCAAGCTGCCGCTGACGGCAGATGCCCCGCTGGCCGAAGTGGCCGTGGGCGTGGACGCTGACCTGAAAGAGAACCTTTCCGCTGAACGAAAACTGTTCCGTATTGCGGAGCAGATGGGCTGGGTCTACCGGGTCTACCAGCAGAAAGCCAGCCTCAGCATCAAAAAGCGCATCTTCCAGATGGGCGAGTACATCAGCGGCTTCCCGGCGGACTTCTGGGTGAGCTATCTGGGCGACCCCTTCGCCCCGTCCAGCCCGGAGCTGACCCGGTACATCGAGGACTTCCAGACCTGGGTGCCGGCGGACGGCGCTTCCATCGGTCTGGAATGCACCAGCCTGCATGGCATCATCACCCTCTGCGTCAAGAACAAGGTGCCGCGCCCCGGCTTTGCCGAGGCTCTGCGCGCCGCGTTCGAGGCCGAAGGCATCAAGGTGCTGGAAGCCGCAGAGCTGGGCGCAGACAATACATAAGATCAAACCTCTCCGTCACGCCGTAGGCGTGACGGAGAGGTTTTTTGTCTTTTTATCCAAAATGTAATTTTTACATTAAATTTTCATGTGTCGTACTTTTGCGAAAAAATTGCCTGAAAAGCCGATTTTTCCCTTGCATCCAACAGCTTGCCGTGGTAGGATAGGTCGAATGTGAACGAAACACACTGGGAAATGGACAAAAGTGAGGAAAATCGTATGGAAAAAAATAAGAACAGCGGCTCGGCACTGGCAAGAAAGATGGCAGTGTCTCTGGTTTGCGGTCTGGCGGCAGGCTTTGCCTTTATGATGTTGCGCGAAAAGCTCGTGGCTTCCGGCAACAGCGGCATCTGGCAGACCATCAACGACCTGCTCTTCCAGGACATCACCGCAGAGGGCGCAGAGCGTGCGCTCGGCATCTTCTACATCATCGGCCAGCTCTTCATCAAAGCACTGCAGCTGGTCATCATCCCGATGGTCTTCACCTCCATCGCGCTGGCCATCGGCAGCATTGCCGATACCCGTACCATGGGCCGCATCTCGGCCAAGACCCTCTTCTGGTTCCTGCTCTGCTCCTTTATGGCGCTGGCACTGGCCGGATGCGTGGGCTACGCCACCTATTCCATGGGCCTCTTCAACGCTCACATCGAGGGCCTGACGGAAGCCGCCGGCTCCACCGGTTCCAACCCCCTGAACGTGGTGCTGAATGTCATCCCCTCCAACATCGTCACGGCCTTCGGCAGCAACAACGCTGTCCTTTCCTCCGTCTTCCTCGCGGTGGCTGTGGGCCTGAGCATGAATGTGCTGGGTGAGAGCCGTACTTCCACCCTCCGCCGCCTGCTGGGCGAGGTGAACGACGTGGTGGTGGTCTTCCTGAACTTCATCGTCACAAACTTCGCGCCCTTTGCAGTCTTCGTGCTGCTGACCCGCACCTTCGCCATCTACGGCATTGATTATCTCAAGCCTGCTCTGGTGTATGTGGTGGTCACGGTGGCCCTGCTCTTCGTCTTCCTGCTGGTGGCCTATCCTCTGGTGGTGGCGCTGGGCGCAAAGCAGAACCCCCTCACCTTTATTAAGAAGATCGCCAACGTGGCCGTCTTCGGCTTCTCCACCTCTTCCAGCGCAGCCACTCTCCCCCTGAACATCAGGGTCTGCACCGAGGATTTCGGCGTCGATGAGTCCATCGCCTCCTTCGTCCTGCCTCTGGGCATGACCATCAACATGGACGGCACTGCCATCATGCAGGTGGTGGCCACTGTCTTCATCGCAGGCTGCGCCGGTTACACCGTTACTCCCGCCCAGCTGGTCGTGGTCGCTCTGCTGGCTCTGCTGGCCTCGGTGGGTACGCCTGCCGCCCCCGGCGCAGGAGCCGTCATCCTCTTCACCATCCTGTCCGGTGCGGGCTTTGTGAATGACAGCGCCCTGCTGGCCTACTCACTTATCCTCGCCATCAACCGCCCCATCGAGATGCTCGTCACCTCCCTGAATGTTGTGGGCGACGCTGTCGCCAGCATCTGCGTGGCCAAGAGCGAGGGCCTGCTGAACGAGGAAACGTTCAACGCATAATTGACCTGTAACATACAAAAGCGCCTCTCCGTTTTACCGGAGGGGCGCTTTTTGCGCAACAGAAGTCTTCTTTTTTACAGACGGCCCAAAGCCGCCGCCGGGGTTTTACGCCGATTTTGCGTCCGCATGGTTTCGGGCCGGGAGGCTGCACAGGCTTTCTTGTGTTCACAGGTGGATGGTGCAGCCACGGCCCAGCATCTGGGCCAGCAGCATAAGGGTCGAGACGCCGAAGCACCCACCCATCATCAGCAGGCAGAGCATCACCGAGCCGAAGTCGCACCGGCATGCGCCGGGCCGGGCCGAGTAGTAGAGTACCTCGCACCCCAGCAGGATGAGCCCCGCAGCCGGTAGCACCTGCCAGATGACCAGCCACGGCAGGCCGGGCAGGAAGCGGGCCAGCAGGAAGAGTGTGCCCGCCGCGATGAGGCAGACGCCCAGCGTCAGGGTGCCCACCCGACGCAGGGGTTTATTCGTCGTGTTCTGTTCCATCATTCGTCACCTCGTTTTCATTCACCACAGGAGAGGAGAGCAGAGCGGCGTTGTCCGGCTCGTCGGCGTGATACTCGCAGAAATCGGCATCCTCGGGGACATCCTTGGAAGCATCCGGCTTTTTGGCCGGATGGGGGCCTTTCACCAGCCAGACGCCGCAGACGATGAGGACCACACAGACCACCACATCCGGCAGGCTGGCCATGACGAGATAGAGGGCGCGGAAAACGGGGGAGGAGTGGCCCCAGCGGTAGACGAGGTCGCCGAAAATGTTCATGATGAGGTTCTGGTAGGCGATGAGCGCACCGAAGGCGATGAGCAGCCAGCCCACCAGCTTGTGGCTGTCCAGCAGAGCCCGGGCCAGCCGTCTGTCGCGGGGGTCGAAGTGGATGAGGTAGTCGTCCTCCGGCGCGGTGTCCGCAATGATCTGCGCCCGGAGGTTGAAGGTGTCAAAAAAGCTGTACATCCACACCACCACCAGCAGGAGCATCACCGGGTCGAGCAGTGAGCTCACCATCCCGATGAGGCAGGCCGTGAGGATGAGGGAGAGGCCCCGCTTCATGTAACCCTGATACATCTGGCCTGCGCCGGGGATAAACGCGCAGCAGAAGGTCAAAAATCCGTTTTTCAGCATAACGATCTCCTTGTTTTATGATTTTATGTTTTCTGCCGCGTTCAGCAGGCTTTCCAGCACAGAGGAAACGCGGGTATAGATGTTCTCGCCGGGGCGGGAAGTCACGGGCCTGCCCAGCTTTTCGGGCAGAAGCTTCGGGGGCTGTTTTTCCGGCAGGGTGACCTGGACTGTGGGCAGGAGAGCCTGCAGGTCGCTGCCGTGGTCGGTGACGAAGGTCAGCGCTCCGGTACGCCACATGGTCAGCGCCAGCACGGCGGCGACACCCGCCACCGCGGCCCGACCATAGGTGCTCTGCATCAGCCGCACCCAGATGGTGCTCATCACGGTACGGCGGACATCCCGGGGCGGGTCGGCGAGGGCGTCGGCGGTCAGAAGTGCGGTGTAACGGTCGGTGCATTTGTCGCAGTAGGAGAGATGTTCGGCGGCTTCCAGCCGTCCCAGCTCGTCCAGCTGCCCGGCGGTGAGGGCGTGCAGCCCTTCGTCGCTCAGACAGCCGTCTTCACGGAACAATTCCATCTCAAAAGCCCTCCTTTCCGGCGGCGCTCAGCTGCGCGGCCAGCATCTTTTTTGCCCGGAAGACCTGCGCCTCCACTGTTTTCTGGGGCCTGCCGCAGAGCCGGGCGGCTTCCGCCACGGTGATCCAACCGATGCCGTTCATCGCCTGCGCTCCTTTCCTTTGGGCTTGTCCGTGCGGGGCGGGAACCCGTACACGGTGCGGAAGTCCTTGTCGAAGGTGAGGTACGCATCGAAGGGCTTGCCGTCCCTGCTCCTGAAGCCTTTGATAAGGGATGTTTTGCCTTTGGTTACAAGGTCGGCAATCTGGCTGTCGGTGAGCTGCTTCTCCCCCTTGTTGCGGAAGACGGTAAGGGAACAATCGACGTTGCTGCACTTGGCGACCTTCGGGTAAAGGAGGATGCGACCGGAACGGCACTTGGGACACGGGATATGTCCGCCGTCCGCCACCGATACCTGCACTTGCAGGAGTTCTTCGGTAATCTGGGCGGCATAGACCTCGATGCCCTTGCGGAAGGTGTCGGGATTCATCTCCCCGCTCTCGATCTTGGCGAGGGCGGTCTCCCACTGCCCGGTCATCTCGACATCGGCGATGCGCTTGTCCTTCACTATCTGATACACGGCAAGCCCCTTGTCCGTCGGCACGAGGCTCTTCTTCTCC
>ERZ791741.3141-NODE-3141-length-10643-cov-3.396392_pt1 | contig 10643 bp, 11 predicted proteins | sample MGYA00510040_ERZ791741 | MGnify/ENA primary metagenome ERZ791741 (study PRJEB30046, sample SAMN00791960) | human gut metagenome | study: EMG produced TPA metagenomics assembly of the A metagenome-wide association study of gut microbiota in type 2... | reverse complement strand
ACTGAAATAAAAGGATTTTTTTTGATTTTTAAACTTTTAGTACTCTAGTTTTGCAATTTTTCAGTTTCAGATTTTCTGCATTGACAGTTCCTTTTTTCACCATCGGAGGAGAAGTGGAAGCTAAAGCAAAAGTTTTGGACGTTCTTTATCCGAAAGATAGAACTACAAAGACAGTAGAACGATCCTTTCCGAAAAAGAGTTCAAAGAGTTTTTGCGTCAGTTGAAGGAAGGCGAAAAAGATCCCAAGATTCTTTCGGCAAGAGAAAAGCTAATGAGTCTTAGGCCAGTTTGGCAGGATTGATTGTCTTGAGCGAAGGATTGTGTCCCGCACCAGGACCTGAGCTATGATCCCATCAGGGGACCGATTGACTGGTCGGCGCAACGAGCCGGTCTATTTTGATTTGGCTAGTTCAAGTATTTCAATTAAAGCTTCTCCGTTTTTGGCGATAGAAGGCTTTGGAGCTCATCTTGTTTTTCCTTCGCTATAGTTGCCACCGACAAAAGCCAGTCAGCTGCCATGGCTAATGCTTCTTCATATTTTTTACCTTGAGTGACAGGCTCCTCTCCGTAAAAATAACGAAGAGAAAGAAGTCGCCGTCTTTTGAAATCTCCGTTGGGTAGGAAAGCATGTTTTACTCCTCGGTGTGGTTTTCAACATAAGTTGTTTCGGACAGCAAGTTGCATTAGAGAATCCTTCGAAAACTCCGCTAGGGCTTTGGATGGCCAATTTGAATGAGACCGTCGTCTTATTCAGGCATTCTCTCATCTGATCGCAACGTTTGGTGCCATTAAGAGGATTAAGGTTCTAGATTCTTTTCAGGGAAGTTAATCGTATTTTTGGTTCTCCAAAGACTATGTGCGTTTTGAATGTCGAGAAGAAGCTGAGCGTCAATATTCAAGTCAAGACTTCTTCAATCCTGCGTGCCATTTCTTCCGAAATGTTGAGTTCTCCATTCAGAAGTTTTGCAACGGTTGAATCTTGGAGTTTTAAGGCGCAAGGAAGTTCAGTTGCAGAGATTCCTTTAGTTTCAATTACATCTTTGATTAGCATTCCGGCATGAGGCGGATTGAACATTGACATTGTCGAAATTTCCTATAACTAACTGTTTGATATTCAGCCTCTAAACGCACCATGATTTGTTTGTGCTCAAGCAGTAACCCACTCAAGTCATACTTTGGAAGTCTTCTGAGCTTCCTTTTCGGCTTAATGACAAGTTTTCTGTCCTCGAAGCTGTATTTGAGGGAATCGCCGGATTTTGCACTCAATTGCTCAAGGAGCGTCTTAGGCAAAATCAGGACTACAGTATCGCCGATTTGCCGTAATTTCAAAGTTGACATCTTTTCTTCCGCGTCTGAGACAAAGGAAAGTTAGGCGCGGTCCGAGCCGCTTAAACATTATGAACTTATCTTGAGGAAATTGAGATTCCCAACAAACGTGATAGCTTCTGGCGTCGAAGGAGCTTGAAAAATTCCTGAGCCACGGAAAAACAAGAGGCTCGACGAGTAGATGGTAGGAGCAAAACGTTGCGGCAAGCTCTTCAAAAATTGTTGCGTGAAATGAGCTTGCTCCGATTGGTGTGATTTCTATTCCCTTCTTATTTACATCCGCTATCTTACAAGCCAAGACAAAGCGCTCTTCTAGAGGGTTTTACAATTAAGATGAATGACGCACTGATTTTTGAAAGTTTGTTTTTAATATTCCTCTTTGCGAATATCGCATTAGGTTTTTACCTTTACTTGAGAGAGGCTAAATCCATAAGAGAGCACCGGAATAAAGTTCCGCATGTGTTTTCCGGTCTTGTTTCTCTTGACGCCCACAAAGCGGCTTCTGATGCTCGCCTGCACGCAGATAAGGTTAACGAGATTCGGCATCTCTCAAATTTAGTTTTAGTGCTTCTGCTGACCTTCGGCGGCGGCATTACTTGGTTTTCTAGCTTGCTGACTAATCAACTTGGGAACGGTCTTTTCACACAGATCCTTTTTGCCTTGTGTGTTGGGTTAGCGTTCCTGGTAATTAACGGTTTATTTTTTGCCATTGCCAAGAATTCCGAAAAGAACAGTTCATATTTGATTCTTAGAAACTTCGGTTCGACCCGCAGTAAAGTTAGCAATATTGTCTTCTTTGTTTTAATAGTATCAGCTGTCCTCACCTGCTGGTCTGTAGGAGCTTCTTATTGGTGGATTCTTGCATGGGTCGCTTCTGCCGTTCTTGTGATCGGCGCTTCGGTGGTCAGCCGATCCATCGCTTACTCTGCTCATCCCTTGAGTGACGGAGAATTAAAGAGCAGGCTGGACCAGTTCTTAGGTAAGGTTGGTTTTGAATCAAAGGGTGTCTTTGTCGCGAATTCTGATCGTCTCGGCTCAGGAAGCGGTGTATTTATCTCTGGCTTAGGAACCAATAAGAAAGTTGTCTTGACTGAAAGCCTTATTGAACGGCTTAATCCTTCAGAGATTGAAGCGATGATTGCCAATGAAATCGGTCAATACAAATACCAAATCGGCTTCAGAGCTTACCTTCCGTACCTAATTCTCTCTTTTATCTTCTTTGGCTTGCTGAGTTACTTTTCCACCAAACCTTGGTTCTTCCAAGGACTTGGGGTTTCCTCAGGTTTTGATGAGAAACATGGTGTTGTATTGGTTCTTTTCGCGCTCACAGCTTATGTCTTCCTCTTCCCGCTGATTCCTTTAAGAAACGCTCTATTGTGGAAAGCCGAAGAAAACGCAGAACGTTCTTCTGTGAAGCTTGTGGACTGGAATGCAATGATCAGCGGAACTGCCAAGTTTGCCTCTGATAAAGCAGGATCTGTAACGCTCGATCCGTTGTATCTCGTCTTTAACAGCACGCGGACAGACTCCATGCACCGAATCATGGATATTCAGCATTTGGCGCCGAGACACACTCGTCAAAGAGATTCTTGGCTGCCGAATGCGTAGTTGAGAAATTCAGATAGAAGGAGAGGCTGCTTGTTTGACGACATTGCAGCCTCATTTAATTTCACAGTTTTGAGTTCTCAGGTGTTTACTTCAACGTTGAAATCCTCGGTTCAGGAGGTTGGTTTATGGGTGACTTCTTCTTTAAATAAACTTTCAGGGCATCGGCAACGAGAGGCCCCGAATTCGAAATTTTGATGCCGTCGGCCAGAGCTTTGTGGTCGTCTCCGCCGGAAGCAAGAAATGCACCAACTGCCGCGACATAAACCTTATTGTCATCCAGCGGGTTCCATTTACCATCCCTGTCCTGCACTTCAACTGATCTTACTCTATGGCCAACCGGAGCAGTCGGACAATAGCTATACCTCAATCCCGACGCTTGAATCATTCTCGGTCCGATCCCGTCAACGTCTGAGACTCCGTGTTCAACGGCTTCGAAAAGCTGTTTGCCTGTGTATTTTCTGAGCAGAACCTTATCTTTGAACGGGAGCAGGTTGTCGATGTCGCCTTGAGTGATTTTTCCGACAGGAAGGGCGGCGCGGAAGTTTCCTCCGTTAATCAATGCAACAACTGCACCTTTAGGCCGTGCGTAATCCAGCATTGCGTCTGTGGTGACCATCGCGGACAGACAATCTCCTTCGCGGCAAGGATCCAGGCCGTCTCTCATTTTGACAAGATTGGTTCCGACGACTGTTGAATTTCTCTTGATGACGGGTTCTGCAGCCTGATTGATGATCTTTGTGATTTCGGGTGAGCCGCCGGCTTTTCCTAAACGTACAGGTTCACCGTTCCAACTTGTCGGTATGCCTTCCTTGTTAAAGTTCATTTCCAGATGACCTAAGAATTTTGCTTCGCCGGAAGTTGTCACGATGAGAACCGGCTTGCCGCTCGGAGATCTCTCAACGATTGGATAGGGGCCCAAAGGAGAGCCTGGTCCAATGTAATCATGCGTGTGGGCGCCGACAATTAGATCCACACCGCTGACGTTTTTTGCTAACTCCTCATCGAAAGGTAAGCCGAGATGGGACAAGACAATGATGATATTTACTTTCTGAGTCTGAAGCGCCTTCACGGATTCTTTGACTGCCTTGAAGGGGTTCACAAACTTTGTGTCTTTGCAAGCCTTCGACTGGTTCACGACATCCGGATTGGCTAGACCGATAATTCCTATCTTTGCATCCGGTCTATCAATGACGGTGAAAGGAGCGATATTGTTTTTACTCAAAGGGCAACCCGGCGCCGGTTTGAGGTTAACTGCCAAGAAAGGAAAATCCGCGTTTTTGGCGTAGTCGGACAGCGCTTTGCAGCCTTCGTCGAATTCATGATTACCGAACGTTGCGAAGTCGTACTGCATCTTGTTTGTGATTTTGCCGACCAACGGCGAATGGTAATTCACATACAACAGTGAGCCTTGGAACTGGTCGCCGGCGTCCAAGAAGATGGCGTTCGGGTTTCTTTCCTTCACTTCTTTTACGTATTCCGCAACTCGGCCGTAACCGCCTTCGCAGTAGCTTTCCGTGATGCAGGCGCTTCCGTTTTTACTGCCTGCAAAGTGCGAGTGCATGTCGTTAGTATGCAGGATTTCAACGGTTATTTCCTTTTTGTCGTGTATTGACTGGCAGCCGGAAATGAGAATTAAAGAGGCTGCGGCAAAGGAAGCAAAAATATAGCGAGTATGGAAGGGAAGACGAGGCGACAACATGGAAAGAGAATAACGAAAATCTAATGACGTTCTGACAATTATGAGTCTGAAGGCAAGAACGGAGTGTGCCAAAAAAGCGGTATCTGAAGTTTAGCAAACTCAATTTTTAAGAGATTTTCCTAGGATTAGCCTTCTGACGTGCTCTTTTTATCATCCATCAGGATGATGACAAAAACTTTTCAAAAATGGAATTTGTAAGGATAAATTTCCTAAACTATTTTTTGTCAATAACCTCATCACGTTAGTTATAGGAATTATCAATGTTCAGAAGAAATCTTTTAGCGTTCCTTTGCGCTTTAAGCATGCTGCCCGTCTCGGCTTCTTTTGCGAAGTCTCCGACTATTGAAGACGGCGTCCTCCTTGTCGGTACGGATTCGAGCTTTGCTCCGTTCGAGTTTTTGGCCGAAGACGGTAAGAATTTCACGGGTTTCGATATGGATCTGATCCGTGCGATCGGTAAAGAACTCGGATACAAGGTCGTGGTTCAGAACATGGGTTTTGACGCGACTGTTCCGGCACTGCGCACCGGTATTGTGGATGCCGTAATCGCCGGCATGACGATTAACGAAAAGCGTAAAAAGTTCGTTGACTTCTCCGATCCGTACTACACCTCCGGTCTGATCATCATGGTTCCGTCGTCTGATACAACGACCAAATCCATTAAAGATCTGGAAGGCAAAAAGATCGGTGCTCAGGTCGGTACAACCGGCATGTTCAGAGCGGAAAAAGTTCCCAGCGCAAAAGTGGTCACTTTTGCTAATGCTGCCGAGACTTTCTTGGAATTCCAAAACGGCGGCGTTGACGCTGTGATTCAGGACTTCCCAGTTGTGGCGTACTACGTTGCTCAAGGCGGCAATAAGGGCCGTTTGGTCGGTCCGAAGATGGAAGCCGAAGAATACGGTATTGCCGTGACTAAAGGCAATAAAGAGCTGGTTGCTCAAATCAACAAGGCTCTTGCTTCTCTTAAGAAGAGCGGTGAGTTCCAAAGAATTTACAAGAAGTGGTTCGGCGAAGAAAATTAAGTTCGAAGCTACTTCTTAATCAATAGAAATTGGCCCGGGTCTGGAGAAGATCCGAGCCATTTTTTTTGTGAAGTCAAGGAAGTAGTCGAGACTTAGATCAAGTTTAATCTTCAATAATCTCGTGCTCGACGCTCTTCCCGGCATTTAATTCGGCGACTACGCGTTGCAAGTGCTTCAGATTGCTTTCGGAATAGAAAGGATCCGCTGAGACTTCAAAAGGAATCCGCTTTTCGCGAGTGACAGTTTTAGCGAAGATAGTAAAAGCAGCAGTCATTGACAGCCCCATGTCATTGCAAAGCATATACAAGAAAAATATTAAACGACGGAATAAAGATTCGGTGTATTTGGCTCATCCGCAACGGACAAGTTATTCGGGCATGAACTCTGAGTCTTGAGCTCGGAAAAAATTAGAGCCTCCGTCAGGAGGCTCGAGAATTGTTAGTTCAGTTCGAAGACTTTCTTCAGTTCTTCGGTCGTGAGGTTCTCATCAAAAGGAACGTACTCACCTTTGCTGTTCTTGAAGACACCGTAGGGGACGGCACGGCAGCCGGAGCGTCTGTGCAGTTTTGTGTTTGTCCAGACTTTGTTTCTCAGATCTTCAGGAAGCTTGGAGACGTCGTAACGGATTCCGCGGAAGTCCGGATCTTTGAAGTGTTCATGCTGTTCTTCAAAAGTCTTAGCCGGATCCTTAGACATCAGGATTGTCGTTCCCTGCGGTTCGGAATGGATGTTCATGAATGAAATCGGGTAGAAAATCACATCAACATCATTGAGCAAGGGCTTAATACGGGTAAACAAACGCATGCAGTCCGGGCACTGTGTATCGAAAGCGACAACGGCGACAGGAGCGTTGGGTTTGTGCGGGAAGCTGAAGCCGGTACCGTCTTTAAGGAAAGAGTCATACATTTTCTTTCCGTCCCAAATGGAGGGTACATTTGCGGGTGCGGCCTGAGCAGTTCTTGTTAAGCCGACGGCGGCAGCGCCTAAGGAAGCGATGAGGATCTTTCTGCGGGAAACAATTGATTGCATGAAATTGAGGTCCTTATTTGAGAAAAAGCGGATACTACTGCCACTCTAATACGGTTTGATTTTGAGAAACTTAAGATTAGACAAAAGTACTAGTCCGAATAACCGAAGGTGAAATTAGATTCGTTGAATTAGAATTGAGCGTCACCATCTGATTGAATTATTGGGAAAAACATGACAAAGAGTTCGAGACAGGCTGCAATTGCAGGATATCTGAAACGTGATGACGGCGTTGATTGGAAAGGATTGACGGATTACGCCAATTCTATGTATGACGTCAGAGACGAGCTTGAGATTGCAGACGTAGAAGATAATTTTGATACCGAGACAGCTCAAAAGGCAATCAAGAGCAAAACTCCGTACCTGACGCTGCGCCCGCTTCAAATTATTCCTGCCGAATTCAGAAAGGATCTTCAGAAGCTTCAAGACGCTTTTATTGAAAAGGGCGTCATCAATGTTGATGAACAGGTTGCCAAGCTGAAAGCTCTCGATTGGAACAAGCTCACCGATGCAACGATCAAACTTGCCGGTGAAGACCCGACAGCCTTCTACGAAGTCGCCACGAAGGAAGTTTTAGGCGAAGAAGCCGATGAAGACATGATGGCTGTTATCGCCGGTCTTCTGCTGAACGTTCTTCGCAGATATTTCCGTAATCTCGGCGAAGACATGACGCACGAGCTCTCCAAAGTCGACGAAGCCAAATCCGGCGATGCTCCTTTGGGCTGCCCGACCTGCGGTGCTCCGGCAGCGATTTCTTCCGTCACCGAAGGTACGGAGGGTACTTCCAACAACCGTTATCTTTTCTGCTCCTGCTGCGGAACTCAGTGGCCGTTTGAGCGCATTCGCTGCGCACTGTGCGGCAATACCAACAGCAACAAGCTGAAGTACGTCTATGCCGACGAAGATCCGGCGCACCGTATGCATGTGTGCGAAGACTGCGGCGGCGCCATGGCTACGGTTTTCCAGGATGCACTGAAAGGTCCGATGGACTATGACATTGAGCTGATCACAACCGGTGTGATTCTCAGCATGTACGAAGATTCGTTGGAAAACGAAAACAAGCAGTAAGAGAGAACCTTGTTCTTGAGAGCGGCTTCGGCCGCTTTTTTCATCTCTGCGGTATTTGGACCAAATTCAGGTCGTGAGAGATCCGGTTAACGCGTCGATTGATAAGCGGAGCGGACTTTACGAACTGATATTTTTTCGGGTTAATTAAGATCGAGGCCAAACGGATGGCCTCGGCGCGCGAAAGATTTGCCGCATTCTTATTGAAGTAATAGCGGGCAGCGGCTTGTGCACCGAAGATTCCGTTGCCGAACTCAGCGATGTTTAAATAGATCTCAAGGATCCTTTTCTTTCCCCAGATGGCTTCTACGACCGGCGTCAGGATGATTTCCTGAGCTTTTCTGAAGTAGCTTCTGTCGTGGGACAGAAAGAGGTTTTTCACGGTCTGCTGGGTTAAGGTTGATCCGCCCGGAGCACGCTTGTCGGAGAGCAGGTTTCTTTCTGCGGCAGTTTTAATGGCGTCCCACCTCAGGCCGGAGTGGTGCATGAAATCCGCATCTTCTGCGGCTACGACGGCTCGGATTAAATACGGTGAAATCTGATCGTAGTCGACCCATTGGTACAGAACCGGATGCTTGCCTTCTTCTAGCAGTCTTTCTTGTTCAGCGCGGATGTAAGGGCTAGAAGACGGATTGACGAAGTCGAAGAGGATGATTCGGCCGACGTACTGAAGCTCGAATAAAAAGAAAGCGAGCAGGGCGCAAAGGATTAGCTTAGCGGTCCATGAACGCTTTTTATTTTTAGACTTATCAGACACAAGAGCTTCCAGCAAGAAATTAAAAACGATATTACCTAGACAAGGAAGATGATAATGGCTGAATTACTTTCTTGACTTGCAGAACGGTACGTTTGGTTTTGAAGCCTTCGTTTGTTTTGACTTGCAAGGTTCTCATGGAGGTTAATAAACATGTTCCGTTAGTCCTAGAAATTTGGCCGTTTCTTACCTTCCGGAGAAATTCGTCATCTATAACGTCTGCTGAAAATTCCGAGCTGCCATCTCCTTCACTGAAGCGCCAGCCTGTTCTATCGCCATCAAGCATCGGTGAAACGACAGTCAAAACAACTTCTGAGGTTTTGTCCTTTAGAGCGCAATCTTTTTGCAGACTGAGATTCGCGTAGGCATTCACTGCATTGTCGGCCTTAACCGAGATCCTGATTTCCTCAGGACGCTGGTCTTTCGGTTCGGCGGACTTTCCGAAAACGAATTGGTTAAGACGAATAAGATCTTTGAGTACTTCGACAACTGAAATCTTCTTTAAGACCGGAGCGGCGCCGGTGTTTGAAGGATCATCGTCCGGGTTCTCAATGGAAAGATCAACAAAGAAGGAGCCGAGGTGCGATCCGCTCATAATTTTTACTTCGGCTACAACCTGGTTGCCATAAAGCTGTTTTGAAATAGATTGGAGAAGAGCGTCTAATGCCAAGAGAGACTTGGCAACCGAAGAGGCAGATATCTCGTTCTTATCAAATGCTGTTCCATCAAAATCGATGACGAAAGATTCTTTGATTGTGGGCATGAGCTCTCCTGAAGATTAATTCTCATTTAACTAAAGGAGTATTCAGGGTCTTTAGAAAAGCCTTTTGGTGAAGTAAAAGATACTGAGCCTCCTTTCCATAATAGGTTCTCTTTGTTTCAGAAAGCTGAGCCGGCAATTTGCCGGCTCGAAAGTTTTGACTTTGGAGTAGATGAGAAACTTAATTATTTGTTTTGAAAGAAGTCTCGTTCAAGACGAGCATCCAAAACATTGGCGAGTTTTTGAAGTTTTTCTTTGTATTGCGGATCAAGGTTGCTCGGGCTTTGATCGTTTACGAACCTTCCAAGATTCTTAGCGCCCCAAAAACCAGCGGTGTCGTCATCAACAACTTTATAGGCACCGAGATATTTGTCCCACACAGCATCAAGTTTTCCGATTCCGTCACCGACATTGCCTTGGCCGCCGCCAAGCCATCCGGCATTCATAATGGTGTAGATGCCTTTTCCTTTGAGAAGTCCTTCCAAGCCTTTTGGCGTGTCCTGATAAGCAAATTTCTTAGAAAATACGCGCTCCATGTAGCCTTTGGTGATTGCATTCGGACTATCGTGCCAGTTCGGATAGCAGAAAATAATGTAATCGGCTTTAGAGACAAGAGCTTGTTCGGGCTTGATATCGTCCGGGGTTTGACCGAAGCCGTCTTTGGCGTGGTAGAAGTTTTCCGGCGTGATGACCGGATTGAACTTGATCTTGTAGAGGTCTCTGATCTCTACTTCATAGCCTTTCTTGAGGAAGAAGTTCGCGGCGGTGTTGACCAAGAAACCTTCTAATGATTGGTCAAAGCGCGGATCACCGACAACAAAAAGTACCTTCTTTGCTTTGCTGTTTGTAAAGCCTGTGGCTTTGGCCGGGATCCTCAATTTCTGAGGCACGATAGAAGCAGAAGTCACAGCATCCACGTTCTTGATTTGAGAGCCGGGTGCGGCATGATTAGGCGTTGCTCCGCTGACAGCATCTGCTGCATAACAAGCGACGGAAAGGGAAGAAAGAAGTACAGCGAGAAGAAGATTGAGTTTCATATAGCCTCCGTGACACTGCGAGCGATTTATCTTCAACATCCGCAGCGATGATTAGTGATCACGACGACGGCGAACGTTGAAGGAACTTGCACGGAGATGCGCAAGACCTAGCCTGATCTTCAAATGAAAACAAAGAATATTTTGAATACACAAAATTATTTTTGGAATTGGTTTTAACCCGAATCTGTGATCACTTTTCACTCAATTTTCAAATAACAGATATTTAAAAATTTAAAGAATCAAAAGCCAAAATATCAATAATTCTTTCCAAGGAGATTTTTATGAAATCCTTCACTACTGTCCAAAATAAATTTGAACGATTGACATAGCCCCAATGCAAACATGC
>ERZ791741.3116-NODE-3116-length-10727-cov-4.378654_pt1 | contig 10727 bp, 6 predicted proteins | sample MGYA00510040_ERZ791741 | MGnify/ENA primary metagenome ERZ791741 (study PRJEB30046, sample SAMN00791960) | human gut metagenome | study: EMG produced TPA metagenomics assembly of the A metagenome-wide association study of gut microbiota in type 2... | reverse complement strand
GCTGCAATAATTCCGCCTACATTGCTAACAAACATAGTTTTCTCCCTTTTCTTTCACAAATTTACTTATTTGTAAGTATTATAAACTATAGTACCAAAAAAAGCTACATTTCTGTAGCTTTTTTAACAAATTTTTTATTTAAAATAGGGATTATAATTAATTTACTATATTATTTCTATATTATTTCATTTTGTAAAAGAAAAAGATAGAAATACAAATTTTATCACTTATCGTCCTATCTGTTTACTGATAAGATGATATTTTATAGAGTTTTTTACTTTATGTTTACAGATGAAATCAGCATTAGCTGATTTCACGATAGCATGTTTGAAAAATAGTTTCAGCAAGATGTACAGATTGATTTTTGATTTTTCAAACACGCTATCAGAATTACTCTTCTTCTTTTGGACGATAGAAAGTATCCTCTAATGGTAATTTTGTTCTAAATTTGCCATCAAGGGCATAATAAGCTCCCTGTACAGCAGGGGCAGTAGGAATTGTTGCAATCTCGCCAATTCCCTTTGCACCATAGGCAACATCTAATAACTTCTCTTTTTCTACATAGATAGCATGAATATTTGGAATCTGTGTAGAACGGAGTAAGCCAAGTGTTCCGTAAGTTACTTGAGGAACGCAGTCTTTAAGTGGCCAGTCTTCGGTTAAAGCATAGCCCATTCCCATGAGTACGCCTCCCTCAATCTGTCCCTGAATAGAGGTTGGATTCACTACCTTTCCAGAGTCGTGTGCCGCATACACTTCGGTTACTTTTCCTTTTTTATCAAGGATAACAACATGTGTCGCAAATCCATATGCGATATGGCTCTTTGGATATGGCACATCTGCACCAAGTTTATCGGTTGGCTCATAATATTCATAGAAATAATTCTCGCCGTTTAATTTCTCTAAGTCATTATCGACTTCTTTCATTGCATCGGCAAGCTTCACTGCCGCTCCTCTTACTGCTTCACCAGTAAGAAGGGTCTGTCTTGAACCAGAAGTTGTACCGGAATCTGGTGCATTCTCTGTATTGCAAACAGCGTTGCGGATTTTTGAAAGTGGAAGTCCGGTTGCCTGTGCCACATCCTGACAAAATACAGTAGCACATCCCTGTCCGATATCAGAGGCAGCCGCATAAATCACGCAGACACCATCTTCAATCACAAGGTTGCATCTTCCTTTATCCGGAAGCCCTACGCCTACACCGGCATTCTTCATAGAACAGGCGATTCCTGCATGGTCTTTATTGGCTTCGTACACATCTTTTACAGCCTCTAATGTCTCTTTTAAGGCAGTAGAACAGTCGGCAATCTGTCCGTTTGGAAGAACCTTTCCTGGCTCAATCGCGTTACGGTATCGGATCTCCCACGGAGAGATGCCTACCTGTTCTGCAAGAAGGTTAATAATGGACTCTAACGCGAACTCACTCTGACATACTCCAAATCCACGGAACGCTCCAGCTGGCGGATTGTTCGTATAATATCCAAATCCTCGGATATCTGTATTCTGGTAACAGTATGGCCCTACGGAGTGCGTGCAGGCTCTTTCAAGAACCGGTCCACACAGGGAAGCATAAGCTCCTGTATCAAAATAAATCTCACAGTCAAGGCCAGTAAAAATACCATTTTCATCACAGCCAAGAGTGAAGGTTCCTTCCATTGCATGGCGTTTCGGGTGGAAGAATAGAGACTCCTGTCTTGTGAACTTGGCTTTGACCGGACGCTGGTATTTATATGCTGCAAGTGCAGTTAAATGCTGTACGGTAACGTCTTCTTTTCCACCGAAGCCACCACCGATAAGCTGATTTTCTACTACAATCTTTTCCGGATCCCAGCCAAACATAATGGATACTTCTTTTCTTGTATCAAATGCTCCCTGATCCGTACTTAATATTTTAATTCCATCTTTATATGGGAAAGAAACCGCACATTCTGGTTCAAGAAATGCATGTTCTGTAAATGGTGTTGTAAATGAACGGGTTACTTTATAGGCTGCCTTCTCTAAAGCAGTTTTGGCATCTCCTCTTGTAACGTGACGCTGCTGGCATAAGTTTCCACTTGAATGAATCTGTGGGGCATCCTCTGCCATCGCCTCATGGACATTGCGGATCGGCTCCAGCTTTTCGTAATCTACTTTTACAAGCTTCTTTGCCTTTTCAAGGATTTCTTCAGTCTCTGCTACAACAACACAGATAGTATCCCCAATCATTCTTGTAATATTGCCTTCAGCGATCATAACATCCCAGTCCTGCTGAATATGTCCCACTTTATTATTTGGCACATCTTTTGCTGTGAGTACACCAAGCACACCTGGAAGTGCCTCTGCTTTTGACGCATCAATCTTTAACACTCTTGCACGAGGGTATTTGCTGCGTACGAGGTCGTAGTAGGTGCGGGTGTTGGGGACGAAGACGTGGACGATGACGCTGGAATAGTCCAGCAGCACCCAGTTCTTGGAGTCAAAACCCTCCGTGGTGTGGGGCTCGATGCCACTCTGGGAAAGCTCATACTCCACCTCGTCGGCCAGAGATCCCACCTGGGTGGTGGAGGTACCGGAGGCGATGACGAAGTAATCGGTCAGGACGGTCAGGCTTTCCACCTTGAGCACCCGTACATCCTGCGCCTTCTTCTTGTCCAGGATCTTGGCGATCTCAATGGCAAGCGCCTTGCTGTCGTTGAAATTATCCATGTGTTTCTCCCTTCTGTCGGAACATCCCCGCACCCGGTGTGCAGGGCCTTGTTTTCTGTTGTTACTGTCCGGTGCCCGCTGCCTGACCATCGGTGGTCACAGCGCCGGAAAGGTCGGTATCGCCGCTGAGGATGGCGTCATCGGATTCCTTATCGATGCGTCCCATATACTGCACGTTGGCATCGGTGGATGCGCTGCCGTGGGGCCACTGGTCGGTGACCATGTGCAGCTCGCTTACCTCCACCGGGCCGGTGTAGGTGCAGAAATACTGGTTGAGCAGGTTTGCGATGGAGCCGGCATCCGGCACCACGCAGGAGTATCCGTCAAAGCTGCTGGTCTTGCCCACATTGGGCACGCCCATGAACACAGGGGTCTGGGCCAGCATGATGTTCGCACTGTCGATGCGGGTAAAGGACACCAGCATCTTGGCAATGGTGGTCAGATCCATATCCGTGTGGATATAGTTGTTGAAAATCAGGGGCAGCTGGGCAATGACATCGGTCACGCCCATGCTGCGCACCCGCTTGAACAGGCCGGCATAGAAATAGCGCTGCATATTCAGGCGGTCGATATCCGAGTTTGCGTAGCCCTCGCCGTGGCGGCAGCGGACAAAAAACTCTGCCGATGCGCCGTCCAGGTTGCGGTAGCCCTGCTTCAGGACACTGCCCGCAAAGGACATATCGTGGGGGATATACACCTCGATACCGCCGAAGTTGTCCACCATTTCCACCAGTGCCTGCATATCAATGGTCACATAGTAGTCGATGGGCAGCTTGTACTGATCATAGATGACCTCCGCCAGCGCGGCAATGTCGCCGCCGTTGGAGAGGGCCACCGAGTTGATCTGGTAGTTGGTGGCCGCGTAGGTCTTGCCGTTGGAAAGGGTGATCTTGCGGTTCTGGGTCGCAACAAGGCTGTTGCGGGGGATCTGCAGCATCCGCAGGGCACCGCCCTTGATATCGAACTGGCAGTACAGGATCATATCCGTCATGCCGTCGTTGCTGCCGTCCGAGGAATAGGCGCGGCCCTCCTCATAGTCGATGCCGCAGACAAGGATGTTCACCACATCGCCCTTGTACTCCTCCAGCGTCTGGATCTCCTCCACCAGCGAGGTCGCATTCTCCTCGGGCTTCAGGTTCTCCTCCACCTTGTTCATCATGTTCACGGCGTAGACCACCACGCCCGAGATCACGGCCAGCACCGCCAGCGTCACGGCCATCGGCAGCCACACGGGGGTCTTTTTCTTCTTTTTGCGGCGGCGGGGCGCATCAGCGGGGGCCGCGTGCCGGGGCGGCCGACTGCCGCCATTGCCGCCGCGTCCGCCGCCCGCGCTCTGGCGGGGCGGTTCCGGCTGCTGGGGTGCGGGCTGTTCGTTCTGGAAGAAATCCGGCTGGCCGGACAGCGACACCTGATGCAGGGCGGAGGCCTCCGTGGGGCGCTGCTCCGTAGGGCGGTTCAGCGAGCGGTCTGTATTGATATGACGCGGACCTTGACTCATTCGTTCGGTTCCTCCAGCTTTTTTATTCCGACAGAGACTGTCGTCATGTTCCATAGTATAACATTCTTACCCACAATCTGCAATCGGTATTCTTTTCCGGAGCAGGGTGTGTGCAGAAAAACCGGCTCACTCGGCCTTTGCAGCCCGGGCATCCACCTCTGCTTTGATCTCATCGTAGGCCGCCTTGGACATGGGGTCCAGGGGCTTCCCCTGCGAGAGCACAAAGCCGTTCGTCTGCCTGAGGGCTGCCAGCATGGCCAGATCCAGATCCTTCAGTTCCAGCCTGCGCAGCTTGTTCACACCGGGCCAGTCCCGCTCGGCGCTGGACATATCCGCCAGATAGACGATCTTATCCAGCCTGCTCATGCCGGGCTTGCCCGCGGTGTGGCAGGCAATGGCCGAAAGCACAGCCTCATCCTCCACGCCCCACTCGGTGCGGGCCAGGATGGCGGCGCAGATGCCGTGCCACACCGGGGTGGGGCGCTCTTCCCCTCCCTCGGCCAGTTCCGGGTGGGCCCGCATGATGGCGCGCATCTCGTCCTTGCTGATCTCCTTGGCTGAATCGTGCAGCAGGGCGGCCAGCGCGGCCTTGTCCTCATCCACGCCATACCGCTTTGCCAGCTTGACGGCCATTTTTCTCACGTTCAGGGTATGCTCGTAACGCTTGTCACTCAACCGGCCGCGCACAAGCTCCTTTGCCTGTTTCAGATTCATGGTTTCCGCTTTCCCCTCTGTCTGCCCGGTAAAGCCCCTCCCGCCGGATGACCCGGCGCACGAGGGCGGGCAGTTCATTTTCACACGCTTCCCCTGCTGCAAGGCGGGCACGCAGGTTGCTGCTGGCCATGGGCAGAGCCTCGACCTGTGCAAACAGGATGCGGGCCCCGGTGGGGTCCATCTGCTTTGCCTTGGCGTGAAGCTCCGGCGCGTCGCCCACATTCCGGCTCGTGACCACCAGCCGGGCCAGCCGCAGGATCTCCTGCCAGCGGTGCCAGCTGTCAAAGCTCAGCAGCATATCACTGCCCATGGCCATGTACAGCTCGGCTTCCGGATAGGTGCGGGCCAGCATTTCCAGCGTGAGCACCGTGTAATTGCGCCTGCCCAGCGCGGCCTGCTCCACCTCCCAGCCGCTGACGCACAGCGCCGGGACAGCCCCCTCCGCTTCCAGTGCACGGAAGCACGCGCACATCTCCACCCGGGCGCTGCCGGGAGCGGCGGTGGACTGCTTGAAGGGGGAAAGCCCCGCAGGCATCACCACCACCCTGTCCGGGCGCACCCGGGCAGCGGCGGCGCGCAGATTGTTCAGGTGGCCGTTGTGGGGCGGATCAAAGGTACCGCCGTACAGCAGGAGCCTCATTTCAGCAGGTCAGCGTAGGCGCTGTCTTTTTTCTTCTGCAGATAGAGCACGAACTTGGAGCCGATGACCTGCACGCAGTCGGCACCGGTGGCCTCTGCCAGCCTGACAGAAGCCTCACGGGCATTGTACATGCTGCTCTCCAGCACCTTGAGCTTGATCAGCTCCCGGGCATCCAGGCAGTCCTTCACGCCCTGGATCATGGTCTCGTCGATCTCACCCTTGCCCACGATGAAAACGGGGTCCATGGTGTTTGCCTTGCCGCGCAGAATGGCGCGCTGTTTGCTCGTCAACATAATTATTTCTCCTTTTATTTCAGAAATTCAGGTAGTTCTTTTTCCAGCTTTGCCAGCGCCACACCGCGGTGGCTGATGGCATCCTTTTCGTCCGGGGTGAGCTGGGCATAGCTGCGTCCCTCGGTGTTGGGGCGCTTTTTCGCCTTGCCCACGCCGCATTCATCGGGGATGAACAGCGGGTCGTAGCCAAAACCGTAGTCGCCGCACAGCCGCGTAAAAGCGATGCTGCCCGGGCACTCGCCCATGCAGGTCAGGTGCCGACCGTCCGGCAGGATGAAGCATACCGCCGAGACGAACTTTGCCCCCCGCTGCCCGGCAGGCACCGCCTGCATGGCAGCCAGAAGCTTATCGTTGTTGGCCTCGTCATCGCCGTGGTGGCCGCAGTAGCGGGCGCTGTACACGCCGGGTGCGCCGTCCAGCGCGTCCACACACAAGCCGGAGTCATCGGCGATGGTGGGCAGGCCGCTGGCCTTGCAGATGGTCTCGGCCTTGATGAGGGCATTGGCCTCAAAGGTAGTGCCGGTCTCGTCCGGCTCGATGGTGATGCCAAGCTCCTTCTGGCTGACCACTTCGTGGCCCTGAGCCTCGAGGATGCGCCGCAGCTCGCGGAGCTTTCCGGCGTTGCCGGTGGCTGCACAAATCTTCATAAGATCGCTCCTTAATGCTTCCATCCCGTGCGGGGGATGAGCTCTTCCACAAAGCCCTCCGGGGTGAAGGGGATGAGGTCGTCGATGCCCTCGCCCACGCCGATGAACCGCACCGGCAGACCGAGGCGCTGCTTGACGGCCACCACGCAGCCGCCCTTGGCCGTGCCGTCGAGCTTGGTCAGGATGATGCCGGTGGCGTCAGCAGCCTTGCAGAATTCCTTCGCCTGGCTGATGGCGTTCTGGCCCGTGATGGCGTCCAGCACCAGCAGGGTCTCGAGGCTGGCTTCGGGAGCGGCCTTCCTGACGCTGCGGCTGATCTTGGACAGCTCGCTCATCAGGTTCGACTTGTTGTGGAGACGTCCGGCCGTATCGGCGATGACCATGTCATAGCCCCGGGCGGTGGCAGACTTCACGGTGTCGAAGATGACGGCGGCGGGGTCTGCGCCCTCACCGGCCTTGACGATCGGCACACCGGCGCGGCCCGCCCAGATCTCCAGCTGCTCGCTGGCAGCGGCGCGGAAGGTGTCGCCTGCGGCCAGCATGACCTTTTTGCCCTGACGGGTGTAGTAGTCAGCCAGCTTTGCGATGCTGGTGGTCTTGCCCACGCCGTTGACGCCGATGACCAAAATCACGGCAGGTTTACCGTCCAGCTCCATCGGGTAGCGGGGGGTCAATTCCTGGCAGATGATCTGGCGCAGTTCGTCCAATGCCTGCTGGCCGTTCTTGAGGTGCTTTTCCTCCACGGCATCCCGCAGCTCGTCCACCAGGCGCACAGCGCACATGGGGCCGACATCGGCCAAAATCAGCTGTTCTTCCAGTGTGTCATACAGGTCGTCGTCGATCTGGGCGTGGGTCAACGTGTTGACAATGTTCTGGAAAAAGCCCGTGCGGGTCTTTTCCAGGCCGTACTTCATTTTCTGCTGCTCCTGGAACTCCTGCTCCGAGATGTTGCGCTTGAAAAAGTTGAAAAATCCCATGGGAAGCCTCCCTTATATATCAGGTAATGAGGTCTGCGCTGACCTTGTCCAGGTCAAGGCGCAGGATCTTGGAAACGCCGTCCTCCTGCATGGTGACGCCGTACAGCACATCGGCGGCCTCCATCGTGCCGCGGCGGTGGGTGATGACGATGAACTGGGTGTGGTCGGTCATGCGGCGCAGATATTGCGCGTAGCGGGCCACGTTGACGTCGTCCAGCGCAGCTTCGATCTCATCCAGGAAGCAGAAGGGCGCGGGGTTGACGTTGAGGATGGCGAAGTAGATCGAGATGGCGACCAGCGCCTGCTCGCCGCCGGAAAGGGCGCTCAGGTTCTTGATGACCTTGCCCGGGGGCGAGACCTCGATCTCGATGCCGGATTCTAGCACGTTGCTTTCGTCGGAGAGGTACAGGCGTGCGTGGCCGCCGCCGAACAGCTCTTTGAAAATCTGCTGGAAGTGGGTATTGATCTGCTTGAAGCTCGTCGTAAACAGCTCTTCCATCTCGCTGCACAGCTCGGCGATCATACGGGTCAGCTCGCTCTTGGCCTTTTCCACGTCGGTGACCTGGGCTTTCAGGAAGTCGTAGCGTTCCTTGACCTCCTTATATTCCTCGATGGCGCCGACGTTGACGTTGCCCAAGCCGCGAATTTTGCCGCGCACCTCGGCCACGCTGCGGCGCAGCTCGGTCAGGGACTCAAACTCAACGCAGAGCTCCTTTGCCTCGCCGGCGGTGAGCTGGTACTCCACCCACAGTTTGGTGTTGGTGTCGTTCAGCTCGTTTTCGGCGGCAGTGCGGCGTTCGGCAAGGCGGGCCATCTCGCCGCTCATCCGCTCGCGCTCATCGGTCAGGGCGCGGTTTTCCTGTCCTAAGCGGGCCACGGTGGCTTCCTTTTCCATGCGGGCGGCGTTGGCCGTGCGGATGGTCTCCTCGGCGGCGGCGATCTTCTCTTTGTTCTCGCCGCGGGTGCGCTCGATCTCGGCAATCTTTAAGGCGTTGGCTTCGATCTTGGCCTTGGCGGCCTCGATGGCGGCGTTCAGCTCGCGGGCGCGGGCTTCGGCCTCGCCGGTGCGGCTTTGCAGGCCTTCCAAAGCGGCCTCATGCAGGCCGATGTCCTTCTCGTTGGCCAGGCGCTGCATCTGGTTTTCGCTCAATTCGTTGGTGATGCGCTCCCGCTCGGCGGTCAGGCTGCCGGTACTCTCGCCCAGTTCGGCCAGTTCGGCATTGTAGGTGTTCAACTCGGCCTCGGCCTTGCCCTGGGCGGCTTCGGCTTCGGCGCAGGCGGTCTCGTTCTGGGTCACGGCGGCCTGCTGGGCCTCAATTTCGGCGGCCAGACTGCGGGTATTTTCCTCATGCTGGGCCACGGCGGCGGTCAGGCGATCGAGTTCCAGCGAGGCGCGCAGCCGTTCGGAGGAAGCATTCATGCCCTCGGCCTCGGCGCCGGAGAGCTGGGCGGTAAGGTTATCCACCTCGGCCTTGCGGGCTTCCAGCTCTTTTTCAGCATCGGCACGCTTTTTCTCCAGCTTGACCAGACGGGTGCGCAGTTCATCCAGCTCCTGCTTGCGGCTGAACACACCCACGCTGCGGGCGGTGGAGCCGCCGGTAAACGAACCGCCGGCGTTGATGACCTGGCCGTCCAACGTGACGATGCGGTTGCGGTAGCCCAGGTTTTTGGCCACAGTGGAGGCTTCGGACAGATCCTCGACCACGATGATGCGGCCGAGCAGGTTATCGATGATGTGCTGGTAGCGCGGGTCGCACTTGACCAGATCGGCGGCGACCTCGGCGGTACCGGTAAGGCGGCCGGTGAAGCGGGAGCCCTGCACGGTATCCAGCGGCAGGAAGGTGGCGCGGCCCGCGCGCTCGTCCTTCAAGAAGCCGATGGCGGCGCGGGCGCAGCCCTGGTCCTCGACCACGATGTTCTGCAAAGCAAAGCCGAGCGCCGTCTCGATGGCGGTCTCATAGCCTTTTTCGACGGTGAGGATGCCCGCCACAGGGCCGATGATGCCCCGCAGACGACGGCCCGCAGCGGCACGCATGACGGCCTTGACGCTTTGCTGGTAGCCGTCCATGTTGCGCTCCAGGTCTTCCAGAATGTGGATGCGCTGGGAGGTGTTGGACCGTTCTTTGTCGGCCTTTTGCAGCGCGTCGGCAGCTTCAGCCTGCTGGCGGCGGCGGCTTTCCAGTTTCAGCTTTAGGCCCGCCTTGATGTTATCGTTGCGGGTGACGGCCTCCTCGGCATCCTTCAGGCGGCGCTCGGCGCGGCGCTTTTCTTCCTCGGCAGCGGCGGCGGAGTTCTCCAGCTCTACAGCCTGCTGCTTTGCTTCATCCAAACGCTGGGCGGCGGCTTCTTTTGCCGATTGGGCCGAGGCGGCGCGCACTTTCGCGGCAGTGGCGGTGTCCTGCAGACGAGCAATAGCGGCGTCGATAACGTCCCGGCGCTGGCCGCTGGCGGCAGCTTTTTCTTCCAGCGCACGGAGTTCGGCGCGCAGTTCTGCCACGCGGGCGTCCAGCGCAGCGACCTCGCCGTGCAGTTTTTCGATGGCGGCTTTGTGGCCGGCGGCCTCGGTCTCGATGGACTGGCGGCCCTGCCCGGCGCGCTCCAACTCGCCGGTGGCTTCTTCGATGCGGAAGCGGCTGTGCTCGCTCTCGTTTTTCAAAACGGCGATCTCACTCTCACTGCCCGCGTTGGCCTCGGTCACGGCGCGGATGTCGGCGTTGGCCTGCTCGACCTGCAGGACAAGCTGCTGGGCTTCCTCCCGCAGGGCGGCGCGGCTTGCGGCGTCCTGCTCGGCGGCAAGCTTTGCATCGTACCCGTTCACCAGTGCGCGGGCAGCGGAGAGCACGGCCTCCTCGTAGCGCTCGAGGTGGAAGAGGGATTTATTATAGGAGGCGTCTGCCATGGCGGCAATCAGACGGCTGGTCCAGTAGAAGTTATCGGTGGACACAGTGCCGGTGGTGTTGGCCAGATACTCCGGGGTACGCTCCACGTTGGCGTAGAAGGGCACCATGGTGTTGAAGGCGTTGGAGGCATAGGCCACCCACTCCACAGCGCGGGATTCCTCCGGCTGGTCGGGACGCATCTGCAAAAGCGCCATAAAGTCGTTGCGGTTGATGCCGATGGAACGGTACGCGCCCTTTGCGGACTTGTCGCCGTAGCTCAGGTAGGGGTCGTAGGGGGTGCCCTGATAGTGGCTGGACAGCATATACTTGATGTCCTCCGGGGTCACCTTGCGCTCCGGCACCATGCACCACGGCAGGTCATCGGACATGGGGG
>ERZ791741.3114-NODE-3114-length-10733-cov-14.553755_pt1 | contig 10733 bp, 10 predicted proteins | sample MGYA00510040_ERZ791741 | MGnify/ENA primary metagenome ERZ791741 (study PRJEB30046, sample SAMN00791960) | human gut metagenome | study: EMG produced TPA metagenomics assembly of the A metagenome-wide association study of gut microbiota in type 2... | reverse complement strand
CCAGCAAGTCGGATATGGACCTCATCGCGCGGTGCGTAGTGGATCAGCTGGAAGGTGAGGAGGGCGTGGCCCATCTGGACGAGTACGCCGATGCCCGCACCGACCGCGGCCAGTGCCTGCTGAAGACCATCTGCGAGGATATGGGCTTCGACTCCCTGAGCTACCAGAGCCTCCAGGGCATGATAGAGGCCATTGGCATCGATCCGGAGAAAATCTGCACCTACTGCTGGGACGGCCGCGAGTAACTAGCGCATGAACGCGTCGGCCTTCGAGGTCGGTCGCTTGGGTTTCGGCCCGCTTGCAATCGAGGACGGCCGTTTCGGCGGCCGTTTTTGCCTCCTGGGCCGCGATCTTTTCGGCTCGCAGGGGTAAGTACTCGCTGACGACGATGCCGACGAAGATAAGGGCAAATCCCAGGTAGGTGGAAATCGCCGGCGCCTCGCCCAAAAGCAGGATGGAGAACGTCACGCCGAACACCGATTCGGTGGCAAGGAACAGCGCCGCCTGGGCCGGATCAACGTGGGCCACGGCGGCGTTTTGCAATCCTAGGGCCACACAAGAGGCAAACACGGTGATGTAGATGAGGCTCATCCAAGTGTCGGCGCCCAACTGGCTGAAGTTGGGTACGGGCTCGGTGATAAGCCCGGTGATGAGTCCCAGCAGGCCCGCCACGATGAACTGAATGACCGTGAGCAGCATCATAGAGCGTCCCGGCGCGTACTTCGCCGTGTACAGCACGTGGAAGCTCAGCCAGAGAGCCGAGGCCAGCGTGATGAAGTCGCCGAAGCGCAGCGAGAACTCGCCGATGTCGGCGTAGGCCACGCAGCCCACGCCGGTGACGCACAGGATAGCCGCCGCAATGTTGTAGCGGGTCGGTCGCTTCCGAATGATGATCCATCCGAGGAAGGGGATGATCACGCAGTAGAGCGTGGTGAGAAACGAGCTAAATAGAAAGGACGCTCTATGAACTACAGAACCGGAAAGATTCTGCTTATCACATCCCTCCTGCTTCTGCCGGCTGCATTTTTTCCTGCCCGGGGAGAGGAACCGGCTTTTTCTTATACCCATATCCATCGGGAGGGCTCTGTTTCCACTATGGAGACAGGCAGGATGGAGACGAGGGAAAAATCATCGAAAAAGACCACCCATTACGATATATCGGTGAACCTGCCTTCTTCGCCGGCGGCGGGAGGCCTGCTGTATCCCTACCTGGCAAAGAACGGCCTTCCCGGCGATGTTCACCGGCGCAGGGGGGAAAGTGATGTTTATGGCTATGGTGTCACCGCTGCGTTTCGGAATAAAAAGGGCTGGGGGCTCCTGAACCGGGAGGGACATGAAATCGTTCCTGCTTTCTGGGATTCCATGTCCTATGAAGGAAATGGGCTGTTTCAGGTGAAGAAGGGAAAGAAGATTTCCTATATCACCGCAGATGGCCGCGTGGCGTTTCCGGATAGAGAAGAGGGCCCTTCTTTTTACAGGGAAAAGGGGAAATACGGTATTCTTGATGACCGTGGAAATCGGGTGACGGCGCCGCTGTATAGGGAGGTGCTGGCGCCTTTCAGCGAGGGCATTGCTTTTGTGCAGCTTTCCGACGGACGGAAGGGCGGCATCGACGGGTCGGGGAAACTTCTTTTTACCGCGGAATTTGACAGCGTGGGACCCTATGAGGATGGTTTGGCGGAGTACCGGCGGAAGGTGAACCGTTTCAACTGGGGCACCCTGGCAGGGGCCGTGCTTGGGGGCCTTGGCGGCAGCGGCGGAGGCGATGAAATGCTTCCTCTTTCCTATGACGGCGTGAAGCGGGGCTATCTGGATCGGCAGGGACGTATCGTGGTGGACAGCCGCTCCGACGAGGTATATCCCATGACAGAATGGGGCACCTTCGTGAAGGACCACGGCCTTCTGGGCTTCGTGAACCGGGAGGGAGAGTACATCATCCCGCCGGGGCGCTATGACCTTTCCGGCGGCATGCTCTATGAAGAGGAAGGGCTGGTGACTCTGAGGGATAAGGAAAAAGGAAAGATGGGTGCCTTCCGCCTGGAGGACGGCAGGCAGGTCATGGATTTCCTGTATGACCGGATTACATTCCTCGGAGAAGACCGCGTGCTTTATGAAATGGGCGGGAAAACGGTGCTTGCCGGAGAAGGCGGAGCCATTCGTGAGCTTCCCTCCGGCGCCGTCATGCAGCCCTATTCGGAAGAAGGGCTGGCCTGGCTGGAAGAGGGAAAGAAAATCCATGCCCTGGACCGGGAAGGAAAGATTCTTTTCACCCTTCCGGAAGGAGAGGCGGCGCGGCCTTTCCGACATGGCCTGGCACCGGTGAAATCCCACGGACTCTGGGGGCTTGTGGATATCCACGGGCAGTGGGTGAAATCCCCCTGTATAAGGATGTACAGATGATGTGACACTGTACAGGCTGTGTTACAATATAAATATAAAAGACCATAAAAGGGCGGCATTCTTTGCGAAGGCCGCTTCTTTTCTCAAATCGATATAAGATATTTCATTCAGAAAGGAGTCTTTCTATGTATGATGAATTGACAGCGGAACGGGAGAAAAGTATTTCCATCAATATGCCCGGTCTCATGAAGGATGTGTATGCCTGGATGGCCATCGCCCTGGTGGTGACAGGATTCAGCGCATGGTTCGTGGCGGATAACGCCCTGCTCCGGGGGCTTTTCATGGGAAGCCGCACCGGCACACTGGTGCTTATTGTGGCCACCTTTGCCCTGGTATGGCGCCTGTCCTCTGCCATGGGGAAAATGTCCCTGAAAACGGCGGCAGCCATGTTTCTGGTGTATTCGGTGCTGAACGGCATTACCCTGTCGGCGGTATTTTTGACCTACACCCTTTCTTCCATCGGCGGCGTGTTCTTCATGACCGCCGGCACCTTCGGCATCATGTCGGTGTACGGCTATGTGACGAAGGCGGATTTGTCGAAGCTGGGAAATATGTGCCTCATGGGACTTTTCGGCATCATCCTGGCCACGGTCGTGGGTTTCTTCTTCGACAGCACCCTGCTGCAGATGCTTATTTCCTACGCCGGCATCCTGATTTTCACGGGCCTCACCATTTATGACACCCAGTCCATCAAACGCCTGGCCCTCACCTATCATTCCCGGGCCACCGACGAAGGACAGAAGATAGCCATCATGGGCGCCCTCACCCTGTACCTGGATTTCATTAACATCTTCATTTACCTCCTCCGCCTCTTCGGCGAGAAGAAATAGGGACATCAAAAAAGCGTGGAGCTTCGTTTCCACGCTTTTTTGAATGCCCGTATTTGGAGTGAATGACCGTCGGCAGCCCGCCGTCTCTGTCATTTCGACCGGAACGAAGTGGAGTGGAGAAATCTCACTCCGAAATGGGACAAGCTGCATTGTGGCGGGAGATTTCTCGACTCAGAGCATCAATAGGACACAGACCATTTGCCGCCAAAACCGACATGCAGCCCCGCTAAATGACAGTAGAGGGGGGGCTGCACCTGTGCCATTCTGCTTCTTTCAGAGATGCCTGTACACAGCTCGCCGCCCCTGTCATTTCAACCGGAGCCGGTCAGCCGCCAATAGGAAAGCCTCTTATTGGGCAGGCTGGAGGCCAACTTCGGCTGACTTGGAGACTCTATGCAGAGTCTCCACAGAGTGGAGAAATCTCACTCCGAAATAGTACAAGCCCTATTGGTGGGGAGATTTCCCGACTCAGAGTATCAATAGAGGATAAAACCTTTACCCTCATACCGACATGCCGCCCCGCTCGAAATGACAGTAGAGGTGGGGCAGCACCTGTGCCATTCTGTTTCTTCCTCAAACGCCTGTACACAGCCCGCCGCCCCTGTCATTTCGACCGGAAAGAAGTGGAGTGGAGAAATCTCACTCCGAAACGGGACAAGCAACATTGTGGCGGGAGATTTCTGGGCTCAGAGTATCAATAAAGGATAAAACCTTTACCCTCATACCGACATGCAGCCCCGCTCAACATGACAGTAGGGGGTCGCAGGTGTCTGATTGTCTGACCGTCTGAAGTCTGACTGTCTACCTTCTATCTTCTAATTTCTATTATCTATCGTCTATCTTCTATCATCTCATCCTCACCATCCGCTCTTTTTCCAGAAGGAAGGGATGAAAATGGAGAGGAGGGTTACGGATTCCAGCCTTCCAAAGAGCATGGACAGGCAGACGATGACCTTGGAGAAATCCGGCAGGGCTGCGTAGGTGCAGGTGGCGCCAAATGCACCGAAGGCGGGGCCGTCGTAGCTCATGGTGGAGAAGGCCACGCCCAGGGCGTCCATGAAAGCAAGGCCGTCAAACATCATGGCCCCTGCCCACAGGGTGGAGAGGGCCATGTAGATGAAGAAGAAGGCCTGCACCTAGAGTACCGTATTCCGGGAGAATTTTTCCTTTCCCACGGTCATGTGGAAAACCGCCCTTGGGTGCATGTGGAGCTTCAGAATGGCGGAGAAGCATTTGAAGAGAAGAATGAGGCGCATTACCTTCAGCCCGCCGGCGGTGGAGCCGCCGCAGCCTCCGGCTATGATGATGAGGAGAAGGATAAATTTAGCAAAGGAAGGCCATTGGTCGAAGTCGGCGGATACGTAGCCGGTGGTGGAGGACAGGGAGGCGGACTGGAAGAGGGCTTCCCGGAGGGATTCCGGAAGGGGCATATGGCCCTGAAGCACCAGGGAGGCGGTGATGAGAAGGACCGCCGCTGCCACCATGAGGAGGTAGACTTTGAATTCCGTATCCTGCAGGAGTACATAGAGACCCCGTTTCCAGGCGTCCACGTAGAGGCCGAAGTTGGCGCTGGAAATAACCATGAAAAAGGTGAGTATCATTTCCAGGGAAAAGCTGTGATAGTAGGCAATGTTTTCATTTCTGGTGGAAAAACCGCCGGTGGCAATGGTGGAGAAGGCATGGTCCAATGCTTCCCAGAAACCCATGCCCCATAGCATTAAGGCCGCCGTGGCAGCGGCGGTGAAACAAAAGTACACGCAGAAAAGGGCCAGTGCCGTTTCTTTGATGCGGGGGAGGGGCTTGGAAGAGGTGGGTCCTGTGCTTTCGGCATTCACCATTTTCGTGGTGCCCCGTCCCGCCTGGGGGAAGAGGGCCACGAAGATGACGATGATGCCCAGACCTCCCAGCCAGTGGGTCATGGCGCGGAAGAAAAGAATGGACGGCGGCAGGGGCGAAAGGTCATTGATGACGGTGGCCCCGGTGCCGGTGAGGCCGGACACGCTTTCCACCAGTCCGTCCAGCGGGGAGAGGGTGCCGGAACAGATATAGGGAATGGCATAGAGCAGGGACACGGCAATCCAGGAAAGGGCGGTGATGGCGGTGCCCTCCCGGGGCGTGAGGCTCACATTGGGAGATAGATTTCTTCTGCGGAGAAGAAGGTAAAGAAGAAGGGACAGCAGGGCAGGGATGAGGAAGGAAAGCACCGGCCCTCCGTAATAAAGGGACAGAAGGAGGGGAAGAAGGAGCACGGCGCCGGCGCCCAGAAGGATGCGGGAGAGCATGGATTGGATGATGCGGATGTTCATACTAGTCCCTGCCTTTGAAATGGGAAATCACGTCCTGCGCCCTGTCCGCCTCTGCAATGAGAATGACGCTGTCACCGGCGGCAAGGACGGAATGGCCGTCAGGAATGTAAACCCTGCCATCCCGCACATAGGCGCCTACCAGGCAGGACTTGGGGAGATTCGCCTTCATGAGGGGCTTTCCGGCGGCCTTGGAACCTTCGGGAATGACGATTTCCAAAGCCTCTGCCCTGGCCCCTTCCAGCAGGGACACAGAAACCACGCTTCCGCTCCGCACAAAGGCAAGCACCTCACCGGCCGCGAGAAGGCGGGTGGACAGGACGATGTCGATGCCCACCTGCTGCATGAGGGCGATGTATTCCGTGCGGGTCACCCGCACCATGGTCTGTCCGGCGCCCAGATGTTTTGCCAGAAGGGCCATCATGAGGTTCAGCCTTTCGTCCTTGGTGGTGCAGATAACCGTGTCCGCCTCCGATACCCCTTCCTGGGTAAGCATGTCCATGTCCGTGCCGTCGCCGCAGAGGACCATGCCCTTTTTCAGCCTTTCCACCATCTGCTGGCAGTGGTCTTCATTATTGTCGATGACCTTCACTGAAATCCCCTGCTTCTCCAGCATGGGAGCCAGGGCCTGCCCCGTGCGGCCGGCGCCGATGATGAGGGCCTTCTTCGTTCGGCGCTGGTACTTGGCATGGCCGTGGGATGAAATTTCTGCAAGGGATTTCGGATTTCCAAGGAAATACACGTTGTCCATCGGCAGCAGCCTGTCACTGCCGTGGGGGATAATCATGTGGTGGTCCCGGAGGATGAGGGCGATGAGAACGGATGGCGGCAGGGTGATGTCCTTTAATTCCTTATGGGCAAAGGGAGAGCGGAGACTGAGTTTCATTTCCAGAAGACGCACCCGGCCTTTTGCAAAATCCTCCACGTTAATGGCGGAGGGCGTCATCACCAGCCGGCTGATTTCACGGGCCGTAATGAGCTCCGGACTCAGTACCAGGTCGATGTCGAAATTCTCCTTGATGTAGTCCACCGGCTCCGAGAGGAATTTCGGATCTCGGATGCGGGCGATGGTATGGGGAATGCCGTTCTTCTTCGCCAGCATGCAGGCGATAATATTGACCTCATCCATGGCCGTCACCGCCACCAGCAGGTCGCTCTTCGAAGCATCCCGGCTCCGCATAAAGGAAGGACTAGTGCCGTCGGCATGGATGGTAAGCACATCCAGGTCTGGGGCAACAGCGATCTCGAGGCAGAAAAGTCCAGAACCTTTGATATCGGCCTTGAATTTGAAAGAGGAAACGGCGCTGGCAAGGTGACCTATTTCCACAATAAGATCAAGAACATGATCAATTCCCAGCTGCTCGGCCGCTTCGGAAGAATCGTCCGCTACCAGTACGTCAATATCGACAATGCGGTCATGGACGGCGTCGAAGGGGAATACAGCTACCGCTTCAACAAGCACTGGTATGCCAAGGTGAACCTGACCTACCTGGATGCCAGAGACAAGGAAACGAATGCCCGCATTTCTGAAAACGCGCGCATGAACGGCCTCGTGCAGATTTCCTGGACCGATGCGAAGGAAAATCCGTGGACCGCATCTCTCTACAACCTCTGGTACAAGGATTACCTCGACGGCGAAGGAAAGAACTACACCTACAGCACGACCAATTTCGTCGTTACCAAGGACATCTCCAAGTCGACACAGATCTATGCCGGCGTCGACAACATTTTCGACAAGACATTCTCCGATGACGATGATTACTCCATTTACGGACGCACCTGGAGAACCGGCGTGACATTTAAATTCTAAGGGAGGACTTCATGAAAAGTATCGTTTTATATTCGACAAGGACCGGGAATACGAAGATGGTGGCAGAGGCGATCGCTTCTGCGTTGCCGGAGGGGACGCCCTGCCGCAATATCCGCGAGATGAATGAGTCTCTCTCTGATTATGACTGCGTCTTCATGGGCTTCTGGGTCGACAAGGGCACGGCCGATGATGCATCCAGAAAGGTTCTGGAAAATCTCCATAACCGCCATGTGGCTGTCTTCGCGACGGTCGGCGTCAATCCGGCCAGCAGCCATGCACAGGACTGCCTCAAGAACGGCGCCTCCCTTCTTCCGGAAGGAAAGAAACCGGCAGGCACATTTATCTGCCAGGGCAAAGTCGATCCCCAGCTGATCGAAGCGATGTACAAGCGTTTCCCGGCAGACAATCCGCATGGAAGAAATCCGGAAAGCGAGGCGCGCCACAAGGAAGCTTCCACGCATCCGGATGCAGCAGACCTTGAAAATGCAGCCGCTTTTGCCCGGAATGTGATGAATTTCATCCAGGCTGAAAAGTAAGGAGAGTGCGATGGATTTAAGAAATTATTTTGACCAGCTGACGCCCGAGAAGAGGGTGATGCAGTTCGGAAGGAAGACGGATGAGCCGCTCCGTCTGGCTTTCGACAGCAAGAGGGTCGTCCATGCCGCCATGGGAGGGAGCATGGTGCCGCCTCCCATGGCGCAGAAGGTCTGGCGGGATATCATGGCAAAGCCCGTGGAAGGGCATCCGACGCAGATGGCTTATATCCATATTCCCTTCTGCAAGACGAAATGCCTCTACTGCCCCCTTCTTCCAGAACGGGACGAACCAGGACGAAGAAGACCGCTACATCGACCATCTGGTAAAGGACATCGAGATGGGTGCGGATTCCCCGCGACTCTCCAGCGCGCCGATTCAGGCCGTATTCATCGGAGGCGGCACACCGACCTCCCTCTCTCCTGAAAATGCAGGCCGCCTTCTTTCCACGATCCAGAGATGTCTGCCGCTTGCCAATGACTACGAACTCACCTTCGAAGGCCGTGTGCATGACCTCGTCCCGGAGAAGATGGACGTATGGTTCAGAAACGGCGTGAACCGCATGTCGCTCGGCGTGCAGTCCTTCGATACGAAGGTCCGTCAGGCCGTGGGCCGCATCGACGACGGGGAGACGGTATTCTCCCACCTGCAGGAGCTTCTGTCCTACAACCAGTGCGCTGTCGTCATCGACCTCATGTACGGGCTGCCGTACCAAACGATGGACGTGTGGCACAAGGACGTGGAAACGCTCGTGGAATCGGGCATCGACGGTGCTGATCTCTACCAGCTGAATGTCTTTGAACACAGCGACCTCAATCTGGCCATCCAGAGAGGGAAACGCCCTCCGGCCGCACCGACGCAGGTGCAGTCTGCCATGTTCTCCTTCGGCAAGAATTACCTCGACGCACAGGGATACAAGCGCCTCAGTTTCTGCCACTGGGCAAGGAACAACAGGGAGCGGAGCCTCTACAATACGCAGGCCCGCTTCGGTACGCACCTCTTCCCCTTTGGCTGCGGGGCTGGCGGCCATGTCGACGGTCTTTCCACCATGCTCGACCGCAGGCTTCCGGCCTATGAAAAGGCCATCGATGAAGGAAGAAAACCGATGATGTTCCTGATGAACCAGTCGCCCAATGCCCATCTAAAAGAAGATATCCAGGGGCAGATGAATCAGAGCAGGCTCGACCTTGATAAACTGATCCAGAGGGAAGAAAAACTGGCCAGCATGGAATTCCTGGGACCATTGTGGGAAGACTACGGCCTTTGGAAGCATAACGGCTACCTGTACCAGCTGACCGAAGCCAATCAGTTCTGGCAGGTCAATATGACGCAGACACTCCTTGAAAGCGTGAACCATCTCATGGGAGAAGAAACGGAAATCCAGCACAGGAGAATCGCCGCACAGGGATAGTGCTGTTTCCTGACAGGCGGTTCGCCTGGAAACATAAAATTGGGGCTGTGGCAAAATGTGCCATCATTTTGCCGCGGTCCTTTTTGATGGGATATATTCTAGCGTTCAGCCAATTAATCAACTTGGATGGCAGATGATAAGCTGAAGGGGAACCACAAAACCGCAGCTCCGCTGCGAGGTAATCAACCCTATCCGCCCTTCGGGCACCTTCCCCGTCTGGGAAGGCAAGTATTAGCGGCACTAGGGAACGCGCATTTTCCGGAATTTTCTATGCCCAAGCCCCATGCCCATCGGTTTGCTATACAGGGGGCGAAAAGTTATAATAGATACACTGTATGGTAAAATACAGCATGGATGATAAAATGATTCTTGACGAAAGCAGGTGATCTCATGGAAGTACATGAAGCAACGGAAATGTATATGAAGACGATCCTTGTATTGAAGAAGCGCCTTGGAACAGTGAGATCCATCGACGTGGCCAATGAAATGGGGTATTCCAAGCCCACGATCAGCATTGCCATGAAGAAATTTTGCCAGGAAGGCTTGATTACGGTGGATGAATCCAACTGCATCCATCTGACGGAGGCAGGACAGACGATCGCCGAGCGGATCTATGAAAGGCATCAGGTCCTTTCCTACATTCTGGAATCCATGGGCGTTTCCGAAAAGCACGCCCTCGACGTTCATGCCAAGTCCGGGAACCATCACAGAGCTGCATCTGCCCGGCGGAAAGGGCGTCAGAATCGACACCCACATCTACAATGGATACAAGGTTCCGCCTAACTATGATTCCATGCTTTTAAAGCTGATTTCCTACGACAGCGACAGAGAGGGAGCCATGGCCAAGATGCGCAGCGCCCTCGGCGAGATTGTCATTGAGGGAATCGATACAAACGTGGACTTCCAGTATGAGATTTTAAACAGCGAAGCTTACCAGAAGGGAAGCATTGACACGGATTTTATTCCGAAGGAATTCCCGTCCTACTGCAGGTAGGGGAGGCTTTTGACGGAAATGCTTCTGTCTGGGCTTAAGCGTCCGGCACAGTCTGAGCAGAGGCGAGGATTCGGGGAAAGGGAGAGTGTTATATGCTGAAAGATATGTTTAAAAAGACATATACCTTGATTGATACAAAACATAAAAAGGTTTCTGAGGAGAGAGAGGGGGCTGTAAACGAGGGGCAGCCCAACATCCCTCAGGGCCTCTGGCGCAAGTGCAACAAGTGCGGCCGTCCGATTTACACGGAGGATGTGAGAAATAACTATTACATCTGTCCCAAGTGCGACGGCTACTTCCGCGTCCACGCCTACAGAAGAATCGAGATGACCATTGACAGCGGTTCCTTTGAAGAGTGGGACAGGGAGATGGAGTTTATCAATCCCTTAAATTTCCCTGGATATCCCCAAGTCATTCATGGCGGAGAATACTGTCTTTCTTCTGCTTACTG
>ERZ791741.3097-NODE-3097-length-10793-cov-35.076644_pt1 | contig 10793 bp, 13 predicted proteins | sample MGYA00510040_ERZ791741 | MGnify/ENA primary metagenome ERZ791741 (study PRJEB30046, sample SAMN00791960) | human gut metagenome | study: EMG produced TPA metagenomics assembly of the A metagenome-wide association study of gut microbiota in type 2... | reverse complement strand
CCGTTGCAGCCCGTTACTAGTATGTTCATCTGTTTTGTGTTATATGTCTTTACGGTCATGAGGCCTTACGGTCGGCATGCCTTCTGCCATGGATTGTTGAATAAGTTGAACAAGCATCAGCAGTAAGGAACGACGGCAGTAAAACCGTTAAACCGCATACTCAATCAAACTCAAGAGGTTCTTTCTTGTCTTTCAGATAATAATCGGAAAGCATGCCTATGAAGGTGCTGATTTCCTTGATAGCGTGTTCCGTATCAGGACTTATCTTCTTTTTTTGCAAACGCAGCATCATCACACCGTAAAGGGCGTTGAAACAAGTCTCTATCTCGTTCTCATCACTGCCTGCCCCTCGCTTGCGCAGCTCCACGATGAACGGCAACACCTTATAATATTCACTGTTGTAAAATGGGTACTTGGTGCTTTGCAGCAGCTGGGCGTTAAGTTCTACAAGCTGCTGCATCACGATTTTGTTGATTTGCAGATGGCCTTCCTCGCGGCAACCTTCCTGGTTCATCATCCGCACAAGGTTGCCATACCAGTCGGTCATTTCCTCTTTCTGCTCGTCGTCATAGTCGAACTTGTCTACATATTCACGGCGTATGCGCCCCAAGTTGCAGCCATAAGCGCGTATGATGTCTTCAACCTGCCACATATAAAGCAAATACTCGGCTATGCTCTTCTTCCTTAATTCCTGCGATATGAACATTATTTATAAGTTTACCGGCAAACAAAAGACAGGCTGACAAGAAAACGACACGTGTCTTCCCCTGGCCTGCTTCTTGCATGCTAATAATGAAACGTGTAAAGATTGAACACTGTGCCTATAAGCACGATTAATGAAAAAATCATGACTATGCTGCCTATGATTTTGTTTATTATGACAATGCTGCCGTTGTCAAACTTCCCTCTTACCTTGTCTATCAGCCATGTCAGCCCGAACCACCACAACAACGCGCCGCATATTATGCTTAAATAACCTACGCACATGTGCAGCGGATGCTTCGGGATGACAAAAGCGAACTGGGCGAAAGCCGCCATAAAGAGGAAAATTATCAGCGGATTGGAAAACGTAACGAGAAATGCCGTAACGCCATTGTGTATAAGCGAACCCTTTTTGTTACCGCTGACATGGATTTTTTTCGTAGGATCGGAGCGGTAACAGTATATTCCGAAAGCCATAAGCATTATGCTGCCGGTTATCTGCAAGATGAAACGGTTGTGGTTGTTGTTTATCAAGTCCATAACGAAGCTCATGCCGAACCCCGTTATCAGAGCATAAATAAAATCGCTTACCGTTGCTCCGATGCCTGTAATGAAACCGTACCAACGTCCTTTGTTCAAAGTACGCTGTATGCAAAGTACTCCGACAGGTCCCATCGGTGCCGATGCCACGATGCCGATAAGCATCCCCTTGAATATCCAGTCAAGTATGTCTAAATGAAACTGAAACGGCATAACGTGTGCAAAATTGCTAATTTTTTACGAAAGAAACAAATTTTGCCGACAAAACTTTGCCGTATATGAGATTTTTGATAACTTTGCATTCTGTCTGAAAATCGATGCTCGGTGCTGTTCATGAAGCCGGTGCCGGACATTGCACTTCAGGCATGTAAGCATGTAATTAACATCAAACTTTTCAATATCATGATATCACAACCGTTAAAACCTTACGTCATCGGACTTGACCTCGGTGGGACAAATTCCGTTTTCGGCGTTGTAGACAGCCGTGGAGACATCAAGGCCACGACAGCGATTAAGACACAGATTTATGTGGACGATTATGTCAATGCTTCCATCGAAGCGTTGCAGATTATAATCGACCAAGTAGGCGGCATCGACAAGATAAAGGCGATGGGCATTGGTGCGCCAAACGCGAACTATTACAAGGGAACGATTGAATATGCACCGAACATCGTTTGGGCGCATGAGTGCATTGTACCGCTGGCCGACATGTTCAGCAAGAGGCTCGGAATACCAGTTGCAATCACAAACGACGCAAACGCTGCCGCAATAGGTGAAATGACATACGGAGTCGCACGCGGAATGAAAAACTTTATCGTGCTCACATTGGGCACGGGAGTTGGTTCAGGCATTGTAATCAACGGACAACTCGTTTACGGAAGCGACGGATTTGCCGGCGAACTTGGGCACGTTATCATGCGCCGTGAGAACGGACGTTCATGCGGATGCGGACGTACAGGATGTCTTGAAGCATACTGCTCGGCGACAGGAGTTGCGCGCACGGCCCGTGAACTCTTGGCGACAACAGACATGCCGTCGATGTTACGCGATATGGAACCGGAGAAAATCACATCCCTTGACGTATCTATTGCAGCCGGAAAAGGCGACGAACTGGCACAGAAAGTCTATGACTTCACCGGCAACATGTTGGGTGAAGCATGCGCGGACTTCGCGGCATTCTCGTCTCCCGAGGCGTTCATCTTCTTCGGCGGACTGACAAAAGCAGGCGACTTGATCATGGAACCGATAAAGAAGAGTTACAATGAGCATGCACTCAACTTGTTCAAGAACAAGCCCCAGTTCCTCGTAAGCGGCCTTGACGGCTCTTCCGCAGCAGTGCTTGGCGCAAGTGCCATCGGATGGGACATACAAGAACAACAATAAAAACGAAATAAAACAAACGGCAAGCGACAGGCAGGCGGATAAGATTGCGGCCATCCGTTGTAAGGCTATGACAATTCTTATCTCCTGCTTGTCGCTTGTCATTGGAAACAATACAGATGATGAACATACAGGAAGACATCAGAAGAGCAGTTGAAGTGATGCGCCAAGGGGGCGTAATACTCTACCCTACCGATACGGTATGGGGAATCGGATGCGATGCGACAAACGCCGAAGCCGTAGCAAAAGTGTATAAAATAAAGCACAGAGAAGATTCAAAAGCCCTCATCTGCCTTGTTGATTCTGATGTCAGGTTGCAACGTTATGTAAGGAATGCGCCCGAAGTGGCATGGCAGATAATGGAATTAGCCAACAAGCCAACTACCGTTATATTTGACAACGCCGTCAACCTTGCTCCGAACCTTGTCGCCGAAGACGGCAGCATTGCGATGCGTATAACGCAAGAACCTTTCTCAAAAGAACTGTGCTACCGCTTCCAGAAGCCGATAGTGTCAACCAGCGCCAACATCAGCGGCGAACCTGCCGCGGAAAACTACAAGGACATTTCAGAAGAACTGCTAAACGCCGTAGACTACGTTTGCTACAGCCGTAGGCAGGAAAAGCAACCACACACACCGTCAAGCATAATAAAAATAAAGACCGACGGACAAGTGCAGATAATAAGGAAGTAAGGCCATGATGCAAAACAAGGCTGGCTTCATCTTGCCTGTACGGCTTTCTTTCCCCTCTGACATCACCAACAATACGAACAAATAACAACATTATAGACCGAAGTGAGCCAAGCAAGCTTTGAAAAAGACACAGCGCGCGACAGACAACCATTCATGCAGCGCGTGATAAAACTGCGCGAGCAATACGTTACCGACCGCCAGTTTACGCTTATATTAAGTTTCCTTGTCGGGCTGTTCGCCGCCGTTGCGGCATTCATACTGCATTGGCTTATCGAAGAAATTGCCCACCTGCTTACATCACGCTTCGATGTAAACACATTCAACTGGTTATATCTTATTTACCCTGTCATAGGCATTTACATCACGTCTTTGTTCGTCCGCTATATTGTAAAAGACGAAATCAGCCACGGAATAACGCGAATTCTCTACGCCATAAGCAGCAAGCGAAGCCGCCTGAAGGGGCACAACTGCTGGAGCAGCGTTATGGCCTCGGCAATAACAATCGGTTTCGGCGGAAGTGTGGGGGCAGAGGCACCCATCGTGCTTACAGGCTCAGCCATCGGCAGCAACCTCGGCCAGTTGTTCAAGATGGACAACAAAACGCTGATGCTGCTCGTAGGATGCGGCGCGGCTGCAGCCATTGCCGGCATCTTCAAGGCGCCCATCGCCGGATTGGTATTCACGCTTGAGGTGCTGATGATTGACCTTACGATGGCTTCGCTCCTGCCCATCCTAATTTCAAGCGTCACGGCAACGTGCTTCACATACATCTTCACGGGCAGCGACTCGCTCTTTGTTTTCTCACTTGACAACCCCTGGCCAGTAGAACGCATACCCGCAAACATTCTTTTGGGAGTGTTCGGAGGCTTCGTAAGCCTTTACTTCATACGCACGATGACTGCATGCGAAGGTGTTTTCGGACGGCTTAAGAACAAGCCCATGGCGAAACTCCTGCTCGGCGCGCTCGTGCTAAGTCCGCTCATATTCCTCTTCCCCTCGCTTTACGGCGAAGGCTACGGCAGCATCAACATACTGCTTAGCGGAAAGACGGAGGCTGACTGGAGCACACTGCTACACAACTCTCCGTTCTACGGCCACAACTCGCTGCTTGTGCCATACGTGGCAATGGTGCTGCTCACCAAGGTGTTCGCCACGTCGGCCACCAACGGCGGAGGCGGTTGCGGCGGAACATTCGCGCCGTCACTGTTCATCGGAGCGTTCGCTGGCTTCCTCTTCGCAAGAGTCTGGAACATATACGAAATTGGTGTCTACCTGCCCGAAAAGAACTTCGCCCTGCTCGGAATGGCCGCTGTAATGGCAGGAGTTATGCACGCACCGCTTACCGGCATATTCCTGATAGCCGAGATAACGGGAGGCTACCAGATGTTCATTCCGCTGATGATAGTGAGCATCTGCTCTTACCTTACCATCATTATATTCGAGCCTCACAGCATCTACGGCATGCGTCTGGCACGGCAGGGCAAACTGATAACGCACCACACCGACCGCGCCGTGCTGACACTGATGAGCCTCGACAGCGTAATCGACAAGAACTACACCGCAGTAAGCCCAGACAAAGACCTTGCTTCGCTTGTGCATTACATAAGCAAGAGCCACAAAAACATACTGCCTGTGCTCGACGATGCCGGCAACCTGCTTGGCGAGATAGACATCACCAAGCTGCGCCACATAGTGTTCCGCACTGAGCTTTACCACCACTTCCACGTGCGCCAGCTGATGTCGCAGCCCGAAGCCACGCTTTCAATAAACGACACAATGGAGGAAGTGATGAAGCGGTTTGACGCTACCGACTCGTCGATGCTGCCAGTGCTCGACGCCGACAACCATCTTCTCGGCTACATATCGCGCACCCACATGTACGCCATGTACCGCAAGATGGTGGCCGACCTTTCGGAAGACTGACGGCAATTTTTCAATTAAGAATTAAGAGTTAAGAATTAAGAAAATATGCTTCGTCGGTAATTTTCTTAATTCTTAACTCTTAATTCTTAACTCAATACAGTTCCCCTTCCTGCCAGTTGATGTCCGGGTAAGCGGCCTTCAGTTCCTCCACGCTGCGCTCAATGCCGCTGCCGCCCGACGTTGCGAACGGCACTACGCGCTTGCCCTTCAGGTCGTGGCTCTCAATGAAGGTGTTGATGATGTGGGGAGCCACGCCCCACCAGATTGGATAACCTATGTAGACAACGTCGTAACTGCTGATGTCGGCCTTCTTGCCCTTCATTGCCGGACGGCTCTTTGGGTCGTTCATCTCCACCGAACTGCGCGACTGCTCGTTGCGCCAGTCCAGGTCTGCTGCGGTGTACAGCTGCTCCGGGACAATCTCAAACAGTTCTCCACCGGTCTCTGCGGCAATCTTCTGCGCCGCCTTGGCCGTTGTGCCAGTAGCCGAGAAGTAAGCCACAAGCGTCTTTCCCTTGCCTTCCACCTCTCCGTCGGCCTTCTTCTGGCCGTCAGGACGGCATGCGCTGATGTTTGTACACATTACTATCGATGCGATTAATGCCAATAAAGTCTTGATTGTTTTCATAACCTTTTGTTTTTACACGATGCAAAGTTAGCACATAAAAACCTGACGGCGCATAAACGAACCACCGAATTTTGTACCCATTTTACTGATTATATTGCCACACGCCATTATGACACCTTAACTGCCCGTTTGCCGACACTTTGATTTACGTTGACGTTCCACAGCGGCATCGTTCTGAAAATAAAATCCTCCGGGCATGAATACGTCCGTTTTCCGTGTGCAAACACAATCGCCACAGAACCAATCTGTTAAGCCTGCACGTAGCAATTCTGTGCAATGAAAACGGCCTTTAAACGCAACAAAAGCCGCCCGAACGGACGCAAAACGCCGTTGTTCCGTCCTGTTTCAACGGTCTTTTCCGCTTTAAAAGGCCGTTCTCCACAACACAAAAGGCCACCTTTTGCACGCCAATCAGCCATGTTTCACAACGCAAAAAGCCACGTATCCCCGCAAAAGCGGCCATTTTCAGCATCCCCACCACCCTATTTCAGTAAAGACAACGCACATTCACAATTTGACAAAATGACACAATTCGGGCAAAATCTCCGCCTTGCCTACGGTAATAACGACAATTGCATTGCCAACAAGCCGATCCCATCAATACTGCGTGAAAAAACAGGTATAATCATTTTGTTCCGTACCCTGTTTTCGCTATATTTGCATATAAGAAAACACTAAGCCATGAACAACATTCTGTTAGGCGCAATAGCTGGCGACGTTATCGGTTCATATTATGAATTTTGCCCTGTCAACACAGTTGATTTCCAGCTGTATAACGGCACATCGTCACGCTTCACCGACGATACGGTAATGACAGTGGCTACAGCCGACTGGCTATTGACGTGCGACAGCCTGTTAGGCATAATGCAGGATTATGGCAACAGATATCCAAACGCAGGTTACGGCGGCTTCTTCTATCAATGGCTTACCACCTACGACCCACAGCCATACAACAGTTTCGGCAACGGCTCGGCCATGCGCATAAGCCCTGTGGGTTGGGCGTTCGACACGTTGGAAGAAACTCTTGCCGCCGCCAAGCAAAACGCAGAAATAACGCACAACCATCCCGAAGGCATAAAAGGCGCGCAAGCTGTGGCCTCCGCCATATTCATGGCTCGCACCGGCCGGACAAAACAAGAGATAAAGAATTATATCGAGACGGAATTTAGTTATAACCTCGACAGAACATGTGAAGAGATAAGGGAATATTATCAGTTTGACGAGACCTGCCAAGGCTCTGTCCCGGAGTCAATCATCGCCTTCTTGGAAAGCACCGATTACGAGAACGCCATCCGCCTGTCAATCTCCCTGAACGGCGATGCCGACACAATGGCCGCAATAACGGGCGGTATAGCCGAAGCATATTACAAGGATATTCCCCGGCATATTGCCGAAGAAACGCAGAAAAGACTGCCCGAGGAATTTATCAACATAATGAGGCAGTTCTATGAAAAGTTTGTAGAGTGCCGGTTGCAATCTCAATAAGATTTCTATTTATGCCTCATTCTTTTTATTTTGTGCAGAATACAATATGGGGCATGTCCACTCCACGATAATGCTTCACTATTGTGTCAATAGGGTGCATTCCCATGCGGCGTGCTACGTTCTGCGATGCGATGTTGGTGTCACGGATGATGGAATACAACTTATTAAAATGGAGTTTGCCAAACCCATATTCCCTACATGCCTGCGCAGCTTCTGTAGCATAGCCCTTGTGCCAGTATTCATGGGCAAACAGGTAGCCTATTTCAGGGACTTGCGCCATGTTGTACTCCTGCATGGTGATGCCGCACTGGCCTATCATCTTGTCCGTTCCCTTGAGAAATACCGCCCATAACCCGAACCCATAATCACGATAACGTCGCAGTTGCTTTTCCATCCACGCCATGGTTTCATCGTTGTTGAAAGCCCCGTTGTAAGCATACATCACGTTTTCGTCTTGCAGCATTGCCGACAAAGAAGTGATGTCGGAATGTTCCATCTCGTACAACTGCAGCCTTTCCGTTTCCAAAATAAAGCGTTTCATATATAAAATCAAGACTACATGTCAATCTCCAGTGCCTTGTCCTTACGGTAGCCATGAGCGGTCAGCGCACATATAAGCTCGCCGCGCTGGTTGCATACTTTCACCTCCATGTACGGTAGTCGGTGATGTGCATGCACCTCTACAGCCTCGGCTGTAATCACATCGCCCTCCATTGCCGGACGCAGAAAAGAAATTGTGCTTTCAACACTTAGCGTCAGCCGTCCGCCACTGTTCATTACCGCAGCCAGGGCAAGGTCGGCCAGTGTGAACAATGCGCCGCCCTGACATACCCCTCCGCCGTTAAGATGCTCACATGTGACGGTCATCTCGGCACGCGCATAGCCGTCACGCACCTCAACAATCTGCGCTCCGGCATTTGCAGCGAAGCGGTCGCCTTTGTTAAGAAAATCTTTCAATGTCATACTTTTATCGCATTTTGCCTGCATTTTCGCCATCAATCAGAGTAAAAACAGTACCATAAAAGACAAAAAGGCCGACCTTACAACAACCGTAAGGCGGCCTTTATCGCTATGGACGGGAACATTCCGTCGTACTTTTATTTCGCGTAAGCAACGCTGCGTGTCTCGCGGATTACGGTAATCTTGACCTGTCCGGGATACGTCATCTCGTTCTGTATCTTCGTGGCGATTTCGCCAGACAGCTTCTCCGTCTCCTTGTCGTCCATCTTGTCGGCACCGACAATGACACGAAGCTCACGCCCTGCCTGTATTGCGTATGTCTTAGTAACGCCGGGATAGCTCATGGCGATGGCCTCAAGGTCGTTAAGACGCTTGATGTATGCCTCTACAATTTCGCGGCGGGCACCGGGACGGGCACCGCTTATCGCATCGCACACCTGCACGATTGGCGCAAGCAGAGTGTTCATCTCCATCTCGTCGTGGTGCGCTCCGATAGCGTTCACGATATCCGGCTTCTCCTTGTACTTCTCAGCAATCTTCGCTCCGTAAAGTGCGTGGGGCAGTTCGCTCTCCTCATCAGGCACCTTTCCAATGTCGTGCAGCAGTCCGGCACGCTTCGCCTTCTTCGGGTTCAGTCCAAGTTCAGATGCCATCACGGCGCAAAGATTGGCCGTTTCACGGGCGTGCTGCAAAAGGTTCTGGCCGTAGCTTGAACGGTATTTCATCTTACCGATAATGCGGATAAGCTCCGGGTGCAAGCCGTGTATGCCAAGGTCGATGGCCGTGCGCTTACCGGTCTCGATAACTTCGTTGTCGAGTTGTTTCTTAACCTTTGCCACAACCTCCTCGATGCGTGCCGGATGGATGCGTCCGTCGGCCACGAGCTGGTGCAATGCCAAGCGGCAAACCTCGCGGCGGATGGGGTCGAAAGCTGAAATAACGATAGCCTCGGGTGTGTCGTCAACAACGATTTCCACGCCTGTTGCAGCCTCAAGTGCACGTATATTGCGGCCTTCACGACCGATAATGCGGCCCTTAACCTCGTCGTTGTCTATGTGGAACACACTCACGGAGTTCTCTATGGCGGTTTCCGTAGCTACACGCTGGATGGTCTGTATTACTATTTTCTTAGCTTGTGCGTTGGCGTTTAACTTGGCCTCGTCCATTATCTCGTTGATGTAGCTTGCCGCGTCAGTGCGAGCCTCGTCCTTAAGGCTCTCAACAAGACGGTTTTTCGCCTCGTCGGCACTAAGTCCAGAAAGTTCTTCGAGCTTGGCACGCTCCTGCAACTGCATTTTGTCGAGCTCGTCCTGACGCATCTGTATGAGCTTCTTCTCGTTGTCTATGCGCTGCTGCTGTTGGTCGAGTTCCTGTTTCTTACGGCCAAGTTCTTCCTGGCGCTGGTTCAATGAAATCTCACGCTGTTTAAGCCTGTTCTCACTTTGCTGTATCTTTTGGTTTCGGTTCTGCACCTCCTTTTCCAATTCGGCCTTCTTGTTGAGAAACTTCTCTTTCACCTCAAGCAGCTTCTTCTCTTTCAACACGTCCGCCTCTTTTTCTGCAGAACTAACCATCTCCTTATATTTCCCGGTAATGACATATCGGAAAATACCATACCCCGCAAGTCCTCCCAATACAAGGGCAACCGCGGCAATTACAATATTTAATATCATTTGCTTAGTTTATTTTGTTAATATTCTCACTTCACCTTGCTGCCCGAGGATGGTTTCACATCCAATGCGTCTTCTATTTCTGTGGTGATTTTTGTGAGAATATCGTTATAAGGCTCAGTGTCGTTGGTTGACTTCTCGAATTCCAAGTCGATGGCAATGTCAAGCATCGCCATGCGTATTATTTCATTCTCGCTCCGACTTGTCCCATAAACGTCCATCAACGAATTGACCTTATCAGTTATAAGCTTCGCCGCTTTACGACAATACGGCTCATCCTCCGGCCTTACAGTCACCGGAATGTCCGTGTCATAAACGTGCAGTCTTATTTTTATTTTATCGTTCTCTACATCCATCGCCACCTGATTACTTTCCGCTCAGCAGCGTTATACACTTGTCAACCTCCCTTATCAGCCCTGCCAGCCTGCGCTTTGCGGCATCAATGTCGCCATCGCAGATTTCAAGCATACGGGCGGTCTTGAGGCTTTCGTAATCTTTGCGTGCCTGCTCCAGACTTGCCTTGAGCCGCTTTATCTCGTCATCCCGAGAATCTACCATCGCATAAAGCTCGTCATTCTCCTTTTTCAAGTCCTTATATTGGAGAATCATCTGCCTCACACGAGTTGTAAAAAGCGTCAAGATTTTGTCATCATCAGCCATCCGCATTGATTTTGTCTACAAAATTAGACGTTTTTTATCACATTGCAAAATTTATGCAATGGATTTTAAGAAAATTCAGACTTTTAGGCAGTTACAACCGTCTGAATACCTTATCACGCCATCACAAGAACTATTTTTCTCCCTTCATGTCAT
>ERZ791741.3094-NODE-3094-length-10800-cov-5.305537_pt1 | contig 10800 bp, 8 predicted proteins | sample MGYA00510040_ERZ791741 | MGnify/ENA primary metagenome ERZ791741 (study PRJEB30046, sample SAMN00791960) | human gut metagenome | study: EMG produced TPA metagenomics assembly of the A metagenome-wide association study of gut microbiota in type 2... | reverse complement strand
CGCTTGAATGGCATTCAAGAGGTCAGCGGTTCGATCCCGCTTATCTCCACCAAAACAATAACTCACACAGTCAATGCTGTGTGAGTTATTGTTTTATCCAAGAAGAATATGAGGACGAACACTCAGTTAAAAGATGTGTTCCTAAGCCCGTGCAAAAAATGCACGGGCTTTTTTTATTTTCAATGAAGTAACAAGATTGGAGGTTTACAGTGGGGAGTAAATTTTTTGAGGAACTATCCCGGTGTCTCGGAAAGGAGCAAATTGAATCCCTTAGCAAAGAGGACAGGCGGCTGGAGATTTTTCTCCATGGACAGCCTGTCCTTTCTGTTTCTCCTGGGAACGAAGTATTTATGCTTCCGTCCGGGAGCAAGAATCCAGAGGCCAACGAGCTGTATCACAGGGTCGCCATTGCAGCCGACAGAGTATTTGAATATGTGGAGGCTATGGAAAACACCCCCCTGCTCCGTGCTCGTGGTCTTGACAATAAGTTTCATCTGCTTGCGGATTTCGGCGGGGCTGTGCTGGCGGGCAGAGAGCGAGGCACCGGCCGGGGCTATGAGTTCGTTACATGGATCTGGGATTATGAAAGGGTCGGCGTCAGCCATGGGCACTATTATGAGGATGATTTTGCAGGAGCCAAACGGGACTTCGCTGTCCGCTCTGGTCTGATCCCCAAAGCCAGTCTCTTCTCCAATGAGGAGTTGACAGAGATTTATCGTGCAACGGATCATCTGTTGGCAGAAGACCCAAATTTGAATGACAAACAGATAAGAGCCATCCAAGAAGCCAGAATCAAAATCGAGTTCTCTGTCCCCGACTTGGACACCCAATTGGAACACAGACAGGATTATAGCCCTCAGATGGAGATGTAGGGCTCGGCATTGGAGGAATACGATGAGAATGAATGCTGTGTTATCAAATCCGAAGCATCCCGAGTACGGACAGTTTACCGTTCCCCTCCCAATCCCGCACAACCAGTATGACGGAATCATGGAGGCGCTGAATGCGATGGACATGGGAGATCCCCTGGCGAGGGACTGCCAAATGGACGAGATCCTTGGTGAGTACCCCATCCTGAAGCGACTGGAGGGAAAACCTGTAAATATCGACGAGCTGGACTATCTGGCCAAGCGGCTGGACAGCTTCTGTTATGCACAGGAGGGCGCTCAGTTCCAGGGTGCGGCGGTCAGCTACGACTATTCCGACATGACCGACCTAATCAACTTGACATTTTCCTGCCAGCAGGTCACGGTCATCACAGATTTTTCTGATTTAGAGCAGGTCGGCAGAGATCATTACATGGTGCTGAATGGCGGCTGCGCCAGCAAAGAGGAGCTGGACGCCCTTGACGGCTATGAAACCGCCCTGCTCCTCATTGATGAGGGCAATGGAGTCATCACACCATACGGAGTATCATCGCCAACTACGATATGCATGAGCGGCTCCGGGTAGCACCGTCTCAGATGAATCTGTTTGACCTGACTGGAGGTGATACAGCATGGCTGAAGTCGTGAGTGAGTTGGACAAGCTCCGTGAAGCGGCGAAACTGATTGAGGAGATGAGCCAAGGGCGCCTACAGGTTTGCCCCAGCGTCGTGGGACAGGTCTATATCCGGCCGGAAAACGAAGCCTACCTTGGGCTGGATATGCGAATCAACAGCATTCCAGGTCAGCTACGCTATCGAGTGACCTTCTCCTCCCAGATGCGACGGATGGGGGCGGACATGACCTCAGACGGTCTCAGGGCGCTGCTGTCCGAGGTAGGTCAGACCTATGCGCTGCTAACTGCGCTCGAATCAAGGAGCTATACGCCCACGACAGAGGATCTGACAGCATTTCGGGAAGAACTGTTGGCGGAACAGGAAGCAAAGTCATTCCCAACTTTGAGTCAGACGATATAAAAGGAGGATAAAAGCAGATGAAATTTAACAAGCAGTTGTCGAATGGCGGACTCTTTCTCCCCAGTGCCGCACTCAAAATCAGTGGTTTTGAGGACAGCGGTCAGGTTGAGATCCATGCGCTGAAGAATACAGCGGTCATTATGAAGCAGCAGATGACCGCCATGGAACTGATCCAGGCGCTGGACAGTCTGAATCAGCTGTTCATTAATCTCTCTTTCCATTTGGCCAAAACCTGCGGCGCCTGCAGCGGGTGTGAGGGCGAATGTCCCTTTGGGGATTTTGAGTACGACAAGATCGAACTGGACGATGATCTGCGGAAAGAAGCCGGCATTCCCACAGATGCCAAACTGAGTCTCTATGTGGACGAGGAGGATCACACGATTACCGTCTGCGAGGCCGGATATGATCACGACCTGCGGGATATTCCTCCCTACCTGTTGGAGATGATGGCCTTTTCCGGCATCTGCCTGGGCGAACTGGAGGAGCGGCTGATGGTCGGAGATATCATTTACGGCGGCAGCACTCGTAGCAGAAAGGAGTGCGAAGATGAGTAAGGTACACACCTCTGTAAAGATCCGCAAGGATGGCTCTCTGGTACTGCCGGCCTTTGTTATGCGCGGGATGGGCTAATGGTCAAATCTCATCCTGCGGTATTGGATGGGTTCGTAAATATGGTGCGCGAGGCTTACAAGAATCTTGGCCTCTTCGGGCCGCAGCACTGTGAGCCGAACTCCTTCGAAAACCTCGACTACGAAGGCCGAGTGTTGGTGCTTTCACCAGACACCCTGAAGGAGAGCTGCTGGTCGCCCGAAAATCAGCTTTGGCTGGCCCATGATGGATTTGGCTGCTCGCCCCACGCCATTGGGCGCTCTATCCGATCCACCTGTCTTGGAGATGGAGAACAGACACGGTGGAATCGCACCGACTTCATCGGGGTGCTGCGGGAGGAGCTTCTCCCGGACTGGGCCAAAGAGAAACTGGCTGAGCTACAGGCAGAACAGCCCGATATGGGGGTGATGAAAATGACTTGATGAAACCAAGAAAGGAGGAATGCCGTCGTGAGCATTCAAATGAAAAATGGCTGTCTGGTTTACTACTGTATGTACTGGTGGCTGCCATGTTTGTCCTGATTGCCGCACGGTTTCTCCAACGGATCGTGTATCTAATGAAGAAGGGGGAGGACGAGACATGAGTACCTTTATTATGATGATGGTCGTGTTCCTGGCTCTGGTATTTTTGGGGGTCCCTGTTTCCTTCAGTATTGGTATCTCTACAATGGCTGGCGTATTGACTACTGGGATGCCGCTGGCCTTTATGTCCCAGTTGGCTTTTACAGGGCTTGACTCATATACCTACATCGCTATTCCCATGTTCATTCTATCCGGATACTTGATGGAGACGGGCGGACTGTCCAAGCGGCTGATGCACTTTGCTTCCAGCCTGGTGGGCAATGTCCACGGCGGACTTGGTATCATTGCGGTGCTGTTTTGTACCTTCTTTGCAGCTATTTCTGGTTCCTCCCCTGGTACAGTAGCCGCTGTAGGAGCTATGATGGTCCCGCCCATGGTGGAAAAACATTATGACCGGGACTTTAGCGCCGCCCTTATTGCTAGCGCTGGCTCCCTGGGCGTGCTTATTCCGCCTTCGATCCCCATGGTGCTCTACTGCATTGCTGGAGAGGTATCCATTGGCGAAATGTTTATGGCTGGCTTTATTCCGGGATTTATTATGGCTGCTGCTCTGGCGGCGACTACCTATATAATCGCAAAAAAGAATGGCTACCGCTCGGATGAGGGGAGATTCTCCTGGAGGCGGGCTGGAGACTCTTTCCGGCAAGCTATCTGGCCTTTACTTTCCCCGGTCGTTATCTTGGGGGGCATTTACAGCGGTATCTTTACTGCTACCGAGGCTGCTGTTGTTGCGGTGATTTACTCGCTGATTATTGGCCTTTTTGTGACCAAAGAACTGAGAATGAAGGACCTTCCGGAACTGCTTTATAAAACAGCGGTTACCTCCGGCACTACCGTGTTCATCCTGGCTTTTGCCATTGCCTTCTCCAGATACCTGACCATTCAAAGCATTCCCAAGATGGTAGGCGAACTGATCCTGGGAATATCCAGTAATCCTTATGTGCTGCTGACCCTGTTCGCTGTGCTGGTACTTATTACCGGGACCTTCCTGGAGACCGCATCTCAGGTACTTATTTATACCCCCCTCTTCCTCCCGCCTCTAATGTCCATGGGCGTAAGCCCGCTGCAATTCGGTGTTGTGCTGACCGTTGGAACCATGCTGGGCATGATGACCCCGCCCGTGGGTATCAATTTGTTTGTGGCCCAGGGAGTCAGTGGAGCAAAACTGAGTGGTATGACCCGCAAGATTATCCCTTTCCTGCTGGTCATGTTTGCTGTGCAACTGGTGCTGGTCTTTGTACCCTGGATTTCTACCTTCCTGCCTGATCTGTTGACAGGTTGATATAGAGATAAGGCCGAAGATTGCAGATCAAAGGTCTGGTTGGTTGAAAGAAAGGCCATTTTGACGGAGACTTGCCATGAAGCCATTGCGCTCAACAACTCCAGCAGATCGTTGCGCTTGGCCAGCGACTATGTGATGGCGGCCTAGTAATAGAGAAAGGAGCACGGCAATGAAAGTTGTTTTGACTGACTATGCTTACGACACACTACAGCCTTTTAGTGATGTGTATCAGGCGGCAGGAGTGGAATTTATCCCCCTTCAGTGTAAGAGCAAGCAGGAGGTTCTGCAGGCCACGGAGTATGCCGACGGTGTAATGACGCACTACGCCCACATTGATCGTGAGGTTATTGACAACCTGAAAAACTGTAAGATCATCATTCGTAGTGCTGTAGGGGTGGAAAACATCAATGTAGAGGCCGCCAATCAGCGGGGTATCTCTGTGGCCAACGTACCCGACTATTGCATTGAGGAGGTTTCAGATTATGTGATACTTCTACTGCTGGCCAGCGCCAAGAAATTCTGTGTGCTGGAGCGAATGGTCCAGCGGGGCGAGTGGGACTACGCCATTACCAAGCCTTCCGACACCATTCATGGCAAGACATTAGGACTGGTGGGCTGTGGCAATATTGCTCGGGCGGTAGCCCGGAAGGCTAAGGTGTTCGACATGGACATCATAGGTTGCGATCCGGGTGTGACAGAGCAGGAGGTTGCCAAATATGGAATCCATCTGCTGCCCCAGGAGAAGGTTCTGCAGGATAGCGATTTTCTCTCCCTGCATGCCCCTCTGAACCGATACACCAAACATATGATTAATCGGGAAACCCTGAGTCAGATGAAGCCGGGGGCCATTCTCATCAATACTGCTCGGGGGCCTCTGGTAGACGAACAGGCCCTGCGAGAAGCAGTGCTGAGCGGCCATCTAGCCGGGGCAGCACTGGATGTGCTCAATGAGGAGCCTGTTCGGCCGGATGCTCCTCTGTTGGGGCAGGAGCAGATCATTCTCACACCCCACTGCGCATGGTATTCGGAAACGGCCATGCATACCTTGCTGAAAAGTGCTGCAGAAGAGGTAGTTCGGGCTCTAAGGGGGGAACCCCTTTTCCATCCAGTGAGCCATAACTGAGATTACATCAGCGAAGGAGATTATCCTTAGCAGCAAAAAAAGAAACTCCCATCTAACTCTTAACAGGAAGTTAGATGGGGGTTTCTGCGTATAACGAAAACCGTTATCCAGCGGCTGATCTGTAAACCACACCATTTATATGCAGCTGTCCTAGCACATGATTTGCTCTGGATCCAATACAAGCAACCCATCATTTTGTTTGACCTCTGCGCAGATCCGATCATCAAAGCTGGATTTTGGAAAAATGTATAGAGAAACAAAACATTCTCCCTCCTACGGAGTCAGATTCGCAAGAGTGCTTAACGGAGTAACGAAAAGAAATTTCGTTTAATTTGTATTCGCCGATCGGATTATTTTTTCATCTGCGGAGATACGGGAACACGATCGGTCTCTGTTTTTGAAATATGGAGGGCGTGGACTGTGGGGAATTGGCGTTCTGGTCCACCGATGACAGTTCTTAAGAAAACCAAAAGTGGAAAAAGCAATCCGTCAGCCTGTGGGTGTTTCGGTTTGTATTGGTTCGCTCCTTTATGCTGGCGTCCATGGAAAAGTGCGATTCTATGATCCTTAAACTCGATGAGATTTTGCAGAAAGACCCTGGTTTTGGAGGTGTTATCCCACGCTTTTTGGGAAAATATCTATCGACTGATGATTTTTCCTGTGTTATAATTTTTCAATAAATACGCGTATATCTTTTCTAAGATGGGAAGTGAAAGTGATGGGGGATGAGCCAGAGAAAAAAATGCTCAAACGCATTTGTGCTGGTCTGCTTGCCCATGTGGATGCGGGCAAGACCACCCTGTCGGAGGCGCTGCTCTATGAGAGCGGACAGCTGCGCCGCCTGGGACGGGTGGACCACCGGGACGCCTTTTTGGACACCGACGCCCAGGAGCGGGAGCGGGGCATCACCATTTTCTCCAAACAGGCCCGCCTGTCTTTGGACGGTCTGGACCTGACCCTGCTGGACACACCGGGCCATGTGGACTTCTCCAGCGAGATGGAGCGCACCCTCCAGGTGCTGGATTACGCCATTCTGGTTATCAGCGGCACAGACGGCGTTCAGGGGCACACCGCCACCCTGTGGCGGCTGCTGGCCCGGTACCACATCCCCACCTTCCTGTTCGTCAACAAGATGGACCTGGCGGGCACGGACCGGGCCGCCCTGCTGGAGCAGCTGCGCAGCCGGCTCAGCGGAGGCTGTGTGGACTTCTCTGCCTCGGACTGGGAGGAAAGTGCCGCCCTGTGCGACGACGGTATTTTGGAGAAGTATCTGGAAGAGGGGAACCTGGATGACGGGGATGTGATCTCACTCATTCGCCACCGGAAGGTGTTTCCCTGCTGGTTCGGTTCGGCGCTGAAGCTGGACGGCGTGGCGGAACTGCTCCAGGGCATCGGGCGGTATGCCGTCCCGCCCCTGTACCCCCAGGAGTTCGGTGCAAAGGTCTTTAAGATCGCCCGGGACCCCCAGGGGGCTCGGCTCACCTATCTGAAGGTCACAGGGGGCAGCCTCCGGGTGAAGGCCCTCCTCACCAACCGCCGGCCCGGCGGCCGGGAGACGGCCGGGCCGCTCTGGGAGGAGAAGGCTGACCAGCTGCGCCTGTACTCCGGCCCCCAGTACCGTCTGGCGGAGACCGTCCCGGCGGGGGAGGTGTGCGCTGTTGCGGGCTTGAGTCATACCTATCCCGGCCAGGGCCTGGGGGTGGAGCCGGAGGCCTCCGTTCCGCTGCTGGAGCCGGTGCTGTCCTATCAGGTGTGCCTTCCGGAGGGGGCCAACGTTCACACCGCACTGCGCCAGCTGGGCCAGCTGGAGGAGGAGGACCCGCAGCTCCACATCACCTGGGACGAGACCGCCCGGGAGATCCGCCTCCAGCTCATGGGCCAAGTGCAGCTGGAGGTCCTGCGCCGCCTGATCTGGGAGCGCTTTGGATTGGAGTCTGCCTTAGGTGCGGGCAGCGTCCTCTATAAGGAGACTATTCTGGAGCCGGTGGAGGGGGTGGGCCACTTTGAGCCCCTGCGCCACTACGCCGAGGTCCATCTGCTGTTGGAGCCGGGGGAGCCGGGCAGCGGCCTGCGCTTTGACGCCGCCTGCTCCGAGGACCAGCTGGACCGGAACTGGCAGCGGCTGATCCTCACCCACCTGGCGGAGAAGGAGCACCGGGGAGTGCTTACCGGCGCGCCCATCACCGACATGAGGATCACGCTGGTGGCCGGTCGGGCCCATGTGAAGCACACCGAGGGGGGCGATTTCCGCCAGGCCACCTACCGGGCGGTGCGACAGGGGCTCAAGTGCGCCCGGAGCATTCTGCTGGAGCCCTGGTACGACCTGCGCCTGGAGGTGCCCGCCGACCAGGTGGGCCGGGCCATGGCGGACATCCAGCGGATGGGGGGCGCCTGCCAGCCGCCGGAGCCTCTGGGGGAGATGACTCTGATCTCCGGCTCCGTCCCGGTGTCGGAGGTGGGGGACTACGCTGTCCAGGTGGCGGCCTATACCCGGGGGAGGGGGCGGCTGTCCTGCGTCCCCGCCGGATACCGTCCCTGCCACGATCCGGAGGCTGTCATCGCCGCCGCGGGCTATGACAGCGACCGGGATGCGGACAACCCCGCCGACTCCGTGTTCTGCGGCCACGGGGCGGGCTTCGTGGTCTGCTGGGACCAGGTCCGGGACTATATGCACGTGGACAGCGGCCTGTCCTGGGAGGCTCCGGAGCAGGAGGCTGCCCCCGGTCCCGCACTCCCACGCCGGGGTTCGGTGTACTCCGGCTCGCTGGAGGCCGACGAGGAGCTGAAGGCCATCTTTGAGCGGACCTACGGCCCCATCCAGCGCCGGGATCTCCGCCCCCAGCCCAAGCCCCGGAAGCGGGACGAGCTCCCGGAGCGGCAGACCATCCTCTCACCTCAGGAGCTGGGCCCGGAGTACCTGCTGGTGGACGGCTATAACATCATCTTCGCCTGGGACGAGCTGAAGGCCATCTCCCAGGACAATCTGGGCGCCGCCCGCCAGCGGCTCATGGATATTTTGAGCAACTACCAGGGGTATCGCCGCTGTGAGATCATCCTGGTCTTTGACGCCTATAAGGTCCCCCGGGGTGTGGGCGAGGTGTCCCGCTATCACAACATCTATGTGGTGTACACCAAGGAGGCTGAGACAGCGGACGCCTATATTGAGAAGGCCACCTATGCCCTCAGCCGGAAGAAGCACCGGGTGCGGGTGGCTACCTCGGACAACGCCGAGCAGATGATCATTCTGGGTCACGGAGCTTTGCGTGTTCCCGCCGCCGCCTTCCACGCGGAGGTGGAGCAGGCGGCCGGACAGATCGCCGCGCTGCTGGCCCGGCAAAACCGTTCCGCACCCTCCAGGCCGGTCCAGGCAGCCATGGAGCGGGCCAGGCGGCAGGCGGATGGATGATGCCTTCCTGTGTGTGGGCACAAAAAGCGCCGGAGCAAAGAGACGCCCGCTCCGGCGCGGCATACCATGATCCAAAAGAGCGACACACTGAAAAGTGTGTCGCTCTTTTGAGCAAATGCGGATAAAAATGCGGACTCAGTTCCGAAAGCAGCCGGTCCGAAAAGGCGCATAACCGGCCTTCTGGCCGGCGGCGCAGGGCGAATTTACTTCGCCCGAGCATTTAAATACCGAGGGGTGGAGGCGGCCTCTGGACGACGGAACCAAAAAAGAAAGACACGACTTATGTCGTGTCCTTCTTTTTGGTGACCCAGCGGGGACTCGAACCCCGGACCCACGGCTTAAAAGGCAGTTGCTCTACCAACTGAGCTACTGAGTCATTTGAAAAGATGTGGGGGGAAGAAAATGGCAGGGATGGCTGGACTCGAACCAGCGAGTGAGGGAGTCAAAGTCCCTTGCCTTACCACTTGGCTACACCCCTATATCGCAAGAGACGAAAAAAGCGAGGGGCCGGAGCCGCAGCTCCGGCCCCTCCGCCTATGTTATGGGGTGGGTAAAGGGACTCGAACCCTCGACACCCGGAACCACAATCCGGTGCTCTAACCAACTGAGCTACACCCACCACATATCGAGATCCTAAACAGGATGCGTGCTGACCGACCGCCCCGGAAGGAGTTGGTACGCCAGAAGGGACTCGAACCCCTGGCCTACTGCTTAGAAGGCAGTTGCTCTATCCAGCTGAGCTACTGGCGCGAATTTGATTGGAGCAGGTGACGAGAATCGAACTCGCATCCCCAGCTTGGAAGGCTGGTGCCCTGACCATTGTGCTACACCTGCGTTTGCCCTCCGTGGAAATCGTCAGCTTAGATATATTACCATGGACAAGCCCATCTGTCAAGCGGAAACCCGCAATTTTTTTCTAAGATTGTCCTGTGCCACCAGCCAGCGCCAGCCAGGCGGTGAAAAGGCACCCTCCATCTGCGGCTCCGGACAGGGATAAGGGGCCGGCCAGCCGCTCCGGGTGCCACTGGACACCCCACACCGGCAGGGACTGGTGGATGACCGCCTCCACCGTGCCGTCTATGGCCCATTGGACCGCCCGCAGTCCCTGCCCCAGCCGGTCTGCCGCCTGATGATGGGCGCTGTTCACCACCAAGGTCTCTCCGAAAAGGTCCTGCAGGGGAGAGGGGGCTGTCCGTACCCGGTGGAGCCGGTCCCGACCCGCCGCCTGGCTGTGGCCGGGCAGGTCCTGGATCAGTGTGCCTCCGAAAAACACGTTCAGCACCTGCAGTCCCCGGCAAATTCCCAGAACAGGCTTTTTCTCCATAATGAACTGCTCCAGCAGGAACAGCTCTCCCGCGTCCCGCTCTGGCTCCAGCCCCCGGCTGGCGGTGTTTGCCTGGCCGTAGCGCCGGGGCTCCATATCGCCGCCGCCGGGCAACAACAGGGCGGCACACCGCACCGCATCCCGCAGATCCGGAGAGGCCAGGGGCCGTCCACCTGCTATCTCCAGCGCACGCTCGTAATTGATGTACTGGCCCGGCAGGCCCCAGAGAAACACTGTTGGACGCAAGGCGATCCCTCCTGTCAAATGTCTCAGGCCCATTCTATCCGGGCAGCACGTCCAGAGTTCCGCCCGGTGGTTAAAAGCGGGGCGAAGAGAAACGAACGAAAAGTTAAAAGGTTTTCCTTGAAACTTTCCCGAAAATATGCCATAATAAAACCGCTTCCCGTCTCGCAGGACGGAACTGTACAGAGTGGCATCGAAGTGGTCACAACGAGCTTGACTTGAAATCGCTACGTCGGCGGGACGTGCTAACAGCCAAAAGGCTATGTCTCCCAAGGGCTTCCGGGCGCGGGTGTGAGCGGCGCTTCGGAAAAACGCTAACAAAATGCTCACAG
>ERZ791741.3093-NODE-3093-length-10807-cov-2.965495_pt1 | contig 10807 bp, 10 predicted proteins | sample MGYA00510040_ERZ791741 | MGnify/ENA primary metagenome ERZ791741 (study PRJEB30046, sample SAMN00791960) | human gut metagenome | study: EMG produced TPA metagenomics assembly of the A metagenome-wide association study of gut microbiota in type 2... | reverse complement strand
TCCATCTCTTCCGGTGTGATCTTGGCCGAACCTATGTCCATTTCTTTGTCGGTAGCAAATAAAATTCCAAACTTAATCAATTCATTTTATAGTGTATTTAATCTTGCATGGACGGAAAATACATCAAAATTAACTTTAAAAGAGAAAAGAAATGGTTACTATACTGTCTTTTTTGATGAATTTTTTAATTTTTTAATAGGAATTGTTTTAATTATTATTTCTGCAATGCCATTTATTTTTGAAATATTAATTAATGCAAAATATAATCAGGCATACGGTTTGATGTCGTGGATTTTCATAGGAGTTTTTTTCAGTAGTTTGGTATCTTTTCTAGGATCAATTTATGTTGGAGAAAAAAAGACAAAAGAAGTAGGAATTTCATCAATTCTAGGTGCAATTTTCAATTTGGTAATTAATTTATTATTTATGAAGCGATTTGGTGTTTTGGTTGCTGTTTTTTCTACAATTATTTCTTATTTTGTAATTTTTATATACAGATTATTGGACTTAAAAAATTATATAGTAATTGAGTACCGTAAAAATAATATCATATGTGGAATATTACTTATAGTTATTATTGCATTAATTAATCAATACAAAAAAAGTATTATTACTGTGATTTCAATTGTTATAACGATATTTTATAATTTAAGAAAAAACAAAAAAATCATTAATGTTATTTATAATAAAATTTTTAGAAAGGAATAAAAAATGAAATACGATTATTTAGTAGTTGGTTCAGGATTATACGGAGCAATCTTTGCTCATGAAGCCACAAAAAAAGGGAAAAAAGTATTAGTAGTAGATAAAAGACCAAATATTGCAGGTAATATCTATACAAAAGAAGTAGAAGGGATCAATGTGCATGAATATGGAGCACATATCTTCCATACAAACAACAAGAAAGTCTGGGAATATGTAAATCAATTTGCTGAATTCAATAGATTTACAAATTCACCAGTAGCGAACTATAAAGGTGAACTTTATAGTTTACCTTTCAATATGTACACATTTAATAAAATGTGGGGTGTAGTAACACCGGAAGAAGCAGCTCAAAAGATTGAAGAACAAAGAAAAGAAATTACAAAAGAACCTACAAATTTAGAAGAACAAGCTATTTCTTTAGTAGGTAGAGATATCTATGAAAAATTAATCAAAGGTTATACAGAAAAACAATGGGGACGATCTTGTACAGAATTGCCTGCTTTTATCATTCGTAGATTGCCGGTACGTATGGTATTCGATAATAACTATTTTAATGACAAATATCAAGGAATTCCAATCGGTGGCTATAATAAACTGATTGCTGGTCTATTGAATGGTGTAGAGTGTCGTCTGAATTGTGATTTTGGGGAGAATCGTGAAGAACTGACAGCTCTTGCCGATAAGATTGTTTATACAGGTGCGATAGATGAGTTCTATGGTTATCGTTTGGGGCGTTTGCAATATCGCACCGTATCTTTTGAAACAGAGATCTATGATACTGCTAACTATCAAGGTAATGCTGTAGTGAATTATACTGACCGAGGAGTACCCTATACTCGTATCATTGAGCATAAACATTTTGAGATGTTTGGTCAGCAACTTTTGGATTGTCCGAAAACTGTAGTTAGCAAAGAGTATTCTACAGAATGGAAACCTGGCATGGAGCCCTATTATCCAGTAAATGATACTCTAAATAATGATTTAGCCGATAAATATCGTGCATTAGCAGCTCACGAAAAAGATATCATCTTTGGAGGTCGATTGGCTGAATACAAATATTATGATATGGCTCCTATTGTGAAAAGGGTTTTTGAAGTAGTTAAATCACAAGGTTTATAAAATGAAGAAATACATACTTATTATTAAAACTATAACAAATGATAAACTTAGTAAATCTTTAATAGGTGGTGGAGCAAGTGTTAAGGCTCCTCAAGATATACATAAAATTGCTTTACAAAATGGTTATGAAGAATATCCTATCATTTTGAGAGGGTATAAGAATAAGCTACTTTTTATTGTTGTTTTATTCCTAAAAATGATTCGTCTTGCTATCAATTTACCTAATGGTGCAACATTGTTGATTCAGTATCCAAGTTTAAATCCTAAAATGCTTTATTTTATTCTTCCTTTCTTGAAAAAAAAATATCTGATAACATTGTTGCATGATATTAATTCTGTAAGAGAAAAAGGGGAGCTATCGGGCTTTGAGAATAAGGTTTTGTCAAATTTTGATGAAATAATTGTGCATACACCTGAAATGCAAACTTATTTTGAGCAGCGATTGAGACCGGGCATTAAATATCATTATTTAGGTTGTTTCCCTTATATTGCAGTCCCAGATAAAGAAGCACGTCAGTTAAGTAAGCAGGTTTGTTTCGCAGGTAATATAGATAAGAGCGTATTTTTTAGTGATTTTGTTTTTGAGAATAAAGATTTAGATCTTATAGTATATGGTTCTTGTTCTTCAAATAATGCTATGAGGAATAAATATGAGTATAAAGGAGTTTTTAAGCCTGATATAATTGGTCACTTAGAAGGGAGTTGGGGACTTATTTGGGACGGAGATTCCACAGAAACCTGCTCTGGTACATGGGGGAGCTATCTTAAAATTATTGCACCTCATAAATTTTCGTTATATGTGTTAGCTGGATTACCATTAATAGTATGGAAGGATTCGGCGATGGCGAAATTGGTAGAGATGAAGAATATTGGTATTACCGTGACATCGCTTTCAGAGATTTCTGCTAGAATTTCTGCTGTTTCAGATAATGATTATAAAGAATATTGTGCTAATATTCAAAAATTCCAGCCAGTTCTATTGAAGGGTGAAAATGTGTGTTTGTAGAACCATTGGATATTATAGCCATATAGGAGTGCATAATTTCTAGTAAATTTTATTATATGTCGGGTCTTAGCTTGGTAATAATTAATCGTGATATTAAGGAATATTGTTTTCCTTCCTTAATGGCTTTTTTTCTTATTTGTTCAAATTCAATTATTTTTCCTGGTATATATACATTACTCATTGCATTTGGGTATGTGGCATTTTACAAAATTAGATATGGAACCTTTACCATTAAATATTCAAAACTAAATATCTTATTTCTTTTAGCTTGCTATATTTCTGTATTTTCAAATTTATATATCGATTATCGCATTCTTATGTTTACTGGAATGATGCTTATTTGTGCACCATTTTATGTATCTAAAAAAGTATTCTTATTTGAACGCAAAATTTTATCTGTAATTTTATTCTTTTTTCCTGTTGTATCAATGATAGCTATGTATTGCTATCTAAAAGGCATAAATGCCTTTGCACAGGAGGGGGTACATATTGACCTCTCTTTTTCGGCTATTTATTATCATCCTATGTGGTTAGCTCCTATTGCAGGATTAGCTAATGTTATTTTGTTGTGGTGTCTATTTCAGTTACAAAATAAATGTTTCAGATGTATTGTGTTGTCTATTTTGTTAATGTCTATTTATGTCACTGTTGTTGCTGCATCTCGTACTGCTCTTTTTGCATCCGTGATAACCATGGTGTTATACATTGTATACAATGCAAGAAATGTAAAAAAAATAATATTGTATTTGTTGGTTATAGGATTTCTTGCAACAATATCGATTCCTGTATATCTTGAGCATTCAACTCAAATACAAAATAAGTTTGAAGGAGGAAAAGGTGAAAAATATGGTTCTCGCTCTGCCCATTTTGGAGAGGGGTTTGATAAATTAAATGAATCTCCTCTTATTGGAAGTGGATTTGCAACGGCTTGGTATAGAGGCGTACTTCATAAAGGTCGATTGGAGAGTGGTAGCGGATGGTTGTCTATATTATTTCAATTAGGTGCCTTAGGTGCAATAATAATGTTATTCATTCTAAAGAAAGTAACTCGAGTTTTTAAATATATTAGACATGATCGAAGGTTACAATTGTTTGTTATTTCTTTACTTTTTCTGTGTTTGCATTCTTGTTTTGAGGGGTATTTATTAACTGTCGGTTATTATATAGGTTTTGTATTTTGGCTTCTAATTTCTCATATAATATGTTATCCGGATATGGTGAAGAAGTACAAATTAAATTTTGAATCATGAAAATGTTTTCTTTGGATACTTTTGTTTATAGTGTATTGTTCTTTTGTATTGATTGTGACGGGCTTGAATCTGTTTATAATATTTGATATCATTCTGTCTTCATTCAGTTGATGTTCATGTGTTAATAGCTTATTTGTTATGATCTTTTTTATTTGCAAAATCTTGTTTTGAAATGAACTTATTTTTTTTCCAAAATTGTATTAGTCCGCATCAGATACCTTTTATCGAAGAACTGTCAGTTTTTACAGATGTTGATAGGGTAGTGGTGATAGCTCCTCGTGTGGATTACGATGATCGAAAGCTGATGGGATGGAAGACATCAAAATTGCTTGAGACAAAAGGTATAGAGTTTTTGATTACTCCTACTATGAAAGTAGTGCAAAGACTATATGAGGAATGCAAAGGTATTGAAACGTTTTGTTTTTTTTCTGGTATCAATGCTTTTCCTGAAATTGTGCCATGGATGAAACTCTCATTCAATTATTCTTTTAAGCGAGGAGTAATAACCGAGCCACCATTACTCTATAATCATCCACTATGGTTGCATAAACTAAGATTTGCATTGAAAGATTGGCGATACGTAAAGTATTTTGACTATTTATTGGTGATGGGCGATGAATTTGTGCCTTATTATCGCTTTTGGAGTAAAAAATGGAAAGTATTACCTTTTGTATATTGTACAGAGTGGAGAGAACGTATATATCCTATACCGACTTCAGAGAAGCTTAAGGTACTCTATGTGGGTAGTTTGTCAGATAGAAAGAATGTGGTGGAGATGTTTCAAGTGTTGTGTCAAAAGACTGATTTAGAGCTTGGTATTGTAGGTGACGGTGAGAAGCGAGCACAAATTGAGGAGATGAGTATGCAGGCTAATACAGAAGTAGTGCTTTATGGTATGCAACCGATGGAGAGGATCTCGGATATTATGCAACAATATGACGTACTGATTTTGCCTTCGAAGCATGATGGGTGGGGAGCTGTTGTGAATGAGGCGTTGATACTTGGACTATATGTGATAACAAGTAATCATTGTGGGGCTTCGTATCTATTAAAAGATAAGCAACAGGGTATGATATTTACTTTAGAAGAGGCACAGAGTTTAAGCAACGTGGCTGATGTTTGTATTGCAAAAAAAGATTGGATAAGGGAGACGGTAAATGAGCGTATTACATGGAGCAAAAACTACATCTCGGGTAAAGCAGTGGCGAACTATATAGTCCAAAATTTATAAATAAACGCTTATGAAAGTAATACATTATATTCCTAGTCTAGACCGTTCTTCAGGTGGTACAACTGCCTATATGCAGTTATTGACTAAAGAATTGACACGGTTGGTAGAACTCTATGTAGTGAGCCATGCTAGTGAGAATCCTGTAGTAATAGATAATTGTACGGTGTATTTCATTCCTGAATTTAGAAACTTCATGGGGATGAAACGACAGTGGAGAATATTGTTAACTCAATTACAGCCTGACGTGGTGCATGTAAACTGTTGTTGGATGCCTGCTTGTGCCTTTATACAAAAGTGGGCACAGGCATTGGGGTATAAAGTGGTGCTAACACCTCATGGTATGTTAGAGCCGTGGATTATGGCGCGTCATTATTGGACTCGTAAATTACCGGCACTGTGGTTTTATCAAAAGGCGGCAGTGATGAAGGCGGATGTATTGCACGCTACTGCAGAAAGCGAGAAGGAGAATTTACTGAAGTTGGGCTATAACAATAGGATTAAGATCATTGCTAACGGTATTGATGTAGAGAATATAGAGATGAAGTCATCATGGAAGCGGAATAAGGAGATTCTTTTCTTGAGTCGTGTACATGTGAAGAAGGGAGTTAATTTTCTTCTTGAGGCAGTTGCTCAATTGAGGGAACAGATAGAGGGGTATGTGATACGTATTGCTGGTGAAGGAGATGCTATCTACGTCAATGAGTTAAAGCAATTAACAGAACGTCTTGGTATATCAAAACTAGTCTTCTTTGAAGGTGGCGTATATGGTAATCGTAAATGGGAATTATTCCGTCAAGCGGATCTTTTTATATTACCTACACATAGCGAGAATTTTGGTATTGTGGTGGCAGAGGCATTAGCTAGTGGTACACCTGCGGTAACAACAATGGGTACACCATGGAGTGAGTTAGAGAGTCGACGGTGTGGCTGGTGGACGAAAGTTGGTACAGAGGCAACCGTACAAGCACTTCGTAACTTTTTATCGCTTACTGAAAATGAGTTGGAGAAGATGGGACGTAATGGTCGTAAACTGGTAGAGGAGAAGTATTCAGCACGTAAGGTGGCAGAGGAGTTTGTGGAAATGTATAAATCAATTTTATGAAAAAGGAGTTGATGGGATTTAAAACTCTATATTCGAAGAGGAATAAGTTTCGCAGATTGATATGGAGTATGGTTTGGACTTGTCTTGCCCGTCCGTTTCCCCGCTCTATGGCAATGGGATGGAAACGTATGCTGCTTCGTGCTTTTTGGGCAAAGATTGCATCTACGGCTGCAGTGTATGCTATTGCTAAAGTGTTCCAATCTTGGTTGCTGGCAATGGATGATTACCCCTGTTTGGCCGAGGGAGTAGATTGCTACAATACAGTACCCATTCGGATTGGGCGTAATGCTACGGTCAGTCAGCGGGCTTTCCTTTGCACTTCAGGACATGACATTACCGACTCACGTTATCATCAGACCAATGCTTCGATAGTGATTGAAGATAGGGCTTGGGTGTGTGCCGAAGCTTTTGTGGGACAAGGAGTGACTGCAGGAGAAGGTGCTGTATGTGCAGCACGTGCAGTAGTGATTAAAGATGTTGAATCATGGACTGTGGTTGGGGGGGAATCCGGCAAAGTTTATAAAGAAAAGGATGTTAATAAATATCAACAGGACACCCTTGTCTCTTATTTTATATAATCAGTTAGCTTGATGCTGCATAATATAATTGAGCTGACATGAAAGTAAATATAATAACAGGGCCTTTTGGCTGTCTACCCCCATATGCTATTGGAGCAGTGGAAAAATTATGGTACTCTATCGGTACAGATATGAGAAATAAGGGACATCAAGTCATCTTTATATCTAAGAAGCCACTAAAAGAGAGTTCTATGGATGATAGTCTTCTTCTGCATGGCTATGAAAGAACTGGATCTTGGGTAAAAGACTTTGTTCTGGATTTTGTTTTTTCAATAAAGGCATTAAGTAAAATGCCTAAATGTGATATGCTTGTGCTTAATTCAATATGGAGCCCTATTCTTTGTCTATTATTTAAATGGAAGTATCGTAGGGCTTTATATAATGTGGCACGATTTCCGAAGAAACAGATGGGGGCGTATTTTGCTATGAGTAGTTTGGCATGTGTGTCAACTGCAGTTTACAATGCATTAATAGAGCAGAGTCCGAGTATGAAATCTAGGGCTTGTGTCATACCCAATCCGATTGATACTCATATATTCTGTAATGAACACATGGTAAAAACTCTTTCAGATAGTCCGGAAGTGGTTTATTCTGGCAGAGTACATAGAGAAAAGGGACTGGATATATTAGTAAAAGCAGTGACAAGACTCCATGAGGTGGGGGTATCTGTTGGATTACGAATAATTGGTGCAACGAAAATAGAAGACGGAGGTAGTGGTGAAGACTATGTAGATTATTTAGAATCTTTAGTAAGAGGATACAGGATAACATGGGTGGAACCTATTTTCTCACCTAGTTTGTTGGCAAAAGAAATACGTAAAGGTGATATTTTTTGCTATCCTTCTATAGCTGGATTAGGTGAGACATTCGGTGTAGCCCCTCTTGAGGCAATGGGCTTAGGGTTGGTTCCTATTGTTTCGAATTTAGATTGTTTTAAGGACTTTATAGTGGATAATGAGAACGGATTGGTCTTTGATCATACTGATGTACGATGTGATGAATTGTTAGCTAATTGTTTAATGCGCTTATTATCGGATGAAAAAATGTATTCAGAAATGTCAGCGAAAGCAATTAAAAAGTCTGCAGGTTTTAGTGTGAGTAGAGTGTCTGATATGTATATGAGTATTTTTAAAAAAGTATTAGGTGGTGAGTGAGCTTTATCGTAAAAATAAGAACCAACGTGATGCGTATTCTAGCCCATGGCCAAAGAAAGAAGCAATCATGATTCGTATATGGGAAGTGGTTTGGACACTTTTTGTAAGGTGGTTGCCAAAACCTTTTTATCGGTGGCATATATTTCTATTGAAACTGTTTGGTGCACATATTAGTGGTCATCCTTTTATTGCACCTACTGCCCGTATATATGCCCCATGGCTTTTAACCGTAGGAGATAGGTCTTGTATAGCGACTCGAAGCGAAATATATAATTTGGGACCTGTTATTATAAAAGAAAGAGTAACCATAGCACAGTATGCTTATATCTGTAATGGATCCCATGACTTATCTGATAATAAATTACCTTTGGTTGTAGGTGATGTGGTTATTGACAATGATGTGTTTATTGGAGCAAGAGCCATAATTCTGCCAGGATTACATCTTTGTCGATATTCGGTTGTTGGTGCTGGCGCAGTACTCACCCAAAATACTACTGATTTTGGCATTTATGCAGGTAATCCTGCAAGATTTATAAAAGAAAGAAAGATTTATGGTGAATAATCATTATTATGGTGGCTCTTATGTTGCGTAAATCTCCTAAAATCTGTTTAGCCTGTTCGGCAGGCGGGCATTTACGTGAGCTACAATTGGCTATTGGCGCTATTCCAGAGCAATGGGATTGCTATTGGCTTACCTTAAAAACGACATCAACTAAAGCTTTTATGGCAGACAAGGAACATGTATTTTTAGTGAATTTTCAACCAGCAAAGAAATGGACACTGATAGTGAACTGTTTGCAAGCAATATTCTGGGTGCTGGTGAAACGCCCAGATGTAATCATTACTACAGGAGCTGGTGTGACTGTACCTACGGTTTTTTTCGCAAAAAAACTATTGGGGACAAAAGTAATATTTGTTAATTCGGCTGCTGATGTGACACATGCTTCTAAAACTCCCGTATGGATAGAACGGTATAGTGATCTATTTTTGGTCCAATGGGAAGAGATGCGGCAATTATTTCCTAATTCAATTTGTTGTGGTGTTTTATGATTTTTGCTAGTTTAGGTACAATGAACATAGCCTTCAATCGTATGGCAAAAGCCGTGGATGAATGGGCAGCTATAACTAAGGAAGAGGTGATAGTACAAACTGGGTATACAGATTATCCCTACAAACATGCGAAAGCTTTTAAATTTTGTACAAAGGAGCAGATGAAGGGTTATATTTCTAGAGCTGATATATTAATACTTCAAGGTGGCTGGGGAGCAATATCGGAAGCGATGGAATTGAGGAAAAGAATAGTTGTGATACCAAGATATGACAAGGTAGAGCATATCCATGACCAATTTCAATTAATTAGGAAATTGGATACTTTGGGCTGTGTACTAGGGGTATTTGACGAGAGGGATCTTGCCGCAAAAATGGAACAGGCAAAAACTTTTGAGTTTAAGCAAATAGGGAAAGGAAACGCACAGAAACTGATTGAGAAGAAACTGCAGGAGTGGTTTCCGAGATGACAATAATTAGCGAGTTCAAAATAGAATCTTATGAAAGTGTCTATAATAACGTCGTGCTTTAATCGTGCGGCGACGATTCGTGATGCCATAGAGAGCGTATTGGCACAGGACTATAATGCCATAGAGTTTATTGTTGTAGATGGGGCGAGTACAGATGGTTCGTTAGAGATTATTAGAGAATATGAAGGTCGTATCTCAACTATTATCTCGGAGCCTGATCATGGAATGTATGAAGCCATTAATAAGGGAATTCGTGTGGCTACAGGTGATGTAATCGGATTACTACATTCGGATGATTTCTTCTATGATAATGGGGTCATAAGCCGCATTGTGGAACACATGAAAACTACTCGAGCAGATTTTCTGTATGGTGATGGACTTTTTGTGAATCCTGATAATACAGACAAGGTAGTACGTAACTGGATTGGCGGTGATTATCGTTTATGGAAGGTACGTCATGGCTGGCTTCCATTACATCCTACTTGTTATATTCGCCGCGAGGTAATGATGAGACTAGGTCTTTATAACGAAAGTTATAAGATTGCTGCGGATAGTGAACTGTTGGTGCGTTATCTGATGACGGGCGGACTTTCTGTTACTTATTTGAAAGAGTATGTTGTACGTATGCGCATGGGCGGACTATCTACCGATAGTGCTAAGCGTAAGAAAATGTGGGGAGAAGACATTAGAGTGTATTCCTCTCACGGTCTATGGCCTACTCTGACTAAATTAGAGAAGATGGCATGGAAAGTACCACAATTTGTGTTGGCGTTATTGAAAGGATAATGGTAATTTAATGAATTGATAGCTGATTTGTGCAGATCAACTAGCTACTTTCTAAAAATAAACTCCTGAAGATTATTAGCTTATAATATAACGAAATATGTAGGTCCCTAACTTCATGCTACACACATGAATCCCCTACATTTTGCAGGTTGGGAAAAATGCAGCGGTATATTCCTGATCTGTCCCCTCATATTGGCAAAATGCTGATATGTATTCTAAATATATCAACTGTCTGTGAAGATCGTTGATATATTGTTTTTTTAATAGCATGCTTATTGATTAAAGATAATATTCAGATTTCTAGTTTTGTATAATAGAAAGAATTAGAATGTTTTTTATTGATTATCTATTGTGTTTTT
>ERZ791741.3092-NODE-3092-length-10809-cov-2.790497_pt1 | contig 10809 bp, 12 predicted proteins | sample MGYA00510040_ERZ791741 | MGnify/ENA primary metagenome ERZ791741 (study PRJEB30046, sample SAMN00791960) | human gut metagenome | study: EMG produced TPA metagenomics assembly of the A metagenome-wide association study of gut microbiota in type 2... | reverse complement strand
AGTACATTGTGCGAAAATAGCTCGTTGCCAGTTCCTTCTTTTTTTTTATGTTTTTACATGATCATTGACAGGTCATGCCCTTGTGGTATGGCTTTTTTTCTGATATGTGTTATTGCATCATATAAAATAGAGATAATTTTAAGTTGCTATTATTTGATGTTTATAAACTTTCTGAAAATCTTGACTTTTTGTATGAATTATTATTGGAAATTAGTAAAAAAAGACCTCTTTTCGAGGCCTTTATTATTACATTTTTACTGTAGATTTAACTAATTCAACAACTTCTTCAGAAGTCGCACAATCTAATGCTTTTTCTACTAAAGTTTCCATATCAGCTTTTGATACACTCTTAATTAATTTTCTTTGAGCTAAGATTGAAGTAGCTGACATAGAGAATTCATCTAATCCTAAACCAAGTAATAATGGAGCTGCAATAGCTTCACCAGCCATTTCTCCACACATACCAGCCCATTTACCTTCAGCATGTGCTGAATCGATAACATGTTTTAATAAGTTTAAGATTGATGGGTTGAATGGTTGATATAAATAACTTACACCAGAAGACATTCTGTCTGCTGCAAATGTATATTGTACTAAGTCATTTGTTCCTACTGAGAAGAAATCAACTTCTTTAGCAAATTTATGAGCTAATACAGCAGCTGCAGGAATTTCAATCATGATACCAACTTGTAATGTATCACTTACTTTAACACCTTCAGCAACTAATTTTTCTTTTTCTTCCATTAAGATTCCTTTAGCTTTACGGAATTCTTGTAAAGTAGCAATCATAGGGAACATGATTCTTAAATCACCATAAACTGATGCTCTAAGTAATGCTCTTAATTGAGTTCTAAAGATATCTTCTCTTTGGAAACATAAACGGATTGCACGAACACCTAAGAATGGATTCATTTCTTTTGGTAAATCGATAGCTTCGATTTCTTTATCTCCACCGATATCTAATGTTCTAACAACAACAGGTTTACCTTCCATACCTTCTAATACTTCTTTATAAACTTCAAATTGTTGTTCTTCAGTTGGTAATTCAGCAGATTCCATATATAAGAATTCAGTTCTGAATAATCCAACACCTTCACCACCATTTTCTTTAACACCTGCTAAATCTTTTGCTGAACCAATGTTAGCAACTAATTCAACTTGATGTCCATCAGTAGTAATTGTTTTTTCATTAACTAATTTCTTTAATTCTTCTTTATATGCGATGAATTCAGCACGTTTAGTTTCATATTCTTTAACAGTTGCTTCATCAGGATTGATCATAACTGTTCCTTCAATACCATCAAGAACAATTAAATCTCCATCTTTAACTTCTTCTGTAATTGTTTTACAAGCAACAACTGCAGGAATTTCTAAAGAACGAGCCATGATAGCTGAGTGAGAAGTTCTACCACCAATATTAGTAGCAAATCCTCTAACTAAGTTTTTATTTAATTGTGCTGTATCAGAAGGAGTTAAATCATCAGCGATAATAACAACTTCTTCATCAATTAAAGCAGGGTTTGGTAATGGTTTACCAAGTAAGTTAGCTAATAAACGACGAGAAACGTCTTTAATATCAGCAGCTCTTTCTCTAAAATAATCATCATCCATCATTTCAAACATTGCAATGAAACTATTTGCAACTGCATCTAATGCAGCTTCAGCGCATAATTTTTCATTATTGATTTTGTCTAAAACTTGTGTTTTTAATTCAGGATCTTGAAGTACTAATGCATGAGCATCAAATACAGCAGCTTCTTCAGCTGATAAGTTTTTAGAAGCAGCTTCTTTAATTGCTTCTAATTGTTTAGCTGTTTCAGCCATACAATCTTCAAATTTTTTGATTTCAGCTGCAACATCTTCTACAGTGTTTTGTGTTACAGTTAAATCAGGCATAACTAGTTTGTACGCTTTAGCAATTGCAATACCACTAGAAGCCCCAATACCTTTAATCATAGTATTAAACACCTCCATATTTACATTCCAATTCTAACCTATTTTTATTGAAAAATAAAGATATTTTCATTGTACGAAAGGACTTTTTAAGAAAAAAGATAAGTATTTATTGAATTGTTTGTCTAGACATGATAAGATGTTGTCGAGGAGGAGTTTGCAATGAAAGTTATTATTGTTGAAAATTATGAAGAAGCAAGCCAAGAAGCAGCAAAAATTTTTATTAATCAAGTAAAGGAAAAACCAAATAGTATTTTAGGATTAGCTACAGGATCTACACCTGTTAGAATGTATGAATTATTAAGAGAAGATCATGAAAAAAATCATACATCATATAAAGATGTTAAATCATACAACTTAGATGAATATTTTGGATTAGATGCAAGTCATCCACAAAGTTATCATTATTTTATGTATAAAAACTTATTCAATGGAATTGATATTAAAGATGAAAATGTTCATGTTCCATGTGGACAAGGAAATATTCAAGAAAACTGTGATAAATATAATAAAATGTTAGCTGAAAATCCAATTGATATTCAATTATTAGGAATTGGTTCAAATGGACATATTGGATTCAATGAACCAGGAACTGATTTTAATTCAAAAACACATTATGTTGATTTAAAAGAAAGTACTATTAAAGACAATGCAAGATTATTCTTTAATGGAGATGAAGATGCTGTTCCAAAACAAGCAATCTCTATGGGAATTCAAAATATTATGGATGCTAAAAGTGTTGTTTTAATTGCTTGTGGTAAAAATAAAGAAAATGCTGTTAAAGGAATGATTGAAGGACCTGTAACTCCAGAATTACCAGCTAGTGTATTACAAAATCATAAAGATGTAACTGTAGTTATTGATAAAGCAGCTGCAGCTTTATTAGAAAAAGAATATTAAAATTCATGAGGGAGAAATCTCCCTTTTTTTTGTTTAGGTTGAAATTTTTATCATTAAACTGTAAGATTATATTACTAATACAGAAGGTGAAAATTATGAAAAAAATAAGACTTAAAGAATTTTTTAATATACCTAATTGTTTATGCTATTTAAGAATAATACTTATTCCTATTTTTTTACACCGCTATTTTTTAGCTGGAAGTAAAGAAGATTATTATATATGTGCTACTATTTTAATTATTTCAGGTCTGTCTGATTTTTTAGATGGTTACATTGCAAGACATTACCAGATGATTACTGATTTTGGGAAAGTTATAGATCCAATTGCTGATAAATTGACACAATTTACGGTTGCGTTTGTTTTAGTTTATACGTATTCATGGATGTGGTTATTACTTCTTATCATTGTTTTAAAAGATGGAATGCTGGCTTTAGGGGGACTTTATTTATATGAAAAAGGAGCAAAGGTCCAAGGAGCCTCATGGTGGGGGAAAATTTCTACTGCTATCTTTGATGTTGTCGCAATCGTATTAATTGGAATACATATTCCAAATTCTATTTTTGCAACTATTTCAATTTTTGTTTGTATTGTGTTGATGTTATTATCACTTGTTTTATATGCTAAACAACTGTTATCAATTTATAAGGAGCTTAAGAATGAATAAAAGGCAAATAAAGTTAAGTTGTTATTTAGAACAATTAAATATAGAGGTTGTTAAAGTAGAAATGATTTTAAATCAGTTAAATAGATTAAAAAATAATCAAGAGATAGCTAATTATATAATTGAAAGGGATCTTTTAAAAACAAAGTGTCAATTAGAATTATCACTTGCTTCTTTGTGTATTATTCTAAGAAAAATGTGTGAAAATCAATTTATTACTTTAAATCAAGAAAGAAGAAAAGATATTAATAGTATTATCCATTCAAATCGTTTTGATTTTTTTGAGGACGATAAAGTTTATGTTTTTTCACAAAAAGGACAAGAAGAAGTCAATATCATTCAATTACTAGATTATGCAAAAAAGATATTTAAAGAAATCGTATGATTTTTTTGGACATCTTTTTTATTTTATCCAAGATAAAATAAAACTAGGTGAATAAAATGAATATTAAAAAAAATTGTGGTATTGTTTTGATTGTTTTGGGAATCATCTTAACGTTAGATCGAACAAATGAATTCAAAGGTATTGTTTCAATTATTGTTTATTATATTCAAGAATACTGGCCTTTATTCATTACTTTTTGCGGTGTTTCATTGCTTGCTACGCCACAAAAAACTAAAAAGAAATGAAATAAAAAATACTGATTTTATATAGCTAAATGAATTGAAACACGATAACAAAAATGATAATATGTATAACGTATTAATGGAGGAAACAAAAAAATGAAAAAAAGACCTATCGTATTATGTATTATGGATGGTTATGGTATTTCTGAAAGCATTAATGGTAATGCTGTAAGACTTGCTAATACACCTAACTTAGATGATTTAATGGCTATGTATCCAAACACAACTATTTCAGCTAGTGGTATGCCAGTTGGTTTACCTGATGGACAAATGGGAAATAGTGAAGTTGGGCATTTAAATATTGGAGCAGGAAGAACTGTTTATCAATCATTAACTTTAATTAATAAAGCTTTAAATGAAAAAACTTTCTTTGAAAATGAAAAATTCTTAAAAGCAATTCAACATGCTAAAGATAATGGTTCTAAATTACATATTTGGGGATTATTATCAAATGGTGGTGTTCACTCATCAAATGAACATATCTTTGGTTTATTAGAATTAGCTAAACAACAAGGTTTAGATAAAGTATATGTACATGCTTTCTTAGACGGAAGAGATGTTGCTCCTGATAGTGGTGTTGATTTCGTAAAAGAATTACAAGAAAAAATTGAAGAAATCGGTGTTGGACAAATTGCATCAATTTCTGGTAGATACTATGCAATGGACAGAGATAAAAGATTTGATCGTGTTAAATTAGCTTACGATGCAATCGTATGTCAAGAAGGTGAATCTTTTGAATGTCCAGTTCAATATGTAAAAGATTCTTATGCTAAAGATGTTTTAGATGAATTCGTTATCCCTGGTTACAACAAAAACGTTGAAGGAACAATTGATGATGGAGATTCAGTAATCTTCGCTAACTTCAGACCAGATAGAGCAATCCAATTAGCTACAGTAATCACAAATCCTACATTCTATGAAGGATATGTACCTGAAAAACAAGTTAAAGATTTAGAATTCGTATGTATGATGAAATATGCAGACAGCGTTAATGGAGAAATCGCATTCGTTTCACCTGAACTTACAAATACATTAGGTGATTACTTATCAGCTCAAGGTTTAAAACAATTACGTATTGCTGAAACTGAAAAATATGCTCACGTAACTTTCTTCTTTGATGGTGGGGTAGATAAAGAAATCGAAGGAGCCACTCGTGTATTAGTTAATTCACCAAAAGTTGCTACTTATGATTTACAACCTGAAATGTCAGCTTATGAAGTAAAAGATAAATTAATTGCTGAATTAGATAAAGATATTCATGATGTTGTCATTGTTAACTTTGCAAATTGTGACATGGTAGGACATACTGGTGTTATTCCTGCAGCAATCAAAGCTGTTAGCGTTGTTGATGATTGTATCGGTGAAGTCTATGAAAAAGTTCTTGAATTAGGTGGAACTATGTTAATTACTGCTGATCATGGTAACGCTGAAGAAGAATTAGATGCAGATGGAAATCCATTTACTGCACATACAACAAATGTTGTACCTTTAATTGTTACTAATTCTCATGTAGGATTAAAAGAAGGCGGAAAATTAGGAGATTTAGCTCCAACAATGTTACAATTATTAGGTTTACCAATTCCTGAAGAAATGGATGGAGAATCTTTATTAAAATAATCAATAAGTTCATATTGATTTCATTTTTAATAGGTATATTAAGTGGGTGTAGTCATACTACATCCACTCATACTATACAGAAAGATTTATCAAAAGATCAAATCATAGAAATCAATTATGATGATGTTTTAAAGAAAATAAATCAAAAAGAAGATTTTGTTTTATATATTGGAAGACCTGATTGTAAAGATTGTCAAGAATTTGAACCTTATTTAAAAAAATATTTAAAGAAAAATAAAGGAGTTTATCTTTATTATTTCAATATTAAAGAATATCGAGATCAAGCGAATAGTCAAGAAGCAACAAAAAAAGAAAAATCTCGATATAACCAAATGAGAAAAAAACTTAATTTTTCATGGACACCTACTTTAAAATTAGTGATCAATGGGAAATTTGTAGATCAATATACTTTTTTAGATGAAGATTATTATTCATTACCAAGCAAAAAACAAAAAGAAAAGAAACAGGATTATATTGATAAACTTTCATCTTGGCTAGACCAAATATACCAAGATTAAAAGAAAGGATTGATAAAATATGAAAAAATGTCCAAAATGCCATAAAAATATACCAAGTAATGCAAAAGTATGTCCTTATTGTGGAACACCTCAATCTGGCTATCAACCAATGAAACGTACCCCTAAAAGAAAAGACGCATTCATTTATCCAATTTTGATTATTGCATTTGTTTTCTTACCTATGGGAATTTCTTATTTCTTTGCATTTAATACATTATCTGATAGTGGAATAAATCAAACAGCAACATTAAAAACATATACAAAATCAAATCAAGAAACAGTTGTATATCAATATGATTCCTTAAAAGAATTTTCAAAAAATGTTAAAAATAGTAAAAAATATGTCAATAAGATTAATAACATGGAATCGTCTTTAGAAAAAATAGTTGGAACAAAAAATATGGATTCAGAATATTTGTTTCAAATAACAAATAATAATAATCTTTATGTATCTGTTCAATATGATATTTCTTTAGATAAACAAAATACAATGAGTATTTCTTATGATTATGATTTATCAAAAGAAAGCCAATTACAGTTTGAATATCATTTAAATGATATTCAACAATTAGATGATGGCTATCAACAATTAAATCAACAAGTTACAAAAATAAATCAAATCATTACACTATTTAATGAAAAAGATAATCAAGAATTAATTCAAAAAACATTAAATGATTTAAAAAATAATGAAGCTGAAATTTCAAAAGAAACACTTTCTCATTATGGAAAAGGAATGACACAATCAAAAGGAAACGATCAATCTTCAATAAGAATATTTAATTATAAAGATACATATCGTTTAAAATTTTCTTATGATTCAAATTTAAATTTAGAAAAATTTATATAAAGCCAAGAAATTGGCTTTTTCTTTTTATGTAAAACAAGTATAATAGGGATAATTATAGGGAAAAAGTAGGTGAATCGATGAGAAAAATTGCAGTTTTAACCTCAGGAGGAGATGCACCAGGAATGAATGGGGCTATTCGTGCTATTGTTCGTGTAGGAATAAAAAGAGGTTTTGAGGTTTATGGTGTTTATGAAGGATATAAAGGATTAGTAGCAGGGAATATCAAAAAATTAGGGTATAGTGATGTTTCTGAGATATTATCTAAAGGGGGAACTATTTTAGAATCTTCAAGATTACCTTCATTTAAGGAAGATAAAGTTCAAGAACAAGCAATTCATCAGCTTAAACAAAGAGGGATAGATGGGCTTGTTGTTATTGGGGGAGATGGAAGTTATAAAGGAGCTTTAGCACTTAGTCAAAAAGGAATTGATTGTATTGCTATTCCTGGAACAATTGATAATGATGTTAATGGAACAGATGAAACAATAGGCTTTCATACAGCACTTTATAACATTATCGATGCTGTTAATAAATTAAGAGATACGTCTAGTTTACATCATCATTGTTTTGTTGTTGAAGTTATGGGAAATCATGCAGATAATCTTGCTATATATTCTGCAATTGCATGTGGTAGTGAAATTGTTATTACAGATAAAACAGAGTATGATGAAAATAAAATTATTGAAGAACTTAAAATTTGTGAAGAAGAGTATCATAAAAAACATGCGATACTTATTGTAAGTGAAAAAATATTAGATGTTGAAAAACTAGCTAATCGTATTAGCGAAGAAACTGGATATTCAGGAAGATCAATTGTTTTGGGACATATTCAAAGAGGTGGATCACCTGTTCCTGAAGATCGTATTTTAGCATCTAAAATGGCAGAAGAAGCCATTTGTTTATTAGAAAAAAGAAAAAGTGGTTTATGTATCTGTATGAAAGATAATCAAATTATATCTAAAAATATTGAAGAAGCTTTAATTGAAAAAAATGAAAATCATGATCGTTTATGTCAATTATTTTTAGACTTAGCTTAAGGAGAAGATATGAAAAAAATATTATTTAGTGATATTGATGGAACAATTGCTAATGACAATTTACCCATTACTTATAAAGATCAAGAAGCTGTAAAAAAATTAAGAACACAAGGTCATTATTTTTCATTTTGTACAGGAAGAAATATTCAAGAAACAAAACTTGTCACACCACATTTTGAATATGATTATCTTGTTTTAAATAATGGAGCAATGATTGTTGATCAAAATGATCAAGTTCTTTATCGAAAACAAATAAAAAATGAAATTGCTAAAGAAATACTTAAAGAAAGTTATCAAAAATATCCTTATCTAAATTATACATTTTTTGATGGTCAACAAACATATGGATATATAAATCAAAAAACATGTATTTTAACAGAAAATGGTTATCAAGAAATAGCAGGTGATTTTTTAGAAATATTGGATCATACTCAAGATGATATTGATATTGTATGTGCTTTTCATCCACAAGAAAAATTAGATGAAATACTTGAAATTCAAAAACAAATCCACCAAAAATATGTAGGTATTCATGCAACACTTAATGTTGTTTATTTAGATATTACAGTAGATTGTACTAAAGGAAGTGGACTTAAAAAGCTTTGTTCATTATTAAATCAAGAAGTGATTTCTTATTGTATAGGAGATTCTTATAATGATTTAGATATGTTTGAAAAAGCTGATCATGCTTATACTTTTAATCGTGTAGAAAAACAAATAAAAGAAAAGACAGAAAAATAGTAACATAAATAAAAAATAACAGAAAAGTATTGACAAAACAGGGGAAGTGCGTTACTATAATATCAACAAAAGAACTTAAGAAATAGAGGTACAGTCCAATGAAATGAGAAGGAAGAACTCAAAATCTAAGATAGGAGGTACGGTCCAAAAGGAACATAAGTAATTATTAATAATCTGAGAAAGTTGAAGGTGTAGACAATGAAATTACAGGAAATTCATTAAAAGCCCGGTCGGAGAAGAAAATCATCGATCGGGCTTAAAATTTGTCCTTTTTTCTCAGAATCACTGCACATTCTCGTGTAGCGTTTATCTCAGTCGGAGATTATACTCCGACTGAGATAAAACAGATCTTCACGATCCACTTTTTTCTAAAAGTATTACCTGCTGTCAGATTTTTACTCTGCATCTGCGGAGCTGTCATCTGCACCGGTAGAAGAATCAGAGGAAGATGTGTCTTTTACAGTTGTCTTTACGCTGTCCATAATTTTTGACAGTGCCTGATTCTCAGCGTAGCTTAATTTGATGTAATCCTCTCCGCCGTACTCCTCATAAAATGCATCTCTGCTGTCAAACTTGTAGCTGGATACATACTGATCTACGAAAGATTCAAAGCTCTTTTCTGAAATAGAGAGTTTCATATCTCTTACAATTGCTTCCAGGATCAGTTCCTGTTTCAGACTTTCTTCCATCGTTGTATCGATATCCTTATAAAATTCATCTTCTGTCTTACCAGTATAATCCTCAAAGCTCTGTCCGCTGTCCTCTACCATCTTGTTGACACGCTCTTTGTACTCTGCGATTCTCTGATCAAGCAGTCCATCCGGGATCGTAACTTCACATTCATCTAAGAGTTTTGCAAGAACCTCTGTCTGAACCTCCTGCATTTTTTTGGAGTAAACCTGCTGCTCTAAACCGCTGCTTACCTGGGATTTCAGTTCATCAATGGTTGAAATACCCTGTGTACCAAAGTTTTCGCTGACATACTCATCGGTCAGATCTTCGTATCCGATATCTTTCTTTGTCTCAATACCGTTAATTGTTACTGTAAATACAACATCTTTGCCTGCCAGATCCGTATTAGAATAACTATCCGGGAATGTCAGGTTCAGATCTACTGTATCACCAACATTTTTTCCGATCAGACCATCCTCGAATCCATCGATAAAAGATCCGGAACCAATTTCCAGATGCTGTCCTGTTGCGCTTCCGCCGTTGAACTCCTCGCCGTCTACTTTTCCGACATAATCAATATTTACGATGTCACCGTTCTCTACGGTTGTCTTGTCAGTGGTCTCATATTCCGGATACATGGACAGCAGGTACTCAATGTATTCCTGAATCTGTTCATCGGTAATAGAATAATCCTGGGATAATTCTACCGTCATATTCATGTAGTCATTCAGTTTTACATATTTCTGCACTTTATAATCTGTTGCTTTCATCAGCTCTTTATAGCTGATCTGCACATCTTCTTCCTCAGCAGATACGCTAGTTCCTGTTTCTGCACCTTTCTGTCCACAACCGCCCAGTGTTGCAGAAGCGACCATGACTGCCATCAGTATCATTACAAGTTTCTTCTTCATCTTTTATAGTTTCCTTTCTTACAAACACGTTCTGTTCCATTTCTGTATTCTTTTCAGAAGACATCACTGCTTTTAAAGATACCATATTTCCCTATAAATGAAAAGTCATTCTTCTTAATTTTTTCTTGAGTTTTCATATAATCAATGATACAATAGCATACAGACTTAGTATTACTATCGACTAAAAATACCGATGAAGGAGGAAATATATCTGTGACAACAGCACATATCATTACACTTATTGTTGTTATTGCCGCTTGTGTTGGCGCAATCATCCTGCTCTATTTCATGGGCAAAAGAAATATGAAGAAACGTGACGAA
>ERZ791741.3090-NODE-3090-length-10814-cov-2.349661_pt1 | contig 10814 bp, 8 predicted proteins | sample MGYA00510040_ERZ791741 | MGnify/ENA primary metagenome ERZ791741 (study PRJEB30046, sample SAMN00791960) | human gut metagenome | study: EMG produced TPA metagenomics assembly of the A metagenome-wide association study of gut microbiota in type 2... | reverse complement strand
GAAGGTCCTTGGACGAAACAAGGACTGTTCTGTCCGGAACAACTTTTTTCTTGCAGGGACCTTTTTTTCTGAGTGACAAAAGGTATCTTCAAGAGATGATCCGCCTGATAGGGACGGTTGCCGCGGAATTTCCCGCCCGGCGGTTTCTGGTGCGTGAACATCCTGAGTTCAGGATAGGTGAGGAGGTACGCATGGAATGGGAGCAGATTCCCAATATAGAAATGGTAACGGATGGAAAGCTGGCAGAGGTATTTGCCCGCACACGGGTAGGGGTGGCACACTATTTTTCTTCTTTGATGGAGGGGGTAGCACACGGTGCTGTCCCGTTGGTGTACGATCCGACTGAGGGATCGCGGTATTCTCCGGATGTGGAAGCCGAGGGGCTGGGGATGATAGCGAAAACGAAAGAGGAGTTGACCGGCGGTTTGTCCCGGATTTTGGGGAATTATGAAGATTTTAAACAGAGGATAGAGAAGGAACAACCTCTGTGGTTTCAGGTAACAGGAGAAGAAACTCTCCGGAATATGGTAGGGTTTATTAAAGAAAAAATGCCTCCTGTTACGTTGAAGGAGATTTATGTGGTTGATGCGGATACGTTGACACGCGAACGGCCCGTCGGGGTGTCGGGGGTATTGCGCTGTAAGAATTGTGAGGATTTTTTGGAGATGTGCATTGATTCGTGTATCGATGGATTGGATGAGTTGATAGCTGTCTATCATGATTGTACGGATCGTACGCCGGAGATTCTCAGGCAGAAGGCAGCACAATATCCGGATAAAATCAGGGTCTTTGAGTATCGGCCGTCTGTATATCCGATCGATCTGGATGAGGAGGAGTTGGAGAAGGCAAAGCTGTTGCCGCCCGACTCTATCCATACGTTGGCAGGCTATTGCAACTATGCATTGTCGAAAGCAAGCTATCGGTACGCAGTGAAGATCGATGCCGATCAGGTTTATTTTACGGATCGGCTGAAACATATCTGTGATGCTTACCGTTCTGATAAAAAAGTGCGGTTCAACGTGGCGGAATGTATCTCTTACAACCTGTATCGGGCTTATGTGGACTCTTTCAACCGTATAGAGATGCGACCGTTCAGGTGGCTGGAACGAATTGCGTTGTGGACACATGCGTCGTATGCTTCTTATCTGGAGAAGATGATCATCCGGTATAAAGTGCCTGTCTCGATGTCGGGCATTAACTTGTTCCGGAAAGACCGGGAGTGGATGGTAGGGTTGGGGCAGGAACATCCGGAGCCTGATAGCAAAGAGATACTCCCTCCGTTCAATGGCGTGCGTGATACTTTCTTTTTTGAGGTGTCTGCGGACCGGATATTCAGGTATATGACGGAAACGAAGCCGGATGGCCGTCATCGGGGGGTGGAGGTGATGCGTTGTCCGAATGAAATATTGGATGTCGGCTTTTGTTGGTTTCATTTGCGTGCCCTGATGAAGGAGCATGAAGAGGGCTATCGGCAGTCTTACCGGAAACATCCGGAGAGGTTTATACCTTTAGGGACCTTTGTGAAGCTGTCGTATAGAAATTTACAACAGAGATATAAACCTTTTGTTGCCGTACGTTGGGCGGAACCGGTATTCGCTTATTTCTTCATGACGGGTAAAGGGAGGATTCCGTGGAAAAAGTTGAAAGAGATAGAATGAATAGTGGCAGATAAATGTGTTTCGCAGCTTGATAAAAGATAGATGGTAGATGGATATATTGATTCTTTTTTATAATACGATGTGGGGATTTCCACTCGAGTTCCGAAAGGAAGATTTACCTGGAGGCTGTGTGATAACGACTGATCGAAACCTCCTTGCAAAGGCGGATGCCGTGGTTTTCCATTTGCCCGATTTGCCTTCGGTGATGGAGGATGAAATCGATAAGCGGGAAGGACAGCTTTGGGTGGGATGGAGTCTGGAATGTGAAGAGAATTATAGTTGGACGAAGGATCCCGAGTTCAGAGAGAGTTTTGACTTATGGATGGGGTATCATCAGGAGGATGATATTGTGTATCCTTATTATGGACCGGATTATGGGAAGATGCTGGTTACGGCACGGAGGGAAAAGCCTTATAAGAAGAAGGCATGTATGTTTATTTCGAGTGATATGAACCGGAGTCACCGACAAGAGTATCTTAAGGAATTGATGCAGTATACCGACATCGATTCGTATGGGAAACTATACCGTAATTGTGAATTACCTGTTGAGGATCGGGGACGGGATACACTTCTTAGTGTGATCGGGGATTATCAGTTTGTGATAAGTTTTGAGAATGCGATAGGGAAGGATTATGTGACAGAAAAGTTTTTCAATCCTTTGTTGGCCGGTACTGTTCCGGTCTATCTGGGAGCTCCCAATATTCGGGAATTTGCTCCGGGAGAAAATTGTTTTCTGGATATTTGTACTTTCGATTCTCCCGAGGGAGTAGCCGCTTTTATGAATCAATGCTATGATGACGAGGCATTGTATGAACGTTTTTATGCATGGAGGAAACGGCCTTTATTATTGTCGTTTACAAAAAAGTTAGAGCAAGTCCGGAGCAATCCGTTAATCAGGCTTTGCCAAAAAATACACGAACTAAAATTGGGAGGGATATGAAAGAGGTAAAAAGACCGGTAGTTTCGGTGGTGGTTCCGGTCTATAATACGGAACCTTTTCTGGCGGAATGTCTGCACTCTTTAGAGAAGCAGACTTTAACGGATATTGAGATCATTTTGGTGAATGACGGATCGACGGATAATTCCGGGAGGTTGCTGCGGGAGTATGCGGGTAAGGATGCTCGTTTCGTTTATGTGGAACAGGAGAATCAAGGGCTCTCTGCTGCACGAAATACCGGAATGGAACATGCTTCCGGGCATTATCTGGCATTTCTGGACAGTGATGACTGGCTGGCAGAGAATGCTTTGCAGGTGTTATGTGCTATTGCAGCGAAGACCCGTACTGATATTGTTTCGGGAAACACACTGGCGGTGCATGCCGATGGACAGGTGCAAAGTTGGGAAAGAAGGGGCAGAGAGTTGTTTGCGACAGGCACCGTAGTGTCCGGTAGTACATATTTTTCAAGAGTGATGGATTGCAGGTGTTATGTCCCCATGGTATACAATTATTTATATAGGAGGGATTTTATTGAACAGAATGGATTTCGCTTTGAACCGGGGTTGGTTCATGAAGATGAATTATGGACTCCTCAGGTGCTGACAACCGCTCAAAAAATAACGGTTGCCGATATTGGTTTTTATTATTACCGGCAACGGGAAGGATCGATTATGACGGCGACGGCAGCGGGCAGGCGGATTGCTTCCATTCAATTGATTATTGAGAAGTTACTGGAATATAGCCGTAAGCACTTGTTTGAGAAAAAATATAGAGAGGCAAAGGAAGCACTCTATGTAAGGCTGTTGCAGATATATTCTACTGCCTGTACATTGCATCCGGACGGAACTTATACAACTTTGTACGATAGGGCGGGAGAGATGCTTCGTGTTTGTGAGGAACTCAGGCGGCAAGAGTCTCTTGGGAGATGGTATAGTGAGGAAATCCTCAACAGGATGAAACTGTATTATGACCGGCTCCAAACGATGGAAGGATGAGGGGGGATGGCAGGGAGCTGAACAACTTAATTTTATGTATGTTAGACCTTGAAAATCGTAGTATGTCATGAAAGATATTACAATGCTAAACAAACCACCATTAGACTTCTTCGGATGCAACTTTTGTCTTGTAGAGAAGCATCGTATGGCTTTTGTCCTTATTTCGAAATGTGGACTTACTTTTTTGGAAAACATAGCTATTTATGCGTCAGCAGGTATGATTCCTGATACCGAAGATCAGACTCATTTTTATATCGCCCGGGTAAAACCAGAACGTTTTTTGGTACCGGTTTCTGAGATGTCTGGTTATGAAAGGGAGCATAAATCGTATTTGAAGGTAGCGGTTTGGAGGGATCCGGTAGAAAGGCTGGTTTCTGCTTATAAATATTTTATACTTGAACGTACCTTCAATCAATACATGTACATGTGTAATCTGTATCAGGATTGTTCTTTTGAACGCTTTCTTTCGTTCGTTGAGTTTGAATTGGGGAAGGCAAATCCGTTGTGGCAGGATGAACATATACGCAGGCAATCTGATTTTTATACTTCTGCTGATGTGGACTGTATTGTACCTCTCAGCAAGTTGAACCGTTTTTTAGCCGAGAGGGGAGTGGATATGCCGGAAGAAAAGGCAAATGCCACATCTGTCCGGTTTGAACTGAAGGATGAAAAACAGATAGCAAAGATAAAAGAACTATATCGTCTTGATTATGAAATACCTGTTGGTTGTTAAAAAAAGAATAAGATGGATGCACATATAGAACAAATAGCAAAATCGCTTTACTTCTCTTGCAAACAATTTGATATAGGGCTATTTTATGGAAAGATGGGACGTTGCCTTTTCTTTTTTGATTATTCACGTGTCACTGAATTGAGGGCGTTTGAGGAACTGGCCGGAGAATTGCTGGATGAAGTGATGGAGAGTGTCTGCTTAGGGATGCCGGTCGGTCTGTCTTTCGGATGGTGTGGTATAGGTTGGGGGGTGGAATATCTGGTCCGGAAGGGATTTGTGGAAGATGATGATAATGAAGGGCGCAATAAGATTGATGAGAAAGTGATGGAGTATGATGTCAGGCGCTTGGGCGATTACTCTTTAGCTACAGGGTTGGAAGGAATTTCATGGTATGTATTGCTTAGACTCTCTTCGGGAGATAAAGGTGTAAGGATAGGGGAAAAAAAATATCTGTCTGATTTGAAAAGTGCTTGTGAGAAAGCTTTAAAAAAAGGGCGGTATGAGGGGATACTTCTGTTACTGGATTTTCTGAATGGGAAAAGGGCAAATTATCCTTTCGGGGAGTTTTTTTCACAAATTCCGGGAGAAGCGCATTATATTCCGGATATGTGATGTATTTTTGTTACGTAGACTAATATTATGAATCAATGAAATTAAATTCTTTTCCTCACTATCTCCAGTTGGATGCTATGGATTGCGGTCCTTCCTGCCTTCGCATGATTGCGAAGTATTATGGTAAGAGCTACTCCCTGCAAACTCTCCGTGCACGCTCTTTTATTACCCGTGAAGGAGTTTCCATGCTGGGCATCAGCGATGCGGCGGAATCGATCGGTTTCCGTACTTCGGGGGTGCGCATCTCTTTGGAGCAACTGAAGAAGGATGTACCGTTGCCTTGCATTCTGCATTGGAACCAGAATCACTTCGTGGTCTGTTATGATATAAAGAAGAAACGTAGCGGCTACCGTTTCTATATCGCCGACCCCGCCCGTCAGTTGATTTCGTACAGTGAGGAGGAGTTTAAGAAATGCTGGTTGTCTACTAAGGTGAATGGAGAGGAGAAAGGGGCTGCACTTGCGCTTGAACCGGGTCCGGAATTCCAAGGGCAGGGCGACGAAGAAGAATCCGGCAGTCGCAGTCTTCGTTTCTTTCTTAAATATTTGTCTCCTTATCGTAAACAACTGATTCAACTGATTCTGGGAATGCTGACAGCGAGCTTGTTGCAGCTTATTTTCCCTTTTCTGACACAGTCATTGGTGGATGTGGGTATTCGCGACGGTAACCTGAACTTTATCACTCTGATCCTGATTTCACAACTGGTGATTTCCGTTTCACAACTTTCGGTCGAGTTTATCCGTAGCTGGATTATGCTTCACATGAATACGCGTATCAATATTTCGCTGATCTCTGACTTCCTGGCGAAGTTGATGAAGCTTCCGCTCCATTATTTCGATACGAAGATGATTGGTGACATTATGCAACGTATAGGCGATCACGGACGTATCGAGAGTTTTCTGACGGGATCGTCCATCAGTACGCTTTTCTCTTTTGTGAACTTCTTTATCTTTGCTTTTGTGCTGGCTTATTACAATCTGGGTATTCTTGCTATCTTTCTGGTGGGCAATTCACTCTATATCTGCTGGATTCTTGTGTTTATGAAGTACCGGCGCGAATTGGATATCCGCCGTTTTGCCCAGGCGGCGGGCGAACAGAGTAGTTTGATACAGTTGGTGACTGCCATGCAGGAGATCAAACTGAACAACTGTGAAAAACAAAAACGCTGGCAGTGGGAACGTATTCAGGTGAAACTTTTCAAGATCAGCGTAAAAGGTCTGGCACTGGGACAGGTGCAACAGGTGGGTTCTGTCTTTTTTAATCAGACTACGAATATTGTCATCTCTTTTATTGCTGCTAAATCGGTTGTGGAGGGAAATATGACGTTGGGTATGATGATGTCACTGACGTATATTATCGGTCAGTTAAGCGGTCCGATCGGTTCTTTTATCGGTTTTGCACAGCAGTTGCAGGATGCGAAGATCAGTCTGGAGCGCCTGAACGAGATTCATGGACAGAAGGATGAAGAGCAGGATATTGCCTCTAAGCTGACGGTTCTTCCGGAACGGCGTGATATACGTATCGAGAATCTCTCGTTCAGTTATGACGGTGCGGATCGTGACTATGTGCTGAATGATGTGAACCTGAATATACCCGAACACAAGGTGACGGCGATTGTGGGTGCGAGCGGTAGCGGCAAGACTACGCTGATCAAGCTGATGCTTGGCTTTTATACTCCGAATAAGGGGGATATCAAGATAGGTGAGACCCCTCTGGATGTGGTAAATCCGCACCTCTGGCGTGCGAAGAGCGGTTCGGTGATGCAGGATGGCTTTATTTTTTCTGATACGATTGCAAATAATATTGCCGTGGGGGAGGAACAGGTGGATGTGGAGCGCCTTCGCCATGCGGTGACAGTGGCCAACATTCGTGACTTCATCGATTCTCTTCCTTTGGGGTATAATACGAAGATCGGCATGGAGGGAAACGGCATCAGCCAGGGACAGCGTCAACGCCTGCTGATAGCCCGCGCTGTTTATAAAAATCCTGAGTTCCTGTTTTTCGATGAGGCGACGAATGCATTGGATGCCAACAATGAACGCGAGATTATGGAGCATCTGCACACGTTCTATCGTGGTAAGACGGTTGTGGTAGTGGCGCACCGTTTGAGTACGGTTCGTGATGCGGATAAGATCGTGGTGCTGGATAGGGGTGCTGTAGCCGAAGAGGGAACCCACCGGGAACTGACGGAAAAGAAAGGATTGTATTATCAGTTGGTGAAGAATCAGTTGGAATTAGGAAGTTAGATATGGAAAAGGAGCACACACATAAAGAGATCGAGCTTCGTAGCGAAGAGGTGCAGGAAGTGATGAATCGTGTTCCGGCATGGATTCTTCGTAGTGGCATTACGGTGCTGTTTGTCATAGTGGTGGCATTGGTTGCCGGAAGCTATTGGTTTAAATATCCGGATGTGATTGCTGCGGAGGTGACGGTAAGCACACAAGATCCTCCGGCTTACGTAGTGGCCCGAGCAGCCGGAAGACTGGAGAATCTGTATGTACAAAACGGTCAGGAGGTGGAACCCGACACGAATCTGGGGACAATAGAGAATACAGCTTGTGCGTCGGATGTATTCTCCTTGCAAGAGCGGATGCGGAAGTGGAAACAGGAAGGATATACGCCTGAGTCGGGTAAAGGGCTTTTTCTACATTCGGAAACAGATCGCTGGCGGCTGGGAGAGATACAGTCGGCCTATGCGGCGTTTGTGAGTACTCTCTCCGAAATGGTGCGTATGAATGAATTGGGGTATTATGCAAAGAAGTTACAGTCGCAGAGGGAACTTTTGGAGACTCAGAAGAAATATTATGGTCAGGTTCGGAGCCAGTATTTTCTGATAGAGAAAGAGTATGCCCTGGCTCATGCTTCGTATACGCGAGATTCAATTCTCTATCATCGCCAGGCGATGATTATTACGGAGTTTGAACAGTCTGGGAGTCGCTACCTGCAAAGTCTTCAGTCAAGGGAGTCGGCCCGCATGCAGTTAACTCAGGTGGATATGCAGATAGAACAATCGGAAGAGACATTGCTCGATCTGGAGAAACAGGCGTTTGAGGAGAAGCAGACACAGGCCGTGAATCTGAGAAATGCTACGGATCAGTTGCAGAGTCAGCTCACCGCCTGGGAGCAGCGTTATCTGCTTCGAAGTCCGGTTGGGGGAAAGGTTACTTTCCTGAATGTATGGAGTGTGAATCAGTACGTGGAATCGGGGGCTACAGTGTTTGTGGTTGCTCCCGAAGAAGAATCTTTGCCTGTGGGGACGGCGTTGCTGCCTTTGCAGGGGTCGGGTAAAGTGAAAGCCGGACAGCGGGTAAATCTGCGTTTGAACAACTATCCGGATCAGGAGTTCGGCTATGTAAAGGGGAAGGTGAAAAGTGTATCGCCCCTGCCGACGGCGGAAGGCATGTATGTGGTCGATATTGCCTTACCGGACGGACTGACAACCAATTATGGGAAGACCTTGCCGTTGACTCGTGAGATGAAGGGAAGTGCGGAAATTATCACGGATGATCTTCGCCTGCTGGAAAGATTGATTATGCCGTTACGAAAAATTTTCATGGAACAAAAATAGGTCAAAGTAGCTTTAGGACTATATATAATAAGGTGTATCCCCCGAACTTTGTAGAAAATGCCTCGGAAATTTCTATTTATCCAAAACCTTTTAGTTTCGTTGGTGTTATTTAAATAGTTTCAATAATAAATAGGAAGATTTGTAATAACCACTTTAACTATTAAGGTATATGAAAAAGATTCTAATGCTGCTGGCCTTAGCCGGCGTTACATCTGTTGCTTCTGCGCAGCAGACTACGATTACGGGATACGAAGTTATCCAGGTACAAGACAAATATCAAGTGATCACTAACCCTTTCTGGGATAATTGGTTTTTCTCTATCGGCGGAGGTGCTGAAGCACTGTTCGGCGATAATGACCATGTCGGGAAATTCAGGGACCGTATCAGTCCGACATTGAATGTGGCTGTCGGTAAATGGTTTACTCCGGGATTGGGGTTGCGATTGCAGTACAGTGGCTTACAGGGACGCGGCTTTGCCGGTTCGGAAACAGCTGATTTTGTGAAGAGTGGTAAACTGGCTAATGGGTATTATAAACAGAAATTCAACTATATGAATCTTCACGGGGACGTGATGTTCAACTTGAATGCACTGTTTGGCGGATACAACTCTCACCGTGTATATGAAATTATCCCTTATTTGGGAGCCGGTTTTACTCATTCATATTCGAAACCTCATCGTGAGGCGTTTGCTATGAACGCAGGTATTATCAACCGTTTCCGCGTTTCGAGTGCGGTAGATATCAATATCGAAATCGGTGGTATGCTGGCCGAAGATAAGTTTGACGGAGAAATTGGCGGAAAACATGGATATGACGGTGTTGCCAGCCTGACTGCCGGTTTGACTTATCGTTTCCCGGCTCGCGGATTTGCCCGTCCGATGCCACAGATTATTTCTGAAATCGAACTGGCTAATATGCGTCGTCAAATGAATGACATGGCTGCTGCTAACCAGTCACTGCAACAGCAGTTGGTTGACGCACAGAATCAGCCGGTGGCAGAAGTTGCCGAACAGGTAGTCGTTACGGATGCTAACATTGCTCCGCGTACCGTATTCTTCACAATCGGATCTTCTGAACTGTCACCACGTGAAGAGATGAACTTGTCTTATCTTGCTGCCAAGATGAAAGAATTCCCGGATACACAATATACCGTATACGGATATGCTGACTCAGCAACCGGTACTCCTGCATTCAATAAGGAGTTGAGCCAGAAACGTGCTCAGGCTGTTGTCAATGCATTGGTTAAGAAATACGGAGTAGATTCCAGCCGCTTGAAGGTTGATGCCGGTGGTGGTGTGGATAAATTCGGTAAACCTATTTACCTAAACCGAGTTGTATTAGTAGAGTCTGTTAAATAAGTTCGGACTTGACTTTCTTTAAAAGAAATCGCCCTGTTATCGATCCGGTAACAGGGCGTTCTTTTTTTATAGATAAGTAATCTGGGCTTACTTATGTATCTAACTTCTATTTGTTGAATCGCTTCACTTGTTCGTTGATCAGTTCGGCATCATCGAAGTAGTTTATCTTCATGGCTTTGCGAACATCCGACAAGGTATCGGCAGCGGCAGCTCTTGCTACTTCACAGCCTTTTCTCAGCATTTCATAGATGGCGGGAATATCTTTTTCGAATTCTTTCCGACGGTTGCGGATAGGCTCCAACTCTTCTTGGACAGGACTTCGGTACCAACTCTTCTTGCATAATGGAGTTGAGGAAACGTTTTACCTTTACATCACCCAAACCGCCGCGCTGATAGTGGGCTTTCAACTCGTTCAGATTCGGATAGTCGGGCAGGTAACGTTCGAAGTGTTCGGGACGGCAGAATGCATCCAGGTATGTAAATACGGTGTTACCCTCGATTTTACCCGGATCTTGCACGCGCAGATGATCGGGGTCGGTGAACATGCTCATCACTTTCTTTTGGATTTCATCAGCTTCTTCGGCCAGATAAATGCAGTTGCCTAACGATTTACTCATCTTGGCTTTTCCATCGGTACCGGGCAGGCGCAGGCAGGCTGCATTATCCGGTAAAAGGATCTCCGGTTCTACCAGGGTTTCTCCATAGATATAATTGAAACGGCGGACAATCTCTCTGGCTTGCTCGATCATGGGCTCCTGGTCTTCACCAACCGGTACGGTTGTGGCACGGAAGGCAGTGATGTCGGCAGCCTGACTGATGGGGTAAGTGAAGAAACCTACCGGAATACTGGTTTCAAAGTTACGCATCTGGATTTCTGTTTTCACAGTGGGATTACGTTGCAGGCGCGATACGGTGCTCCTGGGTTTCGTCCGTCATACGTGTCCTTTTCTTAAG
>ERZ791741.3089-NODE-3089-length-10825-cov-28.390344_pt1 | contig 10825 bp, 8 predicted proteins | sample MGYA00510040_ERZ791741 | MGnify/ENA primary metagenome ERZ791741 (study PRJEB30046, sample SAMN00791960) | human gut metagenome | study: EMG produced TPA metagenomics assembly of the A metagenome-wide association study of gut microbiota in type 2... | reverse complement strand
CCCCGGGGCGACTACCACAAGCTGATAGTCTACCGCAAGGCCGAATGCATCTACGACATAACCTACCACTTCGCCCACACTTACCTCGAACGGGGCGACCGCACGATAGACCAGATGGTGCAGGCGGCGCGCAGCGGCAAGCAGAACATAGCCGAGGGAAGCCAGGCGGCGACGGCATCGAAGGAGACGGAACTGAAGCTCTACAACGTGGCAAAGGCCAGCCTGCAAGAGCTGTTGGCCGACTATGAGGACTTTCTCAAGGTGAGGGACATGGAGACTTGGCCGAAAGACTCGCCCAAAGCCGTACAGACAAGGAGGGCGTGCCGCGCCCACGACGACTCGGCCTTTTACCGCGAGAGGATTAAAACGCGGTCGGCCGAAACCACGGCGAACATCGCCATCATACTAATCCACCAGACCGACGTCCTCATGGCAGGGCTGATAGAGTCAGCCAAGCGCCGCTTCCTCGAAGAAGGCGGCATCAGGGAAGAAATGACAAGGGCACGGCTGAAATACAGGAATGGCAGGAAGTAAAGGCTGAGAGCACTGAGAATGCTGGGAAAACTGAAAGGAGTTGAGGATTGAGAGAACTGTGAGTGCTGGGAGAACTATGAGAACTGGGAGGACTGGGAACATCGGAAAAGCTCCCAGCTCTCCCAGCAATCCCTCGTCCTCTCAGCTCTCCTAAACCTCCCAGTTCTCCTAATTCCCTCGTCCTCTCAGCACTCCCAAACCTCCCAGTTCTCCTAATTCCCCCGTCCTCCCAGCTCTCCCAAACCTCCCAGCTCTCCTAATTCCCCCGTCCTCCCAGCTCTCCCAGACCTCCCAGCTCTCTCCTCCCACCCAATAAAAAGAAAACCATGACTACCCAGGAATTCATCACCCAGAACCTCGACGCCGACATCCGCGACCTCGCCCTGCGCCATGCCGGGCGCACGGACATCGACCTGCCCTACGCCCTCGACCAGATTGCCGGCCGCCGCACGGCGCAAACCAAGCTGCCTATGTGGGCCGCCACCGACGGCATTATATACCCGCCGCACATCTCGATGGAACAATGCTCGTCCGAGCAGACCGCCAGGTACAAGGCCAAAGTGGCCCAACGCCTCATCGCAGAACTCCCAGTCCTCCCAGTTCTCCCACCCAACCCCACAACTTTAATCGACCTTACGGGCGGCTTCGGCGTAGACTTCTCGTTCCTCGCGCCGCTCTTCGACAAGGCCGTCTACATCGAGCGGCAGAGCCATTTGTGCGACCTCTCGCGGCACAACATGGCCGCGCTGGGCATCACCCAGGCCGAGACAGTTTGCGGCGACTGTGCGCAAATTATCGAAGAAATAAGCCATGCCACGCTGATATATGCCGACCCGGCGCGCCGCTCGGCGTCAGGCAGCCGCACGTTCGCCATCAGCGACTGCACGCCCGACGTGCTCGCAATGAAGGAAACGCTGCTTGACAAGGCCGACTTCACCATGCTCAAGCTCTCGCCCATGCTCGACTGGCGCAAAGCCGCGGCCGACATGGGCAGCCATGTGGGCGAAGTCCACATCGTATCAGCAGGCAACGAATGCAAGGAACTGCTGCTGATTATGTCGCGAAAGTTCACCGATCTTGAAAGGATTTACTGCGTGAACGACGACCAGACGTTCTCGTTCACCCCCTCCCAGCACTCCCAGTCATCCCCGTCTTCCCATCAGTCCCAGTCCTCCCAGCACTCCCAGTCCTCCCCGCCGGCCTGTCTCTACGAGCCAAACGCCTCCCTGATGAAGGCCGGATGCTTCGCCCTGATAGAGCAGCGGTACGCCTGCCGGCAAGTAAGCCGCGACAGCCACCTGTTCCTTTCATCAGAACCCATCCCCTCATTCCCCGGCCGAGGCTTCGCCATACGCGCCATAACAACGATGAACAAGCGCGAGCTGAAAGCCACGCTCGGCGGCACCGGCCAAGCCAACGTAAGCGTAAGGAACTTCTCCATGACCGCCGACGCGCTGCGCAAGAAGCTCAAACTGAAGGACGGCGGCGACACTTATATCTTCGGCACGACGACAGCCGACAGCCGGCACGTGCTCATAATATGCGAGAAACATCACCAAAACCAAACCATACAGTCATGAAAAAAACATTGATAACACTCGCGCTGGCGCTCGTCACGGCGGCAGCCGGCGCACAAGAGCCGCAGGCCAAGACATCCTGCGGCGTGCTTGAAGGCACTTACGAGTCAGGCATCAAGGTGTTCAAGGGCGTGCCCTTCGCCCAGCCTCCTGTCGGGGAGCTGCGCTGGAAGGCGCCACAGCCCGTCAAGCCGTGGACAGGCGTGAGGGCGGCCAAGCACTTCGGACCCAACCCGATGCAGCAAAACCTCTTCGGCGACATGAACTTCGGCACGCCTGAAAACAGCGAAGACTGCCTCTACCTGAACATCTGGACGCCGTCAAAGACCATGGACGAGCGCCTGCCCGTGCTCATTTACTTCAACGGCGGAGGGCTTGTGGCCGGTTCGGGCAGCGAGCCTCGCTACGCCGGAGAGTCGATGGCGCGGCGCGGAATAATATCAATCACGGCCAACTACCGCGAGGGAATATTCGGCTTCTTCGCACATCCGGAACTGTCGAAGGAAACCTCCTATAAAGGCTCGGGCAACTACGGCTTCCTCGACCAGGTAGCGGCCATCAGATGGGTGAAGGACAATATCGCGGCCTTCGGCGGCGACCCGGAGCGCATCACCATAGTGGGCGAGTCGGCAGGCTCGGCCTCCGTCAGCGCCCTCATGGCCTCGCCGCTGTGCCAAGGGCTGTTCGCGCAGGCCATGGGGTCGAGCGCATCGGTGGTGGCCTACGACAAAGTGCCCACGCTGAAGGAAGCCGAAGAGGCCGGCAAGGCCGTGATGAAGGCGGTGGGCTGCGCCTCGATAGCGGAGATGAGGGCGATGCCTGCGGCCGAACTGCTGGAGAAAGCCGGAGCGGCAAGCATGCAGAAGATGTACAACATTGACGGTTATTTCTTCACGGAGCAACCCGTAGACACATACAACAATGGCCGTCAGGCGCACGTGCCGCTGCTTGTGGGCTGGAATTCGGCCGAAATGCCCATCGCCGCAGTGCTCGAAGGGCGGCCCATGACGGTGGAGTCTGTCAGGGAAGCGGTGAAGAGCGTCTTCGGCGACGACACCGACAAGGTGCTCGAGGCATACGGACTGACAACCGACGAGGCCGTGGCCGGACAGCCGGGATGGCGTCTCGGCAGCGACATGTTCGTGGCGTTCGGCACGTGGAAGTGGGCCGACATGCACGCACGCACCGGCCAACAGCCCGTTTACAGGTATCTATACTACCATCCGCGCCCGGCAATGCGCATCAGCGGAAAGGTGGCCGGACTGGCCGGAGGGGTTATCGACGCGGAGGAAGGCGAGGCACAACAGCCTGCGGCGACCGGCGCAGTACACTCCGCCGACATAGAATATGCCATGGGCACGCTGCCCACCAACCGCGTGTATGACTGGCAGGCAGCCGACTTCACCGTGTCAACCATATTCCAGAACTATTACCTCAACTTCATCAAGACTGGCAACCCGAACGGCCTGGGGCAGCCCGAATGGCAGCCGGTGAACGGCCACGACGTGCCGCCCGTGCTCCAGATAGGCACCGACACCTACCTGAAAGCCGACGCGCAGCTTGAAAACGCCTACCGCACAGCCGACAAGGCAGTATGGAAATAAAGCCTACCGGCAGGCGGCATCGCCGCGACCGCGCAAATCACTGAAAACCAAGCAAATACCAAAAGGCCACGTTTCACACTATGAAACGCGGCCTTTTGGCTTGTAAAACGCGGCCTTTCGCAACGCCGCCCCTTTTTACCTTTCCATCCTTTTACCTTTTTACTTTTCTACCTTTTTACTTTTTCACCTTTTTACCTTTTCTTCAGTTCCTTCCTGAAGCGCAGGAAATACAGCAGTCCGGCAGTAGACAGGCACACGGGGAAGGCCGACCAGATGCCCACAAGGCCGTAACCCATGTGTATGCCGAGCAGCCATCCTAACGGCAGCGACACCACGAAATAAGAGAAAAAGGCAATCCATATCATCGGGCGGACGCACTGTATGCCCCTCAGCGCGTTGGCGAAGGTGTACTGGATGGCGTCGCCAATCTGGTAAGCGATGAGCGGAACGACAGTCTGCGACACGAGGACGGCCACCGCCGCACTGTCGGTAAACCACCAGCTTACCGTGCCACGCAGCAATACGACGGGCACAGAGAGCGTTAAAGCCAGCCCGAGGACTATGTGAAGGCCGCTGTAAGCCGTGCGGCGGACAGCCGCGTAATCGCCCTGCCCGGCGAAGTAACTCACTCTGACGGCAATCGCCGCCGCCATGCCGCTGCTTACCATGTAGAGCAGTTGCGACACGGTGAGCATCACCTGATGGGCGGCCAGGGCGGTGGTGCCGAGCCATCCCACGAAAATTGCCGACAGCGAGAACGCCGCAGTCTCCATGCCCAACTGCATGGCGACGGGCAGTCCAAGCCCGGCAAGCCGACCGGCGGCTGCGCGGTTGACGCCTCCTGCGGCGAAACCGGCGCGGAAACGGCCGTAACGCCTGTGCCTGAAGAACACCAGCATGCAGGCAACGGCCATGACGACGCGCGACACAGCCGTGGACACTCCAGCCCCGAAGAGCCCCAGCTCGGGCGCGCCCAGCTCGCCGTAGATGAGCACCCAGTTGCCGAAAATGTTGAGAAGGTTGCCGCCAATGATGACATACATCGGCGTGCGCGTGTCGGTAACGCCGTCGAAAAACTGCTTGAAAGTGTTGAAACAGCACAGGAACGGCAGCGACGCGATGTTCACCCACAGGTAGGGACGCATCAGCGGCAGCAGCTCTTCGGGCTGTCCGAAGCGGTGGATGTTCAGGCAGAAGGCCGAACACACAGCCACGAGAACCGCCGACAGGGCGAGGTTGGCCGCAAGGCTGTTCTTCACCGCCCGGCCGATAGCGCCCGAATCGCCCTGCCCGAACAGGCTGCCCACAACGGGGGTAAGCCCGTAAGAGAAGCCCGTGGCGAAGATAACCACGAGCAAGAACATCGTGTTGACGAAGCTGGCGGCCGCCAGTTCCTCCATAGAGTGGTGACCCACCATAATCGTGTCGGCAAAACCGAGCACCACGTTGCCTATCTGTCCCACCACGATAGGCACGCCGAGGCGCACCAACGCGCCGTAACGGCTGTCCAGTTTTTCGATAGTTAAAGCCATACGGGGTGCAAAGGTACGAAATAAAGGTGAGAAAGTGAGAGGGTAAGGAGGTGAGAAAGCCTGCGGCTTTGCTGACATCTGCGCAACCACCTGGTTGTCAACGCGTTACAAAAGGCCGTGTTTTAGCCTGCGAAACGCGACCTTTCAGCGTGTAAAAGATGGCCTTTTGCACGGCAATTTGCCGTGGATTAAATTGAGAATGGAGAATTGGGAATTGATAATTATGATTACCTTTTGAGGTTGTCTGTTTGCAAAGGTAATCATAATTATCAATTCCCAATTCTCCATTCTCAATTCTAAATTCTCAACTCTCAATTCAATCCCCCGCTCTACCGCCTGTATTCGTTGGGTGTCATGCCGGTGGCCTTCTTGAATACGCGCGTGAAGTGCTGGGGATATTGGAAGCCGAGGCTGTATGACACTTGGCTGACGGTGTTCGATGGGATGAGCAGCTGCTCCTTGGCAAGGCTGATAATCTTGTGCTGGATGTAGTCAAGGGCTGTCTTGCCGGTTTCCTTCTTAATCAGGTCGCCGAAGTAGTTGGGCGACAGGCACAGCTCCGAGGCGCAGTATTTCACGGTAGGCAGGCCGTGCTGAAGGGCGTTGTCGCCGGTGAAATAGCGGTCGAGCAGAGCCTCGAAACGCGTCAGTATGTCGCGGTTTGCATCCTGCCGGGTGACGAACTGGCGCTCGTAGAAGCGCAGGCAGTAGTTGAGCAGCAGCTCGATGTTGTTGGAGATGAGCCGCCGGCTGAGGCGGTCGATTGAGTGCTCAAGCTCCTCCTGTATCTTCATCAGGCAGTCGATGAACGTTCGCCGCTCGCGGTCGGACAGGTGCAGTGCCTCGTTCACCTCGTAGGAAAAGAAGGTATAGTCCTTCATGTTGCGCCCGAGGTTGGTGCCGCGGATAAGGTCGGGGTGGAAGCACAGGGCGTAACCCTGCGGCTGGAAGTCCTCTCCGGTGTCCTCGATGCCGATGACATGCCCCGGCGCAAGGCAGACGACGGAGCCTTTCTGATAGTCGTACCGCTGGCGGCCGTATATCAGTTCGCAGTTCTTCTCGTCCTTCAGGAACACCACGTAGAAGCTGAACGTATGGCGCATGTGGCGCATCGGCCTGGCCTTCGACAGGTCGATGACGCTCACCAAGGGGTGGAGCGTCTCCACGCCGAGCATGTCGTCGTATTCGGTTACGGTCTCGATGTTCAACAAAGTCTTTTCCATCGTTGTTGGTATTTATCGTTTTTGCAAAGATAAACAACATTATCGGCCGGGGAATGCGCGACGCGCAAAAAACCGTGTTTTCGTTAACCATATCAGTGTTTTGTATCATACACCCGGCGGCGCACGGCATGAGCGGAATGAAAATCAGTGGATATGTGAAGCGTCCCCGTGTTTTGTATAACAACGGCAAGCGGCTTTCGGGCTAACTTTGCAGCCGGAAATTAAACTGTCGGACAAACAACAAAACCACAGACAATGGGCAAAACAAATTCACTAATCGCCATGACGCTGGCCGGACTGATGTCGGTCACGTCGTGCGCACAGACAAAAGAAAGAAAGGGAAACGACATGAAGACTGAAAAGAAAACACTCGTGGCGTTCTTCTCGCGCACCGGCGAGAACTACGCCGTTGGCCGCATCGAGAAAGGCAACACGCACATCGTGGCCGAAATGATTGCCGGGGAGACCGGCGGCACGCTCTTCCAGATAGAGCCTGTGACGCCTTATCCCGACGATTACACCGAATGCACGGAGGTGGCGCAGCGCGAACTGAACGCCAAGGCGCGCCCGGCAATAAAGGGAGACGTGCGAGTTGAAGACTATGACGTTGTGTTCATAGGCTACCCCAACTGGTGGGGCGACATGCCGATGGCCGTATATACGTTCATCGAGAAGCACGACTGGAGGGGCAAAACCGTCATCCCGTTCTGCACGCACGAAGGAAGCGGACTGGGCAGCACGGGCACAAAGCTGGCCGCAGCCTGCCAGGGGGCTACCGTACTTGAAGGACTTGCAGTGCGCGGAGCGACCGCACAGCATGATAGAGGCCGCACACGAGCGAGCGTAAGCAAATGGCTAAGCAATCTGAAATACTGAAGCAATGGACGTGATGATACTTACCGGCGCAGGGCAGATTGGCATGGCGATAGCCCGGCGCATGGGTTACGGAATGAAAATAATAATCGGCGACAAGAACATTGACAACGCCCGGCGCGTAAGCGAGACGATGAACAACGCCGGATTTGACGCCATGCCGGTACAAACGGACTTGTCGTCGCGCGACTCAATCAAGGCAATGATTGACGAGGCACGGCGTTACGGCGGGATAAAACACTTGGTCAACGCCGCCGGAGTGTCGCCCTCGCAGGCGCCGGTGGAGACAATCCTGAAGGTGGATTTGTACGGAACGGCGGTGCTGCTCGAAGAAGTGGGCAAGGTGATAATGCCCGGCGGCACGGGCGGAACGGTGTCGAGCCAGTCTGGCCACCGCCTTCCGGCACTCGGCGAGGAGGCCGACCGCCTGCTGGCCTGCACCCCGACGGAAGAGCTGCTGGCGCTCGACATGCTGCAACCGCGGAACATACGCGACACGCTGCACGCCTACCAGCTGGCCAAGCGGTGCAACGTGAAGCGCGTGATGGCCGAAGCCGTGAGGTGGGGAAAGCGCAAGGCGCGCATCAACTCGATATCGCCGGGCATCATAGTGACGCCGCTCGCCATCGACGAGCTTAACGGGCCGCGCGGCGGTTTCTACAAAAACATGTTCGCCACCTGCCCGGCAGGCCGGCCGGGAACGGCCGACGAGGTGGCCAACGTGGCCGAGCTGCTGATGGGCGGCCGCGGAGCGTTCATCACCGGAGCCGACTTCCTCGTTGACGGAGGTGCCACCGCCGCGTATTTTTATGACACCCACCCCAGCCCTCCCGAAGGGAGGGAGCTTGATTAGCGTGAATTCGATATAATGAGAATGTGATAATAACCCTACTTCAAGCGGTCGGTTGGTAACTGAAAGTCGCCGTTAAGGCAATGACTGTTACCAACCGACTATTTGAAAAACAAAAATCCCTGCAGTCGTTTCCGACCGCAGGGACTTCCACATTTCCATTTTCATTAAGCCTTCAAATGGGTTCTACGGTTTTACTTTTTACCGTTTCTCCCCTTCTTGCCCTTTCTCCCTCCCTCGGGAGGGTTGGGCAGGGGCTTTACCTTTTTATTTCACTTCAATCTGCTTGAGCGTTTGCTCTTCCTTCTTGGCTGTCTTAGGCAGGTTGACGGTAAGCACTCCGTCGTTCACCTTGGCCTCGATGGCGTCTTTGTCGACATCGTCGGGCAAGAGCAGCGTCTGCTCGTACTTCGAGTAAGAGAACTCGCGGCGCAGGTAGTGGCTCTTCTTGTCCTCGTCCTTGTGCTCGTCCTTACTCTCCATGCGGATGTGCAGGTTGCCGTCGCGGTCGATGTTCACGTTGAAATCCTCCTTCTTAAGCCCCGGAGCCGCAAGCTCTACGGTGTACTCCTTGTCGCTTTCCTTGACGTTGATTGCCGGTGCAGTAGCGTTGGCGCGCGTCATGAAGTCGTTGTCGAAAAAGTCGTTGAATACGTCAGGCATCCAAGAATTGCGTCCGAAAACTGGTAACATAGCCATAATTAAATCCTCCTTGTTTTTATTTTTAACCTTTCATATCCGGAAGCTCCGCCTCCTGCGGCCTCGCCTCCTTCGATTGCCCCTCGCTTCCGTTCGGAGCTTTCATCCATCATAATGCAACATCCGTGCCACTTACACATTTCGACATAACGGCATGTTTTACTGACAAATAGTCAGCAAAGTATAAATATTTTAATCGTTGTAACATATTTTTAATGACAAAACGGCACGATACTAACCATAACCACCCTGCACCACCCCAACCAAAGGGACGACCCCGCCCTGTCCTCCCTAAAGGAGGGAGCCTGATACGACTTCGGCAGGTGCAGGATATTGGCCTTATCGGGCGCATCCGGCCTGTTCGGCCTATTGCCAAATAGTGCGTATAGAATAACCGCCTGACAGCCAGAGAGTTACCGAAAGGCCGTGTTTTGCATTGCAAAACACGGCCTTTCGCACGTTAAAAAGCGTCCTTTCGCAATGTGAAAGGACGCCTGTTGCAGTTCGTCCGCAGCCTTGACGGCTGCCGAGCGACTTTAACGGGCACGCAGCGGACGGCTTACAGCGATATGGTGGCCGTCTCCCACCGTGACTGCGGAATGTTGAAGCCCTCCTTGGCGGCCTTCGTGCGGATGCGCGCCATCTCGCGCTGCGCCTGGCGGAAGGCCTTTTTCTGCTGCGTGTAGTTCGACGGCGACATCGAGCCGGCCGTTCCGCTGTGCTCGCCGTTGACGGTGGCGCGCGCGCCGGTGTTGGTTATCGAGTTGTAATGCCGCTCGGCAAGGTTCTCCCATCGCTTGTACTGCGTCTGGTAACTGCCGCCGGAAGACACGCCGCCCGACTGCACAACGCCTGACGACGCGGCCGTAGAGCCATGCTTGATTTCCCTGACGGAATTGCGTATCTCCATAGTCTTTTCAACCAGCTGGCCCATTAGCTCAAGGAACGAGGGGTCAGCCTCATACACCACGCCCTGTGACAGATTGTATATATAGTCGCGGCGCGACTTTTTATTGGCTACCATGTCCTGCTTGCCTTGCTCTCCGGCAAGGGCGAAGGCCATGTCATACGCCTTGTATGCGTCGGTGTAATACTTGTTCCGCTCGCACCACTTGGCCAGCAACAGGTAGCCCTGGATTGACGTGGGGTTGTACTCCACGTAGTTCCTCATCGGCGTAATGTCCTTGCCGAACATCTCGTTTCCCTCGGCTTCCCTTAGCAGGTTTTCCTCAATGTCCACGTGGCCGTGCTTGGAGACGTGCCCCGTAAAGCCGTTGTTCCACACCTCGGCGTAGCCGTCGGCGTTGAACCCTGTGATGTAGTCGAAGCTGCACGGCACTATTTCGCCCCATCCGGCCGCCACAAGGCCGTACTTGCCGTCCTTCACCACGCGCACCACGCCGCCCTCAGGCTCGGCCACGTCGTCGTAAAGCGTCGCGGAGAGAGGTTTACCGTCAGCACCCGCCACACGCCACTGCGAGCCTTCCTGAACGGCCTTCAACGCTGCGTCGGGCACAAGGGCGGGCGCAGTCTTTGCGCTTTCGTACACCCCGTGCAGCCGCTCTGCAGCCGCAGCCATTTCTTCCCCGTGCGCCTTCGTAGCCGCTTTGACGGCCTTCTTTACCGCGCTGCTCCAGTTCTTGCTCCGCTTATTGCGGTCGCCGGTGTCGAGCTTCGCGCGCAGGTCTTCCGAACAAACGTTGTTCAGCAGGTCTATGACGTACCATCCGCCGTCCTTCTCGACCAGCGCAACGTGTACATACCCCTCGTCGCCTAACCTCTGGCAGAAGTGAGACGCCTTGGCGTACTGCGGCTCGATGACGTAGTTACCCATGGCGTCGGCATAGCCCCACTTGCCGCCGACGCAGACGGGAAGCACGAAGAAATAAGACAGGTCCTTGCCCTCGAACAGCACGTTCCTTGAAGACGACAC
>ERZ791741.3085-NODE-3085-length-10837-cov-4.105083_pt1 | contig 10837 bp, 8 predicted proteins | sample MGYA00510040_ERZ791741 | MGnify/ENA primary metagenome ERZ791741 (study PRJEB30046, sample SAMN00791960) | human gut metagenome | study: EMG produced TPA metagenomics assembly of the A metagenome-wide association study of gut microbiota in type 2... | reverse complement strand
GTCAAGCGGTTAAGACATCGCCCTTTCACGGCGGTAACACGGGTTCGATTCCCGTCGGGGTCATTTATCATTCGGACAACAGAAGTATTGTTGCGAAAAGAATGATAAAACTATGCATATTATTTTACTATGTGTAGTATATATATGAATAAGGCGCAGTAGCCAAGTGGTAAGGCGTGGGTCTGCAACACCCTGATTCACCGGTTCAAATCCGGTCTGCGCCTCTTGAGAGATCCCGAAAGACTAATGTTTTTCGGGATTCTTTTTTGCAAAAGGCGAGCGGCACAACTGTCTTGTCATTTGTAAACTCAAGTGTTATAATGAGCATCACGACAGAAACAAAGGCGTATGGATTTCATGCGGGAAAGGGTATACGAATGACGATTAGAGAAGAGATCGAACAGTTGAAGAAGGAAAAAAACGCGGTCATACTGGCGCATTATTATGTAAGACCGGAAGTTCAGGAAATTGCAGATTATATCGGCGATTCTTTTTACCTGAGCAAGGTGGCAGTAGAGTTGGAGGAGCAGACGATTGTGTTCTGCGGCGTTTCGTTTATGGGCGAAAGTGCGAAAGTGCTGAATCCTCAGAAGACGGTTCTTATGCCGGATGCAAAAGCGGACTGTGCGATGGCGCATATGGCAGATGAGGAGACGATCCGTGCGATGCGGAAGAAGTATGATGATCTTGCGGTTGTCTGCTATATTAATTCAACGGCAGAACTGAAAAGATTATCGGATGTATGCGTAACTTCGGCAAATGCGGTTCGGATTGTAAAGGCACTTCCTAACAAAAACATTTTCTTTATTCCGGATAGAAATCTGGCGCATTTTGTGGCGGAGCAGACGCCGGAGAAGAATTTTGTATACAACGAAGGATATTGTCCGATTCACGAGACGGTAAAAATAGAGGAATTAAAGCAGGCGAAAGCGGAGCATCCGGAAGCGGAAGTGCTGACGCATCCTGAATGTCCGAAGTCGCTTCTTGATCTTTCGGATTATATCGGAAGCACGTCCGGCATTATTGATCGTGTGGGAAAGAGCGACGCTGAGGAATTTATCATCTGCACGGAAAACGGTGTGAGATATGAGCTTGAAAAAAGATATCCGAATAAAAAGTTCTATTTTACAAAAACAGAACCGGTCTGTGAAGATATGAAAATGATCACTCTGGAAAAGATCGCTCATGTTTTGAGAACAGGTGAAAATGAAGTTCAGATGGACGAAGCTCTTCGTGCCGAATCAAAGAAACCGTTGGAAAAGATGCTTGATCTGGCAAAATAACAGGTGAAAATGAAAGATATAATTAAGGAATAGTAAGGTAAGATTAGGGGCGCTAAGGGAAGTGGATATGGAAAAAATAAAAGAAAAACAAGATCAGGTCGATGTGGTCATTGTCGGAACAGGAGTCGCAGGATTATTTGCGGCATTGAATCTGCCGCGTGATTTTAAAATTATGATGATTACCAAAGCGGATCTGGAGAGCAGCGATTCATTTTTGGCACAGGGCGGAATCTGCGTTTTGCGCGATGAAAGTGATTATGACAGTTATTTTGAAGATACGATGCGTGCGGGGCATTATGAGAACCGAAAAGAATCGGTCGATATTATGATCCGCAGTTCGCAGGAGATCATCAGGGAACTGATCGGGTACGGCGTTGAATTTGAACGCAGGACAGAGCATAGTGATGATGTCATCGGTGACAGTGATATTTCTCGTACATATGAGTATACAAGAGAAGGGGCGCATTCAAGTCCGAGGATTTTATTTCATGAGGATATTACAGGAAAAGAAATTACGGGAAAACTTTTGGCGCGGGTGAAAGAGCTTGACAATGTAGAGATTTTTGAATATACGACAATGACGGATATTATAGAGGAAGGCGGAGTATGCAGAGGCGTTGTCATGCAGGAACAAGACGGAACGAGCCGGGCAGTTCGCTCAGCGTATACGATCGTTGCAAGCGGCGGAATCGGAGGATTGTACCGTCATTCCACAAATTTTCCGCATTTGACGGGAGATGCTCTTGAAATTGCGAAAAAACACGGAATCAGACTGGAACATACCGATTATGTTCAGATTCATCCGACAACGCTTTATTCTAAGAAGCCGGGGCGGAGATTTCTGATTTCGGAATCAGTGCGGGGAGAAGGAGCTGTTCTGCTTGATAAAGAGGGAAATCGTTTTGTAAATGAATTGCTTCCGCGGGATGTCGTTACAAAAGCGATTCGCGAACAGATGGAAAAAGACGGAACAGATCATGTGTGGCTGTCTATGGAGAATATAGGAACAGAGTCGATATTGAGTCATTTTCCGAATATATACAGACGTTGTAAAGAAGAAGGGTACGATGTGACGAAAGAGCCGATTCCGGTTGTTCCGGCTCAGCATTATTTTATGGGAGGCATCTGGGTGGACAGCGATAGTCAGACTTCTATGGAACGGTTATTTGCGGCAGGAGAGACGAGCTGCAACGGAGTTCACGGAGCAAATCGTCTGGCAAGCAATTCTTTGCTGGAAAGCCTTGTGTTCGCAAAAAGGGCGGCGCAGAAGATCGGAAGAGAAAAAACGGATACCGCCGCAAAGCAGGCGGGAGAGAACGAAAAAAGGAGTGGAAACGTGAATAAAATTACAATGAAATTACAGGCCGATCATTTGATCATGGAGGCATTAAAAGAAGATATTTCAAGTGAAGATGTCAGTACAAACGCAGTGATGAAAGAAGCTGTTCCGGGAGAGGTTGACCTGATCTGTAAAGAGGACGGGATTATTGCGGGACTGGACGTATTTTCAAGGGTGTTTGAACTTTTAGATGAAAATACGAAAACAGAGCTTTACTGTAAGGACGGAGATGAGGTAAAATCAGGACAGCTTATGGGAAAGGTGAAGGGCGATATCAGAGTGCTTCTTTCCGGCGAGCGTGTGGCTCTTAATTATCTGCAAAGAATGAGCGGGATCGCAACATATACACATTCTGTGGCAAAACTTCTGGAAGGTACGAAAACGAAACTTTTAGATACGAGGAAAACGACGCCGAATATGCGTGTTTTTGAGAAGTATGCAGTTACGACAGGCGGCGGATATAATCACAGATATAATCTGTCGGACGGAGTTTTGCTGAAGGATAATCACATCGGAGCGGCAGGAGGAGTTGCACAGGCTGTAAAAATGGCGAAGGAATATGCGCCGTTTGTCCGCAAGATTGAGATTGAAGTGGAAACTCTCGACATGGTAAAAGAGGCTGTAGAGGCAGGCGCAGATATTATCATGCTTGATAATATGACGACAGAAGAAATGCAGGAAGCAATCAGAATCATTGACGGAAGAGCTGAAACGGAATGTTCGGGAAATGTAACGAAAGAGAATATTGCACGTCTGACAGGTCTTGGCGTTGATTATATTTCAAGCGGAGCTTTAACACATTCTTCTCCGATACTTGACATTTCGATGAAAAACCTGCATCCTGTTAAGGAGGATGTCAGATGACAGGCTCTGACAGAAGAAAACAGATTGTAGATCAGATCAGAAACAGCACGACGCCTGTTGCGGGGAAAGTTTTGGCGGCGGCATATGACGTAAGCCGTCAGGTGATCGTGCAGGACATAGCGCTTATACGGGCAGCCGGATATGATATCATCTCTACGAACAGGGGGTATATTATCAATGAGCCGGCAGCAGTAAGCCGTGTGTTCAAAGTGAAGCATACAGATGCGCAGGTTGAAGAAGAGCTGACAGAGATCATCGATCTGGGCGGGATCGTGCGCAATGTGATGGTCAACCACAGAGTTTACGGGCATATGGAAGCTGAGATCAACATTACATCCCGCAGAAAAGTGACGGAATTTATGGATGATATTCAGAACGGAAAGTCGAGTCCGCTGAAAAATATTACTTCGGATTATCATTACCATAAAGTAGAAGCTGACAGTGAAGAGACATTGGATCTGATTGAGGATATGTTGAGAAATAAGGGATTTCTTGTGGAGGATCGCGGTTAGATCATTGAAAGCGAATACGGGCAGAGGTTGGAAGATGAAAGAAATTTTTGAGTTGCTGAAACAAGTTTTAAACAGAGAATTTATCCGTGCGGTGCTCAGCAATCCGAGGACGAAGGACGGCGTCGTGAAAGCGAAAGTCCGTCCTCTTGAGAAAAACGGCGATTTCATGTTTCAGGTAGAAAAGTTTACGAAGACGCAGGCGTTTCATGAAAACATAAACTGCAAAGATGCAGCGGAAATACTGGCAGGTCATATGGAAAATTTCCGGCAGATGCAGATCGAGACTGTTCAGGCGGAATATACGGTTCTTGTGAGCAAGAAAGGAAAAATTTCGATCAAGCGGAAAAACCGAAAAAGCGCGGCGCCTCCGGCAGAGCTTTCACATGACAGGAAGAAACGCTATATATTAGAAGAAGGAACTTTTGTTCCGTTTTTAAATGATCTCGGAGTTATGACAGAAGAAGGGAAGATCGTTCGGACGAAAACGGATAAGTTTCGCCAGATCAACCGTTTTCTTGAATTTATAGAAGATATCCTTCCACAGCTTGACAAAGGACGTGAATTGACAATTCTCGACTTCGGCTGTGGAAAATCATACCTTACGTTTGCGATGTATTATTATTTGAAAGAACTGAAAGGGTTTGACATTCATGTGATCGGACTCGATCTGAAGGAAGATGTGATTCGCCGGTGTAGCGGACTTGCAAAAAAATATGGGTATGAGAAACTGCATTTTCTCGTAGGAGATATTGCGGATTATGAAGGAGTGAACGAGGTGGATGTCGTCGTGACGCTTCATGCATGTGATACGGCGACAGATTATGCGCTTGCAAAAGCGATCGGTTGGAATGCCAAAGTTATATTATCGGTTCCGTGCTGTCAGCACGAAGTGAACGGACAATTCGCGAAAGCGGATAAGACGCAGTGTTATGACGGATGTCTGGATCCGATCATGGATTACGGACTTTTGAGGGAGAGGTTTGCGGCGCTTGTGACGGACGGATTGAGAGCAAAATATTTAGAAGCTGCGGGATATGATACGCAGGTACTTGAGTTTATCGATATGGAGCACACTCCGAAAAATATTTTGCTTCGGGCGGTCAGAGCGGATGAGAAAAGAGTTACGAAAAAAGCGCGGGAACAGCGATTGAAAAATGTGAACGTTTTTTGCAGATAGAGCCGACGTTGGGGAGATTGTTGGCAGATAAAGGGGAGAATTACAAAGAATGAAGAAAAAAATAATGAAAGCAGGTATTTTGATCGTTGTTTTTTGTGCCGCGGTCATTATTTCAAGCCTTGTGATCAACAAAGATGTGTCGGATGAGGCCGCCGACATGGGGGCTGCATCTCTGCCTGAGATTTCTTTTTATGTCGGAGAAACAGAAGTGAATCCGCTTTTTGGTTATGTAAACAAGATGGAGATACCTGCTGTACGTGATACGATCACTCCGCTTAAAAGCGACGGTTCATTGACTGTAAAAGTAGAAAAATACGGAAATAAGATCGATAAACTTAAATATGAGGTATATTCGCTTGACGGAACGAAGAAACATGCAGAAGGCAAAGCGGATATAGTGAAAGAAACTTCGCAGGCAGAACTGGACTTGAAAGGGATCTTGTCATCGGAAGAGCCGGAGGCTGTTTTGAAAGTGACGCTTGATACGCCGCTGTCTCAAAACGGAAAGACGGCGGGATATTATACCCGCATTGTACGCCCGAAAGAAGTCACGACTGATCAGTGCCTTGCATTTGCAAAAGATTTTCATACAAAAGCGTTGAATAAAGAAGCGACAGAGGAACTTACGGCATATTTAGAGCCGGATGAAAAGAGCGATAATACGACATATCAAACGGTAAATATTCATTCAGATATTACGCATATACAATGGGGAGATATGAAGCCCTCCGTGATCGGAGATGTGGAGTGGGATATAAAAGAAAGTAATACGGTATATACTTCTATACTCGCAAAATATAAAGTTTCCTGTACGGACGAAGAGGGAGCGGAAAGCATCTATAACGTGAAAGAGTTTTTCCGGGTGAGATTTCTCGTAGATACGATCTATTTGCTCGACTATAACCGGAATATGGAACAAGTATTTGACGGAAGAGAAAGTGATTTTGATGAAAACGGAATCATACTTGGCATTATTCCGAAGGATATTTCCTATGAGATCAATAAAGACCAGACTTCCGCCGCGTTTGTGCAGGCCGGTGAATTATGGCTGTATGAGTCGAAAAAAGGAAATCTGACAAAAGTATTTTCCATGCCAGATCAGGAAGGCAGAGATACGCGGGGAGAGAATGATCAGCATGCGGTGCGTGTGATCGGCATTGATAATAAAAATAATATTACGTTTGCCGTTTACGGGTATATGGCGCGCGGCAGCCACGAAGGCGAGGTCGGCGTCGGCATTTATTATTATGATGCGGCTGAAAATAAGATTGAGGAAAAGGCATTTATTACAAGTACGAAATCGTTTGCCATCGCAGAAGATGAGCTTGGTAAGATGGTATATTATAATCAGAGTACTTCCCTTTTGCACGTTCTTGCAGACGGAACTTTATATCGGATCGATCTGAAGAAAGATGAGAAGAAAGTGCTTGCGGAGAATCTTACTGACGAACGGTATGCCGTTTCAGATGACGGTCATCTTATGGTGTATCAGACCGGAGGGAAAACAGATAAGTCCGCGACGCTTCATATAATGAACTTAAAGAGCGGAGAGGATTATACGATCAAAGCGGAAGATGGGGAAAACCTGCGCCCTCTTGGGTTTATCAACGGAGATTTTATATATGGAAAGGTAAATCCTGCCGATACAGGGATCACGGTATCAGGCGAAGAGATCACACCGATGTACGAAGTGCAGATCAGAAACTCTAAGAATAAAGAAGCTGCGCAGTATAATTTCACAGAACAAAGTATTTATACGACGGATGTGCTCATCGACGGGAATCTGCTGACTTTTAACCGCGTTATAAAAGACGGAGAAACATATAATTCCACAAAGCAGGAATATGTTACGAACAATGAGGAACGTAAAGAGTCGAAGATTGTTTTTGAAACATATGTATCGGAAAACACAGGAAAACAGATGCGTTTTACATTTGCGGACGGAGTGAAAAAGAAACAAAAACAGAATGAAAAACCGATATATCAGCCGGGCAAAAAAACGCTGACGATTGAGCTGAAAGGGAAAGAGAAAGAAGAAAAATATTATGTTTACGGCATGGGAGAACTGGCGGCTGTCTATAACAAAGCAGGGTATGCGGTTCAAAAGGCAGAGCAGGTTTCGGGAGTTGTAATTTCTTCCGAGCAAAAATATGTATGGGAGAAAGGAAACCGGGATCTTGTTTATTCAACAGAAGCAGGTAAGTTTCAATGTGAAGAAGGAGAAAGTTCTCTTGATGCGTGTGAGCGTTATATGGAACAGTATCATGCACAGCGGCTTGATCTGACAGGCTGTTCTCTCGATCAGATGTTATATGTGATCAATCGCGGGTGTCCGATGATCGCGATATTGGAATCGGCACATGCGGTGCTTTTGACAGGATATACGATGACGGATATCACATATGTAGATCCGAGTACAGGAGAATCATATACAGTCGGCATGAGCGAAATGGAAAATATGACAGAAGCAGGCGGAAACACATTTATCGGATACATCAGATGATAAAAGGAGAACTTTCCTCAGGAAGTTGATTGGCGCGGCACATACCGGAAAGGTAAATATAAGTGATAAAAAATATCCGTGGGATGCGAAAAACGTATCTCACGGATATTTTTTGTATCGTATGTTAGCAGCGCTTCAGATGTTTGGCCGCAATAAGCGCGGAGTGCGTTTTGCGAATGAGTTTTGCGAATGACGCAAGCTGAACTGCCGCATGCTTTAGAATATTTTATGATATGGAAGGTTTAAATAAAACCCCTTTATATTTATTCAGTGCTGTGTACAGTATCATTCCGAGAACTCCGCAGGAGATCACTTCCCCCAGACCTACTGTCAGCATCATAAACGGGATCGGAAGAGGAACTGCATAACCGTATTTTAAAATAAACGGAACGATGAGCGCGTTTGCGATGATCGGAGGAACCGGCGCTAAATATTTGCTTTTATTGCGAAGCTGCCATGTAAATAAAGCTCCGATCAATGTGGCGATGCTTCCGAAAATAATATCCGGCAAGATTGCTCCGCCTAATATGTTGCTGATAAGACATCCTAAAAATACTCCGGGAATTCCCGCAGGTGTGATTGCGGGCAGAATTGTCAGCGCTTCCGAAAAGCGGATCTGCACTTCTCCGAATGCAAAAGATGCGCCGAGCATAGTCAGTACGACGTAGATTGCGGCGATCATCGCCGCCTGTGCCATGAAAAGCACTTTGCTTTGTTGAGTTGTTTTCATTTTTCAATTCTCCTTTAGTTTTGTTTTACGTGTGGAAGGTCACGAACACACGATTTAAAGTTGGCTTAAAATCAAGGCTTTTGAGGGGTTGCGGGCATCTCTTGGTACTGAAATGGTACTATTTTAATGTAAAGTATTCAAGAGGTCTGCAATCTCTTTTTGTTTGTTTGGGTATAAATGTCCATAAGTTCCAAGAGTAATCTTTATATCATCGTGCCCGAGTCGGTCAGCGATCGCAAGCGGAGAGACGCCCTTTTCGATCAGTAAAGCCGCGTGAGAGTGGCGAAGATCATGAATTCTGATGCGTGGCACTCCGGCAATCTCTGAAAATTTTTTCATCGGGTAGTATAAAGATTGCTTTGAGATTTCAAACAGCCTTGTTTCACCGTTACAATCATATATCATAGACATATAATTTTCAAGTTCTTTCACAAGGAAGTCGGGAAGTGTAATGTCTCGGATTCCTTTCTGCGTCTTTGGCGGTGTTATGACGTCTTGCCGTTCCATCCGTTGCAATGATTTGGTTATGTGCATAATGTGAGCGTCTACGTCAATATCTCCGGCTGTGAGGGCGAATAGTTCCCCTATGCGGATACCGCAATAGTAAAGCACTTGGAATGCCGTTCGTGTTATTGGCTGCTTAATATGAGCGATGAAAGCGCAATACTGCTCATACGTCCAAAAGTTCAGTGATTTATTGCATGCTTTCCCGATCTTCTCCACACCGTCAAAAGGATTTTCCTGAAGTCCGCAACGTTTCGCGCCGTATTTGTATATCGTACGGAACATAGTATCTATTTTATGGATGTATACGTCCGACAGATCAGCGGCCAGTAATCCGTTTTGCCATAGCACAAGCATTTTCTCTGTGATCGCTGACAGGGGTACATTGTCGAATGTAGGTAATATATGCTTAAGAGCGTTGTTATACCCCCTGATCGTTGTTTTTCGCCTTCTAGGTGTATTTTCGGCGATGAAGTCAGCCGCAATACTGCCGAATGTGGTCGTTGAATCGTATTGTAGGGAGCTTAAAAAATTATACTCCCATTCTTTCGCGTCTTTCTGACGTGCAAAACCTCTCTTTTTCTTTTGTTTCTTGTTTCCTATATAGTCCGTATAATAGCACTTCACGAACCAAGTTCCTGTTTTTTCGTCTTTGTATGTTGGCATATATGATCTTCCTTTCATTTTCTGCCTGCCAGCGTGTGAAAATGATCGAAGATAATTGACATATTTTATTGAATTGACTATAATATACTTAACAAGGGAGCCGATAGCTAGTGCACACCTAGCTGCCGGCAAATAAGTGTTATAAAAAATAGCGCTCAGTTTACCAGACAGGGGCGCTATTTTTTGTGTCTAAAAATCGTAACAACAAGGGTTATGACTGCACAAAGCATAATTACAAACGTGAACAAGTCAGAGTATGTAACCATAGCACCAACCTCCTTTCTTATTGTCCGGCGGTTGGCATAGCACCTCAACGGCTCCCTAGGTAAGTATATTATTGTCAATGTACGGCTTCGCTCATTTTTGAGCAGATTGCACTGCACGATTTTGTGCAATGGCTATTCGGCTTCTCACAATTCTGGGAAAACTCATTTACCGGCGTACTTTAAGGTACGGTGGTTATTTTGTATACTTTTCTAAATGGGTAAGTTCTTCTACTCTTTTTGCTGCCTCTTTCTTTCCGGCTTCATTTAGTTTTTTACAATTTTCCAATACAATCCGTTCTTCTTCTGTGTCTGGTACAAGATGAGTCAGACCATATTCCGAGAGTTTGTTCTGACAGTTCTCCCGCGTCAAAAAATTCTACACGGAAAAGCATCTTAAATACATTTTCTCTTAACTCTCTTCTTGTCATCTTCTCTCCTCGCTTAAAAATAAAGGATGTCTTTCGTTCAGACATCCTTTATTATACCATATTCTGTTTCGAATACAAAGATTTAATTGTCAGTTCCCATATCAACACTTGCAATACGGACATTGACAACAGCGACTGTCAGGCCTGTCATATTCTCAATGGCAGCCTTTACTTTATCCTGTACCTTGGCAGAGACTTCCGGAATGCTGTAACCATATGCAATGTTGATGGCAACATCAACCTTTACTTCGTTGTCCATAATTTCAATCATGATTCCCTTAGAAAGGTTCTTCATGCCGAGCTTGCTGACAATTTCGTTTGTGATGTTTCCCGCCATGGAACTGACGCCATCTACTTCTGTTGCTGCAAGTCCTGCAATGATCGCAACGACTTCATCTGCGATACGGACATCCCCGACAGGATCTGATTTTATCTGAACTGTTTTTCTGCTATCAGCCATAATACAATTGCCTCCTCAGTATTTTATCTTTGCTTATTATAACAGACTCTGTATTATTTGGAAAGCATAAAATTATACAACCTGCCCCTTGGATACATATACCTG
>ERZ791741.3079-NODE-3079-length-10852-cov-2.969529_pt1 | contig 10852 bp, 15 predicted proteins | sample MGYA00510040_ERZ791741 | MGnify/ENA primary metagenome ERZ791741 (study PRJEB30046, sample SAMN00791960) | human gut metagenome | study: EMG produced TPA metagenomics assembly of the A metagenome-wide association study of gut microbiota in type 2... | reverse complement strand
TTTATCCTCCGAAGGATTCCACTTTCAAAGCCGAGGACAATATCATTATCGGTAACGTTGCACTTTACGGCGCAACAAGCGGTAAGGCGTTCATCGACGGTGTTGCAGGCGAGCGTTTCTGCGTAAGAAACTCAGGCGCAGTGGCAGTTGTCGAGGGCGTTGGCGACCACGGCTGTGAGTATATGACAGGCGGCTGTGTGGTAGTTATCGGCAAGACGGGCAAAAACTTTGCGGCAGGTATGTCAGGCGGTGTAGCTTACGTTCTTGACGAGGACAGACACCTTTACACAAGACTCAACAAGGAAATGGTACTTTTCTCTGAGGTCAAGGAGAAGTACGATATCATTCAGCTCAAAGACCTTATCCAGCAGCACGTTGACGCAACAGGCTCTGAAAAGGGCAAGCGTATTCTTGATGACTTTGAGGAATATCTGCCTAAGTTTAAGAAGATAATCCCTCACGATTACAAGAAGATGATGTCTGCTATAGCTTCAATGGAAGAAAAGGGTATGAGTAGCGATCAGGCGCAGATAGAAGCATTCTATCAGATCATCAACGGCAAGCAGTAAGCCTGCGCACATGAGATATTGTACTTTTAAAATCGAAAGGAGGATATACTTGCTGTGAAAGCAAGTATAGTTGAGATATGGGAAAGCCAACTGGTTTTATGGACTATAAGCGTGAGGACGCAGCAGCGTTCTCCGTTGAGGAACGTATAAAGAATTTTAATGAATTTCACACTCCTCTTTCAAAGAAGGAGCAGCAAAAGCAGGGAGCAAGATGTATGGACTGCGGTGTGCCGTTCTGTCAGGCAGGAATGAAGATAGGCAACGCATTTTCAGGCTGTCCGCTTAACAATCTTATCCCTGAATGGAACGACCTTATATACAAGGGCAACTGGGAGCAGGCATATTACAGACTTCATATGACGAACAATTTTCCTGAGTTCACATCAAGAGTTTGTCCTGCACTTTGCGAAAAAGCCTGCACCTGCGGAGCTAATGGCGACGCTGTTACCACAAAGGCTAACGAATACGGCATTATTGAAAATGCTTATGCCTGCGGATATGCTTCAGCAAGAGTTCCAAAGGTAAGAACAGGAAAGACTATCGCTGTTATAGGCTCAGGCCCATCAGGTCTTGCTGCCGCTGACCAGCTCAATCAGAGAGGTCACAGTGTAACAGTTTTCGAGCGTGAGGACAGAGTGGGCGGTCTGCTTATGTACGGCATACCGAACATGAAGCTTGAAAAGCAGATAATCGAGCGCAAGATAAATATAATGAAAGAAGAAGGCATCGAGTTTCGCACAGACGTTAATGTTGGCAAGGATATCACAGCGGCTGAGCTTCTCAAGGACTTCGACAGAGTAATACTTTGTTGTGGTGCTTCAAATCCTAGAGATATCAAAGCCGAGGGCAGAGATGCAAAGGGTATCTATTTTGCAGTGGATTTTCTGAAATCCACAACTAAGGCGCTGCTGAACGGCGGTCTTACGGATAAAAACCACATTTCCGCAAAGGGCAAGAACGTCATGGTAATAGGCGGCGGAGATACAGGAAATGACTGCGTTGGTACAAGCGTAAGACATGGCGCAAAGAGCGTTTTGCAGCTTGAAATGATGCCAAAGCTTCCTGACACGAGAGCTGAGAACAACCCATGGCCGCAGTGGCCAATGGTCTGCAAGACAGATTACGGTCAGGAGGAAGCCATCGGTGTGTTCGGTCATGACCCGAGAGTTTATCAGACAACTGTCAAGGAGTTTCTCAAAGACAAAAAGGGCAATCTTAAGGGCGCAGTGCTTGTAAAACTCTCCCCGGAGAAAGACCCTAAGTCAGGCAGAACGATAATGAAGCCTGTTGAGGGCAGCGAATACAAGGTAGAAACCGAGCTTGTTCTTATTGCGGCAGGCTTTCTGGGATCTGAAAGCTATCTCACAAAGGCTTTTGGCGTTGAGGTAGACGGCAGAACGAATATCGCAACAGCCGACGGCACACATCAGACAAACGTAAAGAACGTCTTTGCCGCAGGCGACGTGCGCAGAGGACAGTCACTTGTAGTATGGGCTATCAGAGAGGGCAGAGATGTTGCCCGTGAGGTGGATAAGAGCCTTATGGAGTATACAAATCTGTAATACGAGATAAAAATATAACACCGTCCGAGGAGTTCGGGCGGTGTTTTTTGTGTGTAGGGTATTGTGGCAGGGGAAAAAGCGGGACGTCGGATTTCTGTGAAACAGAAATTGCGTCGCTCCTCTACATAAATATGCAAAAAAACGTGACAAGCAATGCCCGTCACGGCGAGTATTCAAAGCTATTGTTTTTGATTTGCTTTTTGAGCGGCAATAAAAAACCGCCCTACATTTTGTAAGGCGGAATATGGTACAGGTGCAAGCACCTGTGGAGCTGCTAACCAGGCTTGAACCGGTGACCTCGTCCTTACCAACCAATCAAGAAATGCCGTAAAATCGGCGCTTATCGGTGAAATGTTCCACTAATGTTCCACTGGCTTTCTTAACTTTGACATTTCTTCCGCTAGTGCTTTTGCGTCCTGCCCTGAGTGATTGTATATATCTGCCGTTGTTTCATACTTGGCATGACCGATGATACGTTGTAATTTTTCGGGCTGCATACCGCAATCTGCTGAGAGGGTGGCGAAAGTGTGACGGCAACAATGTGGCGTTATCTCTGTGTCATATTTCTTTGTCGTTTTGCCGCTTTTTAGCTCTGTAACTGTCGGCTCAGGTATCACACCGCATTCGGCAAGTGCAGGGTAAAAATTGCGTTTTCTGAAATTGTTTACATCTCCATTCAGCAAAAAATCTGTCTTGCTTTCATTGTACCAATCTTGTACAAACGTCTTTATTTCGGGTATCTGTGACGGAAACGGCACAAGTCTGTCCTTGCCCGCTTCGGTCTTGATGCCGCCGATCATGTAGTTCTCGGCAAGGTGGACATTCTTTTTAAGTATCGTGAACACCTCACCGATACGAAAGCCTGTGTAGATCATAAACAAAATGACTTGGACAGATCTATCCGAAGAGTGTTTCCACAGCTTTTCAAGCTCTTCCGCTGTAAAAATTCTTTTCTCTTTCTTAACCTCTTTTGGAAGTGTTATGTATTCAGCATAGTTTTTGTCTATGATGTCATTTTGGGCGGCATACTTGCAGAGCTGTGAGCATAGCTGCTTGATTTTTGCGCATTGCGAACGGCTGAAACGTTTGGCACATTCGGTTATGCACCTCTGATAATCTGCTGTTTTAAGCTCTGACATTTTCCTGCCTGCGATACTATCAAGGTATCTCCATGCGGTCTTGTAGCCCTGCTCACCGCTCTTTGTAAGGCTTTCAAAATGCTCGGAACTCCAATTCTCATACGCTTGTGCAAGAGTTAGGCTGGAATGATCTATGTGCGTAGAGTTGAAGTAACTATCAAGGGCGGCTTGTGTCTCTGCTGCCGTTTTGAAGCAGCCGATGTACTTTTCACCTGTGCCGGACGTTGTTCGAGGGCTGAAAACCACATATGGGCGGTTTTTGTATTCAGGCTTGTATCTTATCGTGCCTGTTCCTCTTGCTCTGCGACGTGTTTTTCTTTTGGTAGTTTCCTGCTTCTTGCCACAGTAGTTGCAATAAATAGAGCCGTCAGGAATTTCCTTACGGCATTTTTTACATAGCATATATTCCTCCTATTCTTGACACTCCTAAAAAAGTGTGCTACAATAAAAGGGCAGAATAAGCCCTTTCGTGGTTGTTGGGTTTTGTTCATTCTGAGCTGATATTGGTAGTATCTGCTCTGCTCGCCTCTGAGTGTTGGTAGCACTTGGGGGCGTTTTTTTTGTTATGATTTTATTCTGTATTTTCTTGGTGTACGAACAATGATAGTTATCATATCATTCTCGTTTTGCACTATATCAATTACTTTCGCTTTAGTTATTTTGGAAATTGCTTTCTTCTTTGCCTTTACATTCTCGATGTCATCTGCAAATTTTAATTTAAGGGTAAATGACAGTGTTTTGGTATCTGTATTTATATTTTCTATCCTTGAATAAATTCCACACTTTTCGAGATAAGCAACTAGCATTGTAGATGAGTTGGTCAAATAAGATCTGAATAAATTAAGCTTATCATCAAATGACTTTTCTGTTCTATTAACCATATGTGAAAGCGTATCTCTATCCAACAGCTCTATATCATTCACCTGTGCAAGCTGTTTGGCAGGCTCGGTAAAATACTGATTTGTCATAACGGCACCCTTGTCACATTGGTAGTTCGCAAGTCCGCCGACAACTTCTTGTATAGGTGTGTTGTCAAGTTTGTGGTTGTATCTTTTACATTGTATCGCATATCTGACCTTGTCTTTCTCTGCAATGATATCAACGCCAAAGTCACCGGAGCCTCTTGTCACCTTAACGTGTTTGTAGCCGTTGGCTTTCAGAATATCAGCACAGGCATATTCAAATTGGTGTCCGTCCATTTTATCAAGCTGTTTCAAAGTATACTTCCTGTGAAACTTGCGGTAAATGGTGCAGACCATGCTCAGAAATACCACAACTGCGATCACGATAGCAACTATCATAAGATTATGTTTAGCTTGCTCAGATATGTGAGTTCTTATAAGGTCTATGATAAGTGCGATTATGCAAGCAAATATCAGATAGCCAAATATAGTGGCGATACAGCCTAGCTCTGATTTGCGTTTCTTTTTACCCATATACGTTTCTCCTAATTGATATTTGAAGTATCAGCAGGAAGTTATCCTCTTGGACTTAATCTGGAAGTTTTGCTATACCAATAACTCTGCCAATACAAACTATTTCGCCGTTTTCAGGAAGAATGTCTGGATAATCTGGATTATGTGAAATAAGGCGATTACTACCTTTTTCTTTTATGTAACCCGCACCATTCTGACGGAACAATCCAATTTCACCAACAGGAACATCAGAATCGGTGGCTATATATACAATACTGCCGTCACTAATCGTAGGCTCCATGCTGTGTCCATCAACTTCAACTGCAAAATCCGCTTCATGGGCTTCTGGGGTATCTATTACTTCAATTTCTCTCCATACATCTGAATTGCTCAAATCATATCCACAGCCTGCCGAAGCTTTATTCACGTTAAAGCGCTTGAATGTGATTGTTTTAGACTTGTTTCTATTTGTTTCTGTGCAACGTTTATACTCTATATCTAGTATACTTTCCACAGCCTTTTTACCATGTTCGTCAAGAGCATGGTATTTTTTTGTGATTTCTTTTATTACCATGTCTAGTAGCGAAGTAGGCATTGATTCCATTCCTAGATTTGCAGGTTTAAACTGAGTACATGATTCATCAGTGTAAACTGCATAAGTATTTCCTTTGTATGAATCAATAATCAGGTAAAAAGTGTGATCGTCTTCACAGTGAAATTCAATAGCTATTCCGTCACTTTTATAAGTGCCAAAGTCCACAGGTTTTATTCCTATAAAATGCGTACAGTCATAACCGCATACAGGACATTCGATAATATATTCATCATCCAACTCATGTGGTATAAAATTAAGTTTTAAGTCTTCACTTTTCAAGTAATATTCTGGAACATTTAGAAAATCTGCAATTTGAGAAATGTATTTCAGATATGATTGATTTTTACCTGATTTCCATTGTGAGAAAGTACTTTTATCTAAGCCTAAATAATCTGTAAGTTGTTTTTGCGTGATTTTTTTATAGTTCATCAAATCACAAATCTTGTCTATAATTGACATAACATCAACCTCACTTTTGTACAAAATGACAAAGTTGAGAAAATATCAAATAAAACCATTGACAATTGAATTTATATCAACTATACTAATCTTAGTTGATATAAATTCAACGATAAAAAGTAACAGCGTTGATAATGTCGGTGGTTTATAATATTTAAACTTTGTTTTCTATATAGTATCATATTTCATCAACTTTGTCAACCCAATTTTATTATGATTGTAGGAGGTGACAAATTATGTTTGATGATTTTAAGCAAAAAGTCAAAATGATTGCGAAATCAAAGTGCTTAACGTATGCTCAAATAGCTGAGAAATCGGGTGTAAAGGAAAGTACAATTAAAGCGTTTATGTGCGGCGCAACTGATAGCAGAAAAAATAGCAGATGTCTTGGAAGTAAAAATTGTTTATTGCAATGGTGATTATAGTATCACCGCAGAGAAAGGACAGATGATTAATGAATGAACTAATTAAAATCAGCTATGAAAACGCAGAACACCCAACAGTATCGGGTAGGGAACTTCACAAGGCTTTGGAAGTAGAAACCAGATATAATGATTGGTTCAAAAGAATGTGTGAATACGGTTTTTCGGATAATGAGGACTTTTACTCAATTTTGAGTAAAACATCAGAAGGCGGCAGACCGAGTACCGATCACCAACTTACAATCCCAATGGCAAAAGAGATCTGTATGTTGCAGAGAAGTGAAAAAGGAAAGCAGTTCCGCCAGTACTTCATAAGAGTTGAAGAAGCTTGGAACAGTCCCGAAATGATTATGAAAAGGGCTTTGGAAATTGCTAACGAAAAGGTGAAAGTTCTGCAAGTAAGTGTTTCACAGCTTACTGTTGATAAACAGATAATGCAACCGAAAGCTGATTACTTTGATGAACTCGTGGACAGAAATCTGTTAACGGGAATAAGAGAAACAGCTAAGGAACTTAAAGTCAAGCAAAATACTTTTGTGAATTTCCTGCTTGATAAAAAGTATCTTTACAGAGATAAAAAGGGCAAGCTTATGCCATATGCAAAGCCAATGGAGAACGGCTTGTTTGAAATCAAGGAGTTTTCTAATGAGAAAACAGGTTTTTCAAGCACGCAGGTGTTTATTACACCTAAAGGAAAAGAAACGTTTAGGCTGTTATTGCTTTAATGTCACTTGCGGAGATGTTCGACTGTTCGGTTGACTATCTTCTCGGCAAGACAAGAAACCCGACGCCATATCCTAAGGCGTGAGGGGGCAGGTGATTAAAGAGGGGTGAGAGAAACGTGGAAAAGAAAATTACTGCTACTCCAAGAGGGTGTGACAGTGCCAGGATTGAACAGGTGATCGTAACAAGAGCCTTGAAAGGTGCAGGAACAGAAAATGACCCCTGTAGAGAGGTCATTCAGTATTGGACTCTTGACGGAAAATTGCTCTGCGAAAAGGATTAATCAAGCTTTTAAAAGGAGGTACAAGAATGAAACTGTACAAGGTAACGACGATAAGTGACTTTAATGTCAGAGAGGTGTTCACAGTTCATGCAGATAGCAAGCGTGAAGCTATCATGAAGGCATATGACACGAACATGGACGGAAATATCGTTGCAATCGAGGAGGTGGACTAAATGCTCAGAGTGATATCATCGGTAGAAGCGGTGGAACGGCTGAAAGCCGCAGGCTTCAACACCAACGTGAACAGGCTGAACGCAGGACTCAGACAGGGCGTGTATCCTTTCGGCTGTGCCATTAAGCTTAACGAGTATGTGTATGAGATATACTCAACGCTGCTTGACAAGTGGATAGCAGAGAGATCAGAAAGGACGTGAGAAAATGATAGCCGTACTAGAGATAATCAGATGTGCCGCAGCGGTAGCGCTCGTTGTGGTGCTTGCAATGTATGTAGCATACAGGTGGTATGTAAGCGTAAAAGAAAATGCCTACGAGGAAGCTGAGGAGAGCATTAAGCGTGCAGTGAGAGAAGCAGGCAGACCCATAGTCAAGATCGAGATACAGACGAAAGGAAAGTGGTAAAATGTTGTTCATAGTGGGTATCATAGCGGCGGCTATAGTGGTGCTGTCGGCACTGTATGGCGTCGTAGCGTTGATGATAGAATACAGACACTGGGAAAATGAATTTGAGGAGGAGGATAACGATGATAACGAAAGAGGAGTTTGAAAAGGCGGTGGAGTGCTGTACAGGATTTACTGTTAGTTGCGAAAATTGTCCGCTAAGCGAAAAAGATTTTAAGTGTGGTGTGTATTTGGCAGAGTACCTAAAAGAAAACGAGCCTGCACCTGCGGCAACAGGCACAAGCTCGGAGGTGGTATCAAAAGATACCGATAACATACAAATTGATGATAGCACAAAAGAACAGATTTGTCAAGCATATGATACCGCAGACAAAGCCTGTACAGATATACTCGATATCTACGAAGGAATGCCGGCATGTGAGCGTAGAGCTTTTGATATCGGAGAAGTGTACGGAAAAATATGCAGCACAAGGGATAAGCTTGAAAATATGATAGGAGAGAACTAAAATGTCAGTAAAAATAAACTCGCTTGAATTTGAGAACGTAAAGAAAATAAAAGCCGTACAGCTTGAGCCTGCAAAGAATGGGCTTACTGTTATCGGCGGTAAGAACAGGCAGGGCAAGACCTCTGTCCTTGACGCTATCGCTTGGGCGCTTGGCGGTGACAAGTATAAGCCGTCCTCTCCTCAGCGTGAGGGGTCTGTTGTCGAGCCGCATTTGAAGATCACCCTCGATAATGGTATCGTGGTGGAGCGTTCGGGCAAGAACAGCTCTCTCAAAGTCACCGACAGCACAGGCAAAAAAGGCGGTCAACAGCTTTTGAACAGCTTCGTTGAGCAGTTCGCACTTGACCTGCCTAAGTTCATAAATCAGTCAAGCAAGGAAAAAGCTTCAACTCTGCTGAAAATAATCGGCGTGGGCGATACGCTCTATCAGTTGGAGCATAAGGAGCATTCCCTCTATGACCAGCGTACTGCTATCGGCAGGATAGCTGACCAGAAGTTTAAGTTCGCAAAGGAAATGCCTGTGTACGCAAACGTCCCTGTCGAGCCTGTTTCGGCTTCGGAGCTTATCAGACAGTAGCAGGAAATACTTGCTCGCAACGGTGAAAATCAGCGTAAGCGTGACCAGAAAGAATACTACGAAAAGCAGTTGGAGCTTGCTAAATCCGCCTATGAACGTGCAAAAGCAAGCTATGAGGCGGCAGTGAACAACTTCAAGCTTGCAAGCCTTGACGCAGAAAACCTCTTGGACGAAAGCACAGCGGAGCTTGAAAAGAATATCTCGGATATCGAGGAGCTGAACAAGAAGATAAGAGCAAACCTCGACAGAGAGAAAGCTGAGATAGATGCTGAGGACTACCGCTCACAGTATACATATCTTACTGAGCAGATAGAGGGCGTAAGGCAGGCTAAAACTGACCTGCTGGGCAGTGCCGACCTGCCCCTTGAGGGTCTTTCCGTTGAGGACGGAGAGCTGCTGTATAATGGGCATAAGTGGGACAGTATAAGCGGTGCTGAACAGCTTATCGTCGCTACCTCTATCGTAAGAAAACTCAATCCTGACTGCGGTTTTGTCCTGCTGGACAAGCTTGAACAAATGGATACCGACACCCTTGAAGACTTCGGCAAGTGGCTTGAAGCACAGGGCTTGCAGGCGATAGCCACAAGAGTTTCCACAGGTGACGAGTGCAGTATCATTATTGAGGACGGCAGGTCAATGGACAATGATAAGGAAGAAAACACAGAAACGAAAACTTGGAAAGCAGGTGCATTTTAATGTATGAGATAACATCAGGAGTTGTAAGCTCCGCACAGAAAGTCGTGATATATGGTCCTGAGGGCATAGGCAAATCCACTTTTGCGGCTCAGTTCCCCGACCCTGTATTTATTGATACTGAGGGCAGTACGAAGAAGCTGAACATCAGACGTTTCCCTAAGCCGTCAAGCTGGGAAATGCTCAAAAACGAGGTAAAGGAAGCTATGAACGGCAGGCTCTGCAAGACCCTTGTCATTGATACATTTGATTGGGCTGAACAGCTTTGCATTGAAACGATCTGCTCGGCACATCAGAAGAAAGGCATTGAAGATTTCGGCTACGGCAACGGCTATGTTTACGAAAAAGAGGAGATAGGCAAGTTTCTTAATCTCTTGCAGGAGGTAGTTGACAGCGGTATCAACGTTGTGCTTACGGCTCACGCTCAGATGAGAAAGTTTGAACAGCCTGACGAGCTGGGCGCTTATGACCGCTGGGAGCTGAAGCTCGGCAAGAAAACGTCTTCTCAGATATCGCCTCTTGTGAAAGAATGGGCAGATATGGTGCTGTTTGCAAACTACAAAACATATGCAGTAGCTGTGGATAAGGACGGCAAGAAGTTCAAGGCTCAGGGCGGTGACCGTGTTATGTACACCACACATCACCCTTGCTGGGACGCTAAAAATCGTGACGGACTTCCGTCTGAAATGCCTTTTGAGTATAGTGGCATAGCTCACCTGTTTGCGTATACACAGCCTGCTGAAATGCCTAAGCCTGTGCCGATGCCAAGACGTGTGCAGGAGCAGCTTGCACAGCCGAAAGCAGCACCGCAGCCACCTCATAAGACATCAAACGCAGTGACATTGCAGCAGGCTCAGCCGACAGCTGCACCAAAGGCAGAAGAACCCCTTACAGATCTCAGCGGCTTTGAGGACGTTGCACCACCACCTATCGTTATCCCTGATGGCATACCGAAAGCACTTGCAGACCTTATGAGAGCCAACAACGTAAGCGAATCGGATATACGTCTTGTGGTATCTCAGAGAAACTATTTCCCTTATGATACTCCTATCACAAACTATCCTGACGACTTCGTGCAGGGCTGTCTGATAGGCGCTTGGGAGCAAATGCTGCCGCTTATTAGAGAAAATCAGAAAGTACCATTTTAAAAGGAGGACAACACTATGGATAATTTTATGGAATACGGCTGGGAAGATGAGATAGTCAACGAGGGTGGGGACTTTGTCCTGCTCCCTGAGGGGGACTATGACTTCACCGTTGCAAAGTACGAACGTGCAAGACACGAGGCTGGTTCACCCCAGATAATCGGGCCAGTCTGGTAATCCACAAC
>ERZ791741.3064-NODE-3064-length-10895-cov-32.844373_pt1 | contig 10895 bp, 8 predicted proteins | sample MGYA00510040_ERZ791741 | MGnify/ENA primary metagenome ERZ791741 (study PRJEB30046, sample SAMN00791960) | human gut metagenome | study: EMG produced TPA metagenomics assembly of the A metagenome-wide association study of gut microbiota in type 2... | reverse complement strand
CACCCTTGACGCGCCACACTTCCTCGGCCATGCGTGCAAGTTTCTCCTTGCCGTATGGCAGCATGCGGCGGTAAAGGGCAGGGTGGATTACGGCCAAGCCGCAGCCGTGGTTGCAGTCGGTGTACGCTCCTATGGCATGCTCAAGCATGTGACACTGGAAGTCGGTCTGTTTGCCGAGCTTGAGAAGGCTGTTCTCCGCCATCGCCGACGCCCACATAAGCTCTCCACGGACAAAGTCGTTAGACGGGTCGGCGATTAGCGCACGCAGGTTCTTAATCACATTACGCATTACGGCCTCGTTGATTTCGTCGGATAAGTTCGTCTCCAGCGGCTTTCCCATATACGTTTCCATGCAGTGGCTCAGCGTGTCGAACGCTCCGCTGACAACCTGTTTCATCGGCAACGTCAGCGTAAGGTCGCTGTCAAGCACTGCAAACGAGTGGTAAGCACCGACGAGCGGCTGCTTCAGATGCAGCTCCGTGTTGGTTATTACCGCGCCGTTGTTCTGCTCTGCGCCCGTTCCCGATGCCGTTACGACTGCTCCCATAGGTATGAACTTCGTCGGGAATTGGTGGTTGGTGTACTGCATTTCCCACACGTTTTCGTCTGTGCATGCCTGTGCGGAAACAATCTTGCAGCAGTCGATTACAGAGCCTCCGCCAACTGCAAGGATGAAGTCGACGTGCTGTTCGCGTGCTATGCGCGCCCCCTCCTGCACCTTGTTGTATGTCGGGTTGGGCATTATGCCGCCGAACTCAACCACTTCCTTGCCTGCTTCTTGCAGCCAGCCGGTGACCTTGTCGTACAGTCCTGTACGCTTCAGTGAGCCTCCCCCGTAGGCCAGCATTATCCGCTTGCCTACGTGTTTCATCTCATCCTTGATAGCGCTTTCAGCGCACCCCTTGCCAAAATGCTGGCGCACTGGGTATTGATAGTTAAATTTTTCCATAGTGTAATGTGTTTTTTTTGAAGTTAAAGGTAGTTCGGGCGATATTTCAGACGTGAAGTAAACGTTGGCCGGAGTCTGCGCCGTGCCGACGCACCAGCATGCTGCCAATGTACAGGCGGCCACGGACAGTCTTTTAATCATCGTTACCGTCATAGTCAGTTGCTTTTTAACGTCATGCTATTTTATTACCTTTATTTCCTTCAGCCACTGCTCTATGCCGTTTGTGCAGCGGTTCACCGCGCCGAAGCCCTTTAGGTGCTTGGCGTCTGGAGTAAGCTCTGCTATCTTTGCAAGGGTCTCGTCGCGGTAGGTGGCGGCGTATGTACAGAATGGCACAACAGTCTTGCCCTTGAAGCTGTAGCTCTCGGTGAAGGTGTTGATAATCATCGGAGCAGTCCACCACCATACTGGGCAGCCTATGAACGCAATGTCATACTTGTCCCAGTCGGCCACCTTGTCCTTTATGGCAGGGCGCGCGTTCTGCTCCTTCTCGGCCTTTGCCACCTCCGTGCAGGGTGTGTATTCGGTAGGGTAGGGCTTCGAGGGAGTGATGCGGAAAAGTGTTCCGCCGGTTTTTTCGGCGATAAACTTGGCAACGTGTTCGGTGTTGCCGCCCCAGCTGAAGTATGCTACGAGAATGTTTCCGGCCCTTTCTTTGGCCTGTGCGCCGATGCCTATTGATACGGCTGCGGCGAGCAATAAATATTTCAGTTTCATATCGTTTGTTTTTAATCTGTTGTCATTCGATTACGCCTATCTCGCGAAGCCAGCTCTCTACGCTGCTCTCGCTGCGTCCAGGCATGCTTATTCCGGCATCGTCGTTCTGTGAACTTTGTATGTTTTCGGGGTCAATGTCTTCGGGCAGTGTTGCCGGTATGTGTGTTGAATTGGGTGTAGAGGCGTATATGCGCTGCATGGACTCGTTAAGGTAGGTCGTGGCTCCGTAGGTGAAGAACGGGATGACAACCTTTCCGCTTAGGTCGTATGCCTCGAGGAAAGTGCATACCACCATTGCTGGCTGGTGCCACCAGATTGGCGAGCCTACAAAGATAGTGTCATAGGCAGCTATCGTTTCTTCGTCGGGCAGCGTCTTTACGTCGGGGCGCCGGTTGTTGTACGCCTCGTCCTGAATTCTGTCGCTGTCGTCATAAGGATTGGCTGCGTATTCATCGGCGGCTTCTATGCGGAAGATTTCCGCGCCGAGAATGTCGGCTATGTGCTGCGCTACAGTCTGTGTGTTGCCGGTGGCCGAGAAGTAGGCTACAAGGGTTTTGCCGCTTCCCGTCGGCTCGTTGGTGTCATCGTTGTTCCCGGGCTGCTCTGTTCCGGGGCCGTCCTGTACGGTGTCATCGTTTCCGCAGGCATTCAGCGTGGCTGCGGTAAGGGCCATCGCCAGGCAGATTAGATACTTTTTCATTGCTTTATGTTTTTTGATTGGTTGTTGTAACTCGCTGTTTTAAGTTCCGGTGCAAAGTTACAACGTATGCTGCCGCCAGTCCATACACAGATTACTGATTGATACACCAATATCAACGGACGGTGTGAAAAACGTATTTGACAGTCAGTTTAGGCCGGAGTGATGCCCGTTGAACGCCTTTTCAGGGCTGTGCCGGCCATTGTTGGGAATTTATAAAGCAATGAAGTTGAATTTTACCTATTTAAAATAAATAGGCCAATCATTATGCAAGGCGGTTGGATTTTATGGGATTCATGTATGTAATACGCAACAATAAGTCTTTATGCAGCCTGTTGCAGTGTGAATTTTCCGCACAGGCAAGGCTTGCTGCAGCCCAAAAACAAAGAGATTTCCACAAGGAAGCCTCTTTGACTTGAACCTCTTGGAAATCTCTTTTGTACGCCTGCAGGGGTTCGAACCCTGGACCCTCTGATTAAGAGTCAGATGCTCTACCAACTGAGCTACAAGCGCATCTGCATCTGGCATTTCTCAAATGCGAGTGCAAAGGTACGCATTATATTTCAAACGGCCAAACGTTTTTCAAAATATTTTCGGTGTTTTTCAGTTTTGTTTCAGGCCTTTGAATGTGGCGGTTTTACGCTGATTGCGTAATGTATTGATAATCAATGTGTTGTAAAAGGCCGTCTTTCGCATTGTAAAAGATGGCCTTTTGTAATGTAAAAGATGACCTTTTGCGTTGTAAAAGGTGGCATATTGCAGTGCGGTTGGCTGTGAACTGTTTTCCCGCTGATATTTTTATAAGCAGGTGTAAGGTCACTTAAAAAACGTTTAATGCTTGGAAATGTCTTAAAGTTGCTGTATTTTTGCAAAATCAGTAGATAAAACTTATAAACTAATCAACAAACATGAGGAAAATCATTTTATCATTCATCGCCGCCACGTTGTTGGCAGGCGTGGCGTGTGCGAAAGACTACGGGGCGTATTACAGCAACATGCCGGTGCAGATGCCGGTGGTTTCGGCTCCTTCGATTCCTGACAATACGGTGAACATCAAGGACTTCGGCGGGGTTGGCGACGGACAGACTCTCAACACGGAGGCGTTCCGCAAGGCGATAAGTGCGCTCGAAAAGCAGGGTGGGGGACATCTTGTCGTACCTGCCGGGATATGGATGTCGGGCCTGATTTCGCTGAAAGACAACATCGACCTGCATCTTGAGAAGAACGCGGTGCTGATGGCTTCGCCTGACAAGACCCTCTTTGTGAAGGAAAAGAACGGCAAGAAAGACACCAAATGTACGCCGATGATTAACGCGAGCAAGCGCAAGAACATCAGCATCACCGGCGAGGGAGTAATCGACGGCAACGGTGCTTACTGGCGGCCGGTCAAGCGCTCGAAGGTGAGCGACACCGAGTGGAAGGAGTTTCTGAACATGGGCGGCACGGTGGTGGAGGACGGCAAGCTGTGGTTCCCGTTCAACCTGAATGGTTACGCCAACATTGCCGACACGCCGGAGAAGCAGGAGAAGATGCGCACGCACCTCATCAGGCTCACGGATTGTGAGAACGTGCTCGTTGAGGGCGTGACAATCCAGAACTCGCCGAAGTTCCATCTCATCCCAACGCGCTGTACGAACGTGATTGTTGACGGCGTTACAATCCGCTGTCCGTGGAACGCGCAGAACGGCGACGCGCTCGACATAAGCAGTTGCAGGAACGTTCTTATTGTGAACAACACGATTGATGCCGGCGACGACGGCATCTGCATGAAGGGCGGAGCCGGCGAGTCGGGTGTCAAGTACGGTCCGTGCGAGAATATCCTGATTGAGAACAACGCCGTGTTCCACGCCCACGGAGGCTTTGTCATAGGTTCCGAGTACTCGGGAGGCATGAAGAACATCGTTGTGCGCAACAACCGTTTCAGCGGCACTGACACCGGCCTGCGCTTCAAGAGCGGCATTGGCCGTGGCGGAAAGACCGAGGGCATATACATCAGCGACATCTACATGATTGACATAAAGGACGACGCGGTGGTATTCGAGTGTACTTACATGGACAAGAAGTACAGCGTTAAGGAAGACAAGGACGGCGGACAGGCTGCTGTTCCGGCTGACGCGCCGTTTGTTCCCGAGTTCTGCGACATTCATATCTCGAACGTTACATGCCGCAACGTGAAGACGGCCGTGTCGGTGACCGGCCTTCCCGGCAGGACCTGCGTACACGACGTGACAATAGACAACTCAACGTTCTATTACACTAAGCAGGCAAAGGAGATAAAGGACAATCCTGACATAACAATCACAAACACCGAGTTTGTGGAGATTTAGTTGGCAGACAAGAAGCGAGTTGACAAGATACAAGGGACGAGTTGACAAGTAAACAAGGGGATTTGCCTTGCTACTTGTCAACTTTTTTGTTGCCTGAAGCAAATGCAAATCCCCTTGTTTACTTGTCAACTCGTTTCTTGTTAACTTCTCAAATGCCCTCGTCTGCTTGTCAACTCGTATCTCGTAAACTTTAAGTCAATAAGCTTTGTCGTCGCCGTGGATGGCGTCAGACACGGTCTTCATTATAATCTGGATGTCCAGCCAGAAGCTCCAGTGCTCGATATACCAGATGTCCTTTTCTACGCGCCGCCGCATATCGTCAACTGTTTTCGTTTCGCCTCGCTCTCCGTGTGTCTGCGCCCAGCCTGTAATTCCCGGCTTCACGTAGTGGCGAATCATGTAGTCAGATATTAGTTCAGAGTAGTAATCGGTGTGCGCCAGCATGTGGGGGCGAGGCCCTACGATGCTCATGTCGCCTTTCAGTACGTTGATGAACTGCGGCAATTCGTCGATGTTTGTATGCCGCATTAACGCTCCCCATTTTGTAATTCGTGGGTCGTTCTTTACGGCCTGTACAGTGTCGGAGTCCTTGTTCACCTTCATGCTGCGGAACTTGTAGCAGTAGAAGTCGCGCCCGTCATAACCGGTTCGCTTCTGCTTGAAGAACAACGGGCCGGGCATTGTTATCTTGGAGACAATGTAGACGATGGCAAGTATGAATGGGAACAAGGTGCAGAGGAACATCAACGACACCAAAATGTCGAATATCCGTTTCTTGATCCTGTTGTTGACGTTCATCAAAGGCTCGTTGTATTGCGACAGTACGTATATGTCGCCAAACTCTTTTACCTTGGCTTTCCTGAACTCCCCGTAGAATATTGACGGCATGTAGTACATTCGTATCATTTCCTTGTCGCACAGTTGCATGAGCTGTTTGAAGCCTGTCGCTCCCGATGGGACTTCGCTTATGTATATTTCGTCGACACGGTTTCTCTCTATGTAGTCCATTATGTCGTTCTTGTCGCCGAGCCGTTCAAGTTTTTCCCCGTCGGGCCTGATGTTAAGCTGCATGCTGTCGGGCCGTGCGAAATACCCTAAAAGGTGGTATCCGTTCCAGTTGTCGCCCATTACGTAGGCAGCCTTCTGTGCCATTTCGCCGCTTCCGAGTATTACTGCGTTTACCGTGTCACGGCCGCTGTTCCTCAAATGGATGATGTATGTGCGCAGGAAAAGTCGCTCAATGCTGGTGGTTAGGAACACAATTGTCCCGAAAAAGAGCGACTCCCAGAAGTCGGGTATGCTTACTTGGGTGAACATACCGAGGAAAGACGTGTACAGGACAGTGAATATTAAAGACGTGCGCGACGTGTTGTTAAGCACTCTTGCCGGTTGGGCAAGCCTGTGGTGCAGGCTGATTGTTATGGCCTGCAGCGCTATTACATACGCCACGTTTGCGGTTATCATGTACGTGGTGAAGTGGTTGTCCCAGTCAAGTAATGGGAACCAATTAAGATAATAGGACACTAAAAAGACGATGTTGAACGTCAGCCAGTCTATTATCGATAATAAAATGCCTAGTTTAAATGTTCGGTCGAATGCGGATGTCATAAGACTTTTAATGCTTGTTCCTATGGGCAAAAGTAATAAAAAAACGAAATATGGCAAAGAAAAAGTATAAATTTTTTATAATATGGCGATTTGCCGGGTTATGTTGTTATGTCAGAAAATACTCGTTTAATACTCTTTTATTTTGCATTTTGCTTGTCTTTCACTATCTTTGCCTACTGGAAACAAATCAAATAGAGGCTTTATATGGAAGAACAAAAACAGCTTTTTCAGGAAGTTAACGAAGGCTATACCATGCTTGAGGCCATAAACGAGGCCAAGAGATGCCTGCATTGCAAGATTCCGCAGTGCCAGAAAGGATGCCCGATAAGCCACGACATTCCTGACTGGATTCACGAATTGTCGATGGGCAATTTGGGTAACGCGATGAGGATTATCAACGACAAGAGCAATTTGCCTGCCGTATGCGGCCGTGTATGTCCGCATGAGAAGCAGTGCGAGGGGCATTGTGTGCTCGCCAAGAAAGGGCAGGGCATACACGTTGGCAAGCTTGAGAGGTTTGTTGCCGACTTCGACGGCGACATGGGGCTTATCCGCGACAAGCTTAAACCGAAAACGCGCGGCAAGGTGGCGGTAATCGGTTCCGGTCCGGCCGGGCTTACAATAGCCGGCGACTTGGCACGACAGGGGTTCAGCATCGAGATATTTGAGATGGAGCCGGAGCCGGGCGGCGTGCTCATGTTCGGCATTCCGGAGTACAGGTTGCCCAAAGACGTGGTGCGCCGGGAGATTAAGAAGATAGAAGAGCTTGGTGTCGTGTTCCACTGCAACACGACGATTGGCACCGATTTGAACATCGACCAGTTGTTTGAACAGGGCTTCGACGCCATCTTCATGGGAACGGGTACGGTGAAGCCGCGCAAGCCCGACATCCCCGGACGCAACCTCCGTGGCGTGCGCCAGGCTGTTTACTTCCTTCGCAAGGTTAGCCTTTACAACGAGGGGAGCATCGAGAGGGAGGACGTTCCCGTGCAGGAAGGCGACCGCGTGTTTGTGCTTGGATGCGGCAATACGGCCATGGATGCGGCCCGCACGGCCATACGCATGGGTGCGAGGAGCGTGGAAATAATCTATCACAAAACCATCGACGACATGAGCGCACTGCGTTCGGAGTATGACGAGGCCGTGGAAGAGGGCGTGAAGTTCAATTGGCAGTCGAACCTTGTAGAGATACTTGACATGGACGGGACGCTTAGCGGCGTGGTGATAGAGCACGACGGACAGCGGCGCACGGAGAAGGCTGACAAGGTTTTGATGGCAATCGGCTCCGTTCCGGCCAGCCGCATAGTGTCGACAACCAAGGGCATTGACGTTGACGAGAGCGGATATGTGCTAACGCGCGATACGCCTTGCGGCATGACAAGCCGTAAAGGAGTGTTTGCCGGTGGCGATGTTGTCAACCGTCCGTCAACCGTAGTGCTTGCCATGCGCGACGCAAAGAAGGTGGCCGAGGGCATAGCGCAGTATGTGGACGCGATAAAGCTGCTTGAGGCCATCAACCTGAAAGACCATCTTGCGAAAGACAATGGCTGACGGCGGCAGGACGGCGCAATGCCGTTCTGTTTCGGCCGGTACGCTGAAAGGTGCTCTTTCGCAATGTGAAAGGTCATCTTTTACTTTGCAAAAGGCCGTGTTTTGCATTGCAAAACACGGCCTTTTGTAATATGCTCAATGTCAGGCGGTTATGAGAAACGCCCCTGCCTGGACGGTGTCTTCCGTCTTCGCAGGGGCGCTTTTATGCTTGAAAGGCTTGTAAACGTCAGTCTTTCAGGGGGTTCCAGCCCTGCGCTTTAAGCTCGAACTCGTTGTTGTCGCGCGTCACGAGCATCTGCCCCAACTCTTTCTTCGTGATGTGTCCGATTAGCTTTACGCCTTCAAGCTGCTCTATTTTCTCATGGTCGCCGATGGGAACGGTGAACAGCAGCTCGTAGTCCTCACCTCCGTTAAGGGCGCAGGTGGTGACGTTCATGTTCATTTCTTCGGCCATCACGGCTGTCTGATAGTCTATCGGGATGTTCTTTTCGTAAATCCTGCATCCGCATCCGCTCTGCTTGCAGATGTGCATCAGTTCGCTGCTGAGCCCGTCGCTGATGTCGATCATTGCCGTTGGGCGTATGTTCAGTTCGCGTAGCCGTTGCAGGATGTCGCCCCGGGCTTCTGGTTGCAGCTGGCGTTGCAGCAGGTATTCCTTGCCGGCGAAGTCGGGCTGGAAGTGCGCCAGCTCTTCTAATGCGCGCTTGTCGTTCTTCTTGCGTGCCTCGTCCACCTGCTGGTAGTACACGCTCTTCTCGCGTTCGAGCAGTTGCAGGCCCATGTATGCCGCGCCGAGGTCGCCCGATACGCATATCAGGTCGGTGTCGCGTGCGCCGTTGCGGTACACAATCCCGTCCTTCGGACATTCTCCGATGCAGGTTATGCTGATGGCCATTCCGGTGTACGACGACGTGGTGTCGCCGCCAACGATGTCGACTCCCCACTTGTCGCAGGCCGTTCGCAGGCCGCTGTAAAACTGCTCCATGTCTTCCACGGTGAAGCGTTTGCTTAGCGCGATGCTCACCGTCAGCTGCCGCGGAGTGCCGTTCATGGCGAATATGTCGCTGATGTTCACCATGGCAGACTTGTAGCCCAAGTGCTCAAGGTCAATATAGGTAAGGTCGAAGTGTACGCCCTCCATGAGCATGTCGGTCGTTACGAGAACCTCGGTTTCGGGGTAGTGCAGCACGGCGCAGTCGTCGCCCACGACGTATTTCGTAGCCTCGTTCTTCGGTTTCAGGCCGTCGGTAAGGTGGTTGATTAGTCCGAACTCTCCAAGTTTTGCTATGTCGGTCATTGTGGTAATTCATAATTCATAATTCATAATTCATAATTCATAGCCGGTTGTCGCCGTTGCCGCTGTCTGCAAATATGGCGTATGCCCCGATTATGAATTATGAATTGTGAATTATGAATTGATTAAACGGTTATTCAATAATGGCGTAAGCCCCGATTATGAATTATGAATTGTGAATTATGAATTGGTCAAGCGTTTCGCCTGATCATTTCCCTCATAATTTCGGTCATTAGCGGCTGCGCCTTGTTTGCGGCTATTTGTACCTCCTCATGGCTTACTTCCACTGGCTGGTCTTCAAGTCCGAGGTCGGTAATGATGCTTATGCCGAATGTCTTTATGCCGCAATGGTGTGCCACGATAACCTCCGGTACGGTGCTCATTCCTACGGCGTCGCCGCCAAGGCGGTGGTACATCTTGTATTCGGCAGGCGTCTCGAACGTCGGGCCTTGCACTCCTACGTATACTCCGTGAACCACTCGTATGCCCTTTTCCTTGGCTATCGCGTCAGCCTCGGCAATCAGTTTCTTGTCGTAAGCCTCGTGCATGTCGGGGAAACGGGGGCCAGTCGGCAGGTTCTTTCCGCGCAGAGGATGCTCCGGGAACAGGTTTATGTGGTCGGTGATAATCATCAGGTCGCCTATTTTGAAGTCTGGGTTCATGCCTCCCGAGGCGTTGCTTACGAAGAGAGTCTTTATGCCCAGTTCGTACATAATGCGTATGGGGAAGGTCACTTGCTTCATTTTGTAGCCCTCGTAGTAGTGGAAACGGCCTTCCATCGCCATGATGTCAACTCCTCCGAGCTTGCCGAATATCAGTTTGCCAGCATGCCCTTCCACTGTTGATACGGGGAAATTGGGGATTTCCTCGTAAGGAAATTCGTAACTGTCAGTTATTTCTGAAGCTAATTGTCCCAGTCCGGTGCCGAGTATTATCGCCGTTTTTGGACTTGTTGTCATCCTTTGTTTTAGCCAGGATGCTGTTTTTTGAATTTTTTTGTACATAGCCGATGATTTTATTGTTGAACTCTTCTTCCTGTCCGGGCATGAACTTTATCCTGACGGGCAGCATGTAGATGTGTTGCCTTACTTCGTCGGTCAGTCCGTCCTTGCCGGTCAGTCGTGCGTTGTCTTTTTCCGTTGTGATGATTATTTTGGGTGAAGGCATTTCGGCGAACACCGTGTTTATCCGCTCGATGTCCCTGTCGGTAAACTGGTGGTGGTCGGGAAAGGTCAGCGGAGTGATGTTCTTGGAATGTTCTTTTAGGTCGTAAACAATTTGTTTCGGAGATGCGATTCCCGTCAGTAACAGCACGTTCGTGTCCTTGCCAATGCAGCGTAACGGCATTTCTTCGCCGCCGAATATGCTGCGTAGATTGTCATATTCAAGCGTGGTGAAGAATAACTGCTGGTACGGATACAGGTCCATCGCCTTGATGATGACCCTGTATTCCATCGGCTTCAGGTCTTTGGGGCATTTTGTTATGATTACGATGTCGGCCCTGCTTTTGCCGCTTTGCGGTTCCCTTAGCCGTCCTGCGGGCAGCAACTTATCGTAGATGATTAGCCTGTGGTAGTCAACAAGCAGGATGTTTATTCCCGGTTTGACGTATCTGTGCTGGTATGCGTCGTCAAGCAGGATGATGTCCGTGTCGCTGCTTTCTTCCATTCCGGTCAGCATGTCAATGCCGTGGCAGCGGTTTTTGTCCACTGCCACGTGTATGTCGGGAAACTTTGTCTTCATCTGGAAAGG
>ERZ791741.3055-NODE-3055-length-10916-cov-2.434030_pt1 | contig 10916 bp, 10 predicted proteins | sample MGYA00510040_ERZ791741 | MGnify/ENA primary metagenome ERZ791741 (study PRJEB30046, sample SAMN00791960) | human gut metagenome | study: EMG produced TPA metagenomics assembly of the A metagenome-wide association study of gut microbiota in type 2... | reverse complement strand
TAAGAAGAAACTTGGAAGCCAGATGGCTCAGGTTGTATACGAAGGAAAATGGTTCACACCACTTCGTGAAGCAATCCAGGCATTCGTTGAATCCACACAGAAATATGTAACAGGTGAAGTGAAATTCAAACTGTACAAAGGCAATATCATCAAAGCCGGTACAACTTCTCCATACAGCCTGTACAATGAATCTCTTGCATCTTTCACAACAGGTGACCTCTATGACCACCACGATGCAGATGGATTCATCACACTGTTCGGACTTCCACTGAAAGTTCGCGCTATGATGTTAAAAGAAGTTGAGCAGAACAAGAAATAATTAATTGATAACAGATTCAGCCAGATGAACACTTTATTCATCTGGCTGTTTTTATTACCTGATACAGTATTGCAATTCTGTAAAAAATGGCACAAAAAAGACACAGCCAGATGGCCATGTCCGTTTTATCTGCTATGTTTATGATTATCTGCTTTCCAGTTCCGCACGTTTCTTATCGATAAGCTCCTGAAGTTTTTCCAGCTCTTCCACTGTAATCCCATCAGATTCCAGAAGCGCATTCATCATTTCCACCGGATTAATCTTTCTGCTTTTGGCATTTCCCTTTAAATAATCCTCTCTTGAAAGAAGAGGGGTATAATTTCTTGCATACACCTTGCCGTTCATTGAAGTTCCCGCAACCTGGATCAGGTTCTCTTTCAAAAGAAGCTCCAGGCATCTTCTTACTGTCGGCATTTTCAGTTCCGGTGCAATGTCATTGATCTCAAAAGCAGACAATGGTCTTCCCTCTTCCCAAAGCACATTCATAATATCATAACGTTTACCTTTTAAGATGTCCATCTTAAGATCTCCTTCCATTTTTAACCAGATATCACTATAATACAGAAATATCGAATTAATTACAATTACAGAGACCTTACACTGATTTACAGTCCTTTTACAAATTTGTTACCAAGTTTATCCGGACAATAATACATCTTTCTACACATCACGAATCATTTCGTCATAAAACAAGCTGTTTTTTCTCAAGACGGGCATATACCCACTCTCTGAAAAGTGTATAGATGACAGATACTGTCGGAATGAAGATCAGCATTCCCGCAATTCCCATCAGACTGCCGCCAAGTGTTACAGCTACCAGTACCCAGATGGATGGAAGCCCGACAGAACCACCTACCACATGAGGATAGATCAGGTTTCCTTCTATCTGCTGCAGGATAAGGAAAAGTCCCAGAAACAGAACTGCTTTTACAGGACTTATCATAAGGATCAGAAAAAATGCTACCCAACATCCGATAATTCCGCCAAACAGCGGGATCAATGCTGTAAATGAAATCAGGACACCCACCAGCATTGCATATGGAAAATGCAGGATTGTCATGGATACAAAGAACATACTTCCAAGAATCACAGCTTCGATACACTGTCCGGTAATAAAGCTGGAAAAAATCCTGTTTGCCAGATTCCATACATGTGCCAGATATCTGACCGGTTTTTCCGGGAACATTGCGTACATTGCTTTTTTTATCTGCTGCAGGAGCTTTTCTTTCTGCAAAAGGACGTAGCAGGCGAATACAAAGCCAATGGATACATTCATTGCAGTAGTCAGAAGTCCCATGGTGATGGACACTGTGGAAGAAACAATGTTATTGACTCCGTTCTTCAGTACGCCGAGTACAGAATCGATTATTTTTCCCGGCTCAATGTCAAGAGACTGCGCCCATTTCACAACTTCCGGATTGTTTCCGAATACATTGTCGATCCATTTCTGGAAAACCGGAATATTTTCTTCTATCTTTTTCGCTATGTTTACGAATGTTGCCCCCAGTTCCGGTACTACTACCAGCATAACGATCACGATTATACAGATCACAAAGCAGATAGAAAGCACTAGGCTGACCGGCCTTGCCAGTTTTTGTGCTGTTTTTTTCTCTTGTTTCAAGGCTTTTCCAAACAGATGATGTTCTATGAATTTCATTGGAATATTGAGGATAAAAGCGATTCCGAAACCAATGATGAACGGAAAGAGAAAGCCAAGCAGAACTCTGGCAGTGCTGATGACCATGTGCAGGTTCTGGACCCCCAGGTATAGGAGAATTGCGAATGCGATGAGCCATCGGATTTTTTTTATGTTTTCTTTATCTAGCTGCATGTTTGTTTTTCCTTTCTTTTTGATATTGGAGAGTATTATATCATATTTTCCCAAAAAACGGACGCTTAGAAAAATATTTTATCTGCTATGCGGTTTCGGCATCTAAGAGATTCTAAGTCATCTGAAATCTGCTAAAAGCATGAGAAGAAAAGTCTGTGATTGCTCGCTGGTGCTCAGGCAATGGACTTTTCTTCTCATAACGCAGATTTAAGAGGACTAAGAATCTCTAAGATGCCTGCAAATGCATAGCAGATAAAATATTTTTCTAAGCTGGTAATTGGAAGGTGGAAAATATCGCATCAATTCGCATGTTAAAAGCCTACATGAATAAGAAAAACTTTAAATATGAAAGAGATTGTATAAGTTCACATGGGATATCATATACTTTATATAAATTCTGCCTGTAAAATGCTTTATAGACTATGAATTATCAAATAGCAATACAAAAAAGAATAATAAATTAAATTGCAGAAAGGAATTGACAGTTAACTGCAAATATTTTATAATCATTTTATAAACAATATAAGTAAACTTATATATGTCCATAATCGGTTGGACGTTTCTACCAACTACCGTAATAGTTGTCTATAAGTTCTCTCCCCAGGGAGAAAGAATGAGGTAAAGGCAGCATCGGTAGATTTTTTTTGCCTTTCCTTAACCACAAAAAGGAGGTATGGTTATGAACGAACGGACTTTTGTTTTAAAGGGAACAATTTGCTACAGTAATTCTCTGACAGAACTTTCCATCACTGAAAATGGATATTTAGTATGTGAAGATGGGCGATGTGCAGGGGTGTTTGATGAGCTTCCTGAGAAATTTGCAGGAATCTCATGTACAGATTTTGGCGATGAGCTGATCATTCCGGGACTGACTGATCTGCATCTTCATGCTCCGCAGTATACGTTTCGTGCCTCGGGTATGGATCTTGAACTGCTGGACTGGCTGAATACTTATACTTTTCCGCAGGAAGCGCGTTATGAAAATACAGAGTTTGCAAAAGAGGCTTATTCTGTTTTCGCTGAGGATATGAAGAAGAGCCCGAATACAAGAGCATGTATTTTCGGAACTCTGCATGTCCCTGCTACCGAGATCCTGATGGAACAACTGGATAAAACCGGAATAAAGGCTATGGTCGGCAAGGTAAATATGGACCGTAATGGTTCTCCGCAGTTGCAGGAAGAGAGTGCTCAGGCTTCTGCTGATGCTACGGTTCAGTGGATTAAGGATACGCTTGATAAATTTGAAAATGTAAAGCCGATCCTTACTCCGAGATTTACTCCATCCTGTTCTGATGAGCTGATGGAGAAGCTTTCGGAGATTCAGAAGAGATATCACCTGCCGATGCAGTCTCACCTTTCTGAGAATTTCGGTGAAATTGCCTGGGTGAAGGAGCTTTGCCCGAATACACATTTTTATGGAGAAGCATATAGCCAGTTTGATCTTTTCGGCGGTGACTGTCCGACGATCATGGCTCATTGTGTTCATTCTTCGGATGAAGAAATTGCCCTTATGAAAAAGCAGGGCGTTTATATTGCTCATTGTCCGCAGTCTAACACAAATCTCGCCTCAGGTATCTCTCCTGTGAGACGTTATCTGGACGAAGGTTTACACATCGGACTGGGATCTGACATTGCAGGTGGAACTTCCGTTTCTATTCTGCGTGCCATGGCTGATGCTATTCAGGTTTCCAAGCTGTACTGGCGGTTGGTTGATTCTTCCATGAAGCCGCTTACTGTTGAAGAGGCCTTTTATATGGGAACAGAAGGAGGCGGTTCCTTCTTTGGAAAGGTTGGAAGCTTTAAGGAGGGGTATGAATTTGATGCGGTTGTGCTTAATGACAGCACTATTCCAACTCCACTGAAGCTCTCTCCGAGGGACAGACTTGAAAGACTGATCTACCTTTCCGATGACCGTAATATTACCGCTAAATATGTAGCCGGAAGAAAGATTCTGTAACTGCAGGAAATACAGAGCCCGACGGCAATTTTAAATTCAAAAGGGGGAAAGATTATGAACCTTGACAAAATGTTTCATCTCAAAGAAAACCACACAGACGTAAAAACAGAAGTTATGGCTGGTATCACTACTTTCATGACAATGGCTTACATTCTGGCTGTTAACCCAAATATTCTGGAAGCGTCCGGCATGGACAGAGGAGCTGTTTTTACAGCGACCGCACTGTCATCCTTTATTGCCACCTGCCTGATGGCACTGCTTTCTAACTACCCGTTCGTTCTTGCACCGGGCATGGGCTTAAATGCCTACTTTGCATACACAGTTGTTCTTGGCATGGGATACAACTGGCAGCAGGCACTGGCAGCTGTATTTGTAGAAGGTATTATTTTTATCCTTTTATCACTCACTAATGTGCGTGAAGCGATTTTTAACGCTATTCCAATGAACCTGAAACATGCAGTATCTGTTGGTATCGGACTGTTTATTGCTTTCATCGGACTGCAGAATGCTAAGATCGTAGTTAACAACGACTCCACTCTGGTAAGTGTATTTTCCTTTAAATCCTCCGTTTCCGGCGGGACCTTCAATACAGAAGGAATTACAGTTCTTCTGGCGCTGATCGGACTTCTCATCACCGCCATCCTTCTTGTTAAGAGTGTAAAAGGAAACATTCTCTGGGGTATCCTGATCACATGGGGACTTGGCATTATCTGTCAGTTGACAGGACTTTACAAACCTGATCCTGCAGCCGGCTGGTTCAGCCTCCTGCCTGATTTTTCAAACGGAATCTCCATTCCAAGCATGGCTCCCACATTTATGAAAATGGACTTCTCCATTGTCTTCACACTTGATTTCGTAGTCATTATGTTTGCATTCCTGTTTGTAGATATGTTCGATACACTTGGAACACTGATCGGTGTTGCTTCCAAAGCTGATATGCTTGACAAAGAAGGCAAACTTCCAAACATCAAAGGTGCTCTTCTTTCTGACGCAGTAGGAACTACAGTAGGTGCTATGTGTGGTACTTCCACAGTTACTACTTTCGTAGAGAGTGCTTCCGGTGTTGCTGAAGGCGGACGTACAGGACTTACTTCCCTGATAGCAGCCATCCTCTTCGGATTATCACTGCTGTTATCCCCGATTTTCCTGGCAATCCCGTCCTTTGCCACAGCACCGGCTCTGATCATCGTTGGATTCCTGATGCTCACATCAGTAACCAAGATTGATTTCAACGACATGACTGAAGCAATCCCGGCATTTATCGCGATCATCGCAATGCCATTCCTGTACAGCATTTCTGAAGGTATCTCCATGGGTGTTATCTCCTATGTGATCATCAACGTTGTTACAGGTAAAGCAAAAGAAAAGAAGATCAGTGTACTGATGTATATACTCGCTGTATTATTTATTTTGAAATATATCTTTATCTGATATAAATATCAGATACACATTTACAAAAAGAAGTCTCCTGCAGAGGCTTCTTTTTATTTCTACAATCTTCTTTCTCTTTTTACATTTATGATGTATAATTATGAAAGTGTTTCTTCATTTTCAGATCAATAAGGCACTGGCACTCTTAAAATATATTTGAAACATTTTATAACTATGAGGGCACTGAACAGTTACAAAATTTCAGTGCTTCTGTCCACACTGAATGAATAAATATTTTGTTTTATCCACATTTTATACATTCTATTTACACATTAATATAAGGAAGGATTACACACATCATGCAAAAACAACAGATTCCATTAAAAAATTCCCTGCTCCTGCTTCTCGCAGCGATCATCTGGGGTATCGCTTTTGTAGCTCAAAGCGTAGGAATGAAATACGTAGGAGGCTTTACTTTTAATGCCGTCCGTTCCCTTATCGGAGCAGTCGTTCTGATTCCACTGATTTTTATTCTGAAAAAGAGAAACTCTCCTTCAGATTCTGCTTCCAAAGCATCTGGCAGATCTGACACCTCAAGTAATACTGTATCCAATATGCAGGAGAAAAAAACTCTGATTATCGGCGGTATCGCCTGCGGTATCTGCCTCTGTCTGGCAAGCAATTTCCAACAGTTTGGCATCAAGTATACAACCGTCGGAAAAGCCGGCTTTATCACTGCCTGTTATATTGTGATCGTCCCTGTCATCGGACTGTTCCTTGGCAAAAAATGCACGAAATTTATCTGGGCTGCCGTTGCAATGGCTCTGATCGGACTTTATCTCCTGTGCATCACAGATGGATTTTCCATTGGAAAGGGAGATCTGCTCGTACTGGTATGCGCTTTTCTTTTTTCGTTGCACATACTGGTCATCGACTACTTTTCTCCGAAAGTAGACGGAGTAAAGCTCTCCTGTATTCAGTTCCTGACATGTGGAGTTCTTTCCGGCATTCCCGCTCTGCTCCTTGAGCATCCGGAACTCTCATCCATCCTGGCAGCATGGCAGCCAATCCTCTACGCAGGTGTTATGTCATGCGGAGTAGCTTACACCTTGCAGATTATCGGTCAGAAAAACATGAACCCAACTGTAGCATCCCTGATACTCAGCCTGGAATCCTGCATCTCTGTCCTAGCCGGATGGATCATTCTCAGACAGCAACTAAGTACTAAAGAAATCCTTGGATGTGTCATCATGTTTGCTGCTATCATCCTTGCACAGCTTCCACAGAAGCAGACAGAATAATATGTAGAGTAGGTCAGAGGGTCTATTCCCTCTTTCCTCTCATCAAACTGCATGTGAATTTCTCCTTCATACGACTATACAGCTTTCCAGCATTCTTCTTTCTACAGCATTGTACCACACCACCATTCGTTGTAAGCCTTTTTTCGTAATCCTTATTCTGCTCCATGGATATTTCAAACAGAAGATGGAAAAGAAAAAGTTATTGCTATAGACGGGCATGGAAGCTATGTAACAGAAATAGTAGATGACTAACTTTAAAAAATAAACTCCCCACTTCGTCAGAAATTCATCCGACGGGGGGAGTTTATTTTATCCGCTATTCAACTTCCCCAATCACCTTGTGGAAGTGCTCCTTTATCCTAGTAAAACTCTCATCGCTCAGGTCATGCTCTAACTTACACGCATCTTCTTTTGCAACTTCTGGGCTTACGCCGAGACGTTCCAACATCTTACTCAACACTGTATGGCGTTCATAAATATGCGTTGCAATCTGAGCCCCTTTATCCAGAAGCGTCACCGTACCATAACGATCCATCGCGATATAGCCATCCTCACGTAACAGCTTCATCGCATGACTCACACTCGGTTTCGATACCCCAAGCATCGTTGCAATATCTATAGAACGAACTCCGCCACCCTGTTTTGACAATACCAGGATTGCCTCCAAATAATCCTCCGCTGATTTTCTGACCGTCATCGGCGCGGCAGACGGCCCCACGGCCATCTTCGTGGCCAACGTCCTGCACTCCCAGTACCTTGGTGCCATCATGGTGGCGGCCTACAGCTACATGGCGCTGGTCCCCATCGTGCAGCCGCCGGTCATCAAACTGCTGACCACCCAGAAGGAACGCCGCATCCGGATGCCCTACCAGAAGGGCAGTGTCAGCCAGCTGACCAAGATCTTGTTCCCCATCGTCGTGACCATCATCGCCGGACTCGTGGCTCCGGCCAGCGTAGCACTGGTGGGCTTTCTGATGTTCGGCAACCTGCTGCGGGAGTGCGGCGTACTGAACACCCTGAGTGAAACGGCGCAGAACGTCCTCGCAAACCTCATCACCATCGTGCTGGGCCTGACCGTGGCCGGCCAGATGACCGCCGACAAGTTCGTGCGGCCCGACACTCTGCTCATCCTTGCGCTGGGCCTCGTGGCCTTTGTGTTTGACACCGCCGGCGGTGTGCTGTTCGCAAAGCTGGTGAATCTCTTCCTCCCGGAGGGCAAAAAGCTCAACCCCATGATCGGTGCTGCCGGCATCTCTGCCTTCCCTATGAGCGGCCGCGTCGTCAACAAGCTGGGCCTCGAGGAGAACAACCAGAATTTCCTGCTGATGTACTCCATCAGTGTCAACGTCTCGGGCCAGATAGCCTCTGTCATCGCCGGCGGACTGCTGCTGACCCTGCTGAGCTAAAGGAGGGACTGATATGCTGCATCTTACTTCGTGGATGACGACTCTGCCCATCATGGTCATCGGGATGGTGAGCATCGTGCTGGTCATCGGCGTCATCGTGCTGGCCGTGATGCTTTTGAACAAGCTGGCAAGCCGGAAATAACTGCAAAAGGCTGCTGTACGACGCTGTACAGCAGCCCTTGTTTTATTTATCAGCCCGCGCCTTTCGGATAGCCGTTCGGGTCGATGACTTTTTCTACCGTCAGCTTTCCGTCTGCATATGTCATCTCGAGGACGCCGCAGTTGCCGATAAAATCGGTGACCTCGCCCGCCTTTTCCGGGAATTCAGTCAAAAAGCGCCGGATGGCCATGCCGTGGGAGACGATAAGGATGCACTCCCCTGCCGTGTGTTCGGCGATGTCCTTCACGGCCCCGTATACCCGCTCGGTGAAGGCATCCAGGTCTTCGCCGCCGTACTTCACAAAGTAGTCTCCGTAAGGGTACGTCGGGTTTTCACTGATGGGCGAGGCTTCCTTCATACCGAGGAAAATTTCCTTGAGATCTTTGCGGCGGGTGTAGGGCATCCCGCCTGAGACGATCTCCGCTGTGTCGCAGGCCCGCTCTGACGTGGAGCTGTAGACCTCATCAAAATGGACGTTGTGGGCATCGAACCACGCTTTTGCCGCCTTTGCCTGCCGGATGCCGTTTTCCGTCAGGGGCGAGTCGCACTGGCCCTGATTGACGTCCATGGTGTTGAAAAGCGTTTCACCGTGACGCATGAGGTAGATTTTTTTCATGAAAGAGTCTCCTTCCCGCTTTTTCTACCAGTATAGCACACCGCCTGCATAGACTGCAACAGCCCGCACAAAGCTTCTGTGCGGGCTGTGTTTCGTTATGTTTCCTGTGTATCTGCTTGCCGGTCAGGTGCTCGATGGTGATTTCATAAAACCGGACGGCCTTTGCAATTTCAGCCTCAATCTCCTCTGCACTGGGATAATATTTCGCCGGTGGGGCCGTTTTCTTGTTTTATCTGCTCCAGCAGGTCTTTTTGTCCTCATCGGTGATGGCACGGATGACATGGCAGGGATTGCCGACAGCCACCGAGTTATCGGGGATGTCCCTCACCACGACGCTGCCGCCGCCGATGACCACATTGCTGCCGATGGTCACGCCCGGCATCACCTGCACGCCTGCGCCGATCCAGACATTGTCCCCCACCGTGATAGGGTAGGCATACTCAAACCCGGCGTTGCGGCGCTCGAAGTCGATAGGGTGACCAGCGGTGTGGAAACCGCAGTCCGGCGCAACAAAGACATTATCGCCGAATTTCACCTTAGCACAATCAAGGATGACCAGGTTGTGGTTGGCGTAGAAATTTTCGCCCAGTTCGATGTTGTAGCCATAATCGCACCAGAACGGCGCAGTGATGTAGAAATTTTTCCCTGTCTTGCCGAGAAGTTTCTTCAAGACCGCTCTCTGGCCCTCTTCGTTCGACGGGCGGAGCTGATTATACTCCCAGCACAACTCCTTGGCTGCGATGCGCTCATCGTGCAGCTCCTTGTTATAGTTTGCGTCGTACATCTGATGGGCCAGCATCTTCTCTTTTTCGGTCATTTCTGTATCTCCTTCAAAAGCTTGGTATAGGAACACGCCAGACTGCCGCAAAGCACCCCGTACACCGCAGCACCTCGTCGTGGCATCCGTCGCCGTCCGACAGGTCGGAGTGGCAGATAATGCAGTTCCTCAGAACAGGTCGAGCATATTGTCCAGATAGATGGCTTCCCGGACATGCAGCTGGTATTCCGGTTTTGTCATGTAGTAGAGCAGAAATTCCAGTACCAGCGCACTGCCCAGACCCCGGCCCTCGATCTTGAAGTTGGAAAATCCCATCGGCATATAGACATCCCGAATGTCCCTGATGCCGATAAACCCCGGATTTTCCATCGCCTTCGAGAAGCGGTAGCCTTCCTCCGCACCCGGTGCGGTACAGATGTGTTCGGGGCAGGCTTCGCCGAGATTTTTTCGGCTGACATTCTCATAGCAGCGCTTTCTGTCCCGGCATCCGACCCAGCAGCACTCGTTGCAGAGAAATTCCACCTTGTCTTTCTGCGCCTGCGGCAGACTGTCCAGCTCTCCAAAGGCTTTGTTCAGCCGGAAGTCCGGCACCACATAGCGGAACTCCTCCCGGGCTGTCTCCGCCCGGAGCTGCTGAAACTCTGTCAGCACTTTCGTCGTGGAGGACACGAAATAAAGCTGCGGATAGTGCGTTTTCAGGTAGTCCAGCAGCAGCTCCGAGTGGACGATGACGCCGCTCTGCACCTGGTTTTCTCGCTCAAACAGGGCGCAGAGAGCGTTGCACTTTTTATCCGAAAGATGTTCCTCCCGGAGGAGCGAGTTACTGAAGGTCAGCCGCGCCGAGATGCCGTATTCCCGCGTCAGGGCAAGGACTTCTGTGGGGTCATGCTCCCCGAAGCCAGCCCGCCCCCCGCCCCAGACGCAGTCGGCCGGTGCGCCGTAGATGGAGCCGATGTCGCACCAGTCATAAAAGTATTCTCTGTGCGCCCGGAACAGAGGCAGGAACTCCCGGTACAGCTCGTAGAACTCGAACGATCCGGGCAGGTGGTAATAGGCTTTTTCCTGTTTCATGGCGTATTCACCTTCCCGCAAAAGTTTTTTCCTATTATGCCATGAACGCAGCAATTTCTGTTGTGCAGCTTCCAAATGATGAGATGAAAGGACGTATCATTGGTCG
>ERZ791741.3041-NODE-3041-length-10946-cov-3.296024_pt1 | contig 10946 bp, 8 predicted proteins | sample MGYA00510040_ERZ791741 | MGnify/ENA primary metagenome ERZ791741 (study PRJEB30046, sample SAMN00791960) | human gut metagenome | study: EMG produced TPA metagenomics assembly of the A metagenome-wide association study of gut microbiota in type 2... | reverse complement strand
TTCCTGCTTGGCCTCCTCGTTGTTGCATTCGATCAGGCTCAGTATCTTATCGTCCGTCGTGTTGGACTGGCGTACCAGCGTGCGGGTATACCGATATGTGATATAGGATTTTGCAACCTCAAACGCGCCATGCGCCATGATCTGCTTTTCCACCATATCCTGCACCTCTTCCACGCTGGGGGATCTTCCCAGCTTTTCACAGGACAATACAACGCTTTCCGCAATGCGCTGTATCTGCATGGGGGTCATGCGTTCATTTTCGCCCACCGTCTTGTTGGCTTTGCTGATGGCAATGATGATCTTATCAATATCAAAGGCCACTTCCGATCCGTTGCGTTTGATGATTTTCATTTTGCTATCCTTCCCGTCTTCCCCGGGTCCACGCCCCAGTTCAACCTATATATAGTATCCTTTGCAAAAGCATAATAGCATATCTAGTAGTATGAGTCAATGCACTTTGTCCTCTTTTCCTCTCTTATTTTATCCAGTTTTGCGATGGTATCTCCATTTTTCAGCCCTGCCCGAACGCCCGTTTTTCCGGGAAACGCCCAGGTTTTTTCGCCATTTTTCGGCCCCTTGGATACAAAAAAAGAGGGCTGTAAAAGCCGCTATGAACATGATGGGCAAAGAAGTCGGTTCTCTTAGAGCTCCTCTTACAGAATTAGAAGAGCCTCACAAAGAACTGCTGAAAAAAGCAATGACTGAATTCGGTCTGCTGTAAAATTTTCTGTTTTGAATCTTTTTACTGCATATATTCTGCTATAATTAATCATTAAAGAGGTCTGCTCCACTTAGTGGAACGGACCTCTTGCTTTTTCATTGTTTCGATTTTCTTCTGTTCGATTTTCTTTTATTCTATTTTCATCTATTCTATTTTCTTCTGTTCTTTCTGTTCCCTGCCGATAAGATTGCGATCATCCCGCCTGTCAAAATGACAAAGAAAATATAAACTGCCGGATCTGTTTTGTCACCGGTTTTCACAGAAGCCGTTTTGTCTGATTCTTTCCGCGGCTCTTCTGTTTTGCCTGCTGCTTTTATCACCGCCGTTTCTTTATGACCACATACAGTACAGCTCCGCTCTTTTCTTCCGTCCTTTTTCTCTGTCGCTTTCTCTGTCACTTTCCATTCTCCGAATGTATGCTCTGCCACATCAGTTTTATTTTTACAGATCGTACATTCGTGCCAGTGAACCTTTCCGTCCGAACTCCATTTTTCTTCATATTCATGCGGCGTCACCGTACATTTAACAGGATCGCTCTTCGCGCCTAAAGAAGTTAACGTTGTTCCGTCTTTTTCCAGAACCGCAAATACTTCAACAGCGTAGTTTCCGCTTTCTGTAACTTCCAATTCCGCAGAAACAGCTCCATTTAACAACGCTCCGTCTTTGTACCACCGATAAAGATAATTCACCTGCTTTGTATCGTGTTCTGCCGAAGCTTTCAGCCGGATCTTTTTGCCGATGTGTACAGTCTTGCAGTCTGCCGTAACGGTTACATTTTTCGGTGCTGAAAGTTCTTCTGCATTAACAAGTTCATATGTTTTAGATCCGTCTTCATGAACAGTTTCTTTTACGATCATTCCGTCAATTCCGGATGTCACTTCCAAAACGACTCCGGGAGCAACTGTCAATATTACGTTTTCTCCTTCCAAAGCTTCCTGTTTTACAGAAGAGTTTTCGTTAATATATATGTGAATATTTCCGTCTTCCGTATTCGATCCAAGCGCTTCTTCTACTGTATTATAATATGTTGTCTTTCCGTCTCTGTCCGTTGCCGCAGCAGCTACATCCTTTGCAACTTTTACGGTAGTATTGGATTTCATTGTGTCAAGAGTCTTTTTATCCGGATCAAAACGGGTCGTATTATCTCCGCTTGTAATTACTTTGACCGCACCTTTTCCTGCTGCCGGCTGCAAAGATCCGCCTGTCACAGAAATATCTGCTCTCACATCTGATTTTTCTTCTGTATTATAGATCGTGACCGCATTACCGTTTACGCTTTTAAGCGTTCCACCGAGAATATTAACGACAAGAGAAGAATCATTGATGCAGCCGTCGTACATCTGCGCCGATCCAAGAAACGCTGAACCTTCAGGATTTGCCCCACCGTTTTGCGGCTTTTCTTCTTTCCATTCGCCGCTTCCTGTGATGACCGCATTATCCTTGATCGTAATTGTTCCCATTTTTGCTTCGATCCCGGTTCCTCCTTCGATCACCGCATTGCCGCCGATCGTAAGTTGTCCTTCCATCGGCCAGTAAATAGCTGTTCCGCCCGATATATTTTTCAGGCTTCCGCCTGTGATCGCAACTTCCGCTCCTGCCGACTCCTGATTGTTTCCCGAAACCGGAAAATCTTTTGTCTCGATCCTACCGCCTGTAATCTCTACTTGCGCCGATACAGTACCTTCTTCGTTTCTGTTGCTGTTAAACACATCGATCCCGCCGTTTCCTGACAGCACCGCATCCCCCGAAAGAGTCATCTTTGCTCCGATCAACTGAACCGCAGATTTCCCTTCTCCTGCTGCCATAAGATGGGCCGATGCGCCTATATGCACTTCGCCGAACTGTGAAAGAACCGTATTTCTTGCTGATGCCGTCAACGTACCGCCTGTGATGTTCACGATTCCGCCTACATTCTGCACAACTCCCTGACCGGTGATCTCACTGCTTTGGATATTTAAAACCGCGCCGCCGGTATTATTGATCATGATCAGCGGGTACGTTCCCACACTGCCGTCAATCTTTCCGCTTCCGACAATATTGAATGTTCCCCGATTCGTAAACATAAAATTGCCTTTGAATCCTGCTGCCGCCGATACAGTAAATCCATTTGTATCTAACGTCACATTCTTTGTCAGTAAGATCGGTTGTGAAACTTCTGCATTTTCTAAAAGCCGCAGTACGTCCCCGTCTTTTGCCGCTGCAAATGCTTCGGTAAGAGTCGGATATATCTGCTCTCCGATCTGAACTTCCCCTGCCGTCCTTTCCTCCGCCTGTACATCGACTGCATCTGAAGCTTCTTCGGCTTTTTCTGTATTCTGCCGTACCGCTTCCAAAACACCCTGTTTTGCCTGATTTTGTCCTTCTGCCTGCACATCCGATTTTTCTTCATTCTGTGTTTCTGCCGTCATATCCGGCATTTCTGCTGATATTTCTTCCTTTTGTGTTTCTGCTGTCACATTCGGCGTTTCTGCTGATATTCCCGCTGTCGGCGCGATATTTTCGCCTTCTTCCACTGTTTCTGCATTTGCCGGAATTCCAGCCGGGATCATCATAGCCGCCACAGTTAAAATAACCAGCCATTTCCTAATAAATTTGTTTTTCATCTTACTCTCCTTTCCCACCATACATAATCGTCATGCATTAAGTGTTTTTTCTTTAATAATACGATGCTTTTTCTGCTTCTTCAATATATTTTCAGTAAATTCCGACTTTATTTACAACAATTAACCATTCTATCTCAAAACGCCTGTTTCATGACCTCTCCTGAAATCCATTTAAGTTATGTTCCGTTTTTATCGAAACTTTTCAAATTTTTTCAAAAAATAACTATATTTTTCTTGACAAATCCGATATGAATAGGTATTATATACAAGTGACTTGCGATAAGAAGTCAAACATACATAGGGGATTGGTCAAATGGTATGATAGGGGTCTCCAAAACCTTTGGTGGGAGTTCGATTCTCTCATCCCCTGCTTTCAGAAACGCCGGAAGCCTTGATTTTTTCAAGGTATCCGGCATTTTTCATTTTCCGGAAAATTCCTATAAGGAATGAAATAAAAAGAAAAATCAAACTATTTATTGACACAGTGCTTAGATTCAATGCAATGATATTAAATCATTCGTTTTCGATAAATCAAATCTAATTTAAAGCAAAGACAAACAATAGATAAAAAAACAGCGAACAGCGCTTAGCAAGGAGGAACATGGGATGGGAGAGATAATAAAATTTCTTATATATGCTATTTCTATGTGCGCCATAGAGCTCGTGATCAATTCTTTATATAACCGAAAAAGTATCACTGACAATGCCGGCCGGAATGAATTCCATTATGTGCTTAAAATCCCCGGAGCATTAAAATATACATGCATGGCTTTCTTCATTTTAGGATTATGCATGTTTTGCATCTTTTTTGTATTTAAACTACAGAATAATCCAACTGTAACAAACGGACACCTATGGATGTGTTTGGGGGTAATGGCAATCGGTCTTCTTGGCATAATCCGGGCAAGCAAATGGAAGATCGCGGTAAACGGAAATCAGATGGAGATACAACGTTTATTTCGGAAAAGTATAGTTTTACAGATAAGTGAAATTGAACGTGTGGAAATCGGGAAAAAGAACCAACTACTTTTATACGCCAGCGGTAAAAAACTGATAACGATTGATTTTCTTACCGAGAATTATGAATACCTGGAAGAGACATTAAAAAGAAACGGGAAGTATTGACCGGCTCTGCGTATTTCCTCGCAAGCCGATCCAACTTCCCGCCTTAACATTTCAAAAGTGTAACCTTTCAGGGATTACAGCTTTTACAGGGGCTGTACCCATCCTCAAGCAGCTTAGATCTTTTTCCTTTATATGGTTTCTTGTTTTTCTCTTTCATATCTTTCACCCCCGCACAATCCGGCCTGTGGAATTTATGTGTACTCGTATTTAAAATATACTCGCTCTCTACAGACACTTTTCCGGCGCCGGATGTCCCCGCCGCCTCTTTTTCATCGTCATCTTCTGCTCTGTTATCTCCTGTTTTATAGTCAATGATAATATCCGGCTGTATATTGTACACATAAACATTAAACTTGATTCCCTTTCCGCCATCTTCTACAGATTCCGCTTCCATCTGTACTCCTGAAGCAACAAGATTTTCATTTTCAAATATAGGCGTTACACGATACATCACATGATTATCTGTTTCATGCACATATTCTGCCACAAGATTTTCAAAAGGGAGCATTCCCTCTGTATTCATATACCGTGTTCCGGTAATCAGATTTTCTTCATTTGCATTTTCTCCGGACAACTGATACGCGATCAAATGGCAGCGATTATACAGCGATCCTCCCTCCACATTTTCATACCGAACAGACTGCCATCCCGTCGGCTTTACACTGCTGATATCACCGCGCTTTTCATCAGGCATCAGTTCTTCTCCCACGCACGCTTCTGCCGTCTGACATCTCCCGTAGCTGTCCAAAGGACTGTACTGCTCATAAACTGTCGTCGTCATCTCGTCCTCTGTAAACGCCGGCTCGTTTCCGTCCAATATCACGTATGGTTCTCCTTCATATTCCGGCACTTCAACAGCAGAATCATAACTTTCTTCACTATATGCAGAATCAAAAATTTCTTTCTGAAGATTCTGCCATCCCTGCTGCCTGCCAACCCCGTTACCGCCTGTACCGCCGCCAAGCGCCAGTTCGGCAATGACTGCCGCTCCTGCTAACAGCGCACATGTACTCGTAATAATAATCCCTTTTTTTCTCTTTGCCATCTTTGATACTCCCATTTTTCCCGATCAGATATATTTTTTGCAATACCTGTTTTATCTGCCGGCTGTTCTTCTTCGTTTATACGAAATCTTATTTATGAAAAATCATTGTATCACAGAAGATTCTTTTCTGCAAAATCAGATCATGACAATACTGCATCTTGCAAATTTTTCATACACTCGTTATTATTGAAGTACATAAAATTTACGGAAAGCAGGAATACACTATGGCAAATCAATGTTTTGACCAAAAACAAGAATCACTCGAACCGGAACAAGAACCTTCCGACAAAAACGAACTCTTCCACTGGATACTGACACTCGCAATCGCAGTTATCATTGCCCTTTGCGTCAACCGTTTTGTCCTTGTAAATGCGGAAATTCCTTCCGGTTCTATGGAGAATACGATCATGACCGGAGACCGTGTTTTCGGAAACCGGCTTGCTTATATATTCGGCGAACCGAAACGGTTCGATATCATTATCTTCCGATACCCGGATGACGAAAAGCAGCTTTTTATTAAACGCATCATCGGACTTCCCGGTGAAACAGTGGAAATCCATGACGGACAGATCTTCATCGACGGCTCGAAAACCCCTCTTAAAGATGTAACGACAAAAGAATTTATGCAAGGTTCTTTCGGTCCTTATACTGTACCTGACAACTGTTATTTCGTCATGGGGGATAACCGAAACAACTCAAAAGACTCCCGCTACTGGGAACATACTTTTGTTACGGATGATGAAATCGTCGGAAAAGCTTTCCTACGGTACTGGCCTCTCAACAAAATCAAATTCCTCTGATCAAATCCCGCTTAAGCAGATCTCACTCAATCGGATGGACTTCTTCAATCAGAAGTCCATCCAGTTTTTTCATGTCTTTCTGACGGATTCCGTAATTCCCGCGCCCTTCTTTTTCTATATGCAGTACAACATCTTCCGCTCTTCCATAAAGCATTCCCACCTCTGCCTGTTCTTTTAGCACCTCATAATAAATCTGATAAATCTTTTCCTGCATTTCTTCATCCGTAGGCATCTGCGCGCCTTTCGTCACATGATCTGTAACTTCTTTCGCATACTGCTCTGCACGACTCAAAAACAGATCATATGTATCAGTAAAAAGTGTGATCGGTTTTACTTTCACCGAAACGATATATGTTCCGTCTTTTTCCTTTTGCGCCTCCCCTACTGTATAATTTACTTTTTTTGCAATTTCACCGAAGAGTTCTCTGTATTTTCCTTTTAACGAATCCGGCATATCAGATGCATCAAACCCCTGCATCGTCGCATCCAGATTCTTTTCAAATACTGCTTTTGCCTCCTTTTCAGACACATCTGCCACTTCCTGATACAAGGTTGTCTTATTTTTATAAGACACATCAAGCACAGCCTGCACATACTTTGATGCATCAGACCTGTTCACATACAGATAAACGCCAACTACAGAGGCCAGAATCATAACCCCCACAGAAACACCTATCAATATTTTCTTTAAGTTACAACCCTTTTTATTCATACTTTTCCCTCCTGTCATTTCGCCACAGTATAACATCTTCCAAATAAAAAAAAAGAAGAACTCTGTCATATAGACAAAATTCTTCTTTCTATTATCCATCACTTTATTATTTCAATATACACTTCACTCTCACATAAGAAGCCGTCTCCTCATCTGTCACTACCGCCTCTGCGTTTTGGGTGTGATCTGTCGGATAGAGAATCTGCTGCACATCAAATGCTTTCGGGATCAGCTTTTCTTTCCATTGATCTACTTCCTCAGGTTCTTCATAAAAATGCACATAACTTCCGCCGCTTACATTCGGCAAAACCGCAGAAGTTTTCTTTATTTCTACAGATTCAACAGGATAGTCTTTTATCTGTTTTTCCGGATCAATCCCCCGGCTTTCAAGGAAATCGCATGTTTTTTCAAAAAACGGATATACGATAAGCTCGGTTTCTTCTCCGTCTGCCGGAGACGAGATTTCAAGAATTCCGCATGGACAGGCTTTCGTAAGCTGCTCCATCTGAAATCGGAACACGTCTTCTTTGTACCGCTTTAAAAGCTCCTCTTTTTCCTCAGCTTCTATTTTCATAGTCTGCGAGAAAACGCCGTCTTTCCAACTAAACTTATCTTGTCCCACTTCCTCAAGCGAAACTCCTTCATAAGCAAGCGTCTTATACTCTTTTGTTTCATAAACGGAGGAAAACTTGCGCAGACTTTCTTCTGTCACCGGATAAGTCCGATAATGTCTGCTCCCGCCTTCTGTTTCATAACAAACAGTCGCTTTCGTCACCGATTTTTGTTCTTCCGCATCTCTGCCGTTCACAGCAACCGCCAAATCTTTTGCCCATTGAAGCGTCATTTTTTTACCTTCTCCCGTCATACGGAAGCGATATAAATACTTTTCTGTCACCGTATTTTCCTGTCCGTCGAGCATTTCATATTCATCGCGGCTCATTCCCACTCCCTCGATCACAACGCTTACCGCTTCCGCTTCTTTCGGAAAATATCCGTCATAAAAACGTGCGCCAAACATCATAGCAGGGCCTATACAGGCGGCGGCAATACTTACTGCCGCAAACTGCCCCTTCCTCCGCAGAAGACTAACCCCCTGCTTCTTCACAGCCAGTTCTATCAGGTACTGTACAAAAAAAGCTGCCGCCGCCCCACACAGCGCTTCCACAAACCCGAAAAGTAAACTGTCTGTTTTCGTCAATTCCGCTGCAAATGCCGCAAACCACGCTCCTGCCAAAACGGAAAGCAATATTTCTGTCAGTCTTTGCACATTGCGAAACATAAACGGTGTTCCTACATATTCCGGTTTTCTTTTCTTCTGAGCAGCAGAAAACAAAACGAACAGAACAGCCGCCCATACAACAGCAGCGATTATGTAAGGCGCCGGAAGCGGATACTGCAGAGCTATCCTCTTCTCATATATTCCAAGTCCCGCCAGCCGTTTTGCCAATCCAAACGGAGATAGTATATTATTTAGTTTTTCAAGCAATTCAATTTTGTAATAAGTAACAAAATAATGTTTTGCAAACACTTTGATGACATTTTCAATAAATAAAGAAGAATACGCAATGATCGAAACACAGAGTGAGACTGCACATATAAAATTGCCGCATACCGAAACACATAAAATCCCTATATGATAGAAGATTAAAAAAGCAAATCCAAACGCAAGAATACTTTTCGCGGTATAACTTCCGACAAAAGGAGCAAATTCCGGATCGACCATCGCCTGCCATATTCCACATACGGAAATCATGAGCAAAAACGGAAGAAAGAAATGGATCACCCCATGCGTATATCTAGACCAAAAGATCATTCCTTTTTTCACCGGAAGACTGTAATAAAAATCCTGTTTCTTCTGCTGCAGCAAATAAAAGAACTCCAGAAAAGAAAACAGGACGCCCAGTCCCATACTCAGCCAAAGCAGAACTGTATTTCCAATCCCGAAAAACGTATAGGAAGTATCAAGACTTAAACGCATTACAAGAAGGACAGTATATATAAAAAATGTTGTCCATCCAAACAACGCGGTAAGGTGTCCTCTTCCGGCTTCTTTCAGCCAACTACCGAAGCACTTTACGGATGTCATACTCTTTTCCCTCCATTTCGGCAATAAAAATCTCTTCTAACGTCATCGGCACTTCTTTCATAAACACAGGCGAAAAACTGTTCAGCCGGGCCATTGTTTCCGGCTGCATACGAACGATAAGCGTCACAAAATATCCATCCGCATGAAAACGAATAAGATCGACCGCCTTTTTTACTTCTTCAAGATCGGTCTGTTCCGAAAATACACACTGATATTTGCATATATTTCCGGCCTGATGCCTCATATCTTTCGAGGTCAGGACTCCTCCTTTATGAAGGATCGCGATACTGTGGCATATATCCTCAAGTTCCCGAAGTTTATGAGATGCCACTACCACCGTAAACTTCCGTTCTTTCATTTCCTGACGAAACAGGTTTTTCATCACTTCCGTCACGATCGGATCAAGACCGTCGAACACTTCATCACAGAGAAGGTATTTTGTTCCGGCACAAAGGGCAAGGATAAGAAATGCCTGACGTTTCATACCTTTTGAAAATGTACGAAGTGGGCGCTTCGTTTCCAGATTCAATTTCCCCGCCATATAAGCCGCCGCCTCAGCATCCATGCGAGGATAATATTTCTTATAAAACAAAATCATTTCTTCCATAGAGGCGTTCGGAAAAAAATAAGGATCATCCGGCAAATAAAAAATCTCTTCAGATACGTCTCCGGATGTGATATTTGCACCGTCAACGACAATGCTGCCGCCATCGGCTTCCAGCACTCCCGCAATCATACGAAGGAGCGTTGTCTTCCCCGCTCCGTTCGTTCCGAGCAGGCCGAGCATCTCTCCTTCCGGAATATTTAAAGTAATATTATTGACCGCACATACATCATCAAAATTTTTCACAAGTTCTTTCACGCAGATCATCTGAATCCCCTTTTCTTAAACAACCTCCCACGGGTCTTTCTTTCCGGCTTCACGGAGAATACAGCTTTCTATCGAATGTTTTACCATATCGCTCACAGCCTGATCGGTATAAAACGCCATATGCGGCGTGACGATCACATTCGGGAAACCACGCAGAACATACAGATCTCTTTTGGACAATATATCTGATTTCCTGTTGTAATAATACATTCCAAGTTCATCTTCGATCACATCCAGACCGGCTGCGCCGACTTTCCCGGATTCCAAAGCTTCGATCAATGCCTTTGTGTCGATCAGACTTCCCCTCGCTGTATTGATAATAACGACACCGTCTTTCATATTTTTCATCGCAGACGCATCGATAATATGGAAATTATCTTCCGAAAGCGGCATATGCAAAGTAATCAGATCACACTTTTCATAAATCACCGAAAGATCCGCATACTCCGCGAACTGTTTTACCGCTTCATTCTCATATTTATCGTACGCATAAATCTTACACCCGAAACCGTGCAGATCCCGGATCACCGCTTGTCCGATCCTCCCCGTACCGAGAACTCCTATTGTAAAATTAGGAAGCTCACGTCCTTGAATCCCCGGCAATGAAAAATCATTGATCTCCGCCCTCTGCATGATCCGTTTCATTTTTCGGATCGACATCAAAATAAGCATCATCGTATAATCCGCCACACATTCCGGCGAATAGGATACGTTGCTCACGCGTATTCCGAGCTGCCGCGCCGCCTCCAGGTCAATGTGATCGTATCCGACTGTCCTTGTCGATATCATCTTCACCCCGAACTCACGGAACTTTTCCAAAAGAGGTCGGTCGATCTTCGTTGTGATAATGCTTACATATTCATACCCTTTTACAAGATATGCATTTTCAAGCGATGGCGCCTCTTTGCAGATACCAAGCTCCACATGAGGCCAACTTCTGAGTCTCTTTTTCAAAATGGGAGAAGTGTAGCAGCACACGTTCC
>ERZ791741.3036-NODE-3036-length-10963-cov-2.010818_pt1 | contig 10963 bp, 11 predicted proteins | sample MGYA00510040_ERZ791741 | MGnify/ENA primary metagenome ERZ791741 (study PRJEB30046, sample SAMN00791960) | human gut metagenome | study: EMG produced TPA metagenomics assembly of the A metagenome-wide association study of gut microbiota in type 2... | reverse complement strand
CCGTACGTTGTGGTGTACAGCGGATTTTTCTCATCGCCGTGTACCTGCGTAATACCGGCAGCCCCCGACATCTCGATAATGGCGGTCTGCGTCCGGTCGATGATGCCATACGGGCAGATAACCTGCTTTCCGGCAGGACCGGTCACCGAAACGGAGACAAGCCGTCCGCCAAGACCTTCGGTCAGTGCCTGAACGGTACCTTCACCGCCATCGGCAAGCGGGCGCACAACCGTCTCCACCTTCGGATCGACACGATAAATCCCGGTGGCGGCCGCTGTTCCAGCCTGCAGAGAGGAAAGGCTTCCTTTAAAAGAATCAATTGCAATCACAACTTTCATCATTTTTCTCCTGATTTCAAATATTTTTCAATCCGACACTCATGCACCTTCGTCTTCTTATCATAATTAACACCAACCAGCAGAATATCCCCTGTATAAGATGCAATGGAAGCCGGGTAATGCTGTCTTTTAATCTGATCCAGTGCCGTTTTCGCATTCTTGTTCCATTTCAGTTCTACTACAAGCGCCGGAAAATCGTATCGGTATTCCGGCTTTGGCAGAAAGACAAAATCGGAAAAACCGCGCCCGGTCGGAAGTTCACGAGTGGGTTTGAAGTAATATTGCATCGTACTTAAATAAGCAATCGTGAGGACACAACTGAGCGAATTTTCATTATGATACTGAATCACGGAAGTATATTCCTCATGGACCTTTTCAATTCCGGCAGCGACAGCATTTTCATCCATATCGAGCGTAGCATCTAAAAGATCCGCAGATTCCTGCTGGAAAGCGAAAAGTTCATTCCAATGATTGGAAGTCACCGCAGTCAGAAACTCCCGGCGGATTTCTTCGTTGGGAATATATGCCATCTGTGTCTGCTGATTGTAGGCAAGATAGCCCAAATGAATCAGCAGCGTCAGAACATCATCTTTATTTACAAAGCTGACCATGTCATTTTTAAAAGAGGTAACCATGACAGGAACTGCGGCGCCGGAGAGCATCTCCAGAATTGCTGTTTTCAATCCGTCAAAATCCATATTGATAAAAGGAACCATCGAGTCGTATGTGCTCGTCTCCGACCAATAGCTTTGGAATGTCCCATCCAGAAGCAGACTTGTTACCGCGTTTGGATTGTATACATGGTAATTTCCAAGCAGATAGCCGTCGTACCATCGTCTGACTTCCTCAAAATTTTGTCCGTATTTCTGACAGAGAGCGGAAACTTCATCTTCTGTGAATCCAATATAGGAAGCCAGCGGGCCTGGATTCAGCATGGAATACTGATGAAAATTATTTAAGGCAGACTGCGTTTTCAATTTTTTGATCGGAAGAATACCCGTGAGAAACGCAAGCTGGATATATTTCGTCGGTTCCGTCCCTTTGAACATTCCACGAAGAAAATTAATGTAATCATCCTGAATTTTCTGGTTGGAGGCCTCATCACGAATCAGGACATCCCATTCATCAATAATAATCACAAACGGACATCCTGTCTGCTGATATACATCCTGCATACTTTCAGCAAGATCTTCTTCATCAAAATAGTCCACATCAGGATATTCCTGTTTCAGGTCGCGCATCAGAATCCGGTTTAATCGCAGAACCATTTTCTCTACTGTCTTACTGCGGCTTAGGAATTCCTGCATATTTATAAAGAAAACATCGTATTTGTTCAGATATTTTGAAAAAGATGAATCTTCTTTTATCTTAAGTCCGTCAAATAATTTTTCAGACTGACATCCTCTGCTGTAATATGCAGCCAGCATATTTGCAGTCATAGACTTTCCGAAACGTCTTGGTCTGCTTACACAGACATTTTGCTGCATGGTGTTAAAAACACGATTGGTATATTGTATCAGTTCTGTTTTGTCCACATAAATCTCAGAATTGATTCCTTTATAATTGCCGGGATTTAAATACACACCCATTTCACACACCTGCTTTCCTGACAGATATTTTACGTTTACCCTAACTATAAAAGTTCCGGACAGCTACACTATTTATAAATTATAACATATTATACATCGGCTGCGATACAGGTATTTCCACAACAGTTACAAAAAGATGGTGAACCGGGCTGAATTCACCATCTTTTTTCTTTATCTTCTGTTATTAATAACCTCTCTCGCCATATCTGCAAGTTCACCGGCAGATAATTTTCCATCTATTTGCAGCAAATCATACTGGATGCCATCTTTATTCCAGTTAACGCTTTGAACCTGACTGACTTCAATCTGAGAAGCATTGTCATCGTAACTGAATACAACTTTTCCACTGGCCTGATCTTTTTTATCTTGTTCTGTCAATTCGTAATCATCAGATACCACTTTATTTATATAATGTACATAATACAGATTTGTTCCATTTATAGTGGCAATAATATCACCTGTCGGTGTAAGCTTTGAATTGAACTTCTGCTGTTCAAACGATACAACATCTCCATTCTTCTGATAATCAAAGGACACAGATTTAAACTTCTCAATTACATTTGCATTGTCGTCCTTAAAACTGTTTTTTACAATATTGCCCTCTTTGAAGCAGTACCCATTCTCAAATGTATCAATCAATACCGGTCTATACCCAATATCCTTTGTAACCTGTTCTACCGTTGGAAGAGATGTATAAGCACGTGATGCAGATGAACCTATCCACATTGAAATCTTTCCTGTTGCTGCCACAGCAGTAACTCCAATTGTAAGTGTTGCAGCTATCAACAAAGGTAATATTTTCTTTTTTGATCTCATAGTCGTTTGTTTCCTTTCTGTATCTGCGAAGTCAAGTTTTGCATAAACTCTCTGTCTGATATTCTCTGTATCAATATCAAGAGCATTGCAGGAAGTATCTGCCTGTTTTTGTATTCCCAATTCTTTAAGCAAATTTTTTCTTCTCATAATCTTTCCTCCGCATTCGATAACATTTTTCTGAGTTTTCTTTTTCCTCTTAAAAGTCTGGTCTTAACTGTAGAAATATTAAGTCCCATTGCTTTTGAAATGTCCTTGATTTTTTCATCAAATTTATACCGCCTTACAAAAATCTCGCTGTCAGGTTCGCCAAGGCTCATAACTGTTTCCCATACATAATTATTGTGAAAATTCTCTTCAATGAAATCTTTGCCATCTGACAGTTCAATATCTTCAAGAACTGTATGATCCGTTTTTCTGTTTATCCGTTTCAGAACAAAATTTCGGGCAACAGCAGCAAGATATGACCGTAATGTACCTTTCTGCAAATCTATCCTTTCAGCATTCTTCCAGAGTATAACAAACACGTCTGCCACAATTTCTTCAATATCCTCTTTCGGCAGTGAATTGCCGGCCATATGATACAAAACAGTACTCAAATACGGCGTATAAATTTGGATTGCTTCATCTATTGAATTTTTTTCTCTGTTCCTGAGACGTTGCAAAAGCTCTGCTTCATCTGTCATATCAATCCTACTTTCTTTTTAATACTTTCAAAAATTAAAAGCTTTTAACCTTTACATTCTTATATATCCTGTCAAAGAACAAAAAGTTTCATTTTTAGTAAAAAATCCCTCGCAAATTGCGAGGGATTCACTAAATCTCCTATTGTACAAGTACTTTATTGCCAAGTGGATATGTGCAATATGCCTGTTAAATTACATATACCACATTTTCCAGTTAATATTGAATACTTTTATCTGCCAGATATTTTTCTATCTCATCAATAATAAGCTTCGCTGAATTATACTGATCTGTTGCATCTGTTAAAGACGCAACGTAAAAATCATCATAATCGCTGCTTTCTCTTTCCTGCTTTAGTCTGCCTAACTTTTTTCCCGTTTCTCTTGAAAAAATCTCCGTTGCTACATAAGTTTTATTAAAATATGCAACCGCATCCTTATGGCGCTTAAAGTCAATCTCTTCTAAAGCTAATACTGCTTTTATTGCATAAAAGGCAGCGTAATAGCTACGATTTATTGAATCTTTATAATGCTGGCTTTCTAAACATAATGCAGCTACTCCTAATGTCTCTACAGCATTTCGAATGCGGTATATACATAGATCTTCTTTCTTATCATTCACTGATCACTACCCCCTCATCTCTCACATTCCGATAAAAAGGCAACGTATCAACCCAATATTCATACTGGTCTTCATTTTTAATGATAGGAGAAAACTCTATTCCTGTATTTATTTCAAACTCAAATGCAAGATCATAAATATCATTCTTCACTAATCGAATTTCTTCATCAGACATTTTCACTAAAATCATAATATCTATATCAGAATTCTCCCGAAAGTCTCCTCTTGCATATGAGCCATATACGATAACCTTTGTCAGTTTATCGCCCAAAATATGTCTTAATTCTTGAGAAAATCTATATATGATATTCCTGATATTTTCTGACATACAATCACTTCCTATATTAATATCCAATAAATTTATACATTTACATATTAACATAAGTTTTTTGTTACATCAAGTTTCCCTCATCAGAAGTTCTCGACAAAACTTGATTTTATTTATTTCAAAATGTTATAATTCACCTTGATATGTTCAAGCCAAAATAATCCGCTTTAAGAAGGGAGACATTCTTATGGATTTAATAAAAGAAGCACTTTCCATGGGTTTCGCAGATGCGGCGATCATGGATACAAAGGATCTGGTATTTGTGCCGGAATACAGACAGTTCTGCGAGGACAATCTCTGTGGAAATTATAACCTGGTTCCTGCATGTCCGCCTGCCTGCGGTACTGTAGAAGAAATGCAGGCAAAAGCATTGAAATATGAAAAGGCACTGGTTCTCCAGACTGTTCTGAAAGATCCAATTATGGATCCGGCTCTTTTCAAGCAGGCGAAACATGCACAGAATATTCTTACAGAACAGCTTGCCAGACAGATGCAGGAAGCGGGAAAAGAAGATATCCTGATCATGAGCGCAGGACCGTATAAGAATTGTTCCTGTATGTCCGCCTACAGTGTAGATGCACAGAAAATGGCTGATGCAGTAGGTATGGTCTGCTGGGCAGATGATTCAGATGTGAGATTCTTTACACAAATCCTGTTTCATAAAGACTGAGCATTACGCAAAAGAGACTGTCGCACCGGAAAATTCCTGATGTGACAGCCTCTTTTTCATTTTTATATCTTTTGTTCTTCCACATAAAAGCATGCCACTGCATGTCCGGGAGCAATCTCTTTCAGCTTCGGCATCTCTGCCTTACATCTGTCTGTGCAATGCTCACAGCGGTTCTGGAAAGGACAACCCTTGGGTACATCCAGAGGACTTGGTGCTTCACTCTCGATACTTTGGATCTTCTGGCTGGGATCCATGTGGATAGAGAATTGCGCACCCAGGAGTGCCTGTGTATACGGATGCACTGCATGCTCTGTAACATCTTCACCGGGAATAACCTCTACGATATTTCCCAGATACATGACAGCAATCTGATGGGCAAAAGAGCGGATCAGCGCCAGGTCATGGCAGATGAAAAGCATGCTGATATTTTTTTCTTTCTGAAGGCGTACCAGAAGCTCGATCACAGACTCCTGCACAGAAACATCCAGCGCAGAAGTCGCCTCATCGCAAACCAGGATCTCCGGTTCCAGTGAAAGCGCTCTTGCAATACTGATTCTCTGTCTCTGTCCGCCACTCATGTTGTGAGGATAACGATCTACGAAATCTCCCGGCAGCTCTACCATTTCCAGCAGTTCTCTTGCTTTGGCTTCTTTCTCGCTTTTCTTTAATTTTCCGAAGTTGATCAGCGGCTCTGTAAGGATATCCACAATCTTCATCTTCGGATCAAAGGATGCCAGCGGATCCTGGAAAACCATCTGCATATTCTGGCGGTTTAACCATGTTTCCTTTTTGGAAAGGTCAGCAAGGTTTTTGCCATGATACAGAATCTCACCGCTGGTAGGCTTGTCAAGGGAAATAACCATCCTTACGAATGTGGATTTACCACATCCGCTCTCTCCTACAATTCCTAATGTCTTGCCCTTATAGACATTCAGGTTAATGTCATTGCAGGCTGTCAGTGTCCGTCCATGAGAGGCCGGAAACTGTTTTACAATGTGCTTTGCACTGAGTACGATATCTGATTCCTTAAACAAAACGGCGTCCCTCCATTTCCGGTACTGCTGCCAGAAGCTTCTTTGTATAATCACTGGTCGGATGATTCATGACCTCATCCCTTGTTCCCTGATCCACCACTTTGCCGTTCTGCATAACGATCAGCTGGTCTGCCATGTAAGCAGCTACACCAATGTTATGGGTTACGATGATGATGCCTGTGTGGAAATCGTCACGCAGTTCCATCATCTGACGGACGATCTGCGCCTGTGTGGTCACATCCAGTGCACTGGTTGGTTCGTCTGCCAGAAGCAGTTCAGGATTAAAGGTCATTGCCATGGCAATACCCACACGCTGACGCATACCACCGGAAAGCTGATGAGGATAACTGTTCATAATATTCTCTGCTTCCGGGAGACGCATTTTCTCCAGCATGCTTACTCCTTTTTTCCACGCTTCATCTTTTGACACTTTTGAATGAGTACAGATGTATTCCACGAACTGGCTTCCAATCTTACGGATCGGATTCAGGGTTCCGCCGCAGTCCTGGAAGATCATGGATATACGTGTTCCTCTTAACTGTCTCCATTCATCCTTGGTATTGGTCAGCAGGGATTTTCCGTTAAAGAGGATATCTCCCTGTGTTACCTTACCGCCCCCGGCAAGTGCGCCGAGGACAGCTCTGATAACAGTGGTTTTTCCACTTCCGGATTCTCCGACGATTCCAAGGATTTCTCCCGGTTTCATTGACAGCGAAACATTTTCTATTACCTGTTTTTTTCCATAATGAATATCGACATTACGATACTCCAATATATTACTCATCATATCATTTGTCCCTAAATCATATCCCGCACGGTATCACCAAGCAAATTAAATATCGCAACCGTCACAAACATTGCAATTCCCGGCGCGATCACGATCCACGGGCAGGTCTGCAGCATACTCCTCCCATTGCTCATCATAGAACCCCATTCTGCCATCGGCGGCGTTGCGCCAAGTCCCAGAAATGATAACCCTGCCAGCTCCATGATCATAGTTCCGATATCCAGCATGGCAGTCACGATCATGGTTCCCGCAATATTAGGAAAAATGTGTCTGAGGAGAATCTGCATTCCATTACACCCCGACAGTTTTGCTGCCGCAATATACGGCATTTCTTTTACCGTCAGCGTCTGGCTGCGGGCAAGCCGGGCAAATTTCGTCCAGGAAATGCAGGCAAGGGCGATCACCGCACTTTTTAAACCACCACTTAAGACACCTGCCACCGCAATGGCAAATACCATGCCCGGAAATGCCAGAAACAAGTCTGAGATCCGCATGATCAGATCATCGATTTTTCCACCAAAATACCCGCCAATCATTCCAAGGATCGTGCCTGTAACAGAAATGATCAACACCAGTGCCAACGCAGAAAATACCGTTGTCTGTGCGCCCAAAATCACACGGGAAAGCATATCCCGTCCATAGCGGTCGGTTCCAAACAAATGCTGTGCCGATGGTTTTGCCAGCGCATTTGCCAGTTCCTGTTCATAGGGATCGTACGGCGTCAGATGCTTCGCAAAAGCTGCAGTAAAAAGCAGGATTCCCACTAAAATTAACAGTATGATAAATTTTATTTTTGTCTTTTTCGTTCGCATGTTATCATCTCCTGTTTTCTCAGGGATTTTCCTGTAACCGGATACGCGGATCCAGATAATGGTAAATGATATCCGTCACCAGATTTACCATCACATAAATAATCGCCATCCAGACCACATATACCTGTATCACCGGATAATCTCTGGTCAGAATCGCATCCACTGCCATTTTTCCAACACCATCCCACATAAAGATCGACTCTACGATTGCAGTTCCACCAAGTAGCGAACCGATGGACAACGACAGCAATGTTACAATCGTCAGCATGGATGCTTTCAATACACTTCCGACTAGGATTTTTCGTTCTCTGATGCCCCGCGCACGGGCTCCGACCACGTAATCTTTTTTCAGTTCTTCCAGAACCGTTGCCCGAATCTGTCTGGTATATTTTGCAGACATGGCAATTGCCAGCGTCAGTGTCGGCAGAACAATACTTTTCCATCCCTGACCACTTCCCATCACCGGAAACCACCCAAGTTTCAACGAAAACAGATACATCAGCAATAACGCGACAAAAAATCCGGGCATAGAATTTCCGATAAAACTTAAGATCCGGATAAAATAATCGGTAAATCTGTTTTTTCGAACCGCGGAGAGGATTCCCAACGGAATCGACAGCGCAATGGTCATCAAAACAGACGTGATTGTCAGATAAATTGTCATAGGAAGTTTTTCCAGAAACATCTGCAATACCGGCTGCCCGGAGATATAGGATGTTCCCATATCCCCTTTCAGCATATTTCCTACCCAGTTCAGATACTGTACTGGCACAGATTTGTCCAGTCCCAGTTCTTCTCTGGCGGCCGCTTTCTGTTCTTCCGTCCATGCCATTCCCGTATTCTGCTCCATCATGTCAACTGCATCCACGGAAGACGTGTGCATCAGCACAAACGTCAGCAGCGTAATGCCAAACAAAATCGGAATCAGTTGTAATAACCGTTTTATGATATATTTTTTCATACCTGTTCGTATTTTTCCTTACCTATCAGAACCTTTTTCCTGATAAGTTCCTATCATATATAATCTTGTTGCAGATCATCTATAGAGTCGCAAATGATCTCACATCTGATGTTTTCTGCTCTATATTTTCCACTATTCTTTATCCAAATCTGCCGTAATTTCGTAGTAGTCTGACGGATGTGCCACCAGACCGGACACACCTTTTCCTGATACCATAGACATTTTCAAATGAGACGAAAAAACAAATGCATGGTCATCCAGAATTGTCTGTGTCATCTGTGTCGCCAGAGACGCACGTTCCGTCGGATCAAAAGTAACTGCCATCTGTTTTTCCAATGCCTCCAACGCATCACTGTGATATCCGCCACGATTCTTTGTGGAGCTGTCCAGACAATGTGTGGTGAAAAAATACTCCGGATCACCAGTCGGTGCACTGACAAAAGCACCTGCAAAAATATCCCAGTCGCCTTTATCCAGATAATCCTGATAATTAGCCGTACTGTTTACCTGAACATCGATTCCAATATCTCTCATGGTCGCCTGTACCGATTCTGCCAGCAGCGGTAACTCCTGGCGGCTTGGATAAGTCACCCAACGGATCATCAATTTTTTACCATTTTTATCTACATAACCGTCCCCGTCGGTATCCGTCCAACCGGTATTTTTCAGTAATTCTTTTGCTTTTGCCGGATCATAGGTTTCCGCGGTTACGGTAGTATCACCAAAGGTAAAACTTTCCGGGAACGGTCCCACTGCCGCAGCTCCGTTTCCATCCAGCAATACGGAAGTAAAGTTTTCCTTGTCAATCGCACTTGCGATCGCTGCCCGGACGTTATCATCCTGAAGTGCTTCCGTCGCATAATTCATCTGTGCAAAGAACGAACGGGATGTCTCACAGGAAGAAATCGTGTATGGTTCGTTTTCAAACAGTGGCAGGCTTGCATACGGCAGTCCGTAAGCGGCATCCAGTTCACCGGACTGCATTGCCATAGTCATGGTGTCCCCGTCTGTGATCGTTTTTACATAAATCGTATCCAGATGCGGTGTACCGTTCCAGTAATTTTCATTTTTTACCAGAGTCAGACCTTTGTCGGTTTCCAGTTCCTGCACGATATACGGTCCCGTTCCGGTTACTTTTCCATCGTCTGTAATGCCCGCTTCCATATCAATGATGCAGGCATACGGATCAGACAGATAATTCATCAGCGCCGGAACCGGTTCACTGGTTGTAATCGTCAGTATCTGACCGTCAGCTTCAATATTACTGATTTTTAAATCACCTGCTGCACGTTCATGGACTGCCACCAGATCATCCAGACATTCTTTGACTGCCTGCGCATCCATTTTTCGTCCACTGGAAAATGTCACATTGTCCTGCAATGTAATCTTCCATGTGTTGTCGTCTACATTTTCATATGATTTTGCCAGCCATGGCTCTAATTCCATAGAATCGGAATATTTAAATAACGTCTCTCCGATTCCATAACGGATGCATGCCCATCCGGAATATCCTCTGTGTGGGTTCACGTCCGATTCATCGTTTTCTGCATTAAATGTGGTATCTCCGTATGTAAATACTTTCACACTTGTGTTTTCCGCTTTTGCAGAGCCATCTTTCTGCTCGCTGTTTCCTCCACATCCCGTCAGCAAGCCAAGTGCCATAACCATGGTCAGAAGAACTGCACCTATTTTTTTTCCTTTTCTGTTCAACATAATTTTTTCCTTTCATATACATTTTTTCAGACACAACAATTCGATCACTTTTTATCAGAATAACAAAAGAAAAGCAGCTTCACAAGCCACCCAGGGGGATATTATTTTCTTCAACTCTGCAACAAAAACCATAATCTGCTTCTTTCCTCAGGGCGAATCACCTTACTGACCAAGCATTGCTGCCTCAATCAACATTTTTGTATAGTCGTTTTCCGGCGCATTAATCACGCGTTCAGTTCTTCCCTGTTCCACAATATTTCCCTGATACATAACGATAACGCGGTCGCACAAATGCTGCACCAATGCCAGATCATGACTGATGAGAAGAATCGACAGATCCATTTCTTTCTGCAATCCTTTCAACAACTCTATGATCTGCATCTGTACCGTCACATCCAACGCACTGGTTGCCTCATCGCAGATCAGGATTTTCGGATTTACTGCCAAAGCACGGGCAATTGCCGCCCTCTGACACTGACCGCCACTGACCTGATTTGGGTAGCGGTCTGCGATCTCTGTTGGAAGCTCCACCTGCTGCAACAATTGTTCCAGACGATTCTGTGCTTCTTTTTTGCCGATACCATGATTGCGCATGCTTTCCATGATACTGTCC
>ERZ791741.3024-NODE-3024-length-10990-cov-2.870233_pt1 | contig 10990 bp, 9 predicted proteins | sample MGYA00510040_ERZ791741 | MGnify/ENA primary metagenome ERZ791741 (study PRJEB30046, sample SAMN00791960) | human gut metagenome | study: EMG produced TPA metagenomics assembly of the A metagenome-wide association study of gut microbiota in type 2... | reverse complement strand
TACCTGAAAGTTACGTTTGATATTTTGTATTTCAATTACTTTCTTCATGGTGTTTGTCACTTGTTGTTTTTCTTCTTACTTCCCGGAGGGCCAGGCATGAACGGGCTTCTTTCTCCTCCGCTCTGTTGGTTGGGTCCGGCTTCCATATTTTCGCCCGGCATGGCACCGATAGTAGCTTCCGTCACAATTTTAGTGCCTTCGGAGATACCACTGATAATTTCCGTCGACATACCGTTACTGATTCCTATCTCTACCGGATGGGCAGTGAATGTATTCCCTTCGCGTGTCCAAAGTTTATGTTCACCTTCACAGTCATTTACGATGTCATTAGCACCGATTAAGGGTTTTTCGGGTACGAAACGCAATGCTTTGTTCGGTACGGAAAGTACGTCTTTTTTGTCAAGGATATAGATCGTGACATTAGCCGTCAGGCGGGGTTTCAGTATCAGGTCCGGGTTATGGGCGGAGATCACTACTTCGTATGTGACTACGGTAGTAGACGAGCTGCTGGTGCTGGTACTGCTTGCGTCTCCCAGGCGGATTTGGGTCACTATTCCTTCGAAAACATCGTTCGGATAGGCATCTACGGTAAATGTGGCCCGTTGTCCTTCTTCCACGCCGCCTATATCGGCTTCATCTACGTCGGCCACTACCTGCATCTGGGTCAGGTCGGCTGCGATGGTGAACAAAGTCGGTGTCTCGAATCCGGAAGCCACCGTTTGTCCTTCTTCCACATCCCGGCTGATGACAACGCCATCGATCGGAGAAGTAATGGTGGCATAGGACAGGTTGCGTTCTGCCTTGGCCAGTGAAGCCTGGCTGCTTTCGAACGAGCTTTTGGCCTTCTCGTAGTTGTAGAGCGATTGCTCGTAATCGGTATCGCTGATCAGCCCCTTTTCGTGCAACCCTTTGTTGCGCTCATAGTTCTTCTTTTGGTATTCGTATTCCGCCTTTGCACCACTGTAGGTGGCACGTTGAGAGGCGAGTTCACTTTGCAGTGTCACACGGTCCATCTCAGCGATAAGTTGTCCCTTGGTCACTGCCGCGTTATAGTCCACATAGATTTTGTCGATAATTCCGGATACCTGTGTACCGACTTCTACTTCTGTTACCGGTTCGATAGTTCCTGTGGCGGTTACCGACTCCGATATCTCGCCTTTGCTTACGGTTGCCGTGGCATAGGTTACTTTGTGCTTGGCCGTAGAACCGCCAAAGAGCCAAACCCCTCCGCCTGCCAGTATGGCGAGGCTTACGGCAATAAGAATGATCTTTTTCTTCTTCATATCGTTATAACGTTAAATGTTTTATTCCTTTATTGTCTACAGTGTTATCTTATCTCCCTGGTAGAACTTCAGCAATTGTGTATTCAGAATAGCCATGTACTTAGACTGTAACAGCTCTTGCTGTGCCTGTAGCAGATTGTTTTTTTCGGTCAGAAGCTCCACGGTATTTTTCATTCCGGCATTAAATTGCTCGCTGACCAGTTCGTAGCTGGTCTGTGTGCTGTGCAATTTCTCTATGGCTGCCGCATATCGCTGCTGGGCGCTGTTGGCGTCGAGCCATAGTCCTTCGATGGTTTTATACAATGTTTTCTGTTCGTCGAGCAGAGTCAGTTGACTGGTCTGATACTGAAGTTTGGCTTTTTCTACGGCACTTTTGGTCTGTCGGTTGTTAAAGATTGGGACACTGATGCTGAGTCCGATGGAGTTGTTCCATCCGTTTTTCACTTGCTCGCCGAAGGTGAAGTCGCTTCCGCTGGTATGGTTGGTACCGATACCGGCTGTCAGGCTGACGCTGGGCAGATATCCCGATTTGGCGATTCCGATCCCCAGTTCCGATGCCTCTACACTGAGCTTGCTTGCCTCTATTTCCGGGCGGAGGGCCACAGCGGAACGAAAGACATCCGTTTTGGTGGGGAGGGGCGACAGTACATTTTCGTCACCCAATGCAGGCAGATAGACCTGCATTTCCTGTTCGCCGTCCAGTTCGAGGAGTTGCTTCAGTTGCAACTTATAGTCCTGAAGTGTGGCCTGTGCGGTCACCAGTTGATAACGGTCTGTGCTGACTTGGGCTTCCAACTGGGCATAGTCGCTCCGGGCAATGCTTCCCGCATCCAGCAGTTGTTTGCCACGGTCCCGTTGGGCTTCGGATACTTGCAGGGTGTTTTCGTTCACCTTGACTGATTCGGCGGCATAGAGAATCTGAATATATACTTGGGCGATCGATTGCTCGATATCATTTTCCGAAGTGGCTACATCGAGGTCTGCCACGCGGTTGTTAAGCTTTTCCTGTTCGATTGTTTTCAGGCGTTTACTGCCGTTATATACGGTCCATTGCGCGTTCAGTCCGTAGTTTCCGTTGTAGGTGGTCTTGTTGCTGCTCTTCAGTACTTCCGAGCCACTGATAATGCTGCTGGACTCTTGGTAGGGACGGTTCACCAGATTTTGGCTGCTGGAGAACGAAAGGCTGGGGAAGAGGGCCGCTTTGGCTGTCTTTACGTCCACCTGTGTGCTCTGCGCATTGATCCGGTTACGACGGATGCTGATGTTTTGCTGCAAGGCATAGTCAATGCAGCTCTGCAGATCCCATTGCGCGGGCATGGATACCGAGTCGGCGGTTTGCGTTGTTCCGGTAGCTTCCGTCTGTTGTGCCCACAATCCGTTGCCGGGCAAGATAGCTGCCAGGCAGACTGTTATTAGGGTGATTCTTTTTACGTTCGTCATACTCTTGCTTCTTTTTATTTTATAGAAACAAAAGTACGCTGCAATAGAAAGATGTGCAAAAGCGATAGACGGGAGGGGAGGTTTTGTCGCTAAAGGCAGGTTTTATGTCGATAAGTGGAGTTGCCGATATTGCCTATGAACTGAACGATCGGACGAAAATAGGGTGTAGCTATCCCGACCGGATGGCTACGCCCTTTGCTCCTTAAGGCTACACCCTAAGGTCTCCGTGGCTACACCTTCCCATACTTAAAATCCGATTGGTGGATATACCTATGCAAAGAGTGTATTATGGCAGTTTCATATTTTAATTTATATATATAAGGTATAAAGGGTGTAAGCAAGCTTCGGGTGAAACAAATGGCGTACCAATTATTGTGGATATGTCATCTAATATTTTATCAAAACCAGTAGATGTAAGTAAATATGGGATGATTTATGCGGGTGCTCAAAAGAACATGGGAATTGCTGGATTAGGAGTAGCAATTATTCGTGAAGATTTACTTCAAGATGTTGCCCAAACAACACCTGTTTTATTAGATTATAAATTGATGATCAAAAATGATTCAATGTATAACACACCACCAGCTTATGCAATTTATGTTTTAGGACTTGTTCTTGAATGGATTGATTCTTTAGGTGGATTAGAAGTTATGAAAGAAAGAAATGAAAAGAAAGCTAAATTAGTTTATGACTATTTAGATCAATCGACTTTCTATAAAGCACATAGTGATAAAGAAAATAGATCACTTATGAATGTGACTTTTACAACACCAAATAAAGATTTAGATGCGAAGTTTGTTAAAGAAAGTATCGAAGCAGGCATGACAAATTTAAAAGGTCATCGTTCTGTAGGGGGAATTCGTGCTTCTATTTACAATGCAATGCCATATGAAGGTGTTGAAAAACTTGTCGCATTTATGAAACAATTTGAAGAAAATAATCGATAAGGAGTCAAGTATGTATAAGGTTAAATTGATGAATAAAATATCTTCAGTAGGATTGGATTATTTTAATGAAGATTATGAATATGGGGAAACGTTAGAAAATGAAGATGCTATTTTACTTAGAAGTGCATCTTTACATGAATATGAATTTACAAAAAATGTTAAAGCGATTGCGAGAGCTGGTGCGGGGGTCAATAACATTCCTGTTGAAAAATGTTCAGAAAAAGGAATTGTTGTTTTTAATACACCGGGGGCAAATGCGAATGCGGTAAAAGAACTTGTTTTATGTGCTTTATTTTTATCAAGTCGTAAGATCGTTGAAAGTATTGAATGGGTTAATACTTTAAAGGATGATGAAAATGTAGGAAAGACAGCAGAAAAAGGAAAATCAAACTTTGTAGGGCCTGAAATCGAAGGTAAAAAATTAGGGGTCATTGGTCTAGGTGCTATTGGAGTTTTAGTTGCAAATGCAGCTAATAAACTAGGAATGGAAGTTTATGGATATGATCCATTTATGTCTGTCAATTCTGCTTGGGCTTTATCAAAACATGTACGTCAAGCAAAAGATATGGATGAAATATTTAAAACATGTGACTATATTACTGTCCATGTACCAAGTACTAAAGATACAAAGGGTATGTTAAATAAAGAAAAGTTTGCATTAATGAAAGACGGAGCACGTTTATTGAACTTTGCTAGAGGGGATTTAGTTGTAAACGAGGATTTATTAGAAGCAGTTGAATCAGGTAAATTAAGTAAATATATAACTGATTTTGCTTCACAAGAATTAATTGGAAAAGATAATATTATTGTATTACCTCACTTAGGAGCTTCTACTCCTGAAAGTGAAGATAACTGTGCGAAAATGGCTGTTCAAGAATTAAAAGATTTCTTAGAAAATGGAAATATTAAAAATTCTGTGAATTTCCCAGCTGTTAATCAACCAAGAGAATCAAAAGTAAGACTATGTATTACCAATAAAAATATGCCAAATATCTTGGCACGTATTTCTAAATTATTTGCTGATCACAACTTAAATATAGAAAATATGGTGAACCGTTCTCGTGGGGATTATGCTTATACATTAATTGATACAAATGATGATGTACGTCAAGATATTATTGAACGTATCGAAGCAGCTGAAGGAATTATTAATGTAAGAGTGATTAAATAAAACTTGATAAAGGTATTTCAAGAAGTCCTAAGGGACTTCTTTTTTTGGATTATTTGTCCATTGAAAGAAGGAAAAGAGAAAGATAAAATGATAATGGAAATGAGACAAATGTGAAACAAATATGAGACAAATTTGAGACGAATTATCTTTAAACCTATGATACAATTAAATTAAGAAAGCTCCTTACATCAATATTAAAAAAGAGATAAAAAGCGATGATGACTAACTATAAAACACTCATGTAAGGAGGTAAAAAAATGAGGCAAATAAGAAATGCAAGTGATACAACCTGGAAACAGTTATTAAGAGACGAGGAATGTTTTGCCGATCTCTGTAATTATGCTTTTTTTCAATTATATGTACTATATAATAATTATATATATAACGTATATAAGGATGGAAAATATAGATTAGAGGGAGAGGCATAGGAACGATATGAACATTAAGTATAGGTTATTGTGTAAAAGGTTAATAGAGGAAAGGAAGAGAGTAGGTGTCATTCAATATTATAATGTACTGTTCATAATGGAGTTAGTGTCAGATAAAGACATATGGTCTTTAGAACAGTGGGTGAATGGTATAAATAACATATATATGAAAGATATACATAATTGGTGTAGAATACATTTTGTTAAATATCACACTATATTTGTTTACAGGAAAGAGTATCCGGTAAAAGCGAATATTTGGAATGGGTATTCATATATAAGGTGGCGGATGGAGCGGATGATGAATTTGGGATAAGATAAAATAGTGATGGACAATACATTCGGTCAAGCAAAAGTCCGAACAGCATTTTGGCATCTGTTGAAACAGATTTATATTTTCCTCAAATAACGCTTTTGGTACTTTGTAGAAAGCAAAGTTTTTAGCATCCGATATTTTGAAATATCTGTTCACTGCATCACCTCCGTTTCTATATCGATTTGGTGCCGAAATCGGCAATTTTTTCGCTTGTACGAGCTTGAAATTCTTTGTAAGTGTTATTTATCATCTTTGATAATCGCAGCATTGTAAAAACTCCTTTCACTTATTTGGACATAGGGTGTCAAAATACACACCCTATATAATTAAGGGAATAAAAAACGGATACCATTTCCTTGATAGAAAATGATATCCCCCAATTAAAACTTCAATCAAAACATAAGTATAATATTGAGTTTTAACAATTTTCGTTGAAATTTTCAACTTAATATGGTATTATTTATTTTAGGTTTTGACATTGTAAATATTTCTGTAGATGAGGAGGTAATTATGGCTGTCTCATACAATAAATTATGGAAACTAATGATTGATAAAAATATAAACAAAACGAAATTGCGAACTGAAATTGGTATATCTTCTAATGCAATGGCTAATCTTGGAAAAAACAAGTCTGTCCAAGTGGAAGTCCTCGTAAAAATATGTAATCATCTTAATTGCACCCTAGACGATATCTTAGAAATTTTACCCAATGAGAACGAAGATAAAATTGAAGGCAAGTGATTGATATATGGAAGAAGTTAAAAGAACAGAGCTTGAAAAGAAAATAGATATATTAGAAGACGATATTGCTGATATCAGCCCGGAAATCTTGCGGCTTCTTCTCAAAGATAAGACCACAAAGAAGAATATACTGTGGTGCACAAAGGATTATGAAGCTTACGGCTATGAATTTAACGAGCGGGCTGAAATGAAAGTAGAGCTGATTACGGGTGTTTATTTTAATGTGATACAGCCACGAGCTGCAAAGTCTAAAGAGGTTCAGGAGCGAAGAATCAGAAAGAGAGCTGAAGTTTTTACTCCGTCGTGGATTTGTAATGAGCAAAATAATCAGGTTGATGAAGCGTGGTTCGGCAAACCAGATGTTTTTAATACACCAGACGGAACATACTGGATAACTGCAAAAGATAAGATTCAATTTGATGGGAAGAAAACATGGAAAAAATATGTAGACTCCAAACGTTTGGAAATTACTTGCGGAGAAGCTCCGTATCTTATAAGCAGATATGATACAACCACAGGCAAATTGATTCCCATTAATGAACGTATAGGACTGTTTGACAGAAAAATGCGTGTTATAAATGAAAACTGCAATGATAAAGACACTTGGATTAAATGGTCAATCAGAGCATTAAAGAGCGTTTACGGCTATGAATTTCAGGGGGACAGCGTACTGATTGCCCGTGAAAATCTGCTTTATGATTATATGGACTATTATGAAGCAAGATTTGGAGAGAAAACACCTCTTTCACTGTTGAAAGAAATAGCCAATATTATTGCTTGGAATATTTGGCAGATGGATGGACTTAAAGGTGTGGTGCCTTATTCGTGCCACGAAATCAAAGAAACATTTCATCAAATGAATTTATTTGAGGAGACGGAAGAAGAAATAAACACTATGTGTCCTGGCTGTGCGAAAAATGATATTTTCGGTCATACGGGAATTTACTGCCGAATATATGACTGGACAAATCTCAATAAGAGTATCCGGTTCATAGATGTATTGAAAGAAGGTGCAAGTTATGGAAAAATTTGAACAAACCTATAGCTATAAGCTGATATATGTGTTCAGTATGCCTTATGAAACGCATAAAGGAATGCTGAAAGTTGGAGAAGCTACTCTTAAAACAGACATAATGCCTAATGAGCTTGTGCCGAACTGCCACACTTTAAATCAGGCGGCTAAGGCTCGTATTGACAGTTATACAAAGACTGCAAGCATGAGCTATAAGCTTGAATATACAGAGCTTGCCCTTAAAACAGAATTCGGATATAGCTTTACTTTTAAAGATAAAGATGTTCACAAGGTTCTTATGAATTCAGGCGTGCATAAGGTTCAGCCAAACGGAGCTACCGGAGAAGAGTGGTTTGCAACCGACATTGAAACAGTGAAAGCTGCTATAAAATCTGTAAAGAACGGTAAATCAACATTATCTTCGTCTGATTTTGTAAGAGAAACGCGTCAAGAAACAATCGATTTCAGGGAAGAGCAGATTAACGCTATCGAGAAAACCTTAAAAACATTCAAGAAAGATGATGAAATGCTGTGGTATGCCAAAATGCGTTTTGGTAAAACTTTGTCGGCACTTGAGGTTATTCGACGCAGCCAGTACCGCAGAGTAATTATCGCAACGCATCGTCCTGTTGTTGATGACGGATGGAGCGAGGACTTTAAGAAAATATTCTTTCCGGGCAACTCTGAACACGAATATCACTACGAACGTAAAACAAAGGATTCAGCATATACATTTGATGAAAAGACGGATGCAGAGAATGACCTGAAAATCCGTAAACTGGATAAAGACGGAACATATTTTGTTTATTTTGCTTCTGTTCAGGATTTAAGAGGTTCTAAGATTGTTGGTGGTAAATTCAATAAGAATAACGCTGTATTTGCACTTGACTGGGATTTAATCATTATTGACGAAGCTCACGAGGGCACTCAGACCGAGCTTGGCGATAATGTGGTTAAAGCTCTAAAAAAAGATCATACAAAGGTTCTTGCTCTCTCAGGTACTCCGTTTAACCTTCTTGATAAGTTCGGAGAAGATAATGTTTACACTTGGGACTATGTTATGGAACAAAAGAAAAAGACCGAGTGGGATTTAACTCATCAGGGCGATCATAATCCTTACGCAGACTTGCCGAAAATGCATATATTCACTTATGATTTAGGCGAGAAACTCAAGAAATATGTTTCTGACGAATATGATACCAAGGCATTTAACTTTAGGGAATTTTTCAGAGTTTGGTACAAAGGACCTAACGGCAATCGTGAACTTCCGAAAAATGCCGTTGAGGGCAAATTTGTACACGAAAATGATGTCAACGCTTTTCTCAATTTAATGGTCAGAGAAGATACCGACAGCGGTTATCCTTACTCCACTCAGGAATATCGTGATATGTTCCGACATACTTTGTGGATGGTGCCGGGTGTTAAAGAGGCTCAGGCTTTAAGTGAATTACTCAGAAATCACCCTGTATTTAAACATTTCGGCATAGCCAATGTTGCGGGAAAAGGCGACAGATACGAAGAAGAACATTCAGGCGACGCACTGGAACTTGTCCGTGATACTATCAAGAATTATGACCACTCTATAACTCTGTCTTGCGGCAAGCTTACAACAGGAGTAACGGTAAAGGAATGGACTGCAGTGCTTATGCTTTCAGGTTCGTACTCCACTGCGGCGGCTCAGTATATGCAAACCATATTCAGAGTGCAGTCTGCGGGTACGATTGACGGCAAACAGAAAACAGATTGCTATGTGTTTGACTTCGCTCCTGACAGAACGCTTAAAGTTCTGACCGAAACGGTACATTTATCCCGTAAGCCGGGAAAGAGCCAGCAAAAACGCCGAGAAGCAATGACCGAATTTCTCAATTACTGCCCTGTTATTGCTATTTCCGGTTCAAAGACAAGAACATACAGCGTTGAGTCTATGATGGAACAAATAAAGCAGATTTATGCCGAGCGTGCGGTAAATAGCGGTTTTGAGGACGAATCTCTTTATAATGACGAACTTCTCAAGCTTGACGAAATCGATGCTTCTAAATTTAATGAGCTTAAGGATATTATCGGAGCGTCCAAAGCATCCAAGAAAAAGAAAGATGTTGTTGTCAACGGACAGGGCTTGACTGATGAACAGGTTGAGCACATAGACGACCCCGAGCCGCCTACACCGCCAAAGGATTTGACAAAGGAAGAGCAAGAAGAACGCAAGAAAAAGAAACAAGCTAAAGAAGCACGCAAAAAGGCTATTGATATCCTGCGTGGTGTTTCTATTCGTATGCCACTTATGATTTATGGTGCGGATGTCCCGATTGAGGAAGATATCGATATTAACAGTTTTGTTGATATTATTGATGATGAATCTTGGAAAGAATTTATGCCTACAGGCGTAAGTAAAAAGATATTTACCGAGTTCACTAAGTATTATGACCGAGACGTATTTATTGCGGCAGGTAAGCGTATCAGAAGGCTTGCGGCAGCCGCCGACAGGGAAACACCGACAAGACGTGTTATTCAAATAGCGGAGATATTCCGTCATTTCAAGAATCCCGACAAAGAAACTGTTCTTACTCCGTGGAGAGTTGTGAATATGCATATGTCTGAAACTCTCGGCGGGTGGTGCTTCTATAACGATAAATTTGAAGAGGATACTCAGGAGAAAAAGAACCGCCTTGAAGAACCTCGCTTCGTTGACCATGGTGAAGTTACGGAGGCTGTATTTGCTAAAAATTCAAAGATACTTGAGATTAACTCTAAGACAGGTCTGTATCCTTTGTATGTTGCTTACAGCTTTTACAAGCAGCGTATGGATGGTATGAGCGATGACGACTGGACTCCCGAAGAGTGTCAATATTTCTGGAATGAGGTTATAAGGGATAATGTCTATGTCATTTGTAAAACACCTATGGCAAAATCTATCACCAGAAGAACTCTTTGCGGTTACAGTGATGTTAAGTGCAACGCTCATTATTTTGATGACCTTGTAAATATGCTAAAAAACAAACCGGAGCAATTCAAAAAGCGTGTGATGAAAGGCTCCTACTGGAAAAAGGATGTGAAAGAAATGAAGTTCGATGCGGTTGTCGGAAATCCCCCTTATCAGGAAGAGACGGATGCAACGAGAAAGCCACCTATATACAATTATTTCTATGATATGGCATTTGAACTTGCTCCTATAGCAACCCTTGTTACTCCGGCAAGATTTTTATTTGATGCCGGACAAACATCTAAAGAGTGGAACAGGAAAATGCTGAGTGACGAGCATTTTAAAGTGATTCGTTATTTTGAAAATTCAAAGGATGTTTTTGATACAGTTGATATTAAGGGTGGCGTTGCGATTACTTATCATGATAGTAACACCAATTTCGGAGCAATAGATATATTTACAGCATACTCCGAACTTAACGAGATTATATCAAAGGTAAAGCATATGCGCGAACCAACAATGGATACAATAATATCAGCCCGTGGTACATATAGAACAACAAACATTTTTAATGCAGACTATCCTGATGCTATTGAACGCTTAGGAAAAGGTACTGGTAATATGTTAGTATCAAATTTCTTTGAAAAAGTGCCAGAAGCAATTGCAAATGAGACAAACGAGCCTTGTCTGAGAATTTTGTCTCGTTTACTTTTTCCGTACAATGAATCAAGG
>ERZ791741.3018-NODE-3018-length-11005-cov-33.353242_pt1 | contig 11005 bp, 8 predicted proteins | sample MGYA00510040_ERZ791741 | MGnify/ENA primary metagenome ERZ791741 (study PRJEB30046, sample SAMN00791960) | human gut metagenome | study: EMG produced TPA metagenomics assembly of the A metagenome-wide association study of gut microbiota in type 2... | reverse complement strand
CAAGACTTTGCCATAACATCCAACATGAACAGCGACATTGAGCTTGTTGACGCCGTTGAAGCGGATGATCACAATGCATCGGGTAATGCACGTGGAGAATGCAACTTCAATTTTGATACAGGCTTCAGGAACAATACGAACCGCTGGACAGATATGTATGGAATCATAGAAGACTGCAATGACGTTATCGAAGGAGTGCGCCAAAGTCCGCTGTTCGAAGAGGGTAATTCCGACCGCGCGGAAATGGGCCGATACCTCGGCGAAGCACTTACCATCCGTGCCATGGTTTACCTCGACATAGTCCGCACCTGGGGCGACGTTCCGTTGAAACTCGAAACCTCGCAGCCCGACCTTAGCAACGCCTATCTCGGCAAGACCGACCGCGACGTAATCATGGACACGCTCATGGTTGACCTTGAGGAAGCAATAGAACTGTTGCCTTGGGCCGGTGAGAACAGCTACACAACAGAGCTTGTCACCAAGGGCTACGCCCATGCACTTTTGGCGCAGATCGCATTGACAAAGGCCGGATATTCTATCCGCGAACAGGCCAAAGACGGTTACGAAACGGCAGAATATTCCGATCCTACTTATCCTACGCAACGTCCCGATGCGACAGAGCGCAAGGAACTTTACGAAACAGCCCTGAAGCATCTCTCGGCGGTTATTACAAGCGGTGTGCACCAGCTCAACCCCTCGTTTGAGAACGAATGGTACCTGCTCAACCAGCAGCAGCTTGACCTCACTTACAGGGAGAACCTTTTTGAAATACCTTTGGCTGAAAACCGTACAGGCGAGCTTGGCTACACCGTAGGTGTGCGTATAGCGAAAGACAACGCAACATTCGGCAACAACAACTCTTCAGGTAAGATGAAGCTTACTGCTCCTTACTTCTATTCGTTCCGCGACAACGACACCCGCCGCTTGGTGACTGCCGCTCCTTATGAAATCACAACCGCAAGTGGCTCTGACAATCTGGCAGAACAGGCAATTGAGAAGATGACAGGCAACAAGCCTTTCAGCGGAATATATGTAGGAAAATGGAATCCGCGCTGGATGACTTCCACATGGCTTAGTGCAAATATGGCCATAGATGCCAAGCACTGTACCGGCATCAACCTTGTCAAGATGCGTTACTCCAACGTTCTGCTGTTCTATGCCGAGTGCATGAATTATCTTGCCGGTCCTGACGGAACGTATGAAGGCTGTGCCGGCCTGACGGCGCGCCAGGCTCTCGCATTGGTTCACGAGCGCGCATACGACGATGAGCACAAGGCTGAAGCACAGGCTTACGTAGCGGCACTGCCGGGCGACCAGGACGGCTTCTTCGAGGCCATTGTAGACGAGAACGCATGGGAATTCGGTGGCGAGGGCTTCCGCCGTTGGGATCTTATCCGCTGGAACCTGTTGCACGACAAGATTGTTGAAATGAAGCAGACTTACATGCAGCAGCTGACCGACGGAACTTACCCGGAGAAGCTTTACTTCTATTACACCGATGCGACACAAACACGCATCGACTTCTCTACCGCGACATGGAATACTCCATCTGAAGACATCGTCGAGGATAATTACTCTTCTGCCAACAACGGAGGCAACTGCGACTGGTATGGCAAGATAAAGCCCGGAGATGAGAAATGGGACGAATCTCCTGCTGTAGAGAACCTGCCATATATCAGCAGCGGCCTCGTCGGAATCGGCACGCCGGAGGATGCAACATCAGGAGAAAGCTCGCTGACAGTTAAGAACCGTTATATCTACCCGATAACGTCAGCAATCATCGCCGACTCGCAAAATAAGCTGTACAACTCGTATGGCTATTAATCCCAAGGGAGAACGGGGCTGAAGCCTTAAGCTACGCCCCACTCCCCTTACCTAACATAAAACAACAATAAAAGAAGCAACAATGAAAACCATTGACAGATATTTAGGCATTGCGCTGATAGGTCTCGCTTTTGGCTCTTTAGCGGCATGTACCGACCACGAAGAGTGGGATGTCGACTCAAGCTATGGCAGGCTGTTCGGAGCAACTGAGGACGGCATTTCGGTTACGGCTGCCGAAACATCGGCAACCGTCGAGTTCAGTGCGCCGCAACCAAAAGAATCAGATGCCGGCAATATTTATTACATAATAGAAGTAAGCAAAGACTCGCTTTATGACGATGTTGAGATGGGCGGCGAGAACGCCATTGTCTACGGAGAAGACCAGAGCATCACTTCGTCACCGGCGGAAATTACCGGTCTTGACGGCGACACAGAGTATTATCTCCGACTCAAAGTCATGTCTGACACCAAGAAAGAGTCACGTTGGAGTTATTACAACGACGGAGAGCCTTTCGAGACTTTGGCCGAGCAGCTGTTCATCGAAAGCGAGATTGTACGCGGCGACACGTATATAGACTTGAAGTGGACACCCGGCGCAGAAGTAACACACATTACCGTAACTGCATCCGACGGGACACCTGCAATGGACGACATCGACTTGGAACAATATCCTGATGCCGTTGCGAATGGAGAATATAAAGTTGAACCTCTCACGCAAATGACAACATACGTATTCACTATTTACAACGGTGATGTAAAACGTGGTGAAGTAACACTTACCACGGCAGCATCAATGCCTGACGCAGAATTCAAATATACCCTGCCTTCTACGGTAACTGTTCTAAGTCAAGACATCATGGACGATGTAGAGCAGCAAGCTCTCGCATCAGGAGTTACTCCAGAAAGCTATAGCGTTACAATCGGAATACCGGCAGGCATCACACTTGATGTTCACGGTACAGACGAAGAAACCGGTGATGCGACCAGCATAGTTATACCTGACGGAATGTCTGTAACATTCTTCGGTCTTGCAGGCGGAGATGCTCCAACACTGAATGTGGACAAAAGCATAGACTTGGCAGGAACCCACGCTTATGTGCGTTTTGAGAACGTAAAGTTTGTTGATACCGGTGGCCAATACCTTATCAACCAAAGTGCTGCTTGTACAATAGGCAGTGACTTATCATTCACCAACTGTACGTTGACAGATTTTGAACGAAGCTTCGTGCGTTCTCAAAAACCCGAGGTGGTTATTAACGAGGTTAATGTTGACAACTGTATAGCCACAAACATGTCTCATGGTAACGGCTATTCTGTGTTCTATTGGAAAGAAAATGGTGGTAAAATAAATAGTTTGAATATAACAAACTCAACATTTGACACTTTCCAACGTTCATTCATCGAACTTACGAAAAACGATGTTGGTACAGCCATAAACATAAGCGATTGTACATTCTATAACGGTGCAGGCAATGACAAGTATATAATTGACACCAATGAAAGTGCAAATGCAACTGTAAGCATTACAAGATGTATATTCGCGCTTAGCCCTGCCAAACTTAGAGGCGTCCGCTGTGCAACAGACCCTGTAATTGCACAAGTTTATTTCACAAGCGATTTCAATTTGACAGCAAGCGCATTTGAGCCTACACAACAATTGCAAGTCGATGCCGCAGGTTTATTTGCAGATCCTGCAAATCATGACTTCACATTGTTGGATAAAGACATTGAGGCCGGTGACCCACGCTGGTATCAATAATGACCTATTTCATATCAACGAAAAAGAGGGGCAATTGCTTGCCCCTCTTTTTCGTTTTTCATACCAACCGTTCTGTCTATCAGCATATTTTCATAATCTTTGCCAATGCGGCAAACGGAAAAGCAACCAATGGCAACACTGCTGTCAATACTTGTCAAGCATTTCCTTGATTTCCTTACGCCGCTTGGCATGCTTGCGAGCCTTGGGGTTGAAGATTGAAAAGAAGTCGAAGTTGGCACCCGAACCTCCCCGGACTCCTGCTCCGGCTGCTGCGCGTTGAGTTGCAGCCTTTATGTCGAAACCGGGCTTCGGTTTCTTGCCGTATATCACAACCTCATCGAGCCGCCGCATTTTGGGCAACAGCCAGATTGTATCGCGCACGGAAGACTTGTCAAGCGACAAGGCTTCAAAACTTCCATGCGACAGCGTTATGCCGTTACAGCCACCACTGACGGTAAACCGCCCATAGCTGTCTGTCATGGTCTTGCCCGAAGGATTGATATACACCGTAACACCCGGCACACACCGCCGCGTCTCAATATCGAACACGACGGCAGACAACTGGGCACGGCACGTAACGGCGGCAACAACGAACAACAGAATCAATATGTAACGGCAACAGCGCATCACAGCATAAATCATGTCAGCAAAGTTAAGCTTTTATGCCGTGAACCGACAAACACGGCCTGCCATTTACAGAATTTTTGCATTATTTCCAACGACATAACACAGACATGGGCTTTGCCTGACGCCGTAACAAAAAATCCCCACAATGTACTGAAAAATGCACATTATGGAGATAAAACCGTTAAAAATGCAGACCTTTCGGCCGCAAGAACATTACTCCCACTCGATTGTCGAAGGCGGCTTTGACGAGATGTCGTAGCAAACGCGGTTGACGCCTTTCACCTTGTTTATAATCTCATTGGAGACCTTAGCCATGAAGTCGTAAGGCAGGTGCGCCCAATCGGCGGTCATGGCGTCGGTGCTCGTCACGGCACGCAGAGCCACAGGATGCTCGTAAGTGCGCTCGTCGCCCATCACACCGACGCTGCGTATCGTCGAGAGAAGCACTGTGCCGGCCTGCCAAACCTTGTCATACAACGGCTCGCCGTCCTCGCAAATGTAGTTGTGCATGTTCTCGATGTATATGTCGTCAGCGTCTTGCAGGATGCGGACCTTCTCACGTGTGATGTCGCCGAGTATGCGCACGGCCAGTCCGGGACCGGGAAACGGGTGGCGCTTGATAAGCCGTTCGGGCATGCCGAGCTGATAGCCAACGCGGCGCACCTCGTCCTTGAACAGCCATTTGAGCGGCTCACACAACTGCAGGTGCATCTCCTTAGGCAGTCCGCCCACGTTATGGTGGCTCTTGATAACCATGCCCGTGATGCTAAGGCTCTCTATGCGGTCGGGATAGATTGTGCCCTGTGCCAGCCATTTTGCATCGGTTATCTTCTTCGCCTCAGCGTTGAACACCTCAACGAAGTCACGGCCTATGATTTTGCGCTTCTGCTCCGGGTCGCTCACACCTTCCAAGTCCTTGAAGAACTTGTCGCTTGCGTCCACTCCGATTACGTTCAGGCCGAGTCCCTTGTATGCCTCCATTACCTTTTGGAACTCGTTTTTACGCAGCATACCGTGGTCTACGAATATACACGTAAGGTTTGAGCCGATGGCGCGGTTGAGCAGAGTGGCACATACGGAAGAGTCAACTCCGCCGGAAAGTCCGAGTATCACGCGGTCGTTGCCGAGCTGTTCCTTGAGTTCCTGCACCGTTGTTTCCACGAACGAAGCCGCGCTCCATTCCTGCCGGCTGCCGCAAATGTCAACTACAAAATTCTGCAACAGCTGCTTTCCCTGCTCCGTATGGAACACTTCTGGGTGGAACTGCACCGCCCACAACGGGTTGCTCTCGCTGGCGTATGCCGCAAACTTGACATCGGCCGTAGAAGCTATGGCATGACAATCGGAAGGCAAAGCCGTTATCGTGTCGCCGTGGCTCATCCACACCTGAGAGTTTTCCTTAAAGCCCTTGAACAGCGGATTTTCAGCGTCAAACTGCATAAGATGCGCCCGTCCGTACTCGCGTGTATTGGTCTTTTCAACCTTTCCACCTCCCTGCGAAGCTATGAACTGCGCTCCGTAGCATATTCCGAGCACGGGAAACTTGCCTACAAACTGGCTCAAGTCTGCCTTGAACGCCTCCGGGTCGTGCACGGAATAAGGCGAACCGCTAAGGATTACGCCGATGACGCCCGTCGTGTCTTGCGGAAACTTGTTGTAAGGCAGGATTTCACAAAACGTGTCAAGCTCGCGCACGCGGCGACCTATGAGCTGCGTTGTCTGCGAACCGAAGTCGAGAATGATGATTTTCTGCATCGTATCTTTTTATTAGTAATTAAAGGAGTTACCGCCCGTTTCACTCGCTAAGGAGCTAAAGGCAATGGCTTTCCAGTTGACAAGCAACAAGTTATAAGTTGACAAGTAAATGTGCCTTGCCGCCCGTCTGCTCTTTCCTTCGCCTGTATAAATTCTTTTGCAAAAGTACAACATTTTTTTAATGTTTCACTATAATACACTGACTTATTGAGCGAAAACGCATCATCCAACATCCAAGGGCACGTCACCGACAAGCCGTAGCCCCAACTCCCGTCTTGCAAAAGACGGCAAACGGCATTGCAAAAGACCATGAATTGCAACGCAAAAGGCCGTCTTTCAGCGCATGAAAGGTGGCCTTTTGCCAATATATTGACTATCAATCAGTTAGCAACCATTCAACCGTTGGCGGCTATAAAACGTTCCGCTTCGGCCAAAGTGTCGAGCTTTCCCACGTCAAGCAGCAGCAAGTCGGGCTTGGCGCAAGCCTTGATTACGGCCTTGCCGCACACTTTCAGGTAAAAGTCTATTATGCCGAACTTGTCGGGAAAAGCGTCCATCAAAGGGAAAAGACGCGGCGAAAAGACGTGTATTCCGGAAAAGGCGAACCGCTTACAGGCGCTTACATCCAAGTCTGGATAAGGGCTTTTAACCTCGCCTGTCTCTATGTTTGTCCAGCCTACGAGGCGCATTTCGTCGTTGAAAAGCAGGTAACGTTTAGTCTTACGCTCGCTGACAAGCAGAGTGGCGTCACTGCCTTTATGGCTTTCGTACAGCCAACGGAGGTCTACATTGCTCAATATGTCTACGTTGTGGATAAGTATCGGAACGTCAGGCGCAAACAACGGGGCGGCCTTTTTCAGTCCTCCGCCGGTGTCGAGAAGCATCTCCGACTCGTCGCTTATGCGTATGTCAACGCCGAAATTGCCGTTATCATGCAAAAAACCGACCACCTGCGACGCAAAATGATGTACGTTTACAACCATCCTTTCAACGCCTGAAGCCTTCAGCTTTTCCACCACGCGCTCGATAAGCGGCCTGTCCCCCACCCTCACGAGTGCCTTAGACATTGTGTCGGTAAGCGGCTTCAGGCGCGTGCCAAGCCCCGCGGCGAATATCATTGCCTGCATCATAATCTGTTGTTTTATTTTTTCTTAGCCTCCAACACGGTGCTTATGTTCTGCTCACGATGCACAATGCGCACCTCCACGTCAAACTTGTCGTTGATGTGTTCGGCAAGATGCTGGGCCGCATATACGCTGCGGTGCTGTCCGCCAGTGCATCCGAAGCTGAACATCAGGTTCGTAAAACCGCGCTGAATATAGCGGCGCACATGGGTGTCGGCCAGTTTATAAACGTTATCAAGGAATGTAAGTATTTCGCCGTCGTCTTCAAGGAAGCGTATCACCGGCTCGTCAAGACCCGTCAGTTTCTTGTAAGGCTCGTAACGGCCAGGATTATGCGTGCCGCGACAATCGAACACATAGCCGCCCCCGTTGCCGCTCTCGTCTTCAGGAATGCCCTTGTGATAGGAAAAACTATACACGCGGACAACTAGCGGTCCCTTGTTGTCATACTTCGAGAATGTGGCCGGACCGTCAGAAGGATGGGCTGCATACACTTTGCTGTCAGTTGTCTTGAAACCGTCAGCACGTGTCAATGCAGGCTCTTCAATGTGTGCAAACTGCGGCATTTCGGTAAGCTGGCGCAACACATCAAGCAAATACGGATAAGTGAATACATTAAGCTTCAGCAGTTCGCGCAGGTTCTGTATGGCCGGAGGTATGCTGTCAAGGAAATGCTTTTTACGCTCGAAATACCCTCGGAAGCCGTAAGCGCCGAGCACCTGAAGTGTGCGGAACAATACAAACAGGCTCAACCGTTCCACAAAATGACGTACAGATGGAACTTCAGTATAAAGCTTCAACGAGTTGTAATACTCATAAACAAGCTCTCGCCTGAGCTTATACGGATATCTGGCCGATGCCTGCCAAAGGAATGAAGCCAAGTCATAATAATACGGGCCTTTGCGTCCGCCTTGGTAATCGATGAAATACGGACGGCCTTGGGTGTCGAGCATGACATTGCGTGCCTGGAAATCACGGTACATAAAGCTGTCCGACTTCTCTGCGACAAGGTCTTTGGCAAAGAGGCGGAAGTTGGCTTCAAGCTTCAGTTCATGAAAATCGAGTTCGGCGGGCTTGAGGAAACAATACTTAAAATAATTCAAGTCGAACAGCACGGTGTCCTCGTCAAACTCGGGTTGCGGATAACAATTAGTCCAGTCCAGTCCGCGCGCGCCGCGTATCTGTATGTTAGGAAGCTCGCGAACAGTATTGACAAGCAACTGCTTCTCACGCTGGTTATAGCGTCCGCCAGCCTCGCGTCCGCCGCTTATCGCACCGAATAAAGACACACGCCCAAGGTCTTCCTGCAAGTAACGCAGCTCATCGTCCGACACGGCAAGGATATGCGGCACAGGAAGCTGACGCTTCCTGAAATGCCCGGAAAGGTAAATAAAGGCATGGTCTTCATCACGGCTTGTACCTATAACGCCTATGACAGAACCTCCGTCAGCCCCCAATATACGGAAATACCGGCGGTTGCTGCCGGCTGTATCAAACTGTTCCACGCCCGAAGGCGCCGAACCGCTCCACGACTTGTATAAATCCAAAAGCTTCTGCATAGTTTACAACAATATATCGTCATCGTCGCCACCACGCTTCTTGCGCTCATATTCAGCAAGCCAGCGGTCGAGCAATATCAATAACAGGATTATGCCAAGCGACATAAGCCACGACTTGGTGATGTAAAGCAGTCCGCCCGAAACGGCGATATACAGCACCCACTGCCACCATTTTATCTTGAAATCATTTACATCCATAATCTTACAATATGGCCGCATACGCAAGAAGCACGCACACAGGAACATGTCTGCAAAGATACGCAAAATCAAGGACAATGTAAAACAAAGGCTTCGATTTTTGATTTAGATACAAACAAAAAAATCGCATGTCGTCACGACAAGCGATTTTCAAAAAACAAACTACTTAAAAACTAATCTACTAAAACAAATCAAAAAAATATCTACTTTAGGATCTATTCGCTCTTTGTTCTTATTTTCAAGTGCAAATTTATGCACTTTGCCCATAAGAAGCAAATTTTTCATGCTAAATTTTAGCTATTTCATGCCAAAAACAGTAAAAAAGAGGGGCGAGCCTGATAGGCGCCCCTCTTTTTGTTATCTTAAGTTTGCAATTTTACATCATTCCGCCCATTCCCGGGTTGCCCATCGGCATTGCCGGTTTCTCCTCGGGCTTTTCAACGATAAGGCATTCCGTTGTCAGGAACATGCCGGCAATTGAAGCGGCGTTCTCAAGAGCAACACGGGCTACCTTGGCGGGGTCGATTACTCCGGCCTTACGCAAGTCCTCGTACTCGTCGGTGCGTGCATTGTATCCGAAGTCGCCTTCACCTTCGCGAACCTTCTGCACTACGACTGCACCCTCGCCTCCGGCGTTGGCTACAATCTGGCGGAGAGGCTCCTCGATGGCGCGTACCACGATGTTGATACCCGTCTGCTCGTCGGCGTTGTCGCCCTTGACATCTTTAAGAGTGTCGAGTGCGCGGATATAGGTCGTGCCGCCGCCTACAACTACACCTTCCTCGATAGCCGCACGTGTAGCGCAGAGGGCGTCGTCAACACGGTCTTTCTTCTCCTTCATCTCAACCTCGCTGTTCGCGCCTACGTAGAGCACTGCGACACCGCCTGAAATCTTGGCCAGACGCTCCTGCAGCTTCTCCTTGTCGTAAGAGCTTGTGGTGTTGGCAATCTCGTTCTTCAACTGAGCTACGCGGTCAGCGATGCACTGCTTGTCGCCAGCGCCGTTTACGATGGTTGTATTGTCCTTGGTAACGGTAACCTTGTCGCAGGTGCCAAGCATCTCGAGCGTAGCCTGCTCAAGCTTCAAGCCTTTCTCCTCGCTGATAACAACACCGCCTGTCAGTATCGCGATGTCCTCAAGCATAGCCTTGCGGCGGTCGCCGAAGCCGGGAGCCTTGACAGCACAAATCTTCAATCCACCGCGCAGACGGTTTACAACGAGTGTTGTAAGAGCCTCTGAATCAACGTCCTCTGCGATTACGAGCAACGGGCGTCCGCTCTCTGCTGCAGGCTGAAGGATGGGAAGGAAGTCCTTGATGTTGCTGATTTTCTTGTCGTAAATCAGTATGTAAGGATTTTCCATCACGCATTCCATCTTGTCTGCGTCGGTTACGAAGTAGCCGCTCAGGTAGCCACGGTCGAACTGCATGCCCTCAACCACGTTGATATGTGTGTCGCGACTCTTGCTTTCTTCGATTGTGATTACGCCGTCCTTGCTTACCTTACGCATTGCGTCGGCGATGAGCTTGCCTATTTCGGGGTCGTTGTTTGCGCTGACGGTGGCAACCTGTTCAATCTTGTCATAGTTATCGTCAACCTTCTCGGCGTTAGCCTTGATATAATCAACAACGGCAGCAACGGCCTTGTCGATGCCGCGCTTCAAGTCCATGGGGTTGGCACCTGCCGTTACGTTCTTCAGTCCTACGTTCACGATGCTCTGTGCAAGTATCGTAGCGGTTGTAGTTCCGTCGCCAGCATCGTCGCCGGTCTTGCTTGCCACGCTCTTAACGAGCTGTGCGCCGGTGTTCTCGAAGTGGTCGGCCAGCTCAATCTCCTTTGCCACGGTAACACCGTCCTTGGTGATTTGCGGAGCGCCGAACTTCTTTTCAATGATGACGTTGCGGCCTTTCGGGCCGAGTGTAACCTTCACTGCGTCTGCCAACTGGTCAACGCCCTTCTTGAGCAAGTCACGGGCGTCTACGTTATATTTAATCTCTTTAGCCATGATGTTTTGTTTTTTAGGAGGGAAGGAGTAAGGAGAAAAGGAGTAAGTACTATGGCTTTGCAAACAAGCCTTTCGCCTTTCTGTTTCCCGTCCTTCGCCTTATAATGTTTTTACCTTTTTACTCTTTTACCTTTTTACTTTTCAATCACTGCGA
>ERZ791741.3011-NODE-3011-length-11031-cov-4.914359_pt1 | contig 11031 bp, 10 predicted proteins | sample MGYA00510040_ERZ791741 | MGnify/ENA primary metagenome ERZ791741 (study PRJEB30046, sample SAMN00791960) | human gut metagenome | study: EMG produced TPA metagenomics assembly of the A metagenome-wide association study of gut microbiota in type 2... | reverse complement strand
GGTCGAGGAAAAATTGCAGGACACCCTGCAAAAGCGCATCAACGAGTCTTTCCGCGCCGTCAGCACCCAGCTGGAGCAGGTCTACAAAGGCCTGGGCGAGATGCAGAACCTCGCCGCCGATGTGGGCAGCCTGAAGCAGGTGCTTTCCGGCGTAAAGACCCGCGGCATTTTGGGCGAGGTACAGCTGGGCGCGATCCTGGAACAGATTTTGGCCCCCGGTCAGTATGCCGAGAACGTGGCCACTGTACCCGGCAGCGCCAACCGCGTAGAGTTTGCCATCAAGATGCCGGGGCAGAACGGCAACATTTGGCTGCCCATCGACGCCAAGTTTCCCGGTGACACCTACGCCCACCTGCAGGCGGCTTTGGAGCGCGGCGACGCTGCCGCGGCGGCCGCCATGCGCAAGGCACTGCAGTCGGTGCTGCGGCAGGAGGCCAAGGACATTCACGATAAGTACATCGAGGTGCCCTACACCACCAGCTTCGGCATCCTGTTTCTGCCCTTTGAGGGACTGTATGCCGAGGTGGTTTCCAGCGGAATCACGGAAGTTTTGCAGCGGGATTATCAAATCACGGTAGCAGGCCCGTCCACCATGGCGGCACTGCTGAACGCTTTGCAGATGGGCTTCCGCACGCTGGCGATCCAAAAGCGTTCCGGCGAGGTGTGGACGATTTTGGGCGCTGTCAAGACAGAATTTGAGAAGTTCGGCGTCGGCTTACAGCAGATGCAGCGCCACCTGAACCAGACCGGCTCCGACCTGGAGGAACTGATCGGCCCGCGCAGCCGCGCCATCACCCGCAAGCTGGAATCGGTGCAGCAGTTAGACCCCGATGCCGCCGCCGATCTGCTGGGCATTGAAGAAAAGAGTTTTTCCGTATAGGGAAGTATGAGAAAGGAATCCGACTATGATTCGTATCGTCACTGACTCGGCGGCCGATTTGACCGCCCGCGACCTGGAGACCCCCGGCGTGACCGTTGTGCCCATGGGCATCACCTTTGCCGATGGCACCGCCACCGTGGATGACGGCAGCATGACCAAGGACGAGTTCTTCACCCGCCTGGCCGAGGACAGCAAGCTGCCCCGCACCAGCCAGCCCAGCCCGGCTTCGTTTATCGAGCTGTTTGAGGAAGCTGCCGATGCAGGGGATGAGGTCATTGTCATCACTGTCGCACAAAAGCTTTCCGGCACCTACCAGTGCGCCAGCCTGGCCGCCGCCGAGACCGACGCCAAAGTCTACATCATCGACTCCGAGACCGCGACCCAGGGCGAGGCCATCATCGCGCGGGAGGCCATCCGCCTGCGGGAGCAGGGGCTTTCCGCCTCCCGCATTGCGGCCGAGCTGGAGACCTTTAAAAAGCGGGTGCGGGTCGTTGCCATCGTGGACAGCCTGAAGCACCTGCAAAAGGGCGGCCGCCTGCCTGCCGCCGTGGCTATCGTGGGCGGTGCACTGGGCATCAAACCGGTGCTGATGCTGTCCGAAGGTGCGATCCATCTGGTAGACAAAGGCCGCGGCCGTCCCGGTGCGCTGGTAGCCCTGTACCGCCAGTTGGACAAGCAGGGCGGCGTGGACCCGGCCTACGGCTACACGCTGGTGTACAGCGACGATAAGCAGCTTACCGCCCCGGTGCACCACTATCTGCACCAAAACCTGCACCTGACCGGCGGGCGCGTGGGGCAGATCGGCCCCACCATCGGCACCCACATCGGCCCCGGCGCGGTGGGCGTGGCCTTTGTCATCCCGGAATAACCGCTTTATACCAATAAAAACAGCAAGTCCCCGGCAGAGAGGCCGCAGCCTCTTGCCGGGGGCTTTTTGCGTGGGTTACAGCGGGCCTTCGCCCAGGCCGGGGTCGGTGGGCAGCAGCGACGGGTCAAACGGCATATCCGTATCGCTGTTGATACGGCGCTTCGGGTCCTGCTCGTAGGCAGTTTCGGGCACCTCGCTCAGGTCAGTCCAAAGTTCCTCGGTTTCTTCCTCGGCTCCATGGGGGCCAAACGGTTCGTGCAGCATAAAACAGACCTCCTTTTTGTATAGCGCCGGGCAGTGCCGCCCAGACTATAAGGGAAGTTTCTCACAGTGAGGTGGGTTTTATGCGTTCACGCGCCGGATTTTTTTGGTGCAGCCTGTGGCTGACCCTGCTGCTTTTGCTGCCGTTGATCCTTGTGGTGGGCTTTTTGGCCCGGCAGCGGCAGACCCAGCAGGAATTGCGGCAGGCCGCCGCCAACCAGAGCCAGCTGCAAATCGAGCCGGGTGCCCAAAGCGTGTGGCGTATGCTGCTGGTGGTGCAGAAAGAGAAGCCGGCCTTTGTGCTGGTGCGGGCGGACGGCCCGGCCCACAGCGTGACCTTCTGTGCCCTGCCGGGGCAGCTGCTGGTCAACGCACCGGCTGGCACTACCACACTGGCGGAATGTACGCTTTCGGCTGGGGCCGGGCGGGCCGCTCAACTGCTGAGGGCCGCGCTTTCCACCGGCGAGACCGCCCTACCGCCGCTGTACTACCTGGCGGCCACGCCCTCCTGCTGGGTGGATTGCGTGGGCAGCGGCACGGCGGTGCGGTTTGATACGTCCTCGCTGCTGCAGCCCGCCGCACGGCTGGCGCTGGGCTACGGCAAGGAGGCGGTGCAGGCTGTCAGTGCCACCGACGCGGTGGAGTTGATCGCCGACCTGCAAAGCCAGATGAGCGAGACGACCGCCGCCAACGCCCGCGCCGCCGTCTGGGCCGCTTTTGTGCGGCAGAACCCCGACCGGCTGACCGCCGTGCCCGATGCCTGGCGCAAATACAGTGCCCGGACGCTGACCGATTTTACCGCCACGGATTTGCTCGGGGCAGGGGAGACGCTGGCCTACCTGCAAAAGCAGGCCGCACTGACGGTGGATTATGTTACCGTCGCCGTGGTTGATGCACCGGGCGGGGAAGCGTTGACAGAGGATGGGCTGCAGGTGGTGGAGAGTTTGCTGCAATAAAAATAGCTCCTGCCCGGAGTGGGGTAGGAGCTATTTCTATGCTGTACGGGCCGTTACAGATACTTCACACCCAAAATGGCCACGCCCAAAATCACCAGCACTACGCCGGTGGCGCGGTTGAGGGTGGTTGGTTCGGCCTTATTGGCAAACTTAGCCGCGATGCGCGCCCACAACAGGGTGCTGAGCACACAGCATACCAGGCAGAACAGGTCCGGCGCACCGCCAATGGCAAAGTGGCTGACCGCACCCGTCAGGGCCGTAAAGGTCATGATAAACACGCTGGTGCCCACGGCGGTCTTCAGCTCGTACCCCAGCACCGAGGTGAGCAGGAGCAGCATCATCATGCCGCCGCCTGCGCCGATAAAGCCGCAGATAAAACCCACGCCCATGCCGCAGACCAGCGACTGCACCAGCCGCTTCTGGGCACTGACGCCCTGCATGGCCTCCTTGGTGGTCATGACAGGCCGCACGATGAACTTGACGCCCAGCAGCATCGTCATAAACACCGAGAAGCTGCCCATGGTCGCGCCGGGCACCTTGCTGGCTACAAAGCTGCCCACCATCGTAAACACCAGCACGGCGGCCATCATCACAGCGCCGTTTTTCACATCCAGGTTGCCGTTTTTCTTGTAGGTATAGGCCGAGACGGCGCTTGCCAGCACGTCGCTTGCCAGGGCGATGCCCACGGCCATGTAGGGGTCCATCCCCAAAAAGGTGATGAGTATCGGGCTGATGACGGCGGCGGCGCTCATGCCCGCAAAGCCGGTGCCCAAGCCCGCGCCGATACCGGCGATAAAGCAAACGATAAATGCCACAAGATAGGTCATAGTGTTTCTCCTTTTTCTGCAAGGCGGCGGCAGAGGGTGGCATCCATGCGGGCCATATAGTCCTGCATGGCCTGCGCCTCGGCGGGGGTCAGGTCGGCGGTCACGGCGGCGGTGGCGGCCTGCTGGATGGCATGAAGCTCCTGTACCAGCGGCGCGGCAGCGTCGGTAAAGCCCAGCATCCGCTGGCGGCGGTTATCGGCGGCCGGGCTTACCGTCAGCAGGCCCATGGTGCGCAGATGCTCCACCGCCTTGGACACATTGGACTTAGCCAGCCCGCGATAGCGGCAGATGTCGCTGGCAGTGCGGCAATCCGGGTTGTTATGCAGGAACAGCAGGATGTCGATCTCCAGCTGGTTCAGCCCATGGCGGACCGCGGCGGATTCAAACTGGGATGTATAGAACTTTTTATAGTGCTGTACAAAGGCCAGTACCGGGATCAAGTGGCTCACCTCACATAGTGTTTTTTAGAACTGTTATAATTATAACCGTTAAGCTGGAGATTGTCAAGGTGTTATAAGGCAAGGCTTGCGGGTTCGCCCCTACATAACGCCATCCTTACGCAAAAAGGCCCTCCGCCCCTGAGATAGGGGAGAGGGCCTTACCTATGGTTTGTTTACTGCTCGCGGAAGCGGGAGAGGAACTCGATGGTGCGGTGGTTCTGGGGATGCTCAAAGATGTCGGCGGGGGTGCCTTCCTCGCAGATGACACCGTCAGCCATGTAGACCACATGGCTGGAAACATCGCGGGCGAAGGCCATCTCGTGGGTGACGACGATCATGGTCAGGCCCTCCTTGGCCAGCTGGCGCATAACGCTCAGCACTTCACCCACCATCTGGGGGTCCAGGGCGGAGGTAGGCTCATCAAACAGCAGCACTTCGGGCTGCATGGACAGCGCACGGGCGATGGCCACGCGCTGCTTCTGGCCGCCGGAAAGCTGGCGGGGCTTGGCGTTGACGTAGGGGGCCATGCCCACCTTTTCCAGGTTGCTCAAGGCCGTCTTGCGGGCGGTCTCCTTGTCCTGGTGCAGCACGTAGCGCAGGCCGGCGGTGCAGTTGTCCAGCACGGTCATGTTGTTGAAGAGGTTGAAGCTCTGGAACACCATGCCCACCTTGGCGCGGTAGGCGCAGGGGTCAGAGCCTTTGGCCGTGATGTCCTGTCCATGGAACAGCACGCTGCCGTGGGTGGGGGTCTCCAGCAGGTTGATGCAGCGCAGCAGCGTGGATTTTCCGCTGCCGGAGGCGCCGATCACGCAGGTAACATCGCCGTGGTTGACGGTAAAGTCAACATCGCGCAGCACCACGTGGGTGCCAAAGCTTTTGGAGAGGTGGCGCACCTCAATGATGGGTTCAGACATGGGATGCCTCTCCTTTCATATCCAGATTCTGGGACTTGTGGTCCGGGTCCGGGGCGTTGTACATGCCGCTGGTGTAGGCCAGGGTATCGGTGGTGTTCAGGTCGTAGTTCTGGGGGCCGTCCAGGGCCTTCTCCCAGGCACGCAGCAGGTAGCTGGCCAGCAGCGTCATCGACAGGTAGATGATCATGACGATAACGGCGCTTTCAAAGTAGGTGTACAGCGCGCCGACCACGCTCTTGTGCACAAAGAACAGGTCGGTGATGGAGATGACCGACAGCACCGAGGTATCCTTGATGTTGATGATGAAGTTGTTGCCGATCTGGGGCACGATGTTGCGCAGGGCCTGGGGCAGGATGACATGCAGCATCGTCTGCCAGTGGTTCATGCCGATAGCCATGGCACCCTCGGTCTGGCCTGGGTCGATGGAGACGATGCCGCCGCGGACCGTCTCGGCCATGTAAGCACCGGTGTTGATGGATACGATGAAGAAACCGGCCGTCCACATGCCCATTTTAATGCCGAACACCTGCAGCAGGCCGTAGTAGATGAAAACAGCCTGCACGATCATGGGCGTGCCGCGGAACAGTTCAACATAGCAGCGCAGCACTACCCGCAGGATGCGCAGCAGCACCCGCTTCCAGGCGGGGTCGCGCTGTTTATCGATGGGGATCGTCTGCAAAGCGCCCACGGCGAAACCGATCAGGCAGCCAAAGAATGTGCCGACCAGTGCCAGCAGCAGGGTAGTGCCTGCGCCGCGCAGATACGAAAAGCCGTATTTCTGCAACACATTGGCGCAGTTTGTCAAAAAGTCTTGCATGGGGATTCTCCTTTATTCTTCATGCACCGTAGGGGTAGAACCGCCGAAACCCCTGCCGCCGAAAAAAGCGGCAGGGGTATGGATGGCGGGGATTACTCGCTCAGGGGCTGTACGCTGATGGCTTCGTCCATCATGGTGTTGTAGTCGTCAGCGGTCATGGTTGCCAGCACTTCGTTGATGGCATCCTTCAGGGCGGTGTTGCCCTTCTTCATGGAAATACCGATGTTGATGTCCTCATCGCTGACCTGGAAGTCGTTGTCGCCGCCGCCGAAGTCCAGCAGGGTGAAGTCAGGATAAGCAACCAGGGCCGCCTGGCCGGTGGGACGGTCGGTGACGACGATGTCGCAGGCGCCGCTGCTCAGGGCCACCAGCATGGAGGGGGCAGTTTCCTGGGCGGGCAGGATGTTGGCATCGGGAATCTGGGACAGGCAGTTATCATACCAGATGGTGCCCAGCTGGCTGGTAGCGGTGGCACCGGCCAGATCGGCCACGCTGGCGGCGGAAGCATACTGGCTGTCCTTCTTGGTCAGGGTGATGATGGAAGCGTAGTAGTACGGGTCAGAGAAGTCGACCTGGGCAGCGCGCTCAGCGGTGATGGACTGACCGGCGATGACGCAGTCCACATCGCCGCTCATGACGGCGGGGATCAGGCTGTCCCAGTCCAGCTTGACAATCTGGACGTTCTGGCCCAGGGCGTCGGCAATCTTTTTGGCCATCATAACGTCGTAGCCGTAGGCGTAGTCGCTGGAGCCGCGGATGGCAACAGCGCCGTTGGAGTCATCGCTCTGGGTCCAGTTGTAGGGGGCGTAAGCGCACTCCATAGCAACGGTCAGGGTCGTGGGGTCGCCGTCACCATCGGGGGCATCGGCGGCAGCCTCAGCGGCGGCCTCGCCGGAAGCGGTGGAATCAGCGGCGCTCTCGGCCGCGGTAGAGCCACAGGCGGTAAAGCTGGCGGCCATGGCAGCCACCAGGCCCAGGGCCAAAGTCTTTTTCAGTTTCATGATGTTCTCCTTTATTTTCCTGTATAATTCCCTCTATGGGCAGGTCCGCCTTTCCCGGCAGGGGAGAGGCAGAACCACCTTACGCAAAAAGCCCCGGCTCCTTACGGAAAGCCGGGACTTGAAGCCTTGGCTATAAGCATCCACGGCGCAGCGTGCTGCCGCGCCATTGCGGCCCATACTCATGCATAAATATTACATCACTATGCAGGCTTTGTCAATAGGTATTAAGCTCAGGCAGCAGTTTTTTCGCTGTTTTTCTCGCTCTTGCTGTAGCTCTTGACACTGTGCAGCACAATGTTCAGGCCCAGAACGATCAGCATCACAGCCAGGATCAGCTGCAGGCCGTTGGCGATGAACACAGCACCCCAGGTGGTCTCGCCAGCGGGGATGGTGGTGGAAACAGCGGCAGAGATGGCCTTGACCATGGCGATCAGGCGCTGGACCAGCGCGGTGAAGGTGACGCACAGCATGATGACCAGCGGCGGGAACAGCATCTTGTTGTTGCGGCCGGTGACCTTCAGGAATACGCACAGGGTAGCCAGGACCAGGGCGCTCAGCAGCTGGTTGGCGGAACCGAACAGCGGCCAGATGTTGGCATAGCCGATCTGGGTCAGCAGGAAGCCGAAGGCCAGAGTGATGATGGTGGAGAAGTAAACGTTGCAGAACAGCTTGCGCCAGCCCTCAGCGTGCTCCATATCATCGGTGCTGAACAGCTCCTGGAAGCTCATACGGCCGATACGGGCCACGGCATCCAGGCTGGTCAGGGCCAGGGCGGAAACGCACATCGTCATAAAGACGGTAGCGATGGAAACGGGCACGCCGAACATCTCAAAGAAGCCGGCAACGCCGCGGCTGAAGATCTGGAACGGGGTACCGGCGGCCGGGGTGCCATCGGCAGCGGCAGCAGCACCGGCAACGCACAGGGCCAGGACAGCCAGCAGGCTTTCCAGCACCATGGCGCCGTAACCGACCTTGAGCATGTCTTTCTCGTTCTCAACGGTCTTGGAGGAAGTGCCGGAGGAAACCAGGCCGTGGAAACCGGAAACGGCGCCGCAGGCCACGGTAACAAACAGGATGGGGAACATGGTGCCCAGCTTCTCGTTGTTGAAACCGGTGAAGACGGGCAGGTTCATGGTGGGATGAGCGACCAGCAGGCCGACAACGGCACCGGCGATCATGCAGATGAACATGAAGGTGGTCATGTGGTCACGGGGCTGTTTCAGCAGCCACATGGGCAGGACCGCAGCGAAGAAGATGTAGACGAAGGTGATGTAGCTCCAGGCAGCCTTGCCCAGAATGATGGGGAAGTTCATGCCGACAACGAAGGACAGCACGATGAAGACGATGCTGATGACGGACTCTTTCCAGCCGGTGAAGTGGAACTTCTTCTGCAGTAGGCCGAAGATGACAGCGAACACCATGAACATGATGGAGACCATGCCGGCAGCGCCGTTGGTGTTGGCGGCATCAGACAGGCTGGTCACACCATCGGTGGTGACGTAAGCGTTGAAGGTACCGGCGACCATGTCGGCAAAAGCAGCGATAACGATGCAGCAGAACAGCCAGCAGAACAGCAGGAACAGCTTACGGCCGGTCTTGCCGATGTACTTCTCGATCAGCAGGCCCATGGACTTACCGTCATTCTTGACGGAAGCATACAGGGCGCCGAAGTCGGTAACAGCGCCGAAGAAGACGCCGCCGATGAGCACCCACAGCAGGACGGGCAGCCAGCCGAAAGCGGCAGCCTGGATAGCACCGGTAACAGGGCCGGCACCTGCGATGGAAGAGAACTGATGGCTGAAAACGGTCCAGCCATCGGTGGGCACGTAGTCCTTGCCATCCTCCAGCCGCACAGCCGGAGTTTTGGCGTTGGGGTCAACACCCCAGGTTTTAGCAAGCCAGCGGCCGTACCCGGCGTACGCACATACCAGGACGACAGCTGCGATCAGAACAATCACAAGCGTATTCATTGTATAATCTCCCTCATTTCTTACATATTTTTACAATCGCTTGTTCCATTACTTTAAACCGCTGTTCTTGGTTTGTCAACGGATTATTCATATTTTGTCAACATGTTGGGTATATAGCAAATCCGTCGAAAACTTTAGTAAATTTTTGTCACTTTCAACAATACAAAAATTCATTGACAAAGCGAGGCGGTGGTTATAATATAAAGGAAAGCGTTTGCGCGAAAAGCCGCCGCTCTATATTCTATTATACTATAATATAAAAGGAGACTTCCCCATGAAACAATGGTTGAAAGATGCGGTATTCTACGAAATCTATCCCCAGAGTTTTTACGATACCAACGGGGACGGCATCGGAGATTTTCCCGGCATCATTGCCAAGCTGGATTACATCAAAGACTTAGGCTGCAATGCGCTGTGGATCAACCCCTGCTACGACTCTCCGTTTAAAGACGCCGGTTACGACGTGCGCGACTACAAAAAAATTGCGCCGCGCTATGGCACCAACGCGGACGCCGCCGCGCTGTTCAAGGCCGCCCACGAGAAGGGCATCCACGTGCTGTTCGACCTGGTGCCCGGCCACACCAGCGAGGAACACGCCTGGTTCAAGGCCAGCTGCCGGCCCGAGCACAGCGAATACTCCGACCGCTTCATCTGGACCGATTCCTGCTTTGCCTCCGGCGACGGCATGCCCTTCATCGGCGGCGAGACCCCGCGCAACGGTACCTACATTTTGAACTTCTTCAAGTGCCAGCCCGCGCTGAACTACGGCTACGGCAAGATCAACCAACCCTGGCAAAAGCCCACCACCGACCTCGCCTGCCTGGCTACCGTGGAGGCCATGAAGGACGTCATGCGGTTCTGGCTGGACATGGGCTGTGATGGTTTCCGCGTGGATATGGCTTCCAGCCTTGTCAAAAACGACACCAAGCACAAAAAGTACACCTGTGCCATCTGGCGCGACATAGCCGCCATGCTGAGCAAGGAGTACCCCGAAGCCGCCCTGGTGGCTGAGTGGAACGGCCCGCGCATGTCGCTGAAAAACGGCTTCGATATGGACTTTTATCTGGAGTGGCAGGGCAACGGCTACAGCTGGCTGATGCGCAACTACGACGGTGCCACCGACTCCAACCCGCACAACATCGGCAAGGCCTACTTCTGCAAGGACTCCGGCACCGGCATCGATAAGTTTTTGGACGACTACCTGCCCAGCTACAAGGCCACCAAAAAGGACGGCCTGTGGTGCTTTATCACCTGCAACCACGATACCATCCGCCCCTCGGCCGGTTTGACGGTGGACGAACTGCGACTGGCCTACGCCACGCTGTTCACTCTGCCCGGCGCACCGTTCGTGTATTACGGCGATGAGATCGGCATGCGCTACCTGCCCCTGCCCACCAAGGAGGGCGGCTACTTCCGCACCGGCTCCCGCACGCCGATGCAGTGGGACGGCACCGCCAACCACGGCTTCTCCACCGCCGCAGCGGATGCGCTGTACCTGCCGGTGGATACCGCCGACGACGCCCCTACGGTCGAAGCCCAGCAGGCCGACCCCAACAGCCTGCTGCATGCCGTGAAGGGCCTGCTGGCCTTCCGCCATGCCCACCGGGATCTGGACTCCGACGCTTCGTTCAAGGTGCTGTACGCGCCCAAGGCCAAGGGCGACTACCGCCCGTTTGCCTGGCAGCGCGGCAAGCTGACCTGCGCCGTCAACCCCGCCGGGGCCGCCGCCGACCTGCCGCTGAAGCTGAAGGACGGCACCCGCGTGCTGTACGCCATCGGCGAAGCCGCCGTCAAGGACGGCGAGCTGCACCTGGGCGCCCAGAGCTTCGCCGTGCTGGGGTAAATCGAAATTTGACGAGTGATGAATATGAAAATCCGAGAAGTGAAAGAAAAAAACAATTCATGTCATTATTGCTATTATAAAGGAACAGATGGACATAGACTTTGTCCATCTTGAAATTGCATGATAGGTGTAATCATCAACGATACACAGACCATCACATTTGAGGAAGCGGCAGAAGTCGCATCAAAGAGAAAAGGAAGAAAAGTTAGGGCAATACCGCACAATTCTAAGTGCCGATGCGGCGAGCGAGAAGT
>ERZ791741.3010-NODE-3010-length-11031-cov-5.374636_pt1 | contig 11031 bp, 8 predicted proteins | sample MGYA00510040_ERZ791741 | MGnify/ENA primary metagenome ERZ791741 (study PRJEB30046, sample SAMN00791960) | human gut metagenome | study: EMG produced TPA metagenomics assembly of the A metagenome-wide association study of gut microbiota in type 2... | reverse complement strand
CGGTGGACTCCATCATGCTCAACGAGGCCTGCTCCTCCGGCTGCGGCTCCTTCATCGAGACCTTTGCCAAGGCCCTGGGCTACACCATCGCCGACTTTGCCAAGCTGGGCCTGCTGGCCAAGCACCCGGTCAACCTGGGGTCCCGCTGCACCGTATTCATGAACTCCAGCGTCAAGCAGGCCCAGAAGGACGGGGCCAGCGTGGAGGACATCTCCGCGGGATTGTCCATCTCCATCGTCAAGAACGCGGTCTACAAGGTCATCCGGGCCGCCAACGCCGACGATCTGGGCCAGCACATCGTGGTGCAGGGCGGCACCTTCCACAACGACGCGGTGCTCCGGGCCTTCGAGCAGGAGCTGGGCCGCAACGTCACCCGGCCCACCATCTCGGGCATCATGGGCGCCTTCGGCGCGGCCCTCTACGCCAGGGATCTGCATCTGGAGAAAAGCGCGCTGCTGAGCGAGGAGGCTCTACAGTCCTTCTCCCACACCGCCAAGCCCACCACCTGCAACCTGTGCACCAACCACTGCTCCCTCACCGTCAACACCTTTGACGGCGGGCGGCGCTTCATCTCGGGCAACCGCTGCTCCCGCCCCCTGGGCAAGGCAAAGGTGGAGAACCCCGATCTGATGACCTACAAGTACAAGAAGCTCCGCGCCCTCCAGGGCAAGGGGAGCGGAAACGGCGTCCGGGGCCGCATGGGCATCCCCTTCGGGCTGAACATGTATGAAAACCTGCCCTTCTGGTTCGAGTTCTTTACCCGCCTCAACTTCGAGGTGGTGCTCTCCCCCGAGTCCTCCCGCAAGCTCTACCTCAAGGGCCAGCACACCATCCCGTCCGACACCGTGTGCTACCCCGCAAAGCTGCTCCACGGCCATGTGGAGGCCCTGGTGGAGGAGGGCGTGGACGCCATCTGGTACCCCTGCATGTCCTATAACAACGACGAGGGCATCGGCGACAACCACTACAACTGCCCGGTGGTGGCCTACTACCCTGAGCTGCTGGCCGCCAACGTTCCCCTGCTCAAGCAGACCAAATTCCTCAACCCCTACGTGGGCCTGTGGCGGCACAAGGACTTTGAAAAGCGCATCGCCCAGCTCATGGAGGAGCATTTCAGCATTCCCAGGCGGGAGACCGCGGCGGCGGCCAAGGCGGCCTACGCGGCCTACGACGCCTATGTCCACGACGTGCGGGAGATCGGCATGAAGTACATCCGCCACGCCCGGGACCACCACATGCCCATCCTCGTGGCCTGCGGCCGGCCCTACCACATCGATCCGGAGATCAATCACGGCATCAACGATCTGATCACCTCTTTCGGTTTCGTGCTGGTCACCGAGGACGCTCTGAGCTATCTGGAGGGCTATGCCCCCCGGAAGGTGCTCAACCAGTGGACCTTCCAGAGCCGTATGTATAACGCCGCACGCTATGTATGCACCCAGCCCGACATGCAGGTGGTGCAGCTGGTCTCCTTCGGCTGCGGCACCGACGCCATCACCACCGACGAGCTGCGGGACATCCTTGAAAAGGGCGGAAAGCTCTACACCCAGCTCAAAATCGACGACATCAGCAATCTGGGGGCGGTCAAGATCCGCATCCGCTCCCTGATGGCCGCCATGGAGGCCCGCCAGGCGCAGGATGCCCGGGGCTGACCATCCCGACTTTTTATAGCACAACAGGAGTTTGATGCCGTCATTGACGGCCAGCTCGCCGCCGGCTCGGGAGTCGGTGGGGGCCAACCCCCTTTGAGCGCGCGGCGCTCCCATTGCAAGCGAAAGGAATACCCGTTATGGCAGAATTAGTATACGACGAAAACGGACGGCTGCTGTTCACCAAGGAGATGAAGGAGGAGTACACCATCCTCTTCCCCACCATGCTCCCGGTGCACTTCGGCCTGATGGCCCGGATTCTGGAGACCGAGGGCTTCCACGTGGAGATGCTCACCACCAACCACCGGGGCATCGTGGATGAGGGGCTCAAGTACGTCCACAACGACACCTGTTACCCCGCCCTGCTGGTCATCGGCCAGCTCATCGACGCGGTGAAGAGCGGCAAGTACGACATGCATAAGGTGGCGCTGCTCATCACCCAGACCGGCGGTGGATGCCGGGCCTCCAACTACATCCATCTGCTGCGCAAAGCGCTGGAGAAAGCAGGTCTGAGCTATATCCCCGTCATCTCGGTCAACCTGTCGGGCCTGGAGCCCAACCCCGGCTTCAAGTTGGGGCTCAACACCCTGCGCAAGGCGGTGTTCGCCATGATGTACGGCGACATCATCGTACAGACCGCCAACCAGGTCCGCCCCTACGAGGTCAGCCGGGGCCAGACTGACGAGACCATCGAGGCCGTGGAGACTCAGCTTCTGGAGGCCATGAACCAGGGCAAGGGCCTCTCCTTCAAGAGCATGGTGGCCAACTTTGACCGCATTGTGGCCGCCTTCAAGGCCATCCCCGTGGCCGGGGAGCCCAAGGTACGGGTCGGCGTGGTGGGCGAGATCTACATCAAATACTCCCCCCTGGGCAACAACAATCTGGAGGAGTTTCTCCTGTCCGAGGGGGCCGAGCCGGTGGTCCCCGGCCTGACCGACTTCATCATCTTCAAGATCTACAACCGCGAGGTGGACGTGAACATCTACGGCGGCAAGTGGGTGAAGAAAAAGGTGTGCCAAGTGCTCAAGGGCTACGTGGAGAAGTGCCAGCGGGCCATGATCGCCGCCATGGAGAAGGGTGGCTTCCGCGCTCCCGGCACCTTTGAGGATCTCCGCCGCCTGATCCAGGGCTATCTGGGTGAGGGCAACAAGATGGGCGAGGGCTGGCTGCTCACCGCCGAGATGTTGGAGCTCATCCACTCCGGCACCCCCAACATCGTCTGCACACAGCCCTTCGGCTGCCTGCCCAACCACATCGTTGGCAAGGGCATGATCCGCAAGCTCAAGGATGACTACCCCTTCTCCAATATCGTGGCCATCGACTACGATCCCGGGGCCACCAAGATCAACCAGGAGAACCGCATCAAGCTGATGCTGGCCAACGCCCGGGGCCTGGCCAAGCAGGAGGCGGAGCGCCGGGAGGCTGGGGAGGCCGCTCATGTGTAAGGCCCTCTCCTTTGTGGACGCCTGCACGGAAGAGCACTTCGCGGCCATGAGCCGCAGTTCCCCACCCGGCTTCCGCCGGGCGGGGGCCCCGATTTTTTATCTGCGCGGGCGAACTGAATTCGCCCGGCATCAAGGTTTTGCCTCCGGCAAAACGCTTGTACGCGCCACCCGGCGCGGGCGGCTCATCCACTCGCTAAACGAGGTCTGCTTATGAATTCACTGCGCATCATAGACGCCTGCACGGAGGAACACTTTGCGGCCATGAGCCGCATTCACGCCCGGGGCTGGCACGCCGCTTACCCCGGCCACGTGCCCGACGACTACCTGAGGGACGTGATCACCGAAGATCACTGGATTCCCTTTTTCCGGGAGGACTACGCCACCGGGCGGTGCCGGGGGCTGCTGCTCTATGACGGGGAGAACCCCGTCTGCTGCTGCACCTGCGGGCCGGTGCGGCTGGGGCCCAGTCCTCGCCAGAGCGAGGGGCTGGTGATCCACGGGGAGGCCTACCGGGGCTGGGGGGAGATCATCTCCTTCTACACCGACCCCGCCTGCACCGGCCGAGGCTACGGCTCGGTGCTGATGGAGGAGGCGCTGCGCCGTCTCCGGGCCGACGGCTACCTCAACTGCTACGTCTTTGTCCTGCGGGAGAACGAGGGGGCCCGCCGCTTCTACGCCCGGCACGGCTTTGCCTGGGACGGGACGGAGGAGCACATTCCCTTCCCCCACGACATGACCTGCGTGGATCTGCGCTACACCAAACAGCTATAGCCGCACGGGCTGCCACGCCGTGCGGCAGACGGGTATCGAGGCGCGTCCTCGGTACCCGTCTTTTTTGATCAGGAGGAATTGCTTTGCAGGAAAACAAGATGGCGGTCATACCGGTGCGCCGGCTGCTGCTGAATATGGCCTGGCCCATGATGCTGTCCATGCTGATCCAGGCCCTCTATAATCTGGTGGACAGCATGTTCGTGGCCCAGCTCAGCTCCGACGGGTTTGTAGCCCTGGCGCTTGTCTACCCGATCCAGACCCTGATGATCGCCGTGTGCGTAGGCACCGGCGTGGGCTTCAACGCCTTGCTGGCCCGCCGGCTGGGGGAGGACCGGCCCGACGAGGCCAACCGGGTAGTGGCCAACGGCTACTTCGTCTATCTGGTCTGCTGGGTGGTCTTTCTGGTCCTGGGGGTGGGCCTGGCTCCTGTCTTTATGGAGCTCTTCGCCCCCGGGCAGCCCCAGGTGATCGACTACGGCATCCAATACCTCTCCATCGTCACCGGGGCCTCCGTCGGCATCTGCATGCAGTTTGCCGGAGAGCGCACCCTTCAGGCAACCGGCAACACTGTGGGCCCTATGGTCATCCAGGGCATCGGCGCGGTAATCAACCTCATCCTGGATCCCTTGCTCATCTTCGGCATCGGCCCCTTCCCCCGGATGGAGGTGGCTGGCGCTGCCCTGGCCACCGTGCTGGGCCAGGTGGTGGGCATGGTGGTGGGGCTGTGTATGGTGCGGCGCAGCTCCATCGTGCGCCTCTCCTTCCGGGGCTTCCGCCCGGACAGCGCCATCATCCGCACCATGTTTCGTGTGGGCGTCCCCGCCATCCTGGTGCAGGCCCTGGCCACGGTGATGAACCTGGGCATGAATCTGATCCTCCCACTGTTCACCGCCTCCGGCGTGTTCATTCTGGGGGCCTATTTCAAGCTTCAGTCCTTCCTCTTCATGCCGGTCAACGGCCTGAACAACGCCCTCATCCCCATTGTCAGCTTCAACTACGGCGCCCGGCAGCGCAGCCGCATCACTGGGGTCATCCATTTCGCCCTGGTGCTCTCCGCCGCCATCATGGCCGTGGGCACCGTGGTTTTTCTGGCCATCCCCGGCCCTCTCCTCCGTCTGTTCGACGCAGATGCCGCCGTGCTGGCCGAGGGTATCTCCGCCCTGCGCCTCATTGCCCTCTCCTTCGTATGCGCTGGGGTGTCGGTGATCCTCTGTGCCGCCCTCCAGGCCCTGGGGGCGGCCAATTCCAGCCTGGTGGTTTCCCTGCTGCGCCAGCTTGTGCTCCTTTTCCCGCTGGCCCTGCTGCTGGGCGCGCTCCGGCCCTCTCTGGTGTGGCTGGCCTTCCTCCTGTCCGAGGGGGCCGCCTGTCTCACCGCCCTGCTGCTCTACCGCCGCACCGCACGGGGCCGGCTGGCCGGTATGGAGGAATAAATGCCCCCTCCCCACTGGGCCGGAAGCCGCTGCTTCCGGCCCGGTTTTTTCTTTTAAGAGGGATTTTGACCCCACTCTATTGACAGTATAGTCCCATCGGTTATAATAAGCAGTACAAAAGCCGACACAAGGAGGTCATTCGATTGGCAAAAGCCCCCAAGGAAAAGACGAAGGTGATCGTTAAAACCTCCACCCGCATGTCCAAAAAGGGCCCTTTGACCCCCGACATGCTCCGCAAGCTGGACGCCTACTGGCGCGCCGCCAACTACCTGGCGGCCGGACAGCTCTACCTGCTGGACAACCCGCTGCTGCGGGAGCCTCTGCGCCCCGAGCACCTCAAGCGCACCTTGGTGGGCCACTGGGGTACGGTGCCGGGCCAAAACTTTATCTACACCCACCTGAACCGGGTAATCACACGCCATGAGCTGAACATGATCTATGTCTCCGGCCCCGGCCACGGCGGCAACGCGGTGGTGGCCCAGACCTATCTGGAGGGAACCTACAGCGAGTTTTACCCCAACGTGAGCCAGGACGAGGAGGGTATGCGCCGCCTGTTCCGCCAGTTCTCCTTCCCCGGCGGCATCGGCAGCCACTGCGCCCCCGAGACCCCCGGCTCCATCAACGAGGGGGGCGAGCTGGGCTACTCCCTGGCCCACGCCTTTGGCGCGGTGATGGACAACCCGACCCTGATCGCCGCCTGCGTAGTGGGTGACGGGGAGGCGGAGACCGGCCCGCTGGCCACTGCCTGGCATTCCAACAAGTTCCTCAACCCCGTCACCGACGGGGCGGTGCTCCCCATCCTCCACCTCAACGGCTACAAGATTTCCTCCCCCACCCTGTTCTCCCGCATCACATCAGAGGAGGTGGAGGACTTCTTCAAGGGCTGCGGCTGGACCCCCCGCTTTGTGGAGGGGGACGAGCCCGCCCAGATGCACCAGAAGATGGCCGCGGCCCTGGACTGGGCGGTGCGGGAGATTCAGCGCATTCAGCAGGGGGCCCGGGAGTTCGGCGAGACCGCCCGCCCCCGCTGGCCCATGCTCGTGTTCCGCTCTCCCAAGGGCTGGACCTGTCCGAAGGAGGTGGACGGCGCGCCCACCGAGGGCACCTTCCGCGCTCACCAGCTTCCGGTGGCGGTGGACGCCGCCCATCCGGAGCACCTGGAGGTATTGGAGCGCTGGCTGCGCAGCTACCGGCCGGAGGAGCTCTTTGATGCCGAGGGCGCGCCGGTGCCTGCCCTTCGGGCCGTGGCCCCCCAGGGGGAGCGCCGCATGGGCGCCAACCCCCACGCCAACGGCGGCATGCTTCTGCGGGATCTGCGCACCCCCTCCTTCACCCGCTACGCGGTGGAGGTGCCCGCCCCCGGCGAGGCGGTGGCGGAGGACATGGCGGAGCTGGGCAAGTATGTCCGGGACGTGCTCAAGCTCAACCAGAAGGCCCGCAACTTCCGCATCTTCGCCCCCGACGAGGCCCTGAGCAACAAGCTCACCGCCGCCTTTGAAGCCAGCGACCGCCGCTGGAACGCCGAGCTACGCTCCACCGACGAGGGGTTGTCCGCCGACGGGCGCATTATGGACAGCATGCTCTCCGAGCACATGTGCCAGGGCTGGCTGGAGGGATACCTGCTCACCGGGCGGCACGGCTTTCTCAACAGCTACGAGGCTTTCATCCGCATCGTGGACTCCATGGTGAGCCAGCACGCCAAATGGCTCAAGGTGGCCCGGCAGCTCCCCTGGCGGCAGGACATCGCCTCCATGAACTACGTGCTGTCCTCCAACGTGTGGCAGCAGGATCACAACGGCTTCACCCACCAGGACCCCGGCTTCCTGGACCATGTGGCCAACAAGAAGGCGGACGTGGTGCGGCTCTACCTGCCCCCTGACGCCAACTGCCTGCTCTCCGTCTTTGACCACTGTATCAAAAGCCGGAATTACGTCAATGTGATGGTGGCCTCCAAGCACCCCCGGCCCCAGTGGCTCACCATGGACGAGGCCATCAAGCACTGTACCCACGGCATCGGCATCTGGCAGTGGGCCTCCAATGACCAGGGGGCGGAGCCCGACGCGGTGCTGGCCTGCTGCGGCGACACCCCCACGCTGGAGACCCTGGCAGCGGTGACCATCCTGCGCCGCCACCTGCCCGAGGTGCGGCTGCGGGTGGTGAATGTGGTGGATCTGATGAAGCTCCAGCCCCACACCGCCCACCCCCACGGGCTCACCGACGAGGATTACGACGTGATCTTTACCCGGGACAAGCCCATCATCTTCGCCTTCCACGGCTACCCCTCCCTGGTGCACGAGCTGACCTACCGCCGGCACAACAAGAACATCCACGTACTGGGCTACCGGGAGGAGGGCACCATCACCACCCCCTTCGACATGCGGGTGCTCAACCGCATTGACCGCTTCAATCTGGTCATCGACACGGTAAAGCGGCTGCCCCAATTGGGCAACCGGGGGGCCTTCCTCATTCAACTCATGAAGGACAAGCTGGTGGAGCACAAGGAGTATATCACCGCCCACGGCCAGGACATGCCCGAAATCCGGGACTGGAAGTGGAACGGTGGAAACGGTATCTGACGCGCAAGGGGCCAGGCTTCTGTCCGGCCCCTTGCCTTTTTCCATCATTTTGGGTATGATAGATGGGAAAAAAGGAGTGAACGTATGGAATTTCGACTGGACAGCCACACCCATACCTTGGCCAGCGGGCACGCCTACTGCACCCTGCTGGAGATGGTGCGGGCGGCGGCCGACCGGGGGCTGGAGCTCATCTGCATCACCGACCACGCCCCCGGCATGGAGCTAACCACCCACAAGGACTACTTTCTCAACTTCCGGGTCATCGACCGGGAGATCTACGGCGTACGGGTCATGATGGGCGCGGAGCTCAACGTGATGGACTTTGACGGCACGGTGGATCTCTCCCCCAAGCTGCTGAACAATCTGGACATGGCCATCGCCAGCCAGCATATCTGGTGCATGCCCCAGGGCGGCGGACCGGAGGAGAATACAGCGGCCATGGTCCGCGCCATGGACAACTGCCCCAAGATCTGTATCCTGGGACACCCGGACGACGGCCGCTATCCCCTGGACTATCCGGCGCTGGTGCGGGCCGCCGGGGAGCGCGGCGTGCTTCTGGAGGTCAACAACACCTCCCTCTCCCCCGCCTGTTCCCGGGTAAACTCCACCGCCAACGTGACGGAGATGCTGAAGCACTGCCGGCGGGAGGGCGTACCGGTGGTGGTGGGCAGCGATGCCCACTTTGTCTCCGCCGTGGGCGGCCATCAATATGCCCAGGCCCTGCTGGACGAGCTGGACTTTCCCGAGGAGCTGGTGCTCAACCGGGAGCCCGCCGCCTTCCTGGCCCACCTGGAGCGCCGGCTGAGCCGCACATAAAAAAGAGGATTCCGCCCGGCGGAATCCTCTTTTCGTCTTATTGGAACAGGGGCAGGCTGCCAGCGGGACGGTTGATCCGCTTTGGGGGCCCACCCAGGGTCGACGCCATAACAGCGCCCCTGTTCCCCGCGGGCAGAAGCCACTCGTCCGGTACCAGGGCGCACTTGAACTCACTCAGCTCCGCCCTTACGCCCCTCCTTTCGCGGCTCCCACTCCGACAGCGCCAGTCCGGCCACCGTCAGCGCCGCGCCCCCCAGCGAGAGGGGCGTCACCGGCTCACCCAGCACCAGCGCGGAGGTGACCAGAGTCACCACCGGCACCAGGTAGATGTAGGCGCTGGTTCTGACCGCCCCCAGCCGCCCCACGGCAAAGCCCCAGGTGACAAAGCACAGGGCGGAGGCCCCCAGCCCCAGATAGAGCAGGTTGAGCAGGTAAACCGGCTCCGTCAGAGTCCCGAGCCCGGGCCGGAAGCCCAGCACCGGCAGGACGGGCAGCAGGAACAGCAGGCCCCAGGCAAAGGTACGGCGGGTGGTCTGCACCACCGGGTAGCCGAAGGCGGAGAGCCTGCGGGTCAGCAGGGAGTAGGCTGACCAGGCGGCGGCCGCCAGCAGGGCCAGGAGATCGCCTCTGGGGTTCAGCTCCAGCACGGCGGCGCCGTTATACGACACCATCGCCACCCCAGCCAGGGCCACGGCCAGCCCCGCGAAAAAGAGGGGGCGCAGCCGCTCCCGCCGCAGGAGGAAGTGGGAGAGCAGGGCGGTCAGCATCGGACTGACGGACACCAGCACCCCCACATTGGAGGCCAGCGTGCAGGTCAGGGCGATGTTCTCCAGCAGGAAATAGAGGGTGACGCCGCACAGGCCCGCCGCCGCGAACCACAGCTCCTGCCGCCGCCCGGCCAGCCGGAGCCGCCGGGGGTACAGCAGGCAGAGGGCCGCAAAGCCCAGGGCGAAGCGGAGGAACAGCACCTCCACGGGCCGCAGGCCGGTCAGGAGCACCTTCGTGGAGATAAAGAAGATGGTCAGCAGGGCCGCGGCGTGCCCCGTCAGGCCCGCCCGGCTCACGGCTCCCCCCGCTCTGCCGCAAACACGGCCCGGTACTGGCTGGGGGTGAGTCCGGTCAGGATCTTGAAAAAGTGGTTGAAGTGGCTCTGATCGGCAAAGCCCGCCCGCAGGGCCGCGTCCAACGGGGTGGCCCCCTGCTCCAGCAGGGCCCTGGCCCGGTTCACCCGCACCGTTTCCAGATAGCGGTAGGGGGTGATCCCCTTCTGGCGGGTGAAGCAGCGCAGAAGGTGGTACTTGCTCAGCCCCGCCAGGGTGGAGAGCTGCTCCAGCGTGATGCGCCGGTCGCAGTGGGCCTCCAGATAGTCACACACCGCCCGCACCTCGGGCCGCACCTCCTCCGGCGGCCGGGGACAGCCGCCGCAGCGCTCCAGCAGGCGGCCCACCAGCAGGAGAAAGGCCTCCTCCCGGCGGAGCTCCCCCTGCTCCCCCGCTACCAGCTCCCACACCTCCCGGAACAGACTGGTCAGTTCGCTCCCGGGCAGCACCGAAGGCGTGAAATGGGGGGCAAACTGGCGGCCGGTGACGGCTTCAGCGGCCCGCTCCATGACCTCCTGCGGCACGTGGAGCCCCCGCCAGTCCAGACGCTCCTCCCCCACCGGACGGCAGGCGTGGGGCTCGCCGGGCTGAAAGAATACCAGCTCACCGGGGGCAAGGCGGAGGGTCTCCCCCGCGATGGTCACCTCCCGGCTCCCCCGATCCATGGTTCCAATGACATAATAGGTGTGAAAATGCTCCGGAAACCCCTGGTCGATGCCCTGAAAGAGACATGCCTCCACTCCCAGCTCCGGATCGTAGTACACGCGCCGCAATTCCTGTTCCATAGGGTACTCCTCTGTCTGAGATAAAAGCAGTATAGCACGTCCCTCCGCCTGTTTCTTGCATGATATTGCGCATTTCCCGCACAGGGCGGCCTCGCCGCCCATATGCTGATCCAGGGGGTGGTGGGATGCAGGCGAGCTCCGGGCCGTCCGGCGAGGCGCTGCTGGCCATCGCCGCACTGGCCGCCATCCAGCTCACCGCGGGGAAGAGCGACGCCCAGGCAGCGGTGCTCGGCGCCTTCTTCACCATGCTGGGGGACGCCATCGGGCTGCTCCTGGCCCAGCGGGCGCCGGGTTGCTGCCGCCGCGATGAAGCTTTTTCATAGTTGCTCTTCCTTCCTTTCCGGGTATTCCACACACTTCAGGAACAAGCCCTTTGCGGGCAGAGTAGGGCCTGCCCGGCTGCGGTCCCGGCTTGCCAGAATGGCGGGGATGTCGGCAGCGCGCAGCCGCCCCGCGCCC
>ERZ791741.3009-NODE-3009-length-11039-cov-2.783412_pt1 | contig 11039 bp, 10 predicted proteins | sample MGYA00510040_ERZ791741 | MGnify/ENA primary metagenome ERZ791741 (study PRJEB30046, sample SAMN00791960) | human gut metagenome | study: EMG produced TPA metagenomics assembly of the A metagenome-wide association study of gut microbiota in type 2... | reverse complement strand
GAAAGCCCAGATGAAGCAGGCTAACAGATTGGCTGCCAAATATGTGTTGATTTTAGGTGAAGACGAGGTAGCGCGCGGTTGTGCCGTATTAAGAAATATGTCGACCAGCGAGCAGACTGAGATCCCTATCCAAGATATTACATCAATTTTAAAAACAGAGGTGCAAAGTCATGAGTGATTCTTTAAAACGCAGTCATAGCTGCGGTTTGCTGACTAAAGAGGCAGCAGGCGAACAAGTAGTTTTATGCGGTTGGGTTGCCAAACGCCGCGATCACGGCGGGTTGATTTTCGTCGATCTGCGCGATCGCAGCGGTATCGTTCAAATTGTCGTTGACCCTGACGATGCAGGCAATAGCTTTACGACTGCTGAAGCTATTCGCAGCGAATACGTTATCAAAGTAGCAGGTAAAGTGCGTCTTCGCGATGCAGCTACCGTTAACCCGAATCTTGCTACCGGCGAGATCGAAGTGGTTGCCGCTGATTTGGAAGTACTCAATGCTGCTAAAACTCCGCCGTTTTACATTCAGGACGATATCGATACGGATGAGAACCTGCGCTTGAAATACCGTTATTTGGATTTGCGCCGTCCGGAAATGCAGAAGAATTTGATTTTGCGTCATAAAGTTACTAAATTGATGCGTGATTATATGGATAAAAACGGTTTCTGTGAAATCGAAACGCCGATGCTGACTAAAAGCACTCCTGAAGGCGCGCGTGACTATCTTGTGCCGAGCCGCGTCAATCCTGGTAAATTCTATGCTTTACCGCAATCACCGCAGATTTTTAAACAGATCTTGATGGTTGCCGGTATGGAGCGTTATTTCCAGATCGCACGCTGCTTCCGCGATGAAGATCTGCGTGCTGACCGTCAGCCGGAATTTACTCAGTTGGATATTGAAATGTCTTTCGTAGACGCTGAGGATATTATGGAAATGATGGAAGGCCTGATGGCGTATGTATTTGAAGGCGCTATGGGTAAAAAGATCCAGCTGCCGATGCAGCGTTTGACCTGGGACGAAGCTATGGACCGTTTTGGCAGCGATAAGCCGGACCTGCGTTTTGGTATGGAACTTGTCAATATGTCTGAAGCAGTTAAAGATTCTGACTTTAAAGTGTTCAATGCTATCGTAGAAGACGGCGGTGTCGTTAAAGCGATCAACGTTAAAGGCTATGCCGCTATCCCGCGTCGTGAGCTGGACGGTCTGGTTGAATTCGTTGGTATTTATGGTGCCAAAGGTCTGGCGTGGATGCAGATTCAGGAAGATGGCAGTGTCAAATCGCCAATCGCTAAATTCTTCAGTGAAGCACATTTGGCAAATATCCTGAAAACTGCAGCGGCTGAACCGGGCGATCTGATTTTGTTCGTTGCTGATAAACCGGCTGTAGTTGCTCAGGCTTTAGGTGCTCTGCGTCTGGAAATGGCTAAACGCCGCGAACTGATCGACGAAGATATGCTGGCATTTGCCTGGGTCGTAGATTTCCCGATGTTTGAATATAACGATGAAGAAAAACGCTATGTGGCAATGCATCATCCGTTTACGGCTCCACGTAACGAAGATCTTGCTATGCTGGCTACCGATCCTGGTAAAGTATATGCCAAAGCTTACGATATGGTACTTAATGGTACAGAAATCGGCGGCGGTTCCATCCGTATCCATCGTCGTGATGTCCAAAACGAAGTTTTCAAGGCTATCGGTCTTACCGAAGAGCAGGCAAAAGAGAAATTCGGCTTTATGATGGATGCTTTTGAATATGGTGCTCCTCCGCACGGCGGTTTGGCCTTTGGTCTTGACCGTTTGATCATGATTATGGCTAAACGTGATTCTATCCGCGACGTTATTGCTTTCCCGAAAACACAGAGTGCAAGCTGTCTGATGACTCAGGCTCCGAACGATGTTGACGAGAAACAGCTGCGTGAATTGCATATTCGTGCAACATTAGTCAAAAAAGACAAATAATAAGAGTCAGACTCTGTAAAAAAGGACTGCTGCGGCAGTCCTTTTTTTATAGTAAACTGATTCTGGTAAAAGTGTTTTACTTAAAGACGAACCGGTTGTGAAAAAAAGAAAAAATATCTCTTTAAAAACAGAGAAAACCGCTTTATACCTTGTGATTTTAAACAAATTTTGGTATAGTATAGATGTAGTAAGAAATGCTCTTACTGCATTAAAAACGCTTTTTACCCTGCGATGTTCGTTACGTGTACCTCTTAGTTTTGAGCCAACACTCTTACCTAGGGAGCCTGACTGAGCTCCGCCTTTTAAAAAACTGCCCCCTTGAGGGGACTTTTGCGACTGGCGGGAAGGCACCCACCTGCACTTGCAGGTTCAAAACATGAGGCTGGACGGCATTGTGGGGCAAAATATTTTTGGGGGTAAAAATGGATCTGTCACGTGTTGCGATGGTTATCGGTAAAAACAAGCTGCCTGTTTTAGGGCAGGCCCGTATTGCAGTCGTTGGGTTAGGCGGCGTGGGTTCATATGTTGCCGAGTCATTATGCCGCAGCGGGGTAGGTCATTTATTATTAATAGATGCCGATAAAGTGGCGGCAAGTAATATCAACCGTCAGTTACCGGCTCTTACCAGTACCTTCGGCAGGTTCAAAACCGAGGTTGTCAGACAAAGATTGCTGGATATCAATCCGGATTGTGAAATAGAAACGGTCAGTAAATTTTATGAACCTGGCGCTTTTGCCGAGTTTTTTTCCGGCAGCTTTACTTTTATCGCCGATGCGATCGATTCAACGCCGTCAAAGGTCGATCTTTTATTAGAATGTGTGCAGCGCGATATTCCTGTCATTTCTTCGATGGGCACAGGCAATAAGCTGGATCCGACGTATCTTGCAGTGGAGGACATCAGCGGTACTTCTGTCTGCCCGCTGGCAAGGTCGGTAAGGAAACAGCTGCGTGCGGCAGGTGTCAAAAAAGGTGTAACTGTAGTTTATTCCAAAGAACCGGTACAGCGTGCTGAAGCAGGCGAGGTTCCGGGAAGCATGGTATTTGTTCCGGCGTCGGCAGGATTGCTGATGGCATCGTATATCGTACGTCAGATTATTGCAGAAAATAGCTAACCGGCCTTTAGAGCCGGTATTTTTATCAGATCCTGGAGGTGGATGATGGATAGTTTGTTTGCACAGCCGCAGAAAAAACCTTTGGCTGATCGGATGCGGCCTACAAGGCTCAGCGATTTTGTCGGGCAGGAAACTGCAGTAGGCGAGCGCAGTCCTCTGCGCCGAATGATCGAAAAGGATCAGTTGCAGTCGGTGTTGTTTTACGGACCGCCGGGTACTGGTAAAACAACTTTGGCACAGGTCATTGCCCATATGACAGGGGATGAATTTGTTGCTATCAATGCCGTTTCATCCGGTGTACCTGAGCTGCGAAAGCTGATTGCTAAGGCGCAGGAGCTGCAGCGCGGCGGGATGGGGCGCACTATCGTGTTCATCGACGAGATCCATCGCTTTAATAAAGCTCAGCAGGACGTATTGCTGCCTTATGTGGAAAACGGTACTATCATTTTGATCGGTGCGACTACTGAAAATCCTTTTTTCGAAATCAATTCACCGCTTTTGTCAAGGATGAAGGTTATTCGGCTGGAACATTTAACGGCAGACGGTATCAAAAAGATTTTAGAGCGTGCGCTGACAGATAAGGAAAAGGGTTATGGATCAGAGGGTATTACTGTAACTGCCGAGGCTTTGGAAGCTTTGGCGGATTTTGCCGGTGGTGATGCGCGGGTGGCTCTTAATTTGCTGGAACAGGCTGAATTTATGCTGCCGGACGGCAGTAAGGAAATTACGATGGATGTATTGCGCAGCGTGGCAGGTAATGCTTTGCAGCGCTATGATAAAAAAGGTGATTATCATTACGATATCGTTTCGGCTTTTATTAAAAGTATGCGCGGCAGTGATGCCGACGCTGCTCTGCACTATTTGGCCCGTATGCTGGAAGGTGGAGAGGACGTAAGGTTTATTGCGCGCCGGATCGTTATCTGTGCGGCTGAAGATGTAGGCAACGCTGATCCGCAGGCCTTGGTAGTAGCAAATGCTGCGGCGCAGGCGGCGCATTTTGTCGGGCTGCCTGAAGCTCAGATACCTTTGGCTCAGGCCGTTTGCTATATAGCTAACGCTCCTAAAAGCAACAGCTGTTATATGGGTATTTTCAATGCTCGTCAGGAAGTCAGGTCAATCAATACCAGAGTTCCGAAGCACTTGCGTGATGCGCATTATCCTGGTGCTAAGCAGTTTGGCCACGGGCTTGGATATAAGTATCCGCACGATTACCCAGGTGGCTGGGTTGAGCAGCAGTATCTGCCGGATGAACTGGTAGGTCATAAATATTATTATCCGAAAGATATTGGTGAAGAAAGCAGACTGCTTAAAAAAAAGAATGAAAAAGATTAATGTGAGCTGCTGATAATAATAAAACCCCCGTACTTTTTAGTACGGGGGTTTTGTATTGGCCGATATCATGGCTGACGTGGAGTGGGGACGTTGCTGACAACAGGTTTTTGGTTGCCGGTATTATTTTCGCTGCCGTCTAAGATTTCCTGAACACGTTTTTTCATGCTAGGCTTCTGCGGTTCAACGTCGCCTACGTTTTCACGGATACGGTCTTTTTTGCTGGGGGGTTTAGGCGGTTCTCCGGGAACGGAGGTGGCGCCTTTTTTATCTTTGTCTTTGTCCTTATCTTTATCCTTGTCTTTATCTTTGTCCTTATCATCATTCTTGATATCTGGTTCAGGCGGTATTACTACGCCTGCCGGGCGGACAAAGTTAGCAACGGGAACGTTTGCAAGAGCGTTAACCATGAATTCATGCCAGATGCTGAGCGGTGCGCCGCTGCCATACATATAATCAAGCGGACGGCCGTTATCATCGCCGATCCATACGGCAGCCGACAGATTGGGGGTGAAGCCTACAAACCAGGCATCCTTATAATCGTCGGTAGTACCGGTTTTACCGGCTGCCGGGCGGCCTATGCCTGCACCGCCTGCAGTACCGTCAACAAAGACGTCGCGCATGATATCGACAGTTTGATAAGCGGCTTTAGCATCAACTACAGTTTTGGTTTCCTGCTTATGTTCAAAAATAACTTTACCGTTACGGTCAACTATTTTGATAATAGCAGTTGGAGCGTTGTATTTGCCGCTGTTACCGATAGTGCCATAGGCAGCTGCCATTTCCAGCGGCGTAGTACCTTTGCTCAGGCCGCCTAAAGCCATGGAAAGATTGATGTCAGTATAATGTCCGTCTTCAATAAGTGTAGTGATACCAAGGTTTTTTGCCATTTGGAAAACCTTTTCAGGACCGACCTGCTGAGCTACTAGAATGGTAGGGATGTTGTAGGATTTTTTCAAGGCTGTTCTCAGGCTTACTTTGCCATGCCATTGCAGGTCAGAGTTTTTCGGTTTCCAGCCGGGCGCAAATTCATATTCCTTGTCTTCAACTACCGTGGCAGCGGTAAGACCGTTGTCCATAGCGGTAAGGTAAACGAAGGGTTTGAAAGCGGAACCTGGTTGGCGCACTGCAAGCACAGCACGGTTGAATTTGTCCTGGCCGCGTCCGCCGATCATGGCTTTGATATAACCGTTAGTAGGGTCTACGGCTACTAAGGCGACTTGCGGCTGTGTAAGCTGATAGTCGTCTTTGTAGTAATCAGGTAGATATTTTAAAGATTCGGCAGCGGCTGCCTGCATATCCAGATCCAGAGTAGTGTAGATTTTCAGTCCGCCTTTATAAAGCGCATCGGCGCCGAATTCTTCTATAATGTGCTGACTGCAGTAATCAATAAAGTAGGAAAGGTTATCTTTCTGCTGGTTTTTGTGATTGTTCAGCTGCAGTTTCTCTGCTTTGGCTTTGGCTGCCTGTGCTTCCGTAATGTAACCGTATTTGGCCATTTGGTCTAAAACGACTTCCTGACGTGCTTTACTGTCTTTGGGATTTTCAAAAGGATTATAATAGTTAGGGCTTTTAGGAATAGCTGCCAGAGTAGCGGCTTCTGCCAGATCAATGTCCTGAACATGCTTGCCGAAGTAATAGAGAGAAGCGCTTTCGATACCGTAGGTTCCTTGTCCAAAATAGATACGGTTCAGGTACATATCAAGAATCTCATCTTTGGTATAGCGTTCTTCCAATTGTTTAGCAATAAAAGCTTCTTTTATCTTGCGGGTAATGGTACGCTCCTGGGAGAGAAAAGCGTTTTTGGCCAGCTGCTGGGTAATAGTACTGCCACCCTGCACCTCGCCGCCGCGCAGGTTTGTCCATAAAGCGCGGGCTGTACCACGGAAGTCGATACCGCCGTGTTCATAGAATCTGTTATCTTCGATAGCGATAAAAGCCTGCTGCAGGTGCTTCGGTATTTTATCGAAAGCAACTGGCAGACGGCGTTCTTCCGAAGCCGTGGTCGAGATGACGCGGCCGTTAATATCAAAAAACTGCGAAGCGGCATCGGGAATAAGCGATTCTTCCATATCTTTGGGTGCGAAGAAACCTGCAAGTCCCCAGAATGCTGCGGCGCCTAAAATAGCAAGCGCAACGAAGGCGATGATTATAAATTTAATTATTTTTCCCATACATAAACCTCGGTTCTCTTAATCATTTTCCTTTAAACCAGCTTTATACTAACAAAGCTATTTTTATCTAACGGCTATTATATCATATTTTTATACGAATTTGTGATAAAAAACTTTTATATTAAATGTAATAAAAATGAAAACAGCTTCCGCCGCTTGCAGCAGAAGCTGTTTGATGTTACCAGATATTAAGCAGATGCTGCATTGCCAGGCTGACAACCGCTATGCAGAACCAGCAGATAAGACCGAGCAGGATCGGTTTGCCGCCGGTTTTGATCAGTTTGACTAAATTAGTGTTGAGACCTATAGCTGCCATTGCCATGGCAATCATAAATTTACCGATGGCCGGCAAAAACTGGAAAAAGTCAAAGTGGGAACCAGCAAAGGTGTTGATAATTGACGCACCTAAAAAGTAGATGATGAACATCGGGAAGATAGAGGAGATTTTTACTTCCGATGTTGTAGCTTTACGTTTGGAGGTAAGATAGGCCAGTCCCAGACAAATAGGAATGATGGCTAAGGTGCGGGTCAGTTTGACGATAGTTGCATAATTCAGCGCGGTGTCGCTGCCGCTGGCGCTGGCCCAGGTTTGTCCTGCAGCAACTACAGATGAGGTATCGTTGATTGCCGTGCCGGCCCACATGCCAAAGCCCATATCGTTAAAGCCGAGTATAGCGCCCAAGGTGGGGAAGAGGAAGGCGGCAATAACGTTAAAAAGGAAGATAACGGAAATCGACTGGGCAATGTCTTCGTCTGACGCTTTGATAACAGGTGCCGCTGCAGCAATTGCCGAGCCGCCGCAGATAGAAGAACCTACGCCTACCAAAGTTGCGATATCGTGATCGATTTTCATTATTCTGCTGACTGCATAAGACACGACCAAGGCAGTGCCGATCGTTGAGATAATTATCAGCAGAGATTGTGACCCTACCCGGAAAATTTCAAAAAGATTCATGCCGAAGCCGAGTAAAATAATCGCGTATTGCAGGATCTTTTTGGAAGTGAAGGTGATGCCGCCCTGGAAAATATCTGAGCGGGGGATACCGGCCATCAGCAGACCCAGGATAATGGCGAAAACTGGGGCGCCTATAATAGGGAACAATTTACCTAAATATGCAGCTGGTACTGCAATAGCAAAACATAATGCCAAACCATGTAATTTATTATTTAAAAAATTCATTGTAAAACTCCTTCCCGAGAATGTAGTGTACTGTAATTTTAAAACAACTAGATCTTGTAAGTAAAATGAATAATCTTGATTGTTATAATCAGAAAACGTAATGAGGTCAAAGGTTCTAAAATTTACCGTACACAAAGGAAAGAGATAAATTGCCCTGATTGAATTGAAATGCTGCTGTTATTATACCTTGCTGCCGGAAAGCCTCCATTCCTTATAGAAAAACCAGCAGAAATGCAGTGTGACATAAAAAACAAAGAAGGATGCGACTATACATTCAAAATAATACAAATATTGGGAGAATTCATGCAGAACAACACCGAGCCGTGCGTAGTAATCCAGTGATAAACGCATGGACGAGCTGGCGCCGAAGCTCAGAGAGTGCCTCTCCTATGCCGTAGAGGGATGGATTCCCATAGGGTCCGACCTGCATGTAGGCCGGAAGGAGAGTCCCTATGTTACAAATCTTTTCTGATGCAAGTCACTGGGGCAATGTGACTTTTGCGGCCACTCTCATACTTGAAGATTGGAGCACTCAGCTCATTTTCTTCTGCAAGAAGTATGAGAACTTGGAGAGCTGTACCGTAGGAGAGATCATGGGGGTGGAGCAGGGGCTCCAGTGGGTGCTGGAAAACAGGCCAGACATCAAAGAGGTCTCGGTCTATGCAGACAACCTCAGCGTTGCGCAGAAGCTGTGTGACTACGTGGATAACAAGGTGGTGAAACGGGGAGCGTACCCAGCTCTGTGGATGCACATGTATCTCCTGTGCGACAGATTTGAGCATATCTCCGTATACCACGTACCTTCCCACCAGCAGGAGCATAACCCGAACAAAACGTGTGACATCCTCTGCTCCGCCCTACTCCGCCCATACAAAGAGGAAGCGAGGGGTAAGGAATGTACGCAGTAGTGGCACCCGAGCTTAAAGGCATCTATGAGGATCCGAAAGTCATCGACCGGATCCTCGCCCTCTACCCCTATACGAAATTCAGAAAGTTTTCAACAGAGGAGGAATGTTGGGCGTTTCTGGAGAGGTACGAGAACAACCACAGCATCGAGGAAATCAAAGATTTCGGCGATACTTTCAACAAGCACCATGTGGTAATGGAGTACTTCATCAGGAACCCCAACATCTATTACAACTTCGACACAAGCAATCTCGGCACCCTCCGCATTGTGAAGGATACGGCGGTGATAGAGAATCGCACGAATTTGGTGAAGGCCATGTTGCCAAATGTTGTGGTGGATCCCAATAGTATCAGTGGGCACATCATTGCCATCTACAGCGGGATCAAGTTGCTTGGAGACTTCATCGATGTGGAAGTGGTCGTGCCTGACCACTCAATTTTCTATGCCATTCGATCCTATACAGGGTCCAACAGGCCTATTGCGAGGTTGCGAGACTACCTCAAGGTTCGGCTGGGCAAGGTGTCTGTAACGCTACGGAGGTGATCACATTTGTCTGTAGACACCATAAACAAGCGATTGCGTGAAATGCGTGCTGCCGGCAAGGTGAAGGACATCAAAGCGAAAGGCGCCGCCGGCGAAGCAGCAGCCTTCGATATTGTGCACGAGTATCGTACGAAACGCGGAGGAATCTTGCGGCAGGGCTTCATGTATCCTTATGCGTCTGATCGGCAAAGCAAGGTGTACCTGGGCAACATCTTTTGGGATGAAGAGAAGCAGCGGTACTACGATATGACGAAGCAGTTGAACGACGAGATCGACATTCTCTACATATCCAATTACCGCATCTTTGCCATCGAGGTAAAGGCTTATCACGACAAGAGTATTGTGGTGACTGACTCCTGGATGATGCGCCAGGGCAAAAAGGTGGAAAAGTCTCCGTTTGCACAGGCGGAGAAGCATGCGCGCCATTTGTACCATCAGCTCTACGATGTCATTCCATTCGGAGACCCGCGCTACATCGTGCCGGTAGTCTGCTTTGTAGACGAGAGCGTTATCGACGAGAAACGATCTTCGAAAATGCAGTATTACCTCCCAATGACAGTATTGGACAACTTACGGCAGCTTCTCATTGACAGAGATCTCCCGGTGGACGGCGAGAACTGCTACACGTTGGATCTGGCTATGATCGAAAAGAAGTTAAAGTCGATTGAGAGGGAGCGTGATTTATGAAAAAAGTTATACTTCCTTTCCTGCTCTTCTGCATTGCGTTTGCGTGCGCATGTGTACTGCTCCTACAGCCGCTGCGGCTTGTGAGCGAGGACAGCACGCGGCTTGTTGTGCACGTTGGGAAAACTGTCCCCCTTGTCGCCATTGCCGAGTTTGCAGGAGGCTACCGCTGCTACGTCAATGACGAAGAGTACTTCTGGGTCTCTATTTCAGACTGTGTACAGGAGTACGGGGGACCTCTGCGGGCCACATTCCAACTCCGCGGCCCTATTACAATCTATCGAGGTGGAACATAATGCTCTACACAATTTTTGACCTGGAGACTACCGGTTTCAGCGGTACGGCCGATTCGGTGTGCCAGTTTGCGTTCATGACAGTAAATCACAACCTGCTCCCGGTTCGGGCCCGGAACTACTACTTCTATAAGGATGGCATGTCCTGGTCCGAGGAGGCTGCCGCAGTCCACGGCTTAACGCGTGAGTTCCTCAAGCAGCACGAGAAGGACTACGAGAAGAACCTTCTCTCTATGTATACCGTGCTTCAGCGGGGGAACCTAGTTGGGCATAACAGCAACCAGTTCGACATTCCGTTCGCGCGGCAGTTCCTGATCCGAGAGGGCTTCCCGCCGCTGCAGCCGGAAATCTGCTATGACACTATGCAGCTGTGGAAGCGGCATTTCGGGAAGCGGATGAAGCTTTCCAATCTGCCTGCGGAACTGGGCATCAAGGAGTCTCAGATCCATAACCTGGCCAGCATCATGTTCAAGGACGCGGCCGGGGATCTCCGATCTCACAACGCCTGCTATGACGTGGCGGCTACTGCCTGCTGCCTGCGCGTTGCTGTCGCCAAGGGGCTGTGTTCGTTACAGCCTGTGCCTGCCACTGCTCAGAAGTCCATGTCGTCGCTGTCGATCTAGGGAGGTGACTGTGTATGTTTGAAACCTGCAGCACTCTGAGCGACCTGAATGAGGAGCGCCAACGTCTGGCGCGTTCTGGGGTTCCGCTTATGGAGGTCAACGCAGCCTACAACAAGGCCAAGCGGAGACTGCTGGAGGATACGCCCTCCTATAGGAAGATACCCACCTATATGGGTGTCGCCAACAGTGTCAGCATGTTCACCCCGTTCCCCTTTTTGAAAGGGCAGGGCGCCCCC
>ERZ791741.3003-NODE-3003-length-11057-cov-5.347573_pt1 | contig 11057 bp, 15 predicted proteins | sample MGYA00510040_ERZ791741 | MGnify/ENA primary metagenome ERZ791741 (study PRJEB30046, sample SAMN00791960) | human gut metagenome | study: EMG produced TPA metagenomics assembly of the A metagenome-wide association study of gut microbiota in type 2... | reverse complement strand
AATTGCCCCTTATAAAGCAGGACAATGCTTTTGTTATTTTACCATGTTTTTGATTTTTTGTATAGGGTGTTTTCAGGAGTGAAAGCGACTAAAAAGCAAAACAGGGAGCATAAAGAGCCGAAAAAAAGCTCCCCGGAGCCGTACGGGGAGCGATTACCTAAGCAAAAAGAAAAAATATGAATTAAGAAAATGAAAGGAATAAAAGAATTATGGAAGCATTAATTAAGGGTAATTTCGTACAAAATCAGCAAATACAGAAAAAGGACGGCACTATATTGCATGTAGCAATTGTTTTGGCAGGTAATGAGACTGTCCAAATTAATGATATGCAGTTCGGTCCTGACGTTAAGCCGCTGCAGCCTATTGAGCTGAAGGTGGATATTAAAAACAGTCAATATGGCTTATATATTAAACCGGTTAAGCAGCAGTAAAGCCTGCCGCACGGTAGCAAGCTTACTGCTTGCTATGATGTTATTAATTCCTCAATTTACGGCTTATGCTTATACCACTTCAGATAAGGAGCTTGAACAGTTCCGGGATAGCTCAATAAAAGATGATTTAGGTTTTGATTTACCAACGTTTAAGTATAAAGTGCTTTACCGTGGCAAAACCTATGCACTTGATACTGATGTAACAATGTATTTCTACATAATAGTCAATCATGATGACCTGCAGTATTGCGATATTGGTCTTGATAGCTTTTCAATGAGCAAAGGTAAATGTTGTATTGCGGTTGTTGATGTCAATTCATCATATACAGGCGATTATAGATATATCGATTGTTCTTCATCAGAGGACTTTAAAAAGCAGTTTGATGAGCTTTATCCAAATAATAGATTAATAATCGGTGATTTGGTAGGCTTCTACGTTCCTGAAAAAGTGGTAATAAACGATTATTCAAAGCTGATTAATTATCAGCAACTTGTCGATAAGCTAAATATTTTAAATACTCTTGTTATTGTTCTTTGTTTGGCTTCCGGCATAATCATTGGTTGTCATTTTCTTAAGCAGTTTAGCTTTTGGAAATGGTAATATACGTCAAGGGTTAAGGTCGATAGTTATCTCGCTGGTTCGCTCTAAGAGTGGGGCACGGAAATAATTAAGGTAATGAATATGAATTTGAGTGGCGGGGTTGAGATTTTAACCCTTGGCATAGCTAGCGGATTTTTAGTAAGTTTTTTACTTTCAATTTTCGGTTATGTCATATATGAAATATTTAAAATAATGAGGAAGTGATAAGATGTTTAATTTCTTTGTTGCAGAAACTTCAGACCTTACTGAAATTTCAAAAATAATTTCAGATAGCTTTCAGGTTATTTTGTCTGACTTTAAAGAAATTATGCTTTATGTAATTAAATATGCAGTCCCCATTATTGGCATAATTATTGCTATGACTATAGGCGTAAAAGCTTATAAGCATATATCAGGTGTTGATGATGAGCTTGACGCAGCTAACGCAAATACCGATGAGTTTCTCAACGAGTATTACGATTGGCTCGACTCTCATCCAAATTACTAAATTTAATAGGAGGTGAAAAAAATGAAGATTAAAGAAAAGCTTAAAGCTCATGCTTCCAAAATCGTCGCAGCAGTAACAGGTGGCGCAGTAATGGTAGCAGGTGCAGTTCCGGCTCTTGCCGCTGACGGTTCTAATCTTACTGAAGATTTTAAGACGGCACTTTCAACTGCTTTCTCAACCGTTAAGTCTGATGCCGTTAGTCTTATGACTCTTGCCCTTCCTGCAGCTCTTGCAATAATGGGTATTGTCATTGCGATTAAACTCGGCATTAAATTCTTCAAGAAGTTCTCCAACGGTTAAACCGTTGACCTTCGTTTTCATCCACGAATATGGGCAGATAACTCTCAATCTGCTCATATTTTTTTAAACTAAAAATGTATTACAAATTGCGGAAACGTTCGCTGCTGCCTTAATCGGCTTCCCCCTAGCGTCTAGGGGTGCCTTTCTGTCTGAGCAAGTGGCAACGCAGCGAGTTTTAGTTGGCGGGGTACGTCCTGCCGAAATGTAATTGAAAGGGTGGTTTTAATGGTATCTGCATACACAGAAATTATCAGTATTCGAGTTGATGATGCACTTTTGTTTAAAATCAAAGAAAATTTAAGACCGGGCGAAAATGTGTCCGATTTTATTCGTAAAGCTATGCGTAGCTATTTGGCTATTGTTCAGTCAGAGTAGGGGGATTTTATGGTAACTAAAATGTTTGAATTGCGACAAAGCGACAAGCTTGTCGCTAAAATCTTAGTAGCATTCTTTGTTGTTGCTTTGGCATTGGTAATGGCATTTGCCCCTGCGGTTGAAACTGTTGCTTTGGCTAATCAGGTGCAGGAAACGGTTCAAGCCATAAATGCTTCTGTTGGTGTTATTGTAGGTTATCTTGTAGGCAATGCTGTTTTTTCATCAGCTTGTGCTACGGCAGGAATAACATTAACTGCAGCTTTTGGAACAGCTTTTGTTTCTGCGTTATTGGCTTTTCTTGCCGCAATGGGTGTTAGTATGCTTATATCATCATTTATTGCTACTCTTACTTCTGAAAAGTCACAAGCTTTACTTAATGCTGATTTCTTGCGTGCGGTCTCAACCTCTTGGGATAGAGCAAAACAAAAAGTAATTTGCAGTGCTGCTGTTTTTCAGATGATAGTATCAAAGATACGTCAAGCTCTCGGAATTGAAAGCAAAGATAACAATCCCGGATTTAGTTCAACCTTTAAAGCTGTAACCGCTGTACCTACTATGTCAGATTTTGATATGCCTGAAGTTGACGGAACTAGTAAAACTTTTGATTCAATAGTATGTGGTGATGTTGTCGGCGATATTAAAAGCATTTATTTCTACGGCAAAACACAGTTTAGAACTTCTGATATATATGCATTTGGTGGTTCTTCTTATTTCTATGATTTTTCTTGTGAAACAGATAATAGACCTATGGTTGCATTAACTCCTTGTGTTAATAATAATGCAAAGGAAATGTATCTTTGTACTTGTGGTATGTCTTATTCTGAAATTGGTAGCCTTAATGTTAATTATAGAGTGTCATATAAAAATCATTTTTTGTATACCGGGGCAAATGGTGATGAGGTTAATATTATTTCTGATGTTGCACGTCATTTATATTGTATTCAACCTGACGGTAAGATTATTAAGCCTCAAAGTATCGCTAATTTTATCTATCTTTTATTGTATAAACATTGTAATGCAGTTTCAGTAAAAGTTTCTGATGATGTATTAATTGGCAATGATAATGTATCAGATGTGTCTGACTCTGATGCAGCTAAGGTTAATACATTCGATAAAGGTAATTTAAAAAATCTTGGTAAAACAAAATCACTTGATGCAACTTATACAGAAAAAAATGACCGTACAAAAGGCATTTACGATAGTATTAAGTCTACCGGAAAATCTACTGAAGTTAAGGGCAAGGTTACACTTGATTCTGTCGGTATATCTGACGCTACTACTATTGACGCTGTAGGAAGCTTAGACGTGTCTGATGTAATCGGTGTAGTAGGTGTAGGTGCTTCAGATATATCGGTACCTGATACCGCTACAGGTGATGATGTTCCTGTTGATGTGCCTACTGATAATGTTATTCCTTTTGATGTTGGACCTAAGCTTATCAAGTTTTCTGCAGAAGGTATATCTGACAAGTTCCCGTTTTGCCTGCCGAAGTTCCTCAAGGAACAGCTTAACATTATGGTTGCTGACCCTAAAGAACCTAAATTCTCTATACCTTTTGAGGTAAAAAGTGCTAAGCTCAAGGGTGACATTGATTTGGATTTAACAATGGGTGGCAAAGCAAAAACGATAACTAACATTACAGACTTTTTTCTTTGTGCTGCATTGCTTGTAGGCTTGGTACTCGCTACTAAAAAGCTTGAATTTTAAGGGGTGATAAAATGATTACACTTTCTATTGAGTCCATTGTATCTAATGTTTGGTACTATCTATGCAAAGGAATAGCAAGTATATGCGATTTTATTATATCGTTTTTCCCTGATAATAAAATGGAAAATATAAGCGTGCCGGAAGAGGTTGCAAAGGTGCTTGGATATGTTAATTTTTACCTTCCCATTAAGCAATTTATTGTTATTATAACAGGGTGGTTGCTTTGCTTAATTGCTCTAATGATATACCGATTGCTTGCCGGTTTCTTTAAGCTTGTAGGGGGTGGGTAAAATGATTTATCTTTATTCCGGTGTTCCCGGTTCCGGCAAGAGCTACCACGCTACTATGGACATAAGAGAATTTGCTATAGAAAAGAAATTGTACGTTATTACTAATTTGCCTATAGATTATGACAAATTATGTAAACATAGCTCTGTGAAGCCCTCAGAAGCTCGTGAGCGTGTTTTCATCAAAGACAATGAAGAAATAACGGTTGACTTCCTGAAGCAATTCTCACGTGACCATCTCAAGCGTGGTAAAGAAAATCAATGCTTGTTAGTCTTTGATGAAGCAGGCGATAAGTTTAATGCAAGAGATTTTAGCGCTTCAGATAGAATGGAGTTTGTTAAGTTCTTTCGAGTGCACCGCCACTATGGTTATAAGGTGCTTTTGGTGTGCCAACACGATAGATATCTTGATAGGCAGGTCAGAGGCTGCATTCAGACCGAGGTCGAGCACAGAAGCTTTAAGTATTATAAAACCTTTGGATTATTGCTTTATATGCTCTTTGGTGGGCTTTTTCAGACTATTAGCTATAACTATCCTATTATCAGTCAAGGCAGGAAAGCGGCAGCCTGTACGGCGGCGGGCAGCTCATCCGGGGCGGCCGTGGGGCAGACAAGCATGGCTTTCATGGGGCGTGCACCGATGGCAAAGCGGTAGGCTCCATCCGCCGTGCGTGCAGCAGCGCAGGTCAAAATCGGGAAGTCCGTCTGGGTGGCCCGCACAGACTGGTAATGCACTGCAAGCCCCGGCGTCTTTTTTATGTAAACATGGGTCAAAATATCACGGTCATAGGGCAGGGCGGCAAACTGTGCAATGGGCATCCGGCCTGCTTTATACAGCTCCACATCGCAGTCCAGCGCCAGCAGCAGCGTTAATACGTCTGAAAAGCCAAACCGCCCGTACACGCTGCCGCCCACGGTGGCGCAGTTGCGGAACTGCACCCCCACAATATGGCGCACGGCCTCCCGCATGGCGCCGTTGGTGGCCGCGTTCAGCGCGGCGTGGGTTTCCAGGCTGCGCAGCGTTGCCATGGCGCCAATGGCAAATTCGGTATCGGTTTCTTCAATGGTATCCAACCCCAGCGCAGATAGGTCAATGGCTGTGCCAACGCTGATTTTTTCCATTTTCAGCCACAGCATCCCTCCCAGCACCCGGTTCGGGCGCTTCTGGTTCAGCTGCCATGCTTCTTCCAGTGTGGCGGGGCGGGCATATTCTCGAATTGTTATCATAGAATGCTCTCCGTTTTTGGGTAAAATCATACTTTTGTGTATAACCACTTTTATTTTACCACAAATTCTGCTATAATTCCGTTGTTGTTTGAAAAACACAACGGAATATTGGTTTTAGAAGGAAGTAAGAAACATGAAAATGACCAAAATGACCGCCCTGCTGCTGGCCGCCGCTATGGCACTGACAGCCTGCGGCAGCACCGCTGCTGCCAGCAGTACCGCAGCCAGCGAGGCTGCTTCCGTAGAGGCTACCGCAGCCCCGGAAGCCACTGCTGCACCGGAAGAACCTGCCGCCGAAACGGCAGTTACCTACCCGCTGACCGTTACCGACCAGCTGGGCCGCGAAGTTACCATTGAGGAAGAACCCAAAACCCTTGCCAGCGGCTACTACATTTCCACCAGCCTGCTGATTGCGCTGGGCGTGCAGAACGAGCTGGTTGGCGTGGAAGCCAAAGCCGACAAACGCAACATCTACAGCCTGTCCGCCCCGGAGATCCAGTCCCTGCCCAGCATTGGCACCGCCAAAGAGTTTGACCTGGAAGGCTGCGCTGCGCTGGCCCCGGATCTTGTCATCGTGCCCGCCAAGCTCAAGGATTCCATCCCCCAGATGGAGGAAATGGGCCTGACCGTGCTGGCTGTTAAGCCGGAAAACCAGGCCGGCCTGTTCGGTGCGATCGAGCTGCTGGCACAGGCAACCAACACCACCGCCCGCGGCGAGGAGCTGGAAATGGCCATTGACAGCAACCTGGCCGCCCTGGCCGAAGCCGTTGCCGGCACCGATGCCCCCAGCGTTTACCTGGCAGGCAACAGCTCCGTGTTGGAAACCGCAGGCCCCGCCATGTATCAGAACACGATGATCGAAAACGCCAACGGCACAAACGCCGCCGCCAGCGTGGAAGATACCTACTGGGCCGAAGTTTCCTATGAGCAGATCCTGGATTGGAACCCCGATTACATCATTCTGGCATCCGATGCTGAATATGACGTTGATTCTGTTCTGAACGATGCCGCCCTGGCGGACTGCACCGCCGTCAAGGAGAGCCATGTTTACCAGCTGCCCCACGCTGTTGAGGCTGTGGATTCCCCCGTGCCGGCCAGCTTCCTTGGCAGTGTTTATCTTGCCAGCGTGCTGCACCCGGAGCAGGTGACCGAGGAGTATTACCACGCCGCTGCCGATGAATTCTATGGTAGCTTCTATGGCTTTACCCCCGAATCTTATGAATAATAACCGCAAACGCACGGCGCTGTGCCTTCTGGGCGCAACGCTCTGCGTATTTATGGCCTTTGGTGCGGCACTTTATTTCGGCCGTTATCCCATAACCCTGCAGGCACTGCTGGCGGGGGACGCTATGGCAGTGCGCACCTTTACGGTACTGCGTCTGCCCCGTGCCGTGATGGCGCTGGCGGGCGGGTTCGGTCTTGGCGTGGCGGGCTTTGTGTACCAGACTGTTTTCCGCAATCCACTGGCAAGCCCGGATATCATTGGGGTATCGTCGGGGGCCAGCGTTGGCGCGGCATTTGCCATCTTGTTTGTCTCTTCGGGCACGCTGGGCACCACGGTATGCGCCTTTGCGGGCGGGCTGGCAGCGGTGTTTCTCTCGCTTGGCTTGGCGGCCGCCGCGCCGGGGCGCAGCAAGATGAACCTGGTGCTGGCGGGCATTGCCGTACATGCGCTGGCGCAAACTCTTTTGATGCTGCTAAAGCTGACCGCTGACCCGGAAAAAGAGCTGGCAAGCATTGAATATTGGATCATGGGCAGCCTGGCGGGGGTAACGCAAAGCCGGGTGTGGTTCCCCGTTCCAATGGCTATTTCCTGCTGCGCCGTAATTTTTGCTTTGCACCGTCAGGCGATGCTTTTATCCGTGGAAGAGGATGAAGCGCGGCTGCTGGGGGTTCCGGTGGGGCGGATGCGTTTTCTGCTGCTGACATTGGCAACGCTGGTGGTGGCCGCGGTTGTCAGCGTGACTGGGCTGATCAGCTTTGTCGGGCTGCTGGCCCCCCACTGTGCGCGGCTGCTGGCGGGGCACAACCGCCGCTCCACCAGCCTGCTCAGCGGGCTGGTGGGCAGCACGCTGCTGCTGGCGGCGGATACCATTGCCAAAACGGTGGCGGCAGCCGAACTGCCGGTCAGTATCTTCACCTCGCTGCTGGGTGTTCCGTTTTTGCTCTACCTTATTATAAAGCCGGGGAGGGAGACGCGGTAATGTTCACTGTGGAGAATCTGGCCGTCCGTCTTGGCGATCAGAACATCCTGCAAAATGTTCATTTTATGATAGATACCCCCGGCCAGCTGGTGGGAATATTGGGGGTGAACGGCAGCGGAAAAACCACCCTGCTGCGCGCAGTGGCCGGGCTTTTGCCCCATACGGGGTGCTGCCTGATGGATGGTGTGCCGCTGGAAAGCCTTTCTACAAGGTGTCTGGCACAAACGGTCAGTTACATCCCGCAGCAAAGCGGAATTTCGGTGTCCATGTCTGCACGGGAAGTTGTGCTGATGGGCTGCAACCCCCGCCTTGGCGTGCTGCAAAGCCCCACCGCTGCCATGTGTGCGGCAGCGGAAGAAGCCCTGCGCACGGTAGGCCTGGCGGATAAAGCCGAGCAGGACTACCTGACGCTGAGCGGCGGCGAACGCCAGCTCTGTATTCTGGCACGTACCTTTGTGGAAGATGCGCCTTTGCTGCTACTGGATGAGCCGGACAGCGCCCTGGACCTTGCCAACCGCAGCCATATGGCGGCGCTGCTGGCAGAATTTGTGCATGCAAGCGGCAAAACAGCGCTGATCTGCCTGCATGACCCCATGCTGATGCTGGACTGGTGCGATACGCTGATCGTGCTGCAAAACGGGCAGGTTGGAGCCATGCTGTACCCCAGAACCGACCCGGTTGAAGCGCTGCAATCCGCGCTGGCAGCAGTATACGGCCCGCTGGAACTGGTGCCCGTGACCGACCGCACGGGCCGGGTGCGGCTGGCGCTGCTGCCGTTGTGAGGAAAGAAAAATGAAACCGAAGATTCGTGTGATGCTCTGCGATGATATCGGCGAGCGCTTTTTTGGCGAAGGCCCCTGCCGCCTGCTGCACCGGATTGAAGAGACCGGCTCACTGCGGGCGGCGGCACAGGCCATGGGGCTTTCTTACTCCAAAGCGCTGCGCATGGTCAAGCGGGCGGAAAAAGAATTGGGCTTTGCGCTGACCCGCAAAACCATTGGCGGGCGCGGCGGCGGGGGCAGCACCCTGACGGATGAAGCCCGCAATTTTATGGAAAGGTATGAGGCTTACCGTGATGCCTGTGTACAGACTGACCGCGAGCTCTATTATAAGTTCTTTCCGGGTGAGCGGTAAGCGCCACCTGCTGTTGACCGGCGGGCGCGGTACGGGAAAAACCACCCTGCTGCGTGCGCTGGTGCCATTGCTTTGCCCCGGGGCACAGGAAATTACCACAGCAGCGTACCCTGCGGACCGTGTGGAAATTCGAGAAAGTGTGGGCGGAAAAATAGCGGTGATCGGCCGCTTTGACCCGGCACTGCCCCCAGGCGAAAACCGGATGCGCCCCGTGGCGGACGGCTTTTTGCTGCTGGGAGTACCCGCCCTGCACCGCATGGCGGCAGGGGAGAGCGAATGGGCGGTGCTGGATGAACTCGGTTACCTGGAAAATAGCTGCCCCGAATTCCGGCAGGCAGTGGAAGCGCTGCTGGATGCAAAGCGCGTTCTCGCTATTGTGCGTAAGCAGGATACCCCATTTTTAACCGCACTGTGCGCCCGGCAGGATGCCTTTGTGGTGGATTTGGACGATCCCGCGCCTGCTCTCGGCTGCGTGGTCATGGCGTCCGGGCTTGGGCGGCGGTTCGGCGGAAACAAGCTGATGGCGGATTTTTGCGGTACACCGCTGATCGCCAATGCGCTGGCTCTAGCCGCCCTGCCGCTGCTGGCCTGCCGCATTGTCGTGACCCGCTCGGAAGAGGTTGAGGCGCTCTGTAACGCGCAGGGCGTCCCCGTTCTGCGCCACGCGCAGCCCTACCGCAGCGATACGGTCCGGCTGGGGCTGGCGGCATTGCTGGGAAAAGAGCCCGCTTTGCGCGGCTGCCTGTTTCTGCCGGGGGACCAGCCGCTGCTCACGCAGCAAAGTGTGGAAGCACTGGCGCTGGCAGCGGCCCCCGATGCCATTGTGCGGCTGTGCGCTGCCGATGGCACCCCCGGCAGCCCAGTGCTGTTCGGCGCGGATTATTTTTCGGAGCTGCTTCACCTGCCGGATGGCCGCGGCGGCAATGCCGTTGCGCGGGCCCACCCCGGTTCCGTCCGCCTTGTGTCCGCCCGGAACGATGCCGAACTGAGGGATGTGGATACGCGGGAGGACCTGAACCAGCTGCGTCAGCTGACAAACAGATAAAAATACCGTGCAGTTCAAAAAAAGCTGCACGGTATTTTTTATTTCATCACCTATTATATGATTGTAAACTGGCAGGCCCGCATGGCATCCAGCGCGGTCTGGTGGCTCTGGGGCGTTACCCCGGCGCAGCAGTCCGACAAAACTTCGATCTCTGTTTCCGGGAAAGCTGCACGCAGTACCATGGCGTTGCTAATCACGCAGATATCGGTGCAGTAGCCATAAATAACAATTTTTTCAATATCTTCAACAGCCTTGTTGTGTGCCATCAGTTCATCCAGAATCTCACTGGGCAGCATATAACTGCCGAACGTGGGTTTGTCCACAATGTGGCACACTTCCGGCTCGGTGTCCGCCATGACGTTTTCCAGTTCGGGCGCAAAATTCCAGCCATCCTCACCCTCAATGCAGTGCTCGATCGGCAGGCTGCGGCCCTCCCGCGTGGTCAGGTAGTTGTCCTGGTGGGTATCACGGGTAAAGAACATCCAGTGCCCGGCCTGCGCGTGTGCCCGCGCGGTCTCTGCCAGGTGCGCCACATTGGCCTGCGCCTGTGTGTTGGCCAGTGCCCCGGTAATAAAATCTTTCTGCACATCAATCACAAGATCAAGGGTGATTTTTTCGTCATTCATAGCATTTGCTCCCTGTCCACAGTATTTTCTCCAAGATGTCTTTACACCTTAGTATACAGCATTTCTTTGCCGCCGTAAAGATTTTCGTTCTTGTTAAAGCAGCAGAATGATACGGCAAAACGGGAACCGACAGGTGAGCGCTGCATGATCTCTGATACATCGTCCGCGTTGTCCAGCCGCCCACTGCATCCACTGCAGGGTCCATCAAAAGCATAATGCTGATGGTGACGAAGCCAGCGCAGCCTGTGCAGCGGCGCACGCCAGCTTTTCTGGCGGCATTCTGGCAGACGGCATTGACCTGCGCGATATGAACCGGAAACGCAAAGCCAGATTGACGCCACAAAAGCAATGATCCAGTAGACTTCCGATCGTATTGTACAGTATCAAAATGAGATGAAAATCTTGATACTGTACGGTGCTATTGGTTCGATGGCGACAGTGGATTCTGCGCTTTTTAGTAGTAGTGTAATTCGTGTGATAAAGATGATTGTTCTGTCTCTCCTCTGTATTTCGCTAAACCGGGCTTTAGCGAAATTACGTGTCTGGCTTAAACATTCTGCCCATCGCCTCATTCCTATCTCTAAGGCAACACCGCACAATTCCCGCCTTGCGGCTTAAGCACCGCTCCGGCAG
>ERZ791741.2991-NODE-2991-length-11076-cov-2.555213_pt1 | contig 11076 bp, 9 predicted proteins | sample MGYA00510040_ERZ791741 | MGnify/ENA primary metagenome ERZ791741 (study PRJEB30046, sample SAMN00791960) | human gut metagenome | study: EMG produced TPA metagenomics assembly of the A metagenome-wide association study of gut microbiota in type 2... | reverse complement strand
GATGGAAAATAAAGACCTGATGGAGATTCTGGAGAAAAAGAATGTGGAGGCGAAAACTTCCATGAGCTCCATTCCGGATGAGGTCGTAGCAGAACTGCGCAGCGGGCACGCAGGAAAAGGAACATCGGAAGATGCTCCGAAAAAGAAAAATATCGTACAGGTATTCCGCCCACAGAATTCGAAGAGCGGAAACCGCCGCCCGGGAGGATCCCGTCCGGGAAATGGACAGAACACACAGGGAACATCCCGTCAGGATCGTCCGGCAGGCGGAAGAAACGGACAGCGTCCGGCTTCCGGTCAGAATGGATCCCGTCAGGATCGTCCGGCGAGAGGGCCGCAGGCAAATGGAGAGAGAGAGAACAGAAGACCACAGGAAGGACGCCCGGCAGGAAACCGACGTCCGGAAGAGGGACAGAGAGGCGGTTTCCGTCAGAATCGTCCGGCAGATGGAAGAAACGGGCAGCGTCCGTCTTCTGCTCCAAACGGTCAGAGAGGAAACCGTCGCCAGGACGAGGGGGCAAAAAATGGTCAGCGTCCGGATTCCAGAAGAAACGACAGAAATGACAGAAACGACAGAAATTCAATTCCGTCGCCATTGGTAGAGCAGCAGAAACCGCAGCGCAATAAAGCAAAAGATAAAGAAAAAGATTACAAGAAAAAAGAAAACAGAGAAGAAGGATTTGAAAGCAAGGGCAAAAAAGGCAGAAAGCAGAAGCCGACAGTAGAAGTGCAGAGACCACAGCCAAAGCCGGAAGTGAAAAAGGAAGAGGAAATCAAACAGATCACAATCCCGGAAGTACTGACAATTCAGGAACTGGCAGACAAGATGAAAGTGGTACCGTCTGTGATTGTAAAGAAACTGTTCATGCAGGGCAAGATCGTAACAGTGAATCAGGAAATTGATTTTGAGACAGCAGAAGAAATCGCAATGGAATTTGAGATCCTTTGTGAAAAAGAAGAAGTTGTAGATGTCATTGAAGAGCTTCTCAAAGAAGATGAAGAAGATGAAGCTACTATGGTAAAACGTCCTCCTGTTGTATGTGTTATGGGACACGTTGACCATGGAAAGACTTCTCTGTTGGATGCGATCCGTGATACCAGTGTGACAGACCGCGAGGCAGGTGGAATCACACAGCACATCGGTGCTTCTGTAGTAGAGATCAACGGAGAAAAGATCACATTCCTGGATACACCGGGACATGAGGCGTTTACTGCAATGCGTATGAGAGGAGCAAATTCTACAGATATTGCGATTCTTGTAGTTGCAGCAGATGACGGTGTGATGCCGCAGACGATCGAGGCGATCAACCATGCCAAAGCAGCGGGAATTGAAATTATCGTAGCGATCAATAAGATCGATAAGCCAAGTGCAAATATTGAGCGTGTAAAACAGGAACTGACAGAGTATGAACTGATTCCGGAAGACTGGGGCGGAAGCACGATTTTCGTACCGGTATCCGCGCATACAAAAGAAGGAATTCAGGAGCTTCTCGAGATGGTTCTTCTGACAGCAGAAGTGATGGAGCTCAAAGCAAATCCGAACCGTGTGGCAAGAGGACTTGTGATCGAGGCAGAGCTGGATAAAGGAAAAGGTTCTGTTGCGACAGTGCTCGTACAGAAAGGTACCCTTCGTGTGGGAGATGCCATTGCAGCAGGATCCGCACACGGAAAAGTAAGAGCCATGATGGATGACAGGGGAAGACGTGTAAAAGAAGCAGGTCCGTCCCAGCCGGTAGAAATCCTCGGATTGAATGAGGTTCCGCAGGCAGGAGAAGTCTTTGTGGGATGCGAGTCAGAAAAAGAAGCAAGAAACTTTGCAGAGACATTTATTTCACAGCACAGAGTGAAGATGCTTGAAGAGACAAAATCCAAGATGTCTCTGGATGATCTGTTCAATCAGATTCAGGAAGGAAACTTAAAAGAACTCAACATCGTAGTGAAAGCAGATGTACAGGGTTCTGTGGAAGCAATCAAACAGAGTCTGATCAAATTGTCAAATGAAGAAGTTGTGATCAAGATCATTCACGGCGGAGTTGGTGCGATCAATGAATCCGACGTGATTCTGGCATCTGCTTCCAATGCGATCATCATCGGATTTAACGTGCGTCCGGATGCGACAGCGAAGGAGATTGCAGACCGTGAAGGCGTTGACTTAAGACTTTACAGAGTCATCTACAATGCGATTGAAGATGTGGAAGCGGCAATGAAAGGTATGCTGGATCCGGTATTTGAAGAGAAGGTACTGGGACACGCAGAAGTACGTCAGACATTTAAGGCATCCGGAGTGGGAACGATTGCAGGTTCTTATGTACAGGACGGTACTTTTGAACGAAATTGTTCTGTTCGTCTGACACGTGACGGCATTGTGATCTTTGACGGACCTCTGGCATCTCTGAAACGATTCAAGGATGATGTGAAAGAAGTCAGAGCCGGATACGAGTGCGGTTTCGTATTTGAAAACTATAATGATATCAAAGAAGGCGATCTTGTAGAAGCATACAAGATGGTAGAAATAGAAAGAAAATAAGGAGCAGTTATGAGGAAAAACAGTATTAAAAACACAAGAATCAATACTGAAGTCCAAAGAGAACTGAGCAACATCCTACGCGGAGGCATCAAGGACCCGAGAGTGGCGCCGATGACTTCCGTGGTAGCGGTGGAAGTAGCACCTGATCTGAAGACATGTAAGGCATACATCAGCGTGCTGGGAGATAAGAAAGCCCAGGAAGATACGATCACAGGACTTCAGAGTGCAGAAGGATATATCCGGCGTGAACTGGCAAGAACGATCAACATGCGCAATACACCGGAGATCCGGTTTATCATGGATCAGTCCATTGAATACGGTGTCAATATGACGAAAAAAATCAATGATCTGACCAAAGATTTGAAAAGTGAGGATGAATAAATAAGCATGAAAATTGTATTATCTGATATTTTGAAGGGAAAGAAGCGGATCGCGCTCTCCGGTCATGTTCGGCCGGACGGAGACTGTGTAGGATCGTCGATGGGATTGTACCTGTATCTTACAGAGCAGTTTCCGGAAATAGAAGTTGATCTGTATCTGGAAAAGATACCGGCATCCTTTTCCATAATCTCGCGTACAGAGGAAATCAGACATACACTTTCAGAAGAGACGGCATATGATCTGTTTATCTGTCTGGACTGTGGGGACGAACAGCGGCTCGGACCGTTTGCACCGTTACTTCGACAGGCTGCACATACGGTTTGTATCGATCATCATGTGAGCAATGATGCATTTGCAGAGTTAAATTACATTCGCCCGGAGGCAAGTTCTACATCAGAGCTGGTTTATACACTTCTGGAAGATGAGAAGATCAGTAAGGCATGTGCGGAAGCACTGTATATGGGAATCGCACATGATACGGGAGTATTTCAGTACTCCTGTACCTCTCCGGAGACGATGGAGGCAGCCGCACAGTTGCTTAGAAAAGGAATTGACGGCAGTGAGATTATCGAAAAAACTTATTTTGAGAAGACCTATATCCAGAATCAGATCTTAGGGAGAGCGCTTTTAGAAAGCATGCTGGTTTTAGAAAAACAGGTGGTCGTTTCTGTTGTATCCAGAAAAGAGATGGAATTTTTCGAGGCAGTTCCAAGCGATCTGGAGGGAATCGTGGCTCAGCTTCGGCAGACAAAAGGTGTGGAAGTGGCGATTTTTCTGCATGAGACGGACACCCGGGAGTATAAGGTCAGTCTGCGTTCCAAGGGCAAAGTCAATGTAAGCAGTATTGCTCAGTATTTTGGTGGAGGCGGTCATGTGCGTGCAGCAGGGGTTACAATGAAAGGTTCTGCGCACGATGTGATCAACAATCTGCTTAGACAGATTACATTGCAGCTAAAAGAGGCATAGAAGAGAAAGACAGGAATTGTTATGGTAAATGGAATTCTGAACGTATACAAAGAAAAAGGATACACATCCCATGATGTAGTGGCAAAGCTGCGTGGAATTGTGGGGCAGAAGAAGATCGGACATACAGGCACGCTGGACCCGGATGCGGAAGGCGTGCTTCCTGTTTGTCTGGGAAGAGCAACAAAGGTATGTGATATGCTCACGGAAAAGGATAAAACATACGAGGCGGTCCTGTTGCTTGGAAAAGAGACCGATACCCAGGATATTTCAGGAACTGTGCTGAGAGTGGGAGAGACAGAAGGACTCACGCAGGAGCAGGTAAAAGACTGTGTGATGAGTTTTGTGGGGGAATATGATCAGATACCGCCCATGTATTCTGCACTGAAAGTAAACGGCAAAAAGCTGTATGAGCTGGCACGGGAAGGGAAGACGATCGAGCGCAAAAGCCGCAAAGTTGAAATCAAAGAGATCCGGATCCTGGAAATGGCACTGCCGCGTGTGAGGATGGAGGTTTCCTGTTCCAAGGGAACCTATATCCGGACATTGTGTCACGATATCGGTGAAAAGCTGGGTTGCTTTGGATGTATGGAGTCGCTTCTTCGTACAAAGGTGAGCCGTTTTGAGATTGAGAGCAGTCTGAAGCTTTCAGAAATACAGAAAAAAAGAGAGGAAGGAAAGCTTTCAGAGATTATAACCCCTCTGGATGCAGTGTTTTTCCAATATCCTGCCGTGACGGTAAAAAAAGAGGGGCAGGCGCTTGCGTATAACGGAAATGAGATTCCAATCCGCTTTGTAACAGATATGGAAGAAAGAAAAAATCAGGAATGGATACGTGTATACGATCTGGAAAATCATTTTATCGGTATCTTCTGTTTTGATAAAAACAGGAAAAAACTTACTGTGGAAAAGATGTTTCTGGATCAGGAAGAAATAAGAGGATGATTATGCAGTACGTAACAGACTTAAGCAAATATCAGACAGAAAACAGGACAGCTGTCACACTCGGAAAGTTTGACGGTCTTCACCGAGGACATCAGGAACTGATCAGCCGGATTCAAAGATTTGCGGATCAGGAAAAAGCGGAAAGTGTTGTTTTTGCATTTGATATGGGGAAAGAAGCATTGATGACAGGCGAGGAAAAGAAAGCATATCTGGAAGGATGTGTGGATACGCTGATCATCTGTCCGTTTACTGAGGCAATCCGTGAGATGGAAGCAGAGGAATTTATTGAAAAGATCCTGATTGAACAACTGCATGCCGCATACATTGCAGTGGGAACAGATTTTCATTTTGGTCATCAGAAGCGAGGAGATATCTGTATGCTGAAACAGTATGCAAAGCGCTATGGATATGAGCTGGAGATTGTAGAAAAGGCAGTGTATCGAAAAAGGGAAATCAGCAGTACCTATATCAGAGAGGCGCTGAAAGTCGGCAATGTGGAACTTGCAGAAAAGCTTTTGGGATACCGATACCGTACAGAGGGCGTTGTAGAGCATGGACAAAAGCTCGGGAGAACGCTGGGATTTCCCACTTTGAATGTCGCATGGAAGCCCGAAAAAGCAGCCCCCCGGTTTGGCGTATATGCATGCAGAGTAAAAATGGATGGAACCTGGTATTGCGGAATCGGCAATCTGGGGATCAAACCGACGGTAACGGATGCAAAACGGATTTTGACAGAGGTGTATGTATTTGATTATAAGGGAGATGCATACGGAAAATATGTGGAGATTGAATTCTGTGCGTTTGAGAGACCGGAGAGCAGATTTGCATCTCTGGAGGAGTTAAAAACACAGGTGGATCGAGATATTTTATTTGGTATGGAGTATTTTCGGGCGCAGCAGTGAGGTGGTTTATGAAGAAAGGGAAGAAAAAACCAAGTTTTCGTACAAAGCTGATCTTTCTGACTTTGTCGGCCTGTATTATTTCGACATTGATTCTTGGAATCGCACAGATGGTGTTGTCCGTTTTTCATTTTTCGAGACAGGCTCGTTCTGACCTGGAATTTTATCTCGAGAATACAAGCGGGCAGTTTGATACAAGAATCAAAAATATGGAAAATATGGTGATTTCTCTGCGGCATAATAATGTGCTGAAACATTTTATCGCGGGAGAAGCGTACAATGAGCAAGAAGCAAGGGAGCAGTTTGCAAACAGTACCGATTTGTTTTCGGAAATGAATATGGTTGATTCCGCCTCTCCGTTTATCGACTGCATCTATCTGTTTAATGAAAACGGAGAATGGGTGAGCAGTCGTTTCTACCCGGAGACAGTGGAAAATATGGAGCTTCAGAATCAAATTTATAAAGAAATCAATTCCAGTTTTTTGAAAAGCAGCAATGAATACTGGTATATGACACATGATGAACGCGCGTATGTATGTATGCGTGTATACAATGAGGAGATGGAGGAGTCCGGCTGCTGCATTATTTCCCTTGGAAAAAGTGCGGTGGATACGTTGTTTTCCAAAACAAAAGAATATCCGGAAAGCAGCTGGCTGATCACAGGAGAAAAAGGACAGATTCTGTTTGCAAATGAAAAGGGAAAAGAACAGGCAAAACAGATGCTGGAAATTCAGGATTTGGGAAGCAGTGAGGAAAAGATCGGAAATCAGATGACTCTCTTTTATGGAGGGAAAACCGGGTTTGGGATTGAACTGAGGATGGCACTTCCCAAGAATCTGATCTATGCCTCGATCCGTTCCACCGTACAGCCTTTTGCAGTGATTTTTCTGATCGTGATCGGAATCACGGCGATTGTCGTATTTGCGGTATCCATGAGAATGACACGTCCGCTGAAGTTTATCGGAGAAGATATCCGGAAATTTGGAAACGGCAGACTGGATGCGCAGATGCGGGAATTTGATACAAGAGAGTTTGATGAGATCAGCACACGGTTTAATGAGATGACCGGGCAGATCAAAAATCTGATCACGGAAGTCTATGAAAAACAGCTTCTTGCTACACAGGCTCAGGTAAAATATTTGCAGTCTCAGATCAATCCGCATTTCATGTTTAACATTTTATCCATGCTCAGTATGAAAGCAGGATTGCAGGGAAACAAAGAACTGCAAAAGCTTTTGAGCGCATTTTCCAGACTGATTCAGGGAAAGATTTTCCGGAACGGAGAGATTGAAATCCCGTTATTTCAGGAGATGGAGTTGATCGAGTTTTATCTGCTTTTACAGGGAGAGCGGTTTGCAGGAAAGATTACATATGATATACTTTGCAGTGAAGAAGTGAAAAATGCCAGAATTCCGCGGCTGAGTGTGGAACCATTGGTGGAAAACGCTGTTTCACACGGTCTCGAACCGAAACCGGGAAGCGGTCATATCAGGGTGGAAGCAAAAGAAGAAAATGGGAAGCTGCGGATTCAGATCAAAGATGACGGAGTCGGATTTGATGTGGAAGAGCAGAAGAAGAACAAAGGGCAGGCGGTGGAAGATGAGAAGCATACGCACATCGGTCTTACCAATACACAGCAGATGCTTCATACGATATACGGTGAAGAAGCATCGATGAAGATTGAGAGTACACCGGGTGCGGGTACTTGTGTAACGATGTGTCTGCCGTTGGAAAAAGGGGGAAGAAAGTCATGTGGAGAGTGATGATTGCAGATGATGAACCATATATCCGGGAAGGGTTGGAAAAGCTGATTCCCTGGGAGGAGCTTGGATGCGAGCTGATCTATGTTGCGGAGAATGGTCAGGATCTGTTGGAACAGATCCGCAGCTGTCCGCCGGATATTGCGATCATTGATATAAAAATGCCGCTGATGGACGGCATGGAAGTTGCGGAATACATTTATAAAAATCATATCCGGACGTCTGTGATCTTTCTGACTGCGTATGCGGATTTTCAGTATGCACGAAAGGCAATTCAGTACCAGGTGAGTGATTATATTGTCAAAACAGCAGCTCTGGAAGAAATTCCGGCAGCCATTGCAAATATCAAACAGCGGCTGGAGAGTGAAAATATGACCTGGTATCGGATGCTCCTGGTAACACCGGTGCGTCAGGGTGAAAAGGTGAGAAAATTCTTTCTGCATGCCTTTCATTCGTTTGAATACCGCGCTCTTTCACCCGGAACGGAGGAAGAAGGACTGGTGCTTACAGTCAATGACAGTGAACGGACAGAGGAAATCTTCAGCTGTTGTGAGAAAATGAAAGCCTTTTGTAAAAACTTTCTTGGAGAGACGCCGCAGATTTTGTGCAGCCGGGCCTATCAGCAGGGAGATGATTCTTCCTTGCTCTATGAACAGACAAAGGCCTACGCCAAGGGAAGAAGTGCAGAGCAGATTTTGATCGTGCCGCAGAATGCAGAAGAGGGAGATGGGACAGATACATTGTTAAAGCGTGTTCAGACCTATATCCGGAACCATTATACAGAGCGCCTGACACTGGCGGATATTGCGGAGGCAGTCCATGTCAGCTCCAGTTATCTGAGTCGGTTTTACAAATTGAAGGCAGGAGAGAACCTGTTTGATACGATTAATTCTCTTCGTGTGGAAAAAGCCAAAGAACTGCTTTTAAGAGGAGACAAGAAAATCTATGAGATCGCAGCATTGACCGGTTTTGAGGATACGGCATATTTTTCAAAGGTGTTTAAGAAATATGCAGGATGTCCGCCAAAGGAATACGAGCAGTCCGGAGGAAGAAATCTATGAGAAAAGGAACGTGGGTTTTACTGCTTCTTATGACGGCCTGTCTGCTCGGAGGCTGCAGTAAGGAGAGCGCGGAGCAGACAGAGATTACGCTGATACATGGTTGGGGCTCCATGGAATCGGAGCATGTCAGAATGCGGCAGATTTATAAGGATTTTGAAAAAGAGCACCCGGAGATCAAGCTGAATCTGATGTCTATGACTTCATCGGATGAGGTGATCAAAAAGACAAAAAACATGCTTTCTGTTGGAGAGGTTCCGGATCTGATTTTTACAGGAGGCTACGGAAAAGATTCGGTGTACCGCTTTATGGAAGAAAAAAACAAAGCGGCAGACCTTATGCCTTATCTGGAGAAAGATCAGGAATTTGCAGACTCTGTAGCGCCGGAGATCATTTCCTACTGGCAGAAGGACGGGAAGCTGTATACCCTGTCAGATGTACTGTTGCTTGGAGGGGGATACTGGTATAACGCGGATATTTTTGAAAAAGCGGGGATTGAATCGGTACCGGAGACCTGGGATGAGTTTCTGGAGGCTTGTGAGAAGATACAGAGCTGGTCACAGAATGAAGGAAAATCGGTGATCCCGGTACAGATTACGAAAGAAAACAGTGCTTATCTGGCAGATGCCCTGCTTTTGGACACTTCCAAAGAAGCACAGGACGCAGTGGAAAATCATTCGATGATGCTAAGTGCAAAAGAACTTTTTCCGGTTTTAGAGACAATGAAGCAGATCAGACAATATGGGGACAGTACAGACAAAAATTATGGATACAGGGACGAAGGAAGTATGTTCAACAGTGGAAATACAGCCATGTATATCAATGGAGTGTGGGCAAGTAAGCTGATCGATGAAAAAATCGATGCCTGCTATGCACCGTTTCCGGGAAAGAATGGCAGCACGATCGCCAGTTCTTCCGTATGTCTGGGATATATTGTAGGCAATACCGGGAATCAAGAGACAATGGATGCCAGTGTTGAATTTTTAAAGTATATGCTCAGCGAAAAGGTACAGAAGCGGATTCTTCTGGAAACCGGACAAATGCCGTCCAGCCCAAAGATACATCTGGAAGAATATAAGGAGCAGATTCCGAGGATGCTGCGCCGTCGATGGGCTGACCCAGTGCGTTGACGACACGGCCGATCAGTGCCTCGCCCACAGGGACGGACACGACCTTGCCGGTGCGCTTGACAGTGCTGCCCTCTTTGATTCCGACGTCGGAGCCCAGCAGAACGATGGAGACGGTGTTCTCCTCGAGGTTCTGGGCCATGCCGTACTCGCCGTTCTCAAACTGGAGCAGCTCGCCTGCCATGCACTTTTCCAGACCGCTGGCGCGGGCGATGCCGTCGCCCACCAGAATGACCGTGCCGACCTCGCTCTGCTCGATGACATTTTCGTAATGCTTGATCTGAGCACGGATGATCTTGGAGATCTCTTCAGGTTTCAGTTGCATTGTTGTGTCTTCACCACTCAATTCTTTGTAAACTTTCGGGTGGATAGCCCTCTCAGGCACTTCGTGCCGGCTTTGCCTTCTCGCCTTGCGGCTCTGAGAGCAGCCGGGCTTCGCGTTCACCGGAGGGCTTCGTATTGGTTACAGTGTTGCTGCTGCGATGCTGCTGCGCAGGCCGGCGAGGCGGCTGCGGACGGTGCCGTCCAGCTCGGTGCCTTCGATGTCCAGCCGGATGCCGCCCAGCACAGCAGGCTCGACCTTCGTTTTGAGGTCGATGTGCCTGCCGGTGACTTTTTCCAGCTTTTCGTGCAGGCGCCTGGTCTGCTCTGCCGTAAGAGGCACAGCGGAAACAGCAGTCGCTTCCAGAATGCCGTGAGCCTCATTGTAGCGCAGACGGTAAGCCCGGGCGCAGCCCGGCAGCTCCCGCAGCGCGCCCTTCTCGCACAGCAGCTTCATAAAGTTGAGCACATAGAGGTGGACCTGCCCGCGGAAGGCTTCGTCCAACAGCGCACAGCGCTCTTTCTTGGGGATGCTGGGGATGCTGAGCAGATGCAGATACTCGGCGTCCCCGTTCAGCAGAGCCGTCACGCCATCCAGTTCGCCCAGAATGCGCTCGTCCAGCCCTTCCTCCGCGGCCAGGTCGTACAGGCTTCCGCCGTACATCCTTGCAGTCTCGGTCATGATGCTTCACCCACGTTTTTGATAAATTCGTCGATCAGGTCCTGATGGTCAGCCTCTTTGATCTCGCGCTCGACCACCTTGGAGGCGATCTCCATCGCCATACCGCCGATCTCGTCCTTGACCTCGTTGACAGCCTTCTTGCGCTCCTGCGCAATGTCGGCCTCGGCCTTCTGCTTGAGGGCAGCGGCCTGTGCGCGGGCCTCGCCCAGCAGCTCTTCGCTGCGGGCAGCAGCCGTCTTCTGGGCGGAGGCCACGATCTGGTTGGCCTCGGTGCGGGCATTCTGCAGGTTCTGCTCGTACTCCGCCTTCATGGCCTCGGCCTCAGTGCGCAGCTTTTCGGCGTCCGCGATCTGGCTGTCCGCCTTGGCCTTGCGCTCGGCGATGACTTTTTTGACCGGGTTCAGCAGCAGCTT
>ERZ791741.2990-NODE-2990-length-11079-cov-5.340893_pt1 | contig 11079 bp, 8 predicted proteins | sample MGYA00510040_ERZ791741 | MGnify/ENA primary metagenome ERZ791741 (study PRJEB30046, sample SAMN00791960) | human gut metagenome | study: EMG produced TPA metagenomics assembly of the A metagenome-wide association study of gut microbiota in type 2... | reverse complement strand
ACAGCAGTGGTACTCAAGAGAACGTCGCCTCCTTCTTATTGATAAAGTGGAAGCACACAACGGTGAACACTGCGCAGACGATAAACACCATGATGCCCAGCACAGCGGCCATCTTGTAGTTGTAATACTCCTGCGTCAAGCGGAACAGCCAGGTAACCAGCAGGTCAATCTCCTTGGCGTTGGACTGGGCCAGCTGCTGGTTGTTCGTGACAAACACGTCCTGGGTCAGCAGGTAAATAACGTTGAAGTTGTTGACGTTCTTGACAAAGTCCGTGACGAGCGACGGTCCCTGCACGCTGAGCAGGTAGGGCAGCTTGATGCGGAAGAACATCTGAACCGGGTTCGCACCGTCGATGCGGGCGGCCTCGATCATGTCGGCGGGAATGTTCATTAACACGCCCGTGGCGATCAGCATCTGGTACGGCACGCCGATCCAGATATTGATCATGATGATGGTGAACATGGCCCAGCCCGGCTGGGTCAGGAACGGAATGTAACTAAGGCCCTTGTCCAACAGGCCGATGTTATGCAGGAAATCCGTAACTCCGGCGTTGGCCATCATTGTGTTGCAGATGCCGTTGTTGGAGAAAAAGTTGCGTACCAGCAGCAGCGTAACGAACTGAGGCACGGCGATGGTCACCATGAACAGGGTACGCCAGAGCTTCGGGCATTTGGTCTTTTTGTCATTGATGAACATGGCCATCAGGATACCGCCGAAGAAGGTGGTAAAGGTGGCAAAGAACGCCCAGACCAGCGTCCAGGTCAACACCTTGGCAAAGGAGTAGCCGAAGGTCGAGGTCATACCGCCGCCGCCAAACAGCGTGAAGAAGTTGGACAGACCCACCCAGGTGAACAGGTCGTTCGGAGGCATGTGCTGCTGGTCGTAGTTGGTAAAGGCGACCGCAATCAGGATGAACAGCGGCACAATGGTGAACACCACAACGCCCAGCACAGGCAGCGTCAGCAGGGTGACGTAGAACTTTTCGTTCAGGTAGACGTTGACGTCCTGTAATAAGTTGTTCGTCTTTTTGCCCGCTGCGCGGATTTTTTGCAGCTGGTAGTTGGATGTGACCACCATCATGGCGGCCGCAATCAACGCAGCGATGACCACGAAGGAAATCATGCTTATCAGCAGGATCTCGAAAGAGTTATCGTAATCGTTCACGACGTTTTTCATCGTCGTAACGTCGAACACCATCTCCATTTTGACAGTGCCCAGCGTGCCGAATTTAGCAAGGTTCGGCGCACCGTAAAGTGCCAGGAAGTAAAGCCCCAGGCCCTCCACGAGGGTGACAAGGAGCGCTTTCATCAGCTGGCCATGACCGATATAGCCAAGACCCCATACCAGAAACGAAACTTTAGTAAAGATATCGCCTTTTGCAAAGGCTTCCCCAAAAGTCTGGAAAAAGTTCTTCTCGCCCGGCATGGCTTGCGTTGCAGTTTTCGCCACAGCGAAGTCCCCTTTCGTTCACACGATCTTCATAAATCATACGGATAAAACAGCCCGCTTGCATCAAGTGTTTTCTATCACAAGCGGGCTGTCTTATCAGATCATTTCATTATTATAGGTAGAAGCAGAGATTACTGGGTGACAGGAGCGGTGATACCGGCAACAGCGTCATCGACCAAAGTCTGGGTGTCCTTGCCATCGGGGTTGCCGTTGACGCAGATGGAACCGAGGGTCTCAGCGGAAGCCCAGAAGTTGCCGCCAACGCGCTGCAGGTTAGCGTACTCGGACTGGGCAACAACAGCGGTCAGAGCCGGAGAAGAAGCGGCTGCCAGAGCGTTGATGTTGGAGGGGCCCTGTGCGCGCTCCTTGAAGCGCAGTCCCTCGTTCTCTTCGTTGGTAACGAAGTCGGCCAGCAGCATAGCAGCACCGACGTTAGCGCTGTGGGGGTTGACACCGATCAGTTTGTAGCCGGAGAAGGAGGCCATCTGGACCTGCTCACCGTTCAGCGTGTAGGTAGGCAGCTTGCAGGCGGCGTAGTTGTCGCCCCAAACTTCAGCAGCGTCGTTTGCACGCCAGGTACCGTTAACGCCGGCAACCAGGGTGCCGTCCTTCAGCTTGCCGGTGAACTCTTCGTCCTTCAGGGCAATGAAGCCGGGGTTCTTGCAGATATCAATGACAGCCTGGGTAACATCAGCACCCGGTGCTTCGTTCCAGTTGCAGACAGTGTTCACGCCGTCATCAGCCAGGCTCAGGTTCAGGCCAGCGCCAGCATAGAAGCTGTACAGGTACCAGCCGTTCGCAACGTCCATAGAGACTTTCTTGCCTGCGTCGGCTGCCTTCTCCATCATCGTGTCAAGGCTCTTGACGTCGTCCTCGGTGAAGAAGCTCTTGTCGTAGAACATGAAGTAGCCGTTGTCAGCGGTCAGGGGGTAAGCATAGATCTTGCCATCGACCGTGGCAGCATCGACAGACGCGGGAGTGTTGCGGCTCTTGATATCGTCCGCATTCAGCTGCACTTCCTGCAGAGCGCCAGCCTTGACCAACTCGTTCAGCTGGTCATCGGCAAAAGCATAAACATCAGCAGCGGCGGTGGGGTCGGTCAGGACGGTATCCTTGGCCGTGGACTCAGACTGAGTTCCCAGATTGATGGTGATCTTGCCGCCGTAGTTGCCGTACTTCTCGATGAACTTGTCGCTGATTTCACGCAGCAGATCCTGATCCTCTTCAGCGCCCCACATGGTCAAGGTAACATCCTGAGCGAAGGCAGCGGCAGCAGCCTGGTCGAGAACGTCGCCCTCAGCAGCAGTGCTCTCTGCGGTGCTCTCGGCAGCGGAGGAAGCAGCCTCAGCGGTAGAGGTTGCTGCGCTGCTGGCAGAGCTGCCACCGCAGGCTGCCAGAGACAGGGCCATGACACCGGCCATGGCAAGGCTCAATTGCTTTTTCATAATTGTGTTCTCCTTCTTCTTCTTGTTTTTGCTCGTTGCTCAAACAATTCGCAGTGCTGCGCAATCATGTTGCGCATCTGCTTTACAATACTTAGGATACAAGATTTTTGCGCTGGTGTCAATGCACATAATTGACGGTGTTTAGGATAACTTTTTGTAAGTTTTTACCCATAAATTTCGCGTTTTTCTACCATTCGGCACTGTTTTGCGCAATTTCTTGTTGCGCAAGTTGCCTTTTTTAACAGATTTATGCAAATTGTAGCATTACTTTGTCGATTCCCGCAGGATGACCTGATAGCCCTGCACCTGGCGCAGCGGGATATCCTTGCCCGCCATCACGTCCAGCAGCATACGGCAGGCCGTAGAACCCAACCGCTCAGCGTCAAACTGCACGGCCGAGATGGCCGGGGTCGTACCAGCCAGCAGCTCGCTGTCGTACAGGCTGGCCAGCCGCAGCTGTTCCGGCACACGGATATGGCGATTGCGCAGCTCGCGCATCAAATCAAAGGCAATGCGATCATCGCAGCACAGCAGGCAATCCGGGTGCTGTTCCAACACAGCCTCCAGCGCGTCGGTGCGCTGCTCGTCGGATTCAATGCCGGTGCGGATCAGCGACTGGTCGGCGGAAACACCAAATTCCGCCAGCCCGCGCAAATAGCCGCGCAGGCGGTCGGCGTTGACGGTGTAGGTGCCGCTGCCGCCCAAATAAGCGATGCGGCGCGCTCCCATCTGGAACAGCACCCGCGTCATCTCGCTGGCGGCGCCCAGCTGGTCGTTATCAGCCTGCGGTATATCGTCATTTTCGATGCGGCCGATGGCAACAAAGGGCACACCGTACTGCTGCAACAGGTCAATGCTGGGGTCATCGCTCATCGTGCGGGAGAGGATGACGCCGTCCACTTTATGGCTGGCCAGCTGGCGCTCCAGCTGGACGGTATCGGTATCGCTGACGTAACAGAGCAGCAGATCGTACCCGCGCTGCGCCGCCATGGTGCAGACACCGCCCATACACTTGCGCAAAAACGGCAGGTCCAACTGCATGAAGTGCTTGGGGATCACCAGCGAAAGATTGTGTGTTGCACCGGGATCCTGCCTGCGCACTGGGGTGCTGCTATCAACCCCCGGGCGGCCCACATAGGCAAACACCTTGGCGCGGGTCTCCTCGCTCACACGTCCTTTGCCTGACAATGCACGTGATACTGTTGTTTTTGATATGCCAAGTGCCTGTGCGATTTCCTCGATCGGCGGACGTCCATCCCGTCCCTGCCCCGTAGCCATGGGCTGTACTCCCCTTTTCTTTTGCGCAACTTCTTAGCGAAAAGCCGCGCAAATTGATTGTGCTTTTCTTCAAGCATACGCACCTGCGCAATTTTTGTCAAGCCGCAGAACTGCCAAAAAGCCGGACCAAATTTCGGCACAATGTACACTTGTCTTATTTTTAATTCATAGTATTTTAATATGTTATCTATTGCTTTTTGGCGGTTTATCGTGTAAGATAGTGGTATAGTTCAACCGGGCTCTGCCCATACTGACAAACACACGATAAAAGGAGGATTTTTCCTATGGTACAGGAAGTTCATCATAACGATTTGACCGCTGCACTGGCCGCCCCCGTGGCCGTACTGGATTTTAACGCCACCTGGTGCGGCCCTTGCAAGATGCTGGGACCCGTGCTGGAAGAAGTAAGCAATGAGATGGCCGACAAGGCTGCCTTTTTCGGCATTGACTGCGACGAAAACCCGCAGCTGGCCGCGCAGTTTGGTGTGAGCAGCATCCCCTGTCTTGTGGTGCTGAAAAACGGCAAGATGGTTACCCATCAGGTAGGCTTCCAGCCGAAACCGGCGCTGGTTTCCTGGCTGAACGGCGTGCTTTGATTTTTTATACGGCTTCTGGCGTGGCTCACCACCTTGCGGTGAGCCACTTTTTTAACGGCATATCGCCGATAAGTGTTCCTTTTGGTTTCGAATACGAGAAAGAAAGTCTGTATATCTAAGTGTTCCTTTTGGAGACCCAAAAGGAACCGAAAAGGCCCCGCCACTTCCGATAGCGCGCGTTTGGCGGCTGCCCGCCGCCGATTCCTCTGCAGTCACCAAAGCTTTTGGCTCCCCTAGAGGAGAGCTCCCTCGCAACGGATGAGGAGTGGCTACTTTAGCAACATACTGCCTCAGGGCCATCTCTCAGTCACTTCGGTGACAGCTCCCTCAAGGGGAGCCAATACTCTTACTACATTTGTAGGGGGCGGCGTTCCCCAGCGCCCCGTGTATGCCATTACAAAAGGGCGATGTCGTTTCCCGGCACCGCCCTCTTTTTTATGGAAAATATTAAAAGTTTCTTTGCCTACTTTCTTTTCAAAGAAAGTAGGTCAGCTCTCGTCATCCTCGTCCACAGGTTCCAGCTGGACCAAACGAGTGCTGTATTTCTCCAGCTCCACGCCATCGATGTCTACGCTGTGGTCGTTGCAGTTCTGCATAAATACGAAATCACCGCGGCGAGTGGCCAGCACACCGGCGGGCAGCTGCTCCGGCCAGGCAGGCTGCAGGCCTGCTTTCTCGCATACCTGCGCATAAAAGTCATTGTAAAAATCCGCATTGAAGCGGCTGGCCAGGTAATACGCCTGGCCCTTGCCAAAGGCATGCACAGCAGCGGCGGGGCAGCCGGCGTAGTAATCCTCCGCATACAGCATCAGCGGGGTGGCGGGATCGGTGTCGTTCAGGGCAGCCACCTCGCACAGGATGCTGCCGTCCGCTTCCATCGCGCCATCGTCAGTGGCAGCACAGTGGCAGGTCTCACCATCGTACATGGCGTCGATCTCCTCCCGGCGCAGGCCCAACAGATCGGTCAGACCGTAGGGGGTGTCGCCCAGGTAGCACAGATCGCTCTCGTCCACCACGCCGGTCCAGTAGGTCACCACCACGGTGCCGCCCTGGGCCGTGTAATCGCAGAGTGCCTGCGCAAATTTGTTGCGCAGCAGGTACTGCATCGGCACAATGACCAGGCCGTAACCGGTCAGGTCGCTTTCCTGGTTAACGAAATCCACGGTGATGCCGCGACGGGCCAGGGCGTTGTAGTGGCAAGCCAACTCTTTCCAGTAGCCCAGGCCGCAGTTGCGCGGTCCGCAGGAGCCTTCCAGCGCCCACTTGTTCTCCCAGTCATGCACGATGGCCGCCTGCTTGACGCGGCGGGTGTCCGCCACAAAGGCCAGCTGCTCCAAAGTCTCGCCGACTTCGGCGGTCTCTCGGAAGGGGCGGGCATCCTCGCGGCCGTCATGGCCGACCACTGCACCGTGAAGCTTCTCCTCGGCACCACGGCTGGCACGCCACTGGAAGTAGCAAACGCTGTCCGCTCCATGGGCCACAGCCTGCAGGGCAGACAGCTCGGCGATACCGGGGCGCTTCTGCTTGCTGACAGGCTGCCAGTTGGTAAAGCTGGGGCTGGACTCCATCATCAGGAAAGGCTTGCCCTTCAGCGAATAGTACAGGTCGTGCATCATCGCCGTGTCCAGGGCAGTCTCCTCGATGGTCTCGGTGGGCTTGTGCCAGGTGGGGTAGTTGTCCCAGCTGGCCACGTCGATCTCTTTGGCAAAATCAAAGTAGTTGATGTCGTTGAAGCGGTACATCATGTTGACGGTGAACTCCGCCTTGGGGGCCAGTTCCCGCACGCAATCGCGCTCCCACTTGTAAAAATCGATGCTCTGGTAGCTGACGAACCGCTTCCAGTCCAGGGCCAGACCCTGCACGGCGTTCTCTCCATGAGGCGCCGGGCTTTCGATCTGGCTCCATTCGGTGTAGTTGTGGCTCCAAAAGGTGGCATTCCAGGCTTTGTTCAGCACGTCCAGGCTGCCGTAACGCTTCTGCAACCAAGCGCGGAAAGCGTTCTGGCACAGCTCGCAGTGGCACTCGCCGCCAAACTCGTTGCCGATGTGCCACAAGATCACGGCCGGGTCATCACCGAAGCGCTCGGCCAGTTTGCGGTCGATGATGGCCACTTTTTCGCGGTAGATCGGCGAAGTGTAGCAGTGGTTCTGGCGGCGGTTGTACAGTTCGCGCACGCGGTCGCCGCGCACACGGCGCACCTCGGGGTACTTCTGGGCCAGCCAGGCCGGGCGTGCGGCGCTGGGCGTGGCCAGAATGGTGGAGATACCGTGGGCATACAGGTTGTGGATGATGTCCGCCAGCCAATCCAAGTGAAACTCGCCCTCCTGCGGCTCGATGGTAGACCAGGAGAACACGCCCAGCGTAACTACGTTGACATGTGCTTTTTTCATCAGTTCCACATCTTGGGCCAGAATATCCGGGCGGTCCAGCCACTGTTCCGGGTTATAATCTCCGCCATGGAGAAGTTTATCCAACTGCATAGTTTTTCCTCCGCTTTGCGTTTGCATAAAAAGTAATGTGCGTCTTTGATGTTCAGTATAGCAACAAACCCCACGCGGCGCAAGCCGCCTGGGATAGATATTTGTTGCATCCAGCCGGAAAAAGGACGCAAAAAGGCCCTCCCGCACGGGGAGGGCCTGCCATAATTTTGCTTATTTTCCGTAACTGGCCAAAAATTTGCGGGTGCGTTCCTCCTGTGGGTGGTCGATGACCTGCTTGGCGTCGCCCTGTTCCACCACCACACCGCCATCCATAAACAGGATGCGGTCAGCCACATCGCGGGCAAACTTCATCTCATGCGTCACGATGATCATGGTGGTCTTGTGCTCGGCCAGATCGCGCAGGACCCGCAGCACCTCGCCCGTCAGTTCGGGGTCGAGGGCCGAGGTCGGCTCGTCAAAGCAGAGGATGTCCGGCTGCAGGGCCAGGGCGCGGGCAATGGCCACGCGCTGCTGCTGCCCGCCGGAAAGCTGGTGCGGGTAATGCCCCGCCCGGTCGGAAAGCCCCATCTGGGCCAGCAGTTCCCGGGCATGCGCTTCCAGCTCGTCGTGGATCTGCTTGCGGTTCTGCTTGTAGTCCGGGCGCTCTTTCGCCAGCAGTTCGCCCGCCAGCATCACATTTTGCAGCGCCGTATACTGCGGAAAAAGGTTGAAATTCTGGAACACCAATCCGAAGTGCAGCCGCTTTTTGCGCAGCACGGCCTCGCTCTGGGTGCGGGCATCGTCCGCGCTCCACAGCGTTTCGCCCGCCACGGTGATAGAGCCCGTGTCGGCAGTCTCCAAAAAGTTCAAACAGCGCAGCAACGTTGTTTTACCGGAGCCGGAGGACCCGATAATGGCCAGCGCCTCACCTTTTTGCAAGTCAAACGAAATATCCCGCAGCACGGCGGTGCTGCCGAAGCTTTTGCCGATACCGGCAACTTCCAACAATGCCATAGCCGTGCCCCCTTAGCGGAAATAGTCCAGCCGTTTTTCCAGCCAGCCAAAAAACAGCGTCAGTACGCCAACAAATATCAGGAAGAATACAGCCGTGGAGAACAGCGGCCAGATCAGGCCCTTGGCACTGTACTCCTTGGCCATCATGATGATGTCCTTGTTGGCGATGACGTTGGCCAGGGAGGTATCCTTGACCAGGGTGATGATCTCGTTGCCCATGGGCGGCAAAATGCGCTTGACCACCTGCAGCAGCGTGACCTTGAAAAAGATCTGGCTGCGGGTCATGCCCAGCACCTGCCCGGCCTCGGTCTGGCCCTTGGGCACAGCCTCAATGCCGCCGCGGTAAATTTCCGAGAAATAGCAGGCGTAGTTGATGGCAAAGGCCACCACAGCCGCCACCAGACGGCCGCTACTGCCCGATGGCCACGGGTTGGTAAAGCCCATCAGGCCGGGGCCTAAGTAGATGACCAGAATCTGCAGCATCAGCGGTGTGCCGCGGATCGCCCAGACAAAGGTTTTTACCACGCCGCGCAGCGGGGCAAAACGGCTCATCGAGCCGAACGCCACCACCAGGCCCAGCGGGATCGCAAACAACAGCGTCAGCCCGAACAGCTGGCAGTTCAGCCAGAAAGATTCGGTCAGGCGTCCCCAAATAACAGCCGCCTCGCCCATCACTCGGCCAGGGTCAGGCTGTACTTGTCAGCCAATTTCTGCATGGTACCGTCAGCTTTCAATTCGTCAAACGCAGCGTTGACAGCCTCGGCTACATCGCTGCCCTTACGGAAAGCCACACCGTATTCCTCGGCGTTCAGCTCGTCCTTGATGGTCAGGTTGGCGTAATCGGTGCCCTCACCGATCATGGCGGTAGCCAGGGTCAGATCCAGCACGGCGGCGTCGGCGGTGCCGGCGGCTACTTCCATCAGGCAATCGGTCTGGACGCTCTTGCTCACGTAGTCAGCCTGGGACAGGCTCTCGTCATCCTGGATGGCGCTCTCGCCGGCAGAACCAGCCTCGGCCACCACGGTCTTGCCCACCAGGTCAGCAGTGGAGCTGTAGTCAGCGTCGGACTTCATCACGACGACCTGCGCATTTTTGGCGTAAGCCTTGGTGCAGGCGGCGTTGGCCTGGATCTCATCGGTCAGGGTCATGCCGTTCCAGATGCAATCGATGCTCTTGGCTTCCAGCTCGACGATCTTGGTATCCCAGTTGATCTCCACAAAGTCCGGCTCCACACCCAGCTTTGCACACACCGCAGTGGCAAGTTCGGTATCAAAGCCGGTAAAGTTGCCGTCGGCGTCGGTGTAGTTCATGGGCTCGTACACGGTGTAGCCGATGACCATTTTGCCCTTGCCCTTGATGTAGTCCAGATCGCTGCCCGCTGCGGAAGAAGTCGAACCGGCTGCGCTGCCGGAAGCAGACGCCGCCGCAGAGGTGGATGCACTGCCGCCGCAGGCTGCAAGGCTCAGTGCCAGAGCACCGGCCAGAAATGCACTTGCAATACGCTTGAGCTTCATATCTTTTTCCTCCCATGGGGGACGTTCTGCGTCCCGCTTCCCTCTTGATTCACCGTTTTACCATGCTAAAGTGGTAAACTGTGGTTATAGAATAGCGCGTTTGTCGCCGTTTTGCAAGAGGAAACCTTTATTTTTTGCACAATGCACTGCTTTGCCCCGCCTGTAAGCCCGCTTTTTGTGGGAAAGTGTGCACATACCCCTTCCGGCTTTGCGCCTGAGGGGGTATCCATAAAAAATCCCCCCGCACTTTTTGTGCAGAGGGACATCCTGTTTTTATGATTACTGCTCCGCCATGGCCTTCAGCGCCGCTTTTTGCAGGTCGGTAACTGAGATGGTGCACAGCGCCTTCAGGTCGGCATCCGTGCCGTCTGCGGAGAGCTTGCCGATCTCCACGGCGTTTTTGCCCTTCAGATAGCCGCACCAGCCTGCGCTGTGCTCGTACCATTCCTTGCCTAACGCGCTTGCGCTGCGCATTCCGTAACGGTCGCCCAGCTCGTTTTTGGTGTACACCGGCTCCCGCGGGGCAGACACAGTACCATCCGCGCTGACGGTCAGCTCCGGCTCGGTCATATCGCCGATAGCGCTGGTCACCCGGGCGTTCTCGTCCATGGTCACCACCGCCAGCGTGATCTTAGCCTGCACCTGTGCGTCCTTGTCGTCTGTGCCCGTAAGCCCCTGCGGCATTTCTGCCACCTCTACGCCCAGTTTGACCGTATCGCCCCGGGCAGCACCCAGCACCTGTGCATTCTCGCAGGCGCGGACGACAGCATCCCGGTAACGGTCCACCGCAATGGTGCAGCCGGACAAAAGGTCTGCATCGGTAGGCTTGCCGTCTGCATCCGTTTTCAGCTTTTTCACCTCGTCCGGGGTCTTGCCTTTAAGCCAATCGCCAAAGGCATCGGCCTGCTCTGCCCAGCCTTTTTTCAGGCCGGACACCTCTGCCAGCGGGTAGTCTTTCCCCTTCTGGCGCTTGGTACGGGTGTCGGTGGGGGTGGTCACCTTGCCGGTGCCGTCCGCGCTGACTGAAAGCTCCAGCTCATCCAGTGTCACCCCGGCCAGCTTGCCGTCTGCATCCAACAGCACGGCAGCCGCTACGGTGTGGATGTTGCCCGCACGGTCTGTGCCGGCCGCTTCGGTCAGAACCCCCAACCCGGTGCGCCACGCTGCGCCTTGCGCCGCGCTGCTGCCCGCAGAGGTACTGCCGCTCATAGTACCGGAGCTGCTGCCGGAACTTCCCCCGCCGCAGCCGGTCAATGCCAGTGCTGCCGCCAGCGTGCAGCACAAAAACCATCGCGATGCCTGTTTCATATCGTCACATACGCTCCCTTTCCGTGCCTGCATTGCAGATGCAGGCTTTGGAGC
>ERZ791741.2989-NODE-2989-length-11082-cov-2.647864_pt1 | contig 11082 bp, 10 predicted proteins | sample MGYA00510040_ERZ791741 | MGnify/ENA primary metagenome ERZ791741 (study PRJEB30046, sample SAMN00791960) | human gut metagenome | study: EMG produced TPA metagenomics assembly of the A metagenome-wide association study of gut microbiota in type 2... | reverse complement strand
CTAAATGGTTAGAAAAACTAGAAAAGCATTTACCAATGACTATTATGGCAGTTCTTATTGTTTATTGTCTAAAAGATTTAAAAACGCAATTAACAACACTTTTTATTCCTTATCTTTTAGCGTGTTTAACAGTTGTCTTTACTTATAAATGGAAGAAAAATACTTTTTTAAGTATTATTTTATCAACTCTTGTTTACATGATTTTTATCCGTCTATAGTTTGTTAAAAATATCACAAGCTATAGATTTTTTGCTTTGATAGTGCTATAATTATGTTAACGCTTAAAAATTGTATTTAAGGAGGAAATGTAAATGGGATTTTTAACAGGTAAAACAGCAATTATTACAGGAGCAGGACGTGCTGTCTTAGAAGATGGAAGCTGTGGTTCTATTGGTTATGGAATTGCGACAGCTTATGCTAAAGAAGGAGCAAATCTTGTCATTACAGGACGTAATGTTAAAAAATTAGAAGCTGCTAAAGAAGAATTAGAAAGATTATATGGTATCAAAGTTTTAACAGTTCAAGCAGATGTCAATGCTGGTGCTGATAATGAAGCCGTTGTCAACAATGTTGTTAAACAAGCAATGGATACTTATGGAAGAATCGATGTTTTGATCAATAATGCGCAAGCATCAGCATCAGGGGTAACATTAGCTGATCATACAACAGAACAATTTGATCTAGCAATGTATTCAGGACTCTATGCAGCCTTCTATTATATGAAAGCATGTTATCCATATTTAAAAGAAACAAAAGGATCAGTTGTCAACTTTGCTTCAGGAGCAGGATTATTTGGAAACTATGGACAATGTTCATATGCTGCTGCCAAAGAAGGAATCCGTGGATTAACACGTGTAGCTGCTAATGAATGGGCAAAAGATGGAATCAATGTCAATGTAGTATGTCCTTTAGCTTGGACGGCACAATTAGAACAATTTGAAAAAGCATATCCAGAAGCCTTCAAAGCAAATGTTAAAACACCACCAATGGGACATTTTGGAAATAATGAATTAGAAATTGGACGTGTCTGTGTACAACTTGCTAATCCTGATTTTAAATATATGACAGGAGAAACACTTACATTAGAAGGTGGACTTGGTTTAAGACCTTAATCATTAATCACTCTTAGGAGTGATTTTTTTTATGTATTCTTTTATAATGAATATATAGGAAAGAAGGAATGGTTATGAAGTATGCATTAATTAATGGAAAAATTTTAAATGGTCATCAGGATATGGAAGTAGAAACAGGGAAAGCAATTTTTATTGAAAATGAAAAAATTGTGGCTATTGAACCTTATCGTAATTTAGATAAATCTTATCAAATTATTGATTTACAAGGTAAATATATTTTGCCAGGGCTGATCAATATGCATGTCCATCTTGCAGGAAATGGAAAACCACAAAAGAAACAAAAAGATAATGAAAAGACAGTTAAAATGTTGATGTCTAATCCATTATCACGAAAAATTACGTATAAAGTGGTTTCTAATTTCGCTAAGATCGAATTAATGAGTGGGGTAACAACAATTCGTACAGTTGGAGGAATTGCTCATTATGATTCTAAATTAAGAGATGAAATTTTAAAAGGAAAAGTTATTGGTCCAAGAATTGTTGCCAGCAATGAGGGAATTTCTGTTCCTCATGGTCATATGGCAGGATCAGTCGCCATTGCTGCTCATAATAATGAAGAAGCTCTAGCTTTAGTGGATAAAGCAAAAAGTCAAAATGTTGATTTGATTAAACTTATGATTACTGGTGGGGTTTTAGATGCAAAAGAAAAAGGAGTGCCTGGCGAATTAAAAATGCCTCCTGAAATGGTAAAAGCTGTTTGTGATAGAGCACATCAACTTGGCTATAAAGTAGCTGCTCATGTTGAATCATCTGAAGGGGTACGAGTAGCTTTAGAAAATGGTGTTGATTCGATTGAACATGGAGCAAAATTAGATGATGAAATGATTGCTTTATTTAAAGAAAAGAAGGCTTTTTTATGTACGACGATTTCACCAGCACTTCCGTTTGCGTTGTTTGATCCAAGTATTTCCAATGTTTCAGAAATAGAAAAATACAATGGTGAACTCGTTTTCAATGGTATTATTGATTGTGCAAAGCAAGCATTAGAAAATGATATACCTGTTGTTTTAGGAAATGATGTAGGATGTCCATGGGTGAGTCAATATGACTTCTGGCGAGAACTTTATTATTTCCATAAATATATTGGTGTTTCTAACCGTTTTGCTTTATATACAGCAACATCACTTGCTTCTAAATACGCTGGTCTTGAAAATATTACAGGAAGTATTGATGTTGGTAAGGATGCAGATATGATTGTTGTAAGTGAAAATCCTTTAGATGATTTAAAAGCTTTAAGATATGTTGAAAAAGTATTTACACGTGGTAAATTAATTGATCATCCAAAGGTAAAAATCAATAAAACAGTAGAAACAGAATTAGATAAGTATTTATAAGGAGTTAGTTATGAACAAAAAATTTTTCTTTTTTGACATTGATGGAACATTAGCAGTAGGAACACCAGGAAGACAATACATCCCTGAATCCACAAAAAAAGCAATTCTCATGTTAAAAGAACAAGGACATTTTGTAGCAATAGCTACAGGAAGAAGCTATGCTATGGCTGTAGATCATATGAAAGAACTTGGCTTTGAAAATATGGTCAGTGATGGTGGTAATGGAATTACCATCAACAATGAACTTATTACAATTAAACCATTAGATTATCAAAAATGTATAGACTTAATAGATGAATGTAAAGAAAAAGGATTTATTTGGGCTATTTCACCAGATAATAAAACAAGAAGATTGGCACCGGATTCTCGCTTTTATGATTTTACACACGATGTTTATATGGATACTGAGGTTGTAGATGGATTAGATCCTAGAAATTATGATCAAATCTTTAAAGTTTATGTGGCATGTTTTTCTCCAGAGGAACAAAAATTAGAAACGTTAAAAGAATTACCTTGGTGTCGTTTCCATAAAGAATATTTATTTGTAGAACCTGGTGATAAATCAGTTGGTATTAAAATGATGGTTGATCATTTTAAGGGTAATTATAAAGATGTTGTTGTCTTTGGTGATGAAAAAAATGATTTAAGTATGTTTAGAGACGAATGGACAAGTATTGCGATGGGAAATGCTATCGATGAATTAAAAGAAAAAGCAACTTATGTAACTACACCATGTGATCAAGATGGTATTTATAATGCTTGTGTTCATTTTGACTGGATAAAAGAAAAAGATTAAAAGTAATAAAATGACGGAGTGAACACCACTCCGTATTTTTTAATCATAGAAAAATTGTTGACTCTCCCCTTAGGGGACAATTCATAATTTGAAAGAGGAAAGGAGAATCAAATCATGTTAAAAATCGGAGAATTTTCAAAGTTGTCTCATTTAACAATCAAAGCACTTCGTTTTTATGAAAAAAGAGGTCTTTTGATTCCGCAAAAAGTAGATGAACAAACAGGATATCGTTTTTATGAAACGAGTCAACTAAAAGAGGCAGCACGAATTAAGTCGTATCGTCAATTAGGATTAACAATTGAAGAAATACAAGCAATTAATAAAGGTACTAATCTAAAGGAAGTGCTTATTTCTAAAGCAAAAGTATTAGAAAGTCAAAAAGAAGAAATTGAAAGCCGTCTTTTGATGATTCATCATCTTTTGGATGATAATGAAATACAATATCAAGTAATAGAAAAAATGATACCGAAAACAATTGTCTATTATAGTGAAGTAAAGGTAAAAAGTTATTCGGATATGATGAAAATTATTCCAAGCTTAAAAAAAGAATGCAAGGAATTGAATCCACATGTAAAATGTACAAAGCCACCATATGAATTTTGTGAATATTTGGATAATGAACATAAAGAAAGTGATATTTGGATCCGACATAATGAAGCAGTGGAATGTATGGGCGAAGAAAGTACACGAATTATGTTTAAAAAGATACCAGAAACAAAGGTATTAAGTATCTTTTATAAAGGAGCTTATGATGAAATTGGTGTGGCGTATAGTTTTCTTATGAAATATGTAGAGGATAATGGTTATCAAGTATCGGGACGATCAAGAGAATGTTATATTGATGGTATTTGGAATAAAGAATCAGTTGATGAGTGGCTTACAGAAATTCAAATACCTATTGTTTAGGAGAAAAGAAAGATGATTTTTGATTTAAAAAAAGAATATAAAGAATATTATAGGCCTAAAAATAAACCGGAAATTATTAATATACCTTCATTCAATTATATCGCAGTAAGAGGAAAAGGCAATCCTAATGAAGAAGATGGAAGTTATCAACAAGCCATTCAGGTACTTTATGCAGTGGTGTATACTTTAAAAATGAGTTATAAAACAGATCATAAAATTGAAGGATTTTTTGAATATGTAGTTCCACCACTTGAGGGTTTTTGGTGGCAGGACGGCATAGACGGTATAGACTATACTGATAAGGCATCATTCAATTGGATATCTGTTATCCGTTTACCTGAATTTATAACTCAAAAAGACTTTGAATGGGCAGTTGAAACAGCAACTAAAAAGAAAAAGTTAGATTGTTCGTCAGCAGAGCTAATGACAATTGACGAGGGATTATGTGTTCAAATAATGCACTTGGGTTCGTTTGATGATGAACCAGCTACTATTGCTCTAATTGATGAATATCTAGAAAAAAACGGATATGTCAATGACATAACTAAGACAAGGTTACACCATGAAATTTATCTCTCAGATGCAAGGAGAGTTGTCCCTGAAAAATGGAAAACTGTCATTAGGCATCCAATAAAGAAGATATAGAATACTTCCATTTAGTCATTCTTTTCTTAAATAATTATCCACCGATACAGCCCCTCTGTATCGGTATTTTTCTGCCCCAACTCCCCTATCCGCCCCACCTCTATTGACATTTTCCCCCTCAATGTGCTATCATAAAAAAAGAACAAGTTAGTTGCAACTATCTCAATAACACCACAGGAGGAAGAAAAATGGATATGAATGAAAAACCAAAGCTCTCAGGCGTGCCTGAAACTATGCTTCAAACTGTTTACGCCCGTGCAAAGGAAACAAAAACAAGGGGCGCAATAAAAGATACAAAAGCCGTGGAGATAATAGATAAGATAAACTATGATTTCTCACTTGCCGATAAGGACTCAGCAATGCACAGCGGCGTTGTTGCAAGAACGATAGTATTAGACGAGCTGACAAAAAAGTATCTTAACAAGTATAAAGGTGCGACCGTTGTGAATATCGCCTGCGGACTTGATACACGCTGTTACAGAATGAACGGCTATTCCCATTGGTATAACCTTGACCTGCCAGAAACTATCGCCGTGAGAGAAAAGCTTCTCCCTGAATCAGGCGAGATATCCCAGATAGCAATGTCCGCCATGGATGATTGGAGCGGAGAAATAACCGAGCACGATGCCCCTGCTATCGTCATTATCGAGGGTCTGACTATGTACCTCTCAGAAAAGGACGTAAAGGAGATTTTTGACGTCATAAACAAACGCTTTGAACACGTCACCGTCCTTGTCGAGACAATGAGCCCCACAATGGTAAAGCGTATGAAAGAAAAGTCGATCGAGGGTAGCAAAGCCAAATTCACATGGGGCGTCAAGGACGGCAAAGAGCTTGCAAAGCTTCTCCCGAACTTCCGCCACATTGAAGACCACAGCCTCGCCGAGGGAATGGCAGAGTTCATCCCGATATTCAAGCTTCTTAAAAAGATAAAGCCTGTGAGCAATATATCAAACAAGATAGTAGTAATGGAAAAATAACTTTGACTTCCCACCCCCACCATACTATAATCCCAAATTTAGAAGTTCCGCCACGCAAAAAGCCCATCAAACAGCGTATCACCGCCGCAATTCAGATATAATTTTTTATCTCCAACAATATAAAATTCTTTTTTTGCACGGGTAGCGGCAACAGTCAGTCAATGTCTGCGTTGATGCGGAATTTGATAAATATTTTTCAGTCACTCCAAAATGTTCTCTAAGCATATTCAGAATGTTTGAATTCATTGTGAGTACGGGCTTTATTTGAGAGCGATACTGCAAAAATAGTCAGCACCTTTAAGCTCCTCAACAAACTTTTGGTCGATTTGTTCATTGGTAAGTGGAAGTTCATTTACGATATTCTGCACTGCACCATTATTGGAGCTTGCAACAACAATATTATTTTCCGTAATGATCTCTGGAAGTACGCCAATAGATGCGTTGTCAAAATATTTTGTCTCTTTTGTTTCCTTGATCGACCTGTCTCTTAGTTTGGCAATATCATAAGCCTGTTTTACAATTTTTCTTATCCATTGCCATTCCCCTATCTTTCGTTCATCACCCAAGCAAACCCCTTAGCTGTCCGCCAAGCAGGCTCTTTAAAATGCCCGCCCTTGTTCCATTCAAGGGCGCATTCGATACCCTGCCCCGTCAGCAAATCATAACTCTCACGGATACAGTTACCCACCTTTGACATGACCGCATTTTTCGTCCTTTCTTCCTTGTCACCAAGGCTGAGATAAACAGCGTCGCATTTTATCTTATTCTCTTTCATATACCCCACAAAATCAGGAAACCACACCGACGGAGAAGCCGCCGCAACGCCTGAAAATTTCTCCGTTTGAAACGCCGCCCACAAGGCAAAAAGCCCTGCCAGAGAATATCCGCCAATGTAATAATTCTTGCTCTTGTCCGAGCAAATCGTTAATATCTCCGCCAGAGTGTCTTCCGCTCCATTGCCGAAGCCCTCATTGCCAAATACCGCAGGGGCTTCCCATGGTGAAAGCTCCCTGTTCCAATCCTCGACCTTCACCGCAATAAGCTGAAAATCCACACTCGTGAGCTTTTTTATCTCTGCCACCTCGTTTTCTATCTCAGGCAGATCATGGTCGCCCACAGGCTGGATAAGAACAATATCAGCATTTTTGTCGCCATAATAATGGTATGTCATTTTGCCGTCACCTCTGTAATGTATCTCACTTCAAGTACCCCTTTACAACGCCAACAAATTCCCCTATATCCGCAAAATAATTAGGATAAGCCTCCCTTAGCCTTGTGAAAGAAGAAACCCTGACAAGCACATTGTCCGTCCTATCGTTGCTGCGGTATTTCGTTTATTGACAGTATATCACATTATCCGCAATATTTCAACAGCCCTCAAAGTCAAGCCCTTTTAATCTGTGTAGTACTACAATAATTGTACCACATTGCAAAGTAAAATACTTGAAATGACATACGGAATATGGTATAATAACACTATCTAAAAAACTATCGGAGGAAAATTATATGGGATTATTTGATAAACTTCGTGAACCTGTGGTACTAAAAGAGGACAGCAGTGCGAAAAAACAACTTGAGTAGCTGGACTTTTATTCAAAGCTTGCACCTGAAAGTGTCAAGGAACAAATAGAACAGGACAAAAAACTTGTTTACTATGGCATAAAAGGCGAAGAGGCATTGATGTTTGAGCTGAAAAACAGTCATATGCCTATGTATATTCTTCACGATATTTTCTTTGAAGAAAATGGACTTACAACGCAGATAGACTATATAGTAATCACACGAAAAGTGATACTGATAATTGAGTGCAAAAACCTCTATGGAAATATTACTGTTAATAATCAGGGAGATTTCACTAGAACCATTCAATTTGGAAAACGTTATCATAAAGAAGGTATATATAGCCCTATAACTCAAAATCAGCGTCATTTGGATATGATAAAAGAAAAGCGTCGAAACACTAAAGGCTTACTCACCAAGGCAATTTTTGAACATTATTTTGACGATACATATAAGTCAGTAGTTGTTTTAGCTAATCCAAAAACCATAATTGACATGAAGTATGCACCTAAGGACATAAAATCCAAGATAGTTAAAGTTGACGGACTTAACAGCTATATAAAAAGACTGAATGACGAAAGCCGAAACGAAAATATGTCAGATAAGCAAATGAAAGAATTGGCTGATTTCTTTCTGCAAAGCAGCATTCCAAATACTACTGACTATACTGCCAAATATCAGCTTGAAGTCAATGAGGAAAAAACAGTTACTGTAAAGGAAGAGCCAATTCAAAACACATATTTTGACAGCATTGAAAATTCACCTGTATATAAAGCATTAAAAGACTATCGCTACAAACAAAGTGTTAAGGAAAAAATCAAGCCATATTTCATTTTTAATAATGCTCAGCTTGAAGAGATAATAAAAACTAATCCTCAAACTTTAGAAGAACTAAAATCAATAAAAGGCTTTGGTGATGCCAAATGCCTAAAATACGGTAAAGACATTCTAATGATATTGGGAGATTATTGATATAACAATAACTAACTTCAGATATATCCACCGATACAGCCTCTCTGTATCGGTATTTTTCTGCCCCAACTCCCCTATCCGCCCCACCTCTATTGACATTTTCCCCCTCAATGTGCTATCATAAAAAAAGAACAAGTTAGTTGCAACTATCTCAATAACACCACAGGAGGAAGAAAAATGGATATGAATGAAAAACCAAAGCTCTCAGGCGTGCCTGAAACTATGCTTCAAACTGTTTACGCCCGTGCAAAGGAAACAAAAACAAGGGGCGCAATAAAAGATACAAAAGCCGTGGAGATAATAGATAAGATAAACTATGATTTCTCACTTGCCGATAAGGACTCAGCAATGCACAGCGGCGTTGTTGCAAGAACGATAGTATTAGACGAGCTGACAAAAAAGTATCTTAACAAGTATAAAGGTGCGACCGTTGTGAATATCGCCTGCGGACTTGATACACGCTGTTACAGAATGAACGGCTATTCCCATTGGTATAACCTTGACCTGCCAGAAACTATCGCCGTGAGAGAAAAGCTTCTCCCTGAATCAGGCGAGATATCCCAGATAGCAATGTCCGCCATGGATGATTGGAGCGGAGAAATAACCGAGCACGATGCCCCTGCTATCGTCATTATCGAGGGTCTGACTATGTACCTCTCAGAAAAGGACGTAAAGGAGATTTTTGACGTCATAAACAAACGCTTTGAACACGTCACCGTCCTTGTCGAGACAATGAGCCCCACAATGGTAAAGCGTATGAAAGAAAAGTCGATCGAGGGTAGCAAAGCCAAATTCACATGGGGCGTCAAGGACGGCAAAGAGCTTGCAAAGCTTCTCCCGAACTTCCGCCACATTGAAGACCACAGCCTCGCCGAGGGAATGGCAGAGTTCATCCCGATATTCAAGCTTCTTAAAAAGATAAAGCCTGTGAGCAATATATCAAACAAGATAGTAGTAATGGAAAAATAACTTTGACTTCCCACCCCCACCATACTATAATCCCAAATTTAGAAGTTCCGCCACGCAAAAAGCCCATCAAACAGCGTATCACCGCCGCAATTCAGATATAATTTTTTATCTCCAACAATATAAAATTCTTTTTTTGCACGGGTAGCGGCAACAGTCAGTCAATGTCTGCGTTGATGCGGAATTTGATAAATATTTTTCAGTCACTCCAAAATGTTCTCTAAGCATATTCAGAATGTTTGAATTCATTGTGAGTACGGGCTTTATTTGAGAGCGATACTGCAAAAATAGTCAGCACCTTTAAGCTCCTCAACAAACTTTTGGTCGATTTGTTCATTGGTAAGTGGAAGTTCATTTACGATATTCTGCACTGCACCATTATTGGAGCTTGCAACAACAATATTATTTTCCGTAATGATCTCTGGAAGTACGCCAATAGATGCGTTGTCAAAATATTTTGTCTCTTTTGTTTCCTTGATCGACCTGTCTCTTAGTTTGGCAATATCATAAGCCTGTTTTACAATTTTTCTTATCCATTGCCATTCCCCTATCTTTCGTTCATCACCCAAGCAAACCCCTTAGCTGTCCGCCAAGCAGGCTCTTTAAAATGCCCGCCCTTGTTCCATTCAAGGGCGCATTCGATACCCTGCCCCGTCAGCAAATCATAACTCTCACGGATACAGTTACCCACCTTTGACATGACCGCATTTTTCGTCCTTTCTTCCTTGTCACCAAGGCTGAGATAAACAGCGTCGCATTTTATCTTATTCTCTTTCATATACCCCACAAAATCAGGAAACCACACCGACGGAGAAGCCGCCGCAACGCCTGAAAATTTCTCCGTTTGAAACGCCTCCTTTGCTGATTGTATTTGCGTTAAATTGATAGTTAAAATAATTCGTTTTTTCTTTATAACTCTATTATAACTGCACATTTTTACATTGCAATACATCCGACTGAAAATGCAACATAACAAATCAAATCATGCAACAAAATTACATATGTTATTATTTTATTTTTTAAAATTCTTAATAACATCAAGTGCCGGCAGCACATTTCCATCATAGTCAAAGAGCGCCTGGTTTGCCCACTCATTGCCGCATGGTCCCGGATCATTCATGTACTTAAGCGAAGCAGGTGTAGCCCAGCCTGAGCCCGGTACAGGAATCCACGCAGGCTCCCACCAGAAAAATCCTTTTCCGTGGTCATCCACAACATTTGCCACCCTGTTTAAGAAATCCTTTGTAAAGTCAGCCTGTCCCTCAATAGTCATAGGATAATCTATCTTCTCAACAAGCTCCGGTTTTGTCGCATAACCCTTGCGCTCAGAATCAGCAAGCTTCTCATACTCCTGGTAGCTGTCCATTGTAAAGCCCATGGATACCTCAGCGATGATAAGGTCCTTATTGAAACGCTTTGCAATATCGTTCATATTGAACTCAAGCTGATCGAGCGAGCCGTGCCAGAAAGGATAGTATGACAATCCGATATACTCAAACTCCTCTCCTCTTTCGATGAAGTTTGTAAACCATCTGACATAAAGCTCATTGTTTCCACCATTATCAAGGTGAATCATAATCGGAATATCAGCATTTACCTTGCGGCAGGCACGTATTCCGGCATTCACAAATTTTGCTATATTATCGTAGTTAGGTACCTTTCCCTCAGGCCACAAAAGTCCGTTTGAAAGCTCATTACCTACCTGAATCATTGTGACATTTACACCTGCCTCAATAATCTTTGTCAGATTTTCAAGTGTAAAATCATATACAGCCTGCTCCAGCTCGTCC